>Ga0184633_10001130_pt1 | contig 10850 bp, 10 predicted proteins | sample PLM31_170_b1_FD_133156 | JGI IMG/M metagenome (GOLD analysis project Ga0184633, IMG submission 133156) | Groundwater sediment microbial communities from an aquifer in East River, Colorado, USA - PLM3-1_170_b1 | ecosystem: Environmental > Terrestrial > Soil > Riparian zone | place: USA: East...
AAATTCTCATACTGCGCTTCGTTATGGAGATTTTCAAACTCTTTTGGTTAATGAAAATTGTTATGTATACCTGAGATCAGATCTTAATGAAAGAATACTTGTTATTCTGAATAAGAGTAAAAATGTAGAGAAATTGAATATCACTTTGCCTGGAATTTATAACTTAAAGAAGGCAAAAGATTTGATATCAGGAAAAGAATTTGAGATAAAAGATAAAAAGCTTCAGATGTATATTAATGGAACTGGTTATCTGATTTTGAAAGTAAACTAAAATATTGATGAAAGTTAACAATTGAATCATAGGCTCGAAATATTTAAGTTTCATCAAAAATTATATCCTTCTTAAGGAATAAAATGAGTTTTCAAAACCAGGCAATAGAAATATTAAAGAATGCTAAACCAGCTTTGGTTGCTAATTACCCAATAAAACACCTTGCAGTTTTTGGTTCTGTCAGCAGAATGGAAGATGATGAAAATAGCGATATTGATATACTGGTTGAATTCAATCGGAATGTAGGTATGGAGTTTATCCATCTTTCTTATGAACTTGAAAAAATATTAAAAAGAAAAGTGGATCTGGTTTCAAGCAACGGGATAAAAGAAAAATACTTCAAAGAAATAGAATCCGAATTGATATATGTCTAAGCGTTCTGTAAAATTACTTTTGGAGGATATTCTTGAAGCAATTGAAAACATTCAAAATTACATCTCACAAAATTTTTTTGAAGAATTCCTGATAGACCAAAGATGCAGTAGTTAGAAACTTTGAAATAATAGGAGAAGCTACGGGTAAATTACCAAAAGAATTCAGGGAAGATAATCCACAGATATACTGGCCTGGTGTAATTGGCTTCCGAAACATACTTGTTCATGATTATTTTGGGATAGACTACCGCATTGTATGGACTATCAAAACTAATCATTTACCCAAATTAGAAACCGAAATCCGGTCTTTAATTTAACCTTAGCCGTAAGCTTCACTTTTAGTCCCTGTCTACTTTTTATTCACTTCCTTTTATTAACTTACCAAAAGTAATCATTAAAATTTTTGAGACGTATAATGGCAAAGATTTCAATTATAATTGGAGTTCTATTAATAATTCTTGGTTTATATGGCTACTTTGGTTTGAATAGTGAAAGTGTAACTGCTTTAATTCCCGCTTTTGTTGGGCTGCCTCTTTTAATACTCGGCTGGTTTGCATTGAATGAGAAATACAGAAAGACCTCAATGCACATTGCAGCAGCAATTGCTTTATTAGGATTTATCGGTTCGGCAATGAGAGCAGTTCCTGCTTTGTTCAAAAATGAAATTGCAAACCAGGAAGCTTTTACAGTTCAAATGTTGATGGCTGTTTTATGTTTGATATTTGTTGTACAGGCTGTGCAATCGTTTATTAAAGCGAGAAGAAGCAGATAAAACACCCTTAAATAACCCATTGGAATTATTACGGAATAAATAATGAAAAAAATATTTATACTTTTAACAACAGGAATTCTTTTATTTTCCTGTACAGAAAGAAAAGATAACCAGCTAAAGAGTGAACTGGAATTAAAAATGAATAACATTGCAGAAGTTTATGTAAAGCTTGTTTTAAAAATTGGGCAGCATGATGCTGATTTTGTTGATGCTTATTACGGTCCTGAAGAATGGAAACCTGCAGAATTAACTCACGATGGCAATGACACTTTAATTCACAAACAACTTATTGAAGAAGCGGACAGGCTTCTGAATGAGCTTGAAAACCTTTCAGATTATGATGCCACAGAGCTTGAAACTTTAAGATACCGCTATCTTTATAAACAGATCCTTGCTGCAAAGACAAAATTGTTTATGATCTCCGGAGGTCAGCTTAGCTTTGATGAAGAATCAAAAGCACTTTATGATGCAGTTGCCCCTTCCTATCCTGAAGAACATTATAAAGAAATCCTTGATAAGCTTGACAAACTTTTACCAGGCAGCGGAGAAGTCTCTAAAAGAATTAATGATTTTAAAAATGATTTTATAATTCCAAAAGAAAAACTTGACACAGTATTTACAACTGCAATTGAGGAATGCAGAAAAAGAACACTTCAGCATATTCAGCTTCCTCCAAATGAGAATTTTACTGTTGAATATGTAACAGATAAACCCTGGGGCGGTTATAACTGGTATAAAGGAAACAACTACAGTGTTATACAGGTTAATACAGATTTACAGGTATATATTGATAGCGCAGTTGATCTTGCTGCTCATGAAGGATACCCCGGTCATCATGTTTATAATGTACTTCTTGAAAAAAATCTTTACAGGCAAAACGGCTGGGTTGAATTTTCAGTTTATACTTTATTCAGTCCTCAATCTTTAATTGCTGAAGGGAGCGCAAACTTTGGGATTGAAGTTGTTCTTCCCGGTAAAGTTGAATTTGAAAAGGAAGTTTTATTTCCTCTTGCAGGTTTGAATCCCGATAAAGCTGATGAATATTACAATATGCTCTCTCTTCTTAATGAACTTGAATATGCCGGGAACGAAGCAGCAAGAAATTATCTCGATGGAAAATGGAATAGAGAGGAAACAAAAAGCTGGCTTATGAAATATTCTCTGATGACTTCTGAAAAAGCAGATAAGAGGATACAGTTTATTAAGAAGTATCGTAGTTATGTAATCAACTATAACCTGGGGAAAGATATTGTGAAAAATTATATTGAGAAGAATGGAGGAACCTCTGATAATCCGGATAAGAGATGGGAAATATTTAAATTTCTTTTATCAACTCCCCAGACTCCTTCAGGATTGAAATGAAAAGTTTCATCAACTAAATTATTAATAATATGGCTAGGAAAATATTTGCCGATTCAACTATAAAATTCTTTATATCTGTGATTGGGCTTTTTGTTATTGGCATTATACTGATGGAGCTTAATCATATTTTCCTTTCACTTGTTGTTGCTTACTTTCTTTTCTTTTTATTCTCTCCTCTCAATAATCTTCTTGAAAAAGATAAAGTACCGATGTTCTTAATAGTGATTATTGATTTAATAATTTTAATTGTTATAACCTGGGGAGTATCTCAATTCCTTATTGATTCTTTTTTAAGATTAGGAGAGGATGCCCCGGTTTATGCAGAAAGGTTGAACACACTCGTAAGAAACGCAGCAGTATCTTTTGGAATTAAAAGCCCCTCCTTAACTGAATTCTCTATACAGGAACAAATTTCAAAAATTGATTATAAAATTCTTGCCGGCGGGGTTTTTACTTCATCTCTAAATGTAATGGGGAATCTTCTCTTCCTGCTTTTCTTTTTTATATTCGTTGTAACAGGGCATAAAAATATTTATGAAGCATTTAAAAAAAGATTTGTTCATAGAAGAGTAAGACCTGAGCTTAAGAAAATCAGGAAACATTACCGGAAGGACTCCCCTGAAACAGAAGCTATTCAAGGGGAATCTTTTGATGAACAGCTTGAGCATGAAAAGTCGGAAAAAGAACTTCAGCTTTCAGATACCTTTAATGAAATAACAAAACAGATACAACGTTATATAATTGCAAAAATAGGTGTTAACCTTGCTGCAGGTATTGTTGTTGGTATTGTTGCTTATCTTTTCGGACTTGATTTCCCGGTAATACTTGGGCTTTTTACTTTCCTCTTCAATTTCATTCCAACCATCGGATCTGCAATTGCTCTTATTCTTCCGGTGCTTCTTTCTTTAATCCAGTTTGATTCTATTGGTTCAACCATTGCTGTTGCAATAGTAATTGGTATTATTCAAACTCTTTTCTTTAATGTTGTTGAACCTATGGTAATAGGTAAACGATTGAATCTTAATCCTCTCTTAATATTAATTGCACTTTTAATCTGGGGTTATATATGGGGAATTATCGGGATGCTTCTTGCAATACCGCTTACTGCAATAGTTAAAATTATAATATCAAATTCGAAATCTAAAAATCTCAGGTTCTTAAATGATCTTATGAGTGAAGGTTAGCTGTTAAACTTTTTTTCAGATCAGCCTTAACATATTCAAACTGTTCTTTGCCAAGACTTACTTCCCGGAATATTTCAAAAATGTCTTCCTTAGTTATTTTTTCAAAATCTTTTTCTAAGGGAAGTATGCAGACTCCTCCAAAATCCACAGCGGCAGGACTTAAAAGAATTCTATTTTCCCCTTCTCTGAAAAAATGGGAAGGTCTGTGCTTTTCTCTTAAAAATATTAAAATTCTCCATCCATATTCCTCACTATCCTGATTTTCCCGGGGTTCATAAAAAGCAATAATATTCATCATCGGTTCAGTTTTTTCATTTGAGACTCTGGAATAAAAGTTATAGAAAATATCAAACACTTTTTCTGCTAAAGAAATTTCCTTAGTTTCAATTGAAATAAATTTTCTTAACCCATCATCAATACCTGTTACAATAAGTGAATCATTATCAATAAGTATTTCACCATATTCGTTTTTAAGAGAATGGAACCCGTCATCTATTGGCATAAAAAATTTGCTGCCAGCCTGGAAGTGAAGATGATCGGGCGCAGAAGCTCCACATGCAGGACCATTATAAATAATTACATCCCGTGAAAAATCTTTACTAAGGGGAAGCATTTTACCAAACCATTCTTTAATAGCCTGCGGGATATGATCTTTATGAGTGATGGTAAAATGTTCAGGGAAAATAGGAAAAGGATTTACAAGAATTAAAAAATCTTCTTCATATTTTATTGCTTTCTGTTTTTGATAAAGATTTGCCATGCAGATAAAGCACGCTCTTGTCTTTATAGATTTCTCATCAACTTTTGCTGATGAAGACGTAATCCTCCCGGGATTATTCTGCACCTTAATTACAAATCCATCAAACTGGAATGTTTTAGTTTGTGAAGTTTTATATGAAATATAGGCTTTTTCTAATTCTGGCCACGATTTTATCTGTTCCCTCAACAACAATCTTGAAGCATTGGAATAATCTTTCAGTGAGATGAGACTATTTAAATTATCATGATTTAAAAAAATATTATCCACTTAGTAAATTTTTTTCAGCTTAGCGTCTTTAAAATAGTGTAAAATTATTTCATCAAACTGATATCCTTGTGCAGCCATAACGGCAGCACCAATCTGGCAAAGACCAACTCCATGACCCCAGCCTGCACCATGAATAATAAATCTCTCCGGCACTCCATTTTGTTCTCCCTCTCTATCAACAACAAATGCACTGCTGTATAGATGAGTCTCTGAAAGGACTTTTCTTATTTCAAGCTCTTTCCCAATTGTGATAGATTTTTTTGAACCAACAATTTTTAGCTTTATAAGCCTTGCCGAATCACCGCGTTCAACAGGAACTAAATCTATTATCTCTCCGAAATCCTTTCCTGTCTTTGATTTTATAATCTTTTTTATCTGATCCTGCGAGTATTCTACTTTCCATCTGAAGAAATCTTTTGTCTCCTGGTCAAAATCTACAAGAACCTGTGTAAGAATTTTGCTGTCCGAATTATTGCAGAATGCGGGAGGATTGCCCAATATCCATTTTCTGACATTAACCTCAGAAGAAAAATCAGTATCAAAGTTTTCCGGTTCAAATTTGTAATCGAATACTGAAGCGAGATACTCATGTTTAACCGGCTCCCATACATTTTCATAAGGTTCTGTAATTCCACCACAGCATTTTGAATAACGGGTATCGCAGATTTTTTTATCATACATCAGAACAATGCCTCTCGTCTCATCAATAGCCAGCCTGGAGTTTTCGGTAGAAATCTTTGTTATTCCCTGGTATCTCTGGCAATGGTCATCTGCACAAACATCAAAAAGTTTGTGGTCCTCCCTGTCCATCCACTTTATTATTTCATTCTCAGTTTGGTGAACTGTTTTATACTTTTCTTTTTTTCCTTTTATAGATTTTGCTTTTTCAATCTGAGCAAGCAGCCAGCTTCTTGAGACAATTGCATGTGCCTTCAAAAGCTGAAGCGAGCTTTTTGAACTCATTTCGGAAGAGATAACACTTGTAAGATATCTGCCAATGGGAAGGATATTTATTACCCAGATTTTATCATTCTCTCTGAAAAGTTTTAGAGAACCCATAAATCTCTGTTTCTCTTTTCTTTCCCAATGAAACTTTATACCGATTGGAACATCTATAATAAGAAAAGAATCTAAGGCGGGATCATCCGGCTCAAATATTATTTCATTTGAAATTTCAATATTATCTTTTCCTCCCCTGCAAATAATGCGATCATCTTTTACTTCAGCAGAAAATCTCCCGCTGAAGGTTTGTTTAAATTCCTGCACTGAAAAATCACCATAAAGCTCAAATTTTATCTCTTTTTCAGAAAGGATTCCAACGCTGATATATGGTTCTTTAATAAACAATTCTTATAATTTCTTAAGAAAAAATTTTATTGGAAAAGAATATAATCATTAGCACTATTATTTAATATGTTTAAGTCCTTCTTTTGGGATATTATAAGAAACTTTTTAACTTTCTTATGATTTAAAACATCCATTCATGAAAAAAGAAAATTCGAAGACAGTTAACATAATCGGGTTTCCCATGGATCTTGGTGCAGACAGGAGAGGTGTTGATATGGGACCTTCTGCATTAAGAATTGCTGGCTTGAAAGAGAAACTCGAAAATCTCGGCTATAAGATTATTGACAGCGGAGATATATTCATCCAGATTATGGAGAAACAAAAAATATCTAATCCAAAGCTCAAATATTTAAATGAAATCCTTAAAACATCCCGCAGGCTTGCAGCTAAAGTAGAAAGGGTTCTTGATAGAGGACATTTTCCACTTTGTCTTGGAGGCGATCATTCAATGGCAATTGGTTCAATTGCGGGAATTGCTTCTTATTGTAAAAAGCACAGGCAAAAACTTGGCGTTATCTGGGTTGATGCACACTCCGATATGAATACAGATGAAACCTCTCCATCAGGGAATATTCATGGAATGCCTCTGGCAGCTTCTCTTGGAATTGGACATGAGAAACTTGTAAACTTTTATGGCTTTGCGCCAAAGCTTAAACCTGAGAATTGTGCCTTAATAGGAATAAGAAGTGTTGATGAGCTTGAGAGAGTAAATATAAAAAAACTGAATCTTCCTGTTTATACGATGACAGACATAGATAAGCTTGGAATACACAGAATAATTGTAAAAGTTCTTAAGCAGTTCAGAGAGAAGGTTGATCACATTCATGTAAGTTTTGATCTTGACAGTGTTGACCCTGCAATTGCACCCGGTGTAGGAACACCCATTCCTGGCGGTTTAAGTTATAGAGAAGCTCATCTTCTTATGGAATCTATAGCCGAATGTGGATGCATGTCTTCTTTGGAAATAACAGAAGTAAACCCTATTCTTGATGATAAAAACAAAAGTGCTAGTTTTGCAACCGACCTTATTGCTTCAAGCATGGGGCAAAGAATCCTATAATAAAAAAACTGAAATGATATTTGAGATAAATAATTGAGCAACAACCAGCCTGTTTTTATATATCTTCTTATTTTTCTCGCTCTTTCAATAGTTTTAAAATTGTTAGGTGTAATTGATGTTGCAAATATTGAACTGATAGGTTATGCTTTTATTTTTTATGGTATAACTTTAGTTTATACTTCGTTTGGTAAAAAGCAAACAGTAGTTTTGTTTATTGGTTCCTCAGTTTTTCTTGTAGGGCTTGTCCTTTTTCTAATCAACAACTTTGAATTTACAAACAGCAAAGAAATAATTTTCCCGGCTATATTATTAATTATAGGAATTAATTTTCTTATGCTTTTCTTAAACAATACAGGAAGGAAAAGATTTTTGGCTATTTCACTGACATCAATTATATCGGCAATAATTGTAACTCTTCTTCTCGGTTCAATTACATTTCAAGATTTTTTTACTTCAATAATTAATATTGGGGAAAAATACTGGCCAATTGTGCTTATCGCTGTCGGGCTTTTGGCACTTCTTCATAAAGAATATAAAAGGAAGTAAGGTATAATCTTAACCTTTATACCATATACCATATACCTATTATCCTACTCTGCTTTTCCTTGAAGATAAATTTTAGAACCTGGTCTTCTTGAACCTGCAGCATTAGATTCAATTAAATAAAATTCCACAGGTCCTTCTTCAACAGATTCCGGAAGTGTGAAGGGAAAATAATCAGGGCGGGATGAAACTTTAAAAACTCCAAGAGAAATAAACTCATTATTAAAGCTTCCCCAAAGCTGGTAAGCATTATCTGAATCCAGGATCGGGAGATTTTTAATATGAAGGTACCCTCTTTTATCTGCATAACTAAAAATAATTTCCCCGCTGCTTATTTCTCCATTTGAATTAGTTAATTCAATAATCCGTGGATTTCTCAGCTCACCTAAACCGGGAATTTCAGGTCGATTTTGATTTTCACTTCTTAATGTTTCTATCCTGTTGTTAAGATTTTCAATTTCAGTTTCATAAAACAAAGTTCTGTCCTGGTAGAAAAGATAAGCCATTACTGCCGAAACAATATAAAAGACAATTAACCCTACAATTATGGTTGAATAATTTCTTTTTCTGCTTTCTGTAAAAGCCTCCTTTTTACTCCTTTCAATTCCAGGCTTGAATGGAATTGCAGGTTCAAATTCTTCAAGGTTTCGTTTTTCTTCTCTCTCTTTTATCTCTTCTTCATTTAAATTTTCAACTCTTTCAAATTTTTCTTTTGGAACACTCATTCCCTCTTTAGGAATATTTAAACTTGAGGATGGAGACAAAACATGCTCAAACGATTTGGTTTTACCTTCGGTCTTCAGGCTTTTAAGATGATAAATACGGTTTAATATTTTCTCTCCTGTTTCTTCAGAAGGTTTTTCAAGATCAAGAATAACAGGAAGCAGTGCAACAAGATTTTGATATTCACCCAGCAGTTTCCATGGAAATGGCTCTGAAGCTTTAAACCTGTTAAAAGTTTTCACTTGTTCTTCGTCGCTTAAACATCCAAGGGCAAAAGGATATATCAGCTCAACAATTTCATTCTTAACATTAAAGAGAGAAGACTTTCCTTTAAAGTTTTCATTAAGGTTTATCATTGAAGTCTTCAATTTAGACTCAACAGTTGAGCGAGGGATTTTTAATCTTTCAGCTATCTCCTGCTGGGTAAGCCCATCATAAAAGGCAAGATAAATTACATTCTGCTGTGCATCAGTTAATTTGTTAAGAGCCGTTTCAATATCATTTTTTAATTCATAAGCTTTATCGAATTCCAATGGTTCTATCAGGTGAGAAAGCCTTGGAATGATATACTCGTCATCCGATTCAGCCGATATATCCTTTACTCCATTTTTTTTTCTTAATTCATAAACAGCTCTGTTCTTAGCAAGAGTTATTAACCATGTATAAGGATTTCTTGTGTTAAAATCGAAGTAATTTATTCTTTGGTGAATTATAAAAAAAATGTCTATCAGAATATTTTCGGCAAGTTGATCATCCTTTAAGATTTTTTTTACGAAAGTATAAAGCAGCGGCGAATATTTATCATATAAATCCTTTACCGCATCAAGGTCAGATTCAAAAATTCTCTGCATTAATTCTATTTCGGTAACGGAAGTTTTTGTGTTCAAATTTTTATTCATTTTTGTTTGCACCGATTGAAAAGTATAACTAACCTGAGAAAAAAGCAATTCCGTTATTCTCAAAAAATCCTCATTTTAATAGTAATTAAGAAGGTTTACGCTGAATTCATTATTTATTATCTTTACAGGAATTACATTTACTTAATTAACAATGACATCCAAAGAAATAAGAAAGCAATTTTTTGATTTTTTTAAAAGTAAAGGACATAGAATTGTACCGAGTGCACCCGTTGTCCCGTTTGATGACCCGACGCTCCTTTTTACAAATGCAGGAATGAATCAATTCAAAGATGTTTTTCTTGGAACAGGAAAAAGAGATTACAAACGTGCAACCGACACACAAAAATGTATTCGCGTGAGCGGCAAGCATAATGATCTTGAAGAAGTTGGACATGATACTTACCACCATACTTTTTTTGAGATGCTGGGCAACTGGTCTTTTGGAGATTATTATAAAGCAGAAGCAATTGAATGGGCTTGGGAACTTTTAACAGACGTCTGGAAACTTCCAAAAGAAAGATTATGGGCAACAGTCTTCAGAACAGATAATGAAGCTTTTGAATTATGGAAAACAAAAACAGATATAAATCTAAAACATATTCTTCATTTTGATGAGAAAGATAATTTCTGGGAGATGGGTGAAACCGGTCCTTGCGGCCCCTGTTCTGAAATACATATAAATCTTGGTGATGATTTTGAAAACCCCAAATATGTTAATGCAGATGTACCTGAATGTATTGAAATCTGGAATCTTGTTTTCATTCAATATAACAGGGATGAAACAGGAAAGCTGACTGAACTGCCAGCAAAGCATGTTGATACGGGAATGGGGTTCGAAAGAGTTTGTGCAATCCTTCAAAAGAAAAACTCTAATTATGATACTGATGTTTTTTCCCCGTTGATAAATGAAATATCAAAACTCTCCGGGGTTAAGTATGAGAAAGAAGAAGATAAAATTCCTATTAGAGTAATTGCAGATCATGTAAGAGCGTTAACATTTGCAATTGCTGATGGTGCAGTTCCAGGAAATGAGGGCAGAGGTTATGTTTTAAGAAGAGTCTTAAGAAGAGCAGCAAGATATGGAAGAAAACTCAACCTGCATAAACCTTTTATTTACAGACTGGTTGATGTCCTTGTAAAAACAATGGGAGATGTTTTCCCTGAGATTAGAGAGAAGCAGGAGTTTGTTGAGAAAGTAATTAAAGCTGAAGAGGAAAGTTTTAATGCAACATTGGATAGAGGGATTGAACTCTTTGAAGAGGTTACAATTGAATTAAAGAAAAAGGGG
>Ga0184633_10001131_pt1 | contig 10841 bp, 12 predicted proteins | sample PLM31_170_b1_FD_133156 | JGI IMG/M metagenome (GOLD analysis project Ga0184633, IMG submission 133156) | Groundwater sediment microbial communities from an aquifer in East River, Colorado, USA - PLM3-1_170_b1 | ecosystem: Environmental > Terrestrial > Soil > Riparian zone | place: USA: East...
CAAAAGCGGAAAAGACATGACCATCATCGCAATGACGACCGCCCGCCAGGTGAAGACGATGTCGGTCTGGAGCACTCGGTGCAGGAAGCCGCCGACCGGCGCCCGCCTCCCGAAGAGCTTCAGGAGGATCAGTCCCGTCGCCACCGGCGGCATGACGAGGGGAAGCGCGACGAGCGTCTCAACCACGGATTTCCCTTTCCACCGGCGGCGCGCGAGCAGCCAGCCCACCGCGAGACCCGGCGCCAGAATCAACACGATCGCAAGGGCCGAGACGCGCAGGCTGAAGCCGACGATCTGCCATTCGACCGGCGAGAGGAAGCTCATCCGCGGCGTTCACTCCTTCAGCAGGAACCCATACTTCGCGAAGACATCCCGCGCGGCCTTCGAGTCCAGGTAGGCGAGGAGGCGGCGGGCAGCCTCGGGAGACGCGGATTCCTTGAGCGCGGCGAAGGGGTAGGAGATGGCCGGCCCCTCCTGCGCCGGGACCTCGAAAGCCACCCTCACCTTCTTCGAGATCAAGGCGTCGGTCTTGTAAACGATCCCTGCGTCCACGTTGCCCGATTCGACGGCGGCCAGCGCGGCGCGGACGTTCTCGGTCGGGATGACCTTGTCGATGACGCTCTGCCACAGCCCCGCCTTGCGCAGGTACTCCTTGGCGTAGATGCCCGCCGGCACCGTCTGCGGCTCCGCCAGCGCGATGCTCCGGACTTGGCTGCCCACGAGGTCCGACGCCTTGGAGATCGCGAGCGCGCTGTCGGACAACACGACGATCGCGAGCGTGTTGGAGAGGACGCTCTTGCGCGTGCCGGGCGCGAGCAGGCCCGCCTTCTCCAAGCCGTCCATCTTGGCCTCGTCCGCGGAGAGGAAGACGTCGGCCGGAGCTCCCTCGCGGATCTGCCGGGCGAGCGTGCTCGACGCCCCGAAGTTGAACACGACCTTGTCGCCACTCTCCTTCTCATAAGTCGCGGCGATCTCCTTGAGGGCGTCGGTCAAGCTCGCCGCGGTGAGCACATTGACCTCCGCGGCAACAGCGACGGACGGGGCGAGGAGGGGAAGACCCACGAACAGAAGGAGCGCAAGAGGGCTCTTCATGGTCTTCCTTTCCCTCCTTGAGGTTGGTCGATATCTACCTAAATATATATCGCTCGTTGTGGAGTGTACAGCAGAGCGAGACCGTCCCGTCAATTCCGGAGAAGGCGGCGGAGCGAGCGCCAGAGCGGATCGATCGCGGCGACGCTCTTCCTCTCCATTCTCCGGTAGAGGTCGAGCGCGGATTCTCCGGTTTCGGTCAGCGAGGCTCCCCCGCCGCGGGCTCCTCCCCGCTGCACGATGACGAGAGGCTCCCGGAAGCCTGCGTTCATCGTGCCGACGAGCTTCCAGGCCCGCATGTAGGACATGCCCATCTCCTGGGCCGCCGCTCGGATCGAGCCGTGCCGTTGGATCCCTTCGAGGAGGGCGACCTTTCCCGGGCCGAGCACGATGACCCGCCCGCGGAAAACGCGGAGTCGGGGCTGGACATAGGATGCAGCGCGCCCGCCTGCCGGCGTCAGACGCTCCCTTCTCTTCTGCTCATCGAACGGCCTCGATCCGCCGCCGCGATTCCGAGAGAAGAAAGAAGAAGAGCGCCTCGCTTGACCGCAGCTCCGGAGGGCATTGAGCCTTGGCCTTCCATTCCGTGACCGACTGTCGGTAGCCGGGGTATTTGGCCACGAACGCCTGATGCTCGGCGCGCGGGTAGCACGTGCGCCCGCGGACCCGTTCGGACCAGGCGACGTTTAGGTCCGAGAGCGCCGTCATCGCCGGCTCGAGAGCCTCCCTGCCGGCGGAGTCGGGGAGGGCCGCAAACCCGTCCCGAGCGGCAATGAAACCGGCTTTGAACCCGCGGAAGGAGCTCTCCTGCAGTAATGGAAGAAGCGCACGGAACGAATCCCGGACCTTGGCGGCCTGCGGCGGCGCGCTGGCACAGGACTGGAGGAATGCCGAAGCCACGCACGCGATGACAAACCGCCGAACCGGAAATATCACGTTCGAAGTCTACCCGGTCTCGCTCCGCCGAGGGCGGAAGACGCGAAAGGCGGACCCGATGAGGATCGATCCCAGAAGGATCTTCAGGGCTCGCCCCGCGACGCTCGAGGCCAGTAAGCCTCCCGCAAGCGCGCCGACGATGGACCCGATGCCCATCGGAAGGAGGAGCGCCGTCCAGTCGCGCCGATCGGAGAACGCGCCCTTCCGCGCGTAACGCCAGACTCCCACGGAGACTGCCGGCAAGCTGATCAGGACGCTCGCCGTGCCGGCCGTCTTGATGTCCGCCCCGAACACGTAGACGAGGGTCGGGATCAGGAGCTCGCCGCCGGCAACTCCAAGCAGGCTGCTGACGACACCGATCCCGAGGCCGAAGAGGGTCGCGAGGGGGACCCGGATGACGGGGCCGAAGGGGATGCCTTCTCCTTTGAGGTCGAGAAACGCCTCGATCACGAGGAGGCTCCCGAGCGCGACGAGGAGAACGAGAATCAACCGCTCCAGCCGGCGCGCCGAGATCCAGCTCGCGAAAGAGGCGCCGACGTAGGCGCCCGCCATGGACCCCGCAATGAGACCGCCGACGACCGGGAGAAGGTCGGAAAGCCGTTGGGTCTCGACCACTCTCGCGCGGATTGCGAGGGCCGCAAACAGGGTCACCAGGCTCACGAGGAGATTGAGGGGAACGGCCCGCGCGGTCGGGTACCGGAAGAGGCCTTAAAAACCGGAAGGCGGAACTCGGCACCGCCGAGCCCGATGAGCCCGCCCAAAAGTCCGATTGGGGCGCCGACGAAGAACGCGGCGGGGCGGTTTCGAAGCGGTTCCATCGATGGGATAGGGAAGTCCCGGGACTTCGGAGGGCGGACTATACTCGACCGCCTTGGCGAGACGGTCAGACGAAACGGTGCTCATGTCCACCTTCGACGTTCAAGCGGACCGTTTCGATGCTCGGACCGGTCTTTCAGAGGAATCCTGCCGGCGGATCGCCGATGCCATCGTCGCGACGGCACGGCTCCGCGAAGGCGACCGGCTTCTCGAGATCGGCGCCGGAACGGGTCAGCTCGGCCTCGAGCTCCTTCGCCGGGGCTTGACCTATGTTGCCCTCGACCTGTCCAGCCGGATGCTCGAAGTTTTCCGTTGCAAGCTCCGACCAGAGGGCCTCGCGGCGAGCCTCATACGGGCCGACGCGGCGGAGACCTGGCCGCTCGCGGCCGGAACCGTGCGGACGGTCTTTGGCTCACGCAGCTTCCACCGCCTGGAGCCGGCCCACGTCGCTCGGGAAGCCTTGGGGGTCGCCGACCCGAAGGAGGCCTTTCTCCTCGTCGGCCGAATCCGGCGCGAGCCGACGAGCGTACGAAGCCGGCTACGGGAGGAAATGCGTCGCCGCCTCGCCGCGACCGGCATCCCGGCGCGAAGCGGCGAGCGCGAGACGCGACTCTTGCTCGAGGCTTGCCAATCGCGGGGCGCCAGCATTCTTTCGCCTCGATCTGTCGCACGCTGGACTGTCCGCGAGTCGCCGCTCTCCTCGCTCGAATCCTGGCGCACCGGGGCGGGACTTGCCGGATGCGACGTCGCGGAGGAACGAAAACTCGAGATCCTGGAAGGGCTTCGCACCTGGGCCGGGGAGATCTTCGGCCGCCTGGACGCGGAGAGTGAGTCGGAGGATACCTACGTCATCGAAGGTGCCTGTCTGACGGCGGCGACATGAAGAGCGAGGTCTTGACCGCCCTCGGCGAAGCGCTCGTGCGGGGATCGCTGACCGACGAGGAGCTGCTCTTTCAAACGGGAGCCGGCCCCGGGCTACCGATCCTTCCGGACGCGAACGTCATCAAATTGGGAGGGCAAAGCCTCATCGACCGGGGGCGTGCCGCGGTCTACCCGGTCATCGACGAGATCGTCGCCAACCTCTCCCGCCACAGAATGATCGTCGGGACCGGCGCCGGCACGCGAGCACGCCACGCCTATAGCGTGGCTCTGGAGCTTGGGATGCCGACGGGAGTGCTCTCCGTGCTGGGGACATTCGTGAGCATGCAAAACGCGCGGATGATCCACTATCTGCTGGCGCGGCACGGCATCCCCTTCATCGAACCGGCCCAGTTCGCCCAGCTCCCGCTCTATCTCGAGGAGAGGCGCGCCGTGGTCTTCTTCGGGATGCCGCCCTACACCTACTGGCAGCAGAACCCCGCGGTCGGACGCATCCCGCCCCACCGAACGGACACCGGGGCTTTTCTGGTCAGCGAGGTGTTCGGCGCGCGCTCGATGATCTACGTCAAGGACGAGGATGGCCTCTACACGGCTGACCCGAAGAAGAACCGCGGGGCAAAGTTCATCCCGAAGATCACGCTCGCGGAGCTTGCGTCGCTCGACCTCGACGACGTCGTCGTCGAGCGCGCGGTGCTCGATCTGATGGCCCACGCGGAGCACCGCCGGACGATTCAGGTCATCAACGGGCTTACGCCCGGCCTTCTCACGCGAGCTTTGGAAGGAGAGCACGTGGGGACGCTCATCAGCGCCGACTGAGCAAGGAGAAGGGAACCATGAGCGAGCTTCCGGACGAGCGCCACCACGTCCGATCTCTCCTGATGCGCGAGAGCCTCCTCGACCGGGACCTCCAGGCGAGGACGGAGAGGCCGGTCGTGCGGATGCTTCCGAACGTTCACGTCGTCAAGGTCGGCGGACGTTCGATCCTGGAGGCGGGCAGGAACGTCACCGTCCCGTTCGTCGAGGCCCTCCGTGCCGCGCTTGTAACGAAGAAGCTGATCATCGGAACGGGAGGCGGCGCGCGCAGCCGCCACGTCTTCTCGATCGGGCTCGACCTCGGGCTCCCCACAGGCGTTCTGGCCGAGTTGTCGGCCGCGGATGCCCTCGGGAACGCCCACATCCTCGGAGCTCTTCTTTCCCCGGAGGGGGTCGTCGCCATTCCGCCCGCGCTTTTCGGGCACCTCCTCCCCCTCTTCATCCGGGCCGCGCCGGGTGTCATCTTCAACGGGGTTCCGCCGTACTCGATCTGGGAGCATCCGCCGGCCGTGGGGCGCATCCCGCCGCATCGCACCGACGCCGGGTGCTTCCTTCTCTGCGAGACCTTCGGGTGCAAGAGCCTGACGTTGGTCAAGGACGTGGACGGTCTTCACGAGGAAGACCCGCGGGTCAACCCCAGGGCGCCGCTGATCCGGGAGATCTCCGCAAAAGAGCTGCGGCGCCGCTCCCTGAAGACCTTGCCGTTCGACCGCGTGCTGATCGATCTGCTGGAGAACGCGCGGCTCCTGAAAAGCTTCCAGATCGTCAACGGCTGGAAACCCGACCTGCTCGAGGCGGCGCTTGAAGGCGAGCACGTCGGGACAATCGTGCACGCGGGAGACTAACAGGTCGAGGCACGCTGCGGAAGTGACCCCGATTTCTCCGGTCGCCGCCGTGCGGGGGCTCTCGAAGAGCTATCGCAACGGCGTCCGCGCACTGGACGGGCTGAACCTGGAGCTCGGCGCCGGCCAGGTAACGGCGATTCTCGGCCCCAACGGATCGGGCAAGTCCACGCTCCTGCGCATCCTCGCAGGGCGGCTGTCGCCCACCGCCGGCGAGGTGCTCCTTCTCGGTCTCGACACAGCTCGGGCGCCGCGCGCGCTCCGATCCCGTGTCGGGTATTCCCCGCAGGAAGGCGCCCTGGACCCCGAAATGACCGGACTCGGCACCCTTCGCTACTTCGCTGCGCTCCACGGGCTCTCCCGCTCCGCAGAGAAAGCCGGCATCGGGAGGCTGGCGGAGGATCTGGGCCTCTCTCCCCATCTTTGGCGCCGCGTCTCGTCCTACTCCGGCGGAGAGCGCAAGAGACTTCAGGCCTCTCTGGCGCTCCTGCTCGAACCCGACCTGTTTCTCCTCGACGAGCCGACAGGGGGCATTGATCCCGAGGGCCGGCAAATCCTCTGGCGGCTCCTCCAGAAGCGTTCCAGCGAGGGGCGATCGGTCCTGATCGTTACGCAGGACATGGAGGAAGCGGAAGCCTCCGCCGATCATGTCGTCCTTCTCGACCGGGGAAGGCTCCTCGTCGAAGGATCGCCGAGGGACCTGATCGTGAAGCATGGGCGAGAGCGCATCGAGCTCACTTTGGCCGGCGCCTCGACCGACGACCCCCGTCTTCGGGAGTCATTGAAGCCGCTCGGGACGATAGAGGCGCTCGAGCTCCGAGGGCGCGACGTCACGATCCAGGGGCGCGGCCTGGCTCGTCTGAGCGATCACGTCTTCTCGCACCTCGAAGCTGCGGGGCTCGGGGTCATGGGCTTTCGATTTCGGGAGCCCGACTTGGCGAGCGTCTACCTGCGCCTGGTGGGCCGCGCCGGGGCTTCAGCGCAATGACCCGCATCGTTGCGGAGGTTGCCCGCCGCACCTGGCAGAAGACCTTCCGGCGCCCCGTCGCGCTAACGTTCTCGTTTCTCCAGCCCCTGCTCTGGCTCCTGCTGTTCGGGTTTCTCTTTCGCCGCTATCCTCTCGAAGCCTCCCTCGCCGGCTACTCCTACCTCGACTTCCTGCTGCCCGGCGTATGCGGGATGACGGTGCTCTTTGGGGCCTCCCAGTCGGGGATCGAGCTGATTCGCGACTCGCAGACGGGCTTCCTCGGAAGAATGCTCGGGACGCCGGCCCGCCGCGGAGCGCTCTTCCTGGGCAAGGTGCTCGCCGACGTCGCCCGCCTTCTGCTCCAGGCCGCGCTTCTCTTCCTGCTGGGAGTCGCCCTCGGCGCCCGCGCCGCGCCCTCCCCCGGCTCTCTCGCCGGAGCCCTTCTGGCGCTCGCCCTGCTCGGCATCTCCCTCTCCAGCCTCTCCTGTACGATCGCGCTCAAGGCCAAAGCTCCGGAGACCATGGCGGCCTTCGTGCACCTCGTCAACTGGCCGCTTCTCTTCACGAGCACCGCGCTCCTTCCGGAAAGACAGATGCCCCCCTTGCTCGCCGAGGCTTCTCGGTTCAACCCGCTCACGCTCGACGTGGACGCGGTCCGCGGTGCGGTCCTGTTCAGCCGGCCCGCCTCCTTCGCGACCCAGCTCCTCCCGCTCTTCCTGCTCGCCGCGGCGCTCTTCGGGATCGGCGTTGCCGCGCTGTCGCGCGCTGCCCGGGAGAGCGGTTAGCCGCCCCATGCGATCTTTGGACCGAAGCAGCCGTCTTCTCTGAAGAAGATCTCAGGGTACGGGCGTAGGTCCCTTTTCCGGCGTCCCACACTTGTAGGCCTCACCGCGGTTGCCCGCATCGTTGATGACCAGAAGCGTATCCCCGCCCAGCTCGTAGGTTTTCTTGACCATCGCTTGCTCGTTGCCTTTCACGTTGTCCAGGTCGAAATCTCCGTGAACGCGGCCTAATTGTTGGCAACCGGCTACGGCGGTCCTGTCCTCGGAAATGGAAATTTTTTTCATGGCGGGAGTTAGGGCGACGCAGGCCGATAGGATCACGGCAATGGCCGCCACCAGGATCTTTTTCATGGGGAGCTCCTTTTCTCTTTCTGGGTGCGGAATTCTAACGATTTGACGGGCCTCCGATTCGGATAGAACCCTCACTGCTGGATTCGGCAAGCGTCTTCCCGGAGTCTCGCCGCCGCCAGGCGGGACGAGCGATGGGCAATCGTATCTCGCGCCGTGTCTGCCGAGAGCGGCCGGACTGGCGGCAAGCGGCGTCGCGACAGGGACAGGACGGCGCCCTCGCGGGCGCCGTTCAGCGCTGACTTCGGATTTCATCACGAGCAGGGGAAGAGCCCGGTGATCCCCTCGGGGAACTCGGTCTTGAATCGGTTTTTCGCAAAGCAGTTTCCCGCCCCGGTTCCGTCGTAGACGATGTCAGCGCCCGGCGTTTGCGCGCGCTCCGGGTCCGGGCTCTGGCCGTTATGCAGGATCACGTTGCCGCGTACCTCGTTGCCGTCCGGGTTAGGCTCCAGTCGGGGATCGAGAGCCGCGAAGGGGTTGGCAAAGATTGCGACTCCGAGGCTGTCGTTCCGGTTCACGAGGTTGTGGCGGATCACGACGCGGTCACCGCCGATGTTCAAGATTCCCGTCCCGGTCGGAAGGAGCCCCTCCGGTTCGCCGCTGTCGGCCGGGACCGGGTTGGGGAAGTTGTTCCTAGCCACCACGTTCCTCACGATCAGGACATCCTCCGTGAAGGGCTTCGGCAAGCCGGGAAGCACCACGACGAGGATCCCCGTGGTGTTGCCGACCGCCTTGTTGTCCCGAACCACGACGTCGCTCGAATTCTCGATCTCGATCCCGATCGTGCAGCGCGTGACGTGGTTCCACGCCACCGTGATGGCGTCGTCGTCGCCGACGTAGATGCCTGCGTCTTCGGTCCCCTCGACCCGGTTGAAATTGATCAGACCGTTCCGGGAGCAAATCGGGAAGATCCCGTACTCCTCGTTGTCGAGGTACTTTCCCCCGCTGACGCGAAACCCATCCACCCCGAGGAGCAGGAGCCCATTCTCTTCCGCGTTCTTGACCGTGAGCCCAAGGACGGTGACATCGTGGAGGGCGAGCGCGGGACAGACGGGGAAGCCGTCCGGGCCCGTCGAGAAGCTGCCAGTGCCCACGGTGATGCCGTTGTCGAACCCCTCGGCGTCGATCACCGCGCCATGGCTCCCCCGGATGGTGATCTCGCTCTTATCCACGAGTACGCTCTCGCGGTAGGTTCCCGGCGGCACGAGGACGGTGTCTCCCGGGCTCGCCGCGTCCACGGCCGCCTGGATCGTGGTCTGGACGACGATGACGTCGCCCGCGAGGGCAGCGGCGGGAAGCAGGGCGGCCAGGAGCGCGAGCAGCCCGAATGCCATCAGCGCCGCCCGCGCCGGGGCCGGGCCGTCCGCAAGGGCGCCGGCGCGAGAGTCGATCCCATCTCCTTCTCGGTTCCAGCCGCGATTGAGTTTGAGAGTCAGTGTTCGGATCATGGTGAGCCTCCTTGGAGCCCATGATAAGCAGGCCAGGTACGAGAGTCTTCGGGAAGCTCTAAGGTTCTGTTGGGTTTCTTCTAGGAGCCGATCCGCGATGACTACGGTTCTCAGCTGCTTTCCTGGTCGACCATTGGTGGGATAGGATCCGGGCGCTGCCGTCGGAAGACGACCGCCTCAGCGCGTTCACCAGGTGAGCCCAACGCGAACGACGACACCGACGCGGATAGCAGCGAGACGGGTGATGGTGAAGAGGGCAGTACATTCGAAGGAGGACACAATGCACCTCAGTAGATCTCTGGTTCTTCTCTTTGCGCTGGCAGTTGTCGTAGCGGGGGCATTCAGCGGTTGCGCGAAGATGGATCAGGGCAAAGGCCCGGCAGCTACGACGCCGGACACTGGAAAGATTCCCGTCACGACTTCGTCAGACGAAGCCAAGAAGGAATTCCTGCAGGGCAGGGACATGGCTGAGAGATTGCTCTTTCAGGACTCCATTCAGCACTTCGGGAAGGCAATTTTCCTTGACCCCAATTTTGCCTTGGCCGAAGTCAATATGGCCAACGTCGCGCCGACCGGAAGAGAGTTCTTCGAGCATCTTGGGAAGGCAGTGAGCCTCGCTGACAAGGCTTCCAACGGAGAGAAGCTTCTCATTCTTGCCACGGAGGCAGGCGCTAATTACAATGCCCTAAAGCAGAAGGGCTTTCTCGAGCAGCTCGTTGCGGCCTACCCGAATGATGAGCGCGCACACTTCAATCTCGGCGGCTACCACTTTGGCCAGCAGGAGTTCGCAGAGGCCATTGAGCACTACAAGAAGGCCACCGACCTTGCATCGAGTTACTCACCCGCCTACAACATCCTGGGCTACGCCTACCGGCAGCACGGAGATTACGCAAACGCCGAGCAAGCCTTTAAGAAATACATTGAGCTAATTCCCAACGATCCGAATCCGTACGACTCGCACGCCGAGCTGCTCCTGAAGATGGGCAAGTTCGACGAATCGATCACGCAGTACCGTAAGGCCCTGTCGATCGATGCGAACTTCATTCCGTCGCACAACGGAATCGCCGCGGATCTGATGTACATGGGAAAGCCCGACGAAGCGACCGCCGAGCTGGAGAGCATCACCAAGAAAGCCCGGAACGACGGCGAGACCCGGACCGCGCTGTTTGCGCTGACAGTCCTTCATGTCGATGGCGGCCAGATGGCCAAGGCGCTCGAGGATATGGACAAGCAGTATGCGTTGGGAGAGAAGACCAACGATGTCCCGGCGATGGCCGGCGACCTGCAGTTGAAGGGGAACATCCTGCTGGAGACGGGAAAGTACGATCAGGCCAAAGGGCTATTCGAGCGCGCCCTGAAGATGACCGAGGGCTCCAGCCTCTCGCAGGAGATAAAGGACAATGCCAGCCTCTTCCACCATTTCAACCTCGCCAGCGTTGCGATGCGGAAGAAGGACTACGCGGCTGCGAAGATGGAGGCGGAAGCATTTCGGAAGGGTGCCGAGGCATCGAAGAACCCGGCGCAGGTGAGGCAAGCGCACGAACTGACCGGCATGATTGCGCTCCAGGAGAAAGAGTATGACAAGGCCTTGGCTGAACTTCAACAGGCTAGTCAGCAAAACCCGTACAACCTCTATCGCTTGTGCCAGGCTTATCAGGGTAAAGGCGACAAGGCAAAGGCGGAGGAGTTTTGCACGAAGGCTGCCGGGTTCAATTCGCTGCCGCAGTTGAACTACGCGTTCATACGAACGAAGGCCAAAGCCGGGAGCGGCGCGAAAGCTTGATTCGAGCGTTTGTTTGAGGACTCCATGAGCTACCGCGCCGTTCTGATTGTCTTGGCTTCGGTCTGCGGGGTGTGCGCGCTGCTTGGGCTCGTTTCTCGTGCAACCGCGGCTTCAGCGCCCCAAACATCAAGATCCCCC
>Ga0184633_10001132_pt1 | contig 10831 bp, 8 predicted proteins | sample PLM31_170_b1_FD_133156 | JGI IMG/M metagenome (GOLD analysis project Ga0184633, IMG submission 133156) | Groundwater sediment microbial communities from an aquifer in East River, Colorado, USA - PLM3-1_170_b1 | ecosystem: Environmental > Terrestrial > Soil > Riparian zone | place: USA: East...
TCGACATCGGATCCAGGGGGTCGGCATCGGCGGCGGCCCTTTCGGCGAGGTCGAAAGCCTGGACGAAATTCCCCTGATCGAGCAGCAGTTCCCCGTAATAAGCCCTGGCCAAGGAGCTTCTCGGATCGAGCTGCAGGGCGCGAACGGCGGACGTTTCGGCTTCCTTGAGCAGACGCTCACGTTCCGCTTCGTCCGTCGCGACCGACGCCGACCAGTCGTAGACCATGGTGCGGACGGCGTGTGCGCTGGCTTCGTCGGGGTTGGCGGCGATCGCGGCCTCAACGGACTGCCGCGCCTCCGCCAGCCGCGTCTGCCTTTGGGCGGTCGTCGTCAGCAGGGCGCTGGAATACGCCTGGATGCGCGCCAACTCCGCGCCCAGGCGCGCGTCGCCGGGCGCAACGGCAACCCCCCTTTCATAGGCGCGGATGGCGTCGACCAGTTTTCCCGCCGAGAAATTGGTGCGACCCTCCTCGATGTACGAGGCAGCGGTCCTGGTAGGAGTCGGCGTGGCCAGGAGAAGCGGCCTGATTCCCCCCTGGCGGAAGGAGCGGATCACCAAGAGCGTCCCCCCGATGGCTGCCAGGTAGGCCAGGATTCGCCACGGGCTCGTGGAACGCCCTGTCCGCCCGAGGGGGAGATGCTCACCCGTCAGTCGCATCTCGGCTCACGAAATCGGGGTCGCAGTGACGGCCGGCGTCGGTGTCGGCTGCAGGGCCCCGCACAGAACGAGACCTTCGGTCGCATTGACGACGGCGATTTCGTCGTCCGGAACGCCGCGCAGCAGCGCTTCGAAGATCGGAGAGGCCTCCTCACATCGACCCAGCCGCCCCAGGGCCAGCCCAAGGGTGTAGTAGAAGCCGACGATGCGAGGGTCTTCGGGGGCAATCGCCAAGCCCTGCACCTCGACGCCTTCGGAGGTTTGCCCTCCCCGGACGGCGAAATTGAGCTCGTCCACCGCCTGCTCGAAATCGTTGTTCTTGTAAAACATGACCCCCAGGTCTCCATGCAGGCTCGGGTTGGCCGGATCGAGGTTGACGGCATCATTAGCATACTGGCTCGCCCGTCCGTATTCGCCAAAACTGCCGTAGGCTTTGGCGATCAACTGCAGAGGTACGGGATTTGTCGGATCGAAGGCGCTGGCGTTCAGGTAGCCCTGAATCGCCTTGTCCAGATCCGGGGGATCCAGGCTCATGTACATATTCCCGACGGCGCGGTGGAGGATCGCCAGGTTGGGATTGATCGTCAGCGCCCGCTGGTACTCCTGCAAAGCCTGGGCGTAATTCGACGTCCGTTCGAGCACGTAGCCCAGCGCGCGATGCGTCTCGACGATGTTGGGATCGAGCCGCACCGCCATCTCGGCCGCCGCAACCGCATCCCGATAGTCGCCGGCGTTCAGTCCGATGTACTCGTCCATCAGCACTTCAGCAAAGTAGGCCTGGGCCAGCGCCGAGTTGGGGTCCGCCGCCAGCGCCACCTTCAGCTCGGCTTCGGCCTCCACCAGGCGGTCTTCACCCTGGAAGTCGAGCGCCCAGCCTAAGACGGCGTGCGCCGCGGGCGAATCGGGGTTGATCAACAGCGCGTTGCGCGCCTGAGTCTCGGCTTCGTCCCACTTCTCGGCGAAGACGAGAACTCGCGCCAGCGCGACGTACAATTCCGCGTCCTGCGGGTTGGCATCGATCGCCTGCCGATAGGATTCCTCCGCTTGGCCCAGTTTTCCGGCCTGGAAGAAAGACTCGGCCTCCAGCGCAAAGGTCGCCGGGCTGCGGGTGGGCGTGGGCGTGGGCACGAACAACGGCGGCACGATCGGCACCAGAAAGCGCTCGATGTAAACCGCGCCGACGATCAGCGCCACCAGCAGCAGGATCCGGCCGACCTTCAGCCCCGGCCGCTTACGGCGCACGTTCCATTTGCTTCCGCTCAAGTACATGGCCCGACGATTCTATCAGGGGGAGTTTAGGAGATAGTCGTCAGTGGTCGGTGGTCGGTAATCAGAGGCCGCGGCCGCGAAAGGCGGGTCTCCGTAGGCACAAAGGGCCATCCTGTCAGGCACGGTTTGGGCGGGAGATGAGCTTCGTGGGAAACGGAAAGGCCCGGCGCGGTTCTTCTTTGACCACAGACCTCTGGCCACTGGCCACGGCGTTATAATGCCGCCCGTGTCCCCACCCGACGCTGCTGCCGAACCGACACAACCAACGCCCGCCTCCGCGTCGCGCAGTCCATGGCGGATCTTGCGCTGGTTCGCCCTGCTGGTGGTGACGGCGGTGCTGCTGGCGACATTGGTCGGATACTCCAGCGGCCAAAGCCAACGCCGCAGTCAACTCGCCGGCAGTCTGGCGCGCGCCGCCGACGAGCAGTTTCAACTTGGGGTCCAGGATCTGGCCGCGGGCCGCTATGAGTTGGCCCGGCAGCGGTTCGAATACGTGATTCAGCAGGACCCCTCTTATCCCAACGCGGCGCAGCGTCTGGCGGAGGCCCTGGTCGGACTCGACGAGCCGCTGGCGACGTTCTTCCCGCTCGCTACGCCCACCCCCAATCTGGCGCCGGTGGAAGATCTTTACACCCAGGCCCTGGCGGCCCACCAGAACGAGGACTGGGACGTTGTCATCGACACCTTGCTCGCCCTGCGAGCCAAGGATGCCGGTTATCGGGCTGTTGAGGTCGATGGGATGCTGTACTCCGCCCTGCGCAATCGAGGGCTGAAGCGGATCAAGTCCGAGGCCTTGCTCGAGGAAGGCATGTACGACATGTCGCTGGCCGAACGCTTCGCCCCGCTCGACAGCGAGGCCGAGGAGTACCGTGGCTGGGCCAGGCTGTACCTGCTCGCCAACAGTTTCTACGGAGTCGACTGGGCCGAGGCGGTCTATTATTTCGCCCAGGTCTACGTGGCGGCACCCTACATCACCAACGATGTCTACCTCAAGTACGCGGTTGCCTCCAATCGGTACGGTGACCAGCTCATCCTGGCCGACGACCCGTGCGCTGCGGAGGAACAGTATTACCAGTCGCTGCTGGCTTGGGAGAACTCCGACTTGATTCCGACCGCCACCCAGGCCCATCACCTGTGCGAAAAAGCCAACGCGCCTCCACCGGGTCCGAAGGAGACCATCACTCCGAGCGAGACCGAGGCGGGGACGGGGGCGGAGACGGCCACCGCTACTCCCGAGTCTTGATTCTGTGTCCAACGGCGTCCTGGCCACAGCGTACGCCTTCCACCTGGCTGCCACCGCCGCGTGGTTCGGGGGATTGATCTTCCTGGCCGTCCTCTTTCCAGGCTCGGCGGCACACCTGCCACAGAGCGAGCGCGACTCATCCACCGTGTCGGCTGTGCGCCGGTTCCTGCCCATCGCCTGGCTTTGCCTGGCCGTTTTCGTTGTCACCGGGCTGGTGCAGATGTCGGCCAGCCCGAGATACGACGGGCTGCTGGTGCTGCGAAACGCCTGGGCGGCGGCCCTTCTCGCCAAGCACCTCGTCATCGGTTGCATGGTGCTGGTCCTTGCCGTCCAGACGTGGTACATCCACCCACGCCTCGAGCGGCTGAAGCTCGGACTGGAGCGACCGGATCCGGAGATCGTCGCCAGATTGCACCGCCTCGACGTGCGCCTTGTTCGCGTGAGCGTCGTGCTGAGCGCGGTCGTCCTCGTATTAACCGCCGTGGCCCGCGCCAACGCGTAGAGGGGCGCTGCAGAGGTTCACGTCATCCGAGACGAGGATGGCAATACGCCATCTTCTCAGGGCGGCCTCGCCTCAACGTTTCGCACCCCCATCCCCGCCTCTCGCGCGCACCTCGAGCGATCCTTGCGCTGGTCTGCGCGCAGCGCAGTGCAGGCGAGTGAGCGGCTCCCCCTTCATGAAGACGACACCTCCGCCCAGCGTACGACGGCAGGGGGAGGGGAGAGCGGGGAGACGTCTCCTTACCGTTCGTGATATCGCATCCCGTCATGGTCGGTGCCCATCACAGCGTGTCTCACGTGCAGAACTCAGACACGTAACTCGGCCGGCGAGGGTCCTCGTGTACAATGGCGCTCCATCCTCTGGGTCGCCTTGTTCGAACTGTTCTTTCTCGGGACGTCGGCCTCGGCGCCCTCCATCCACCGTGGCCTTTCGTCGCAGGTCGTCTCCCATCAGGATCATCGCTTCCTGATCGACTGCGGGGAGGGCACCCAGCGTCAGATCCTTCGATCGGGCCTCGGGTTCCGCCGCCTGCAACGCATTCTCATCACCCACGGCCACCTCGACCACATCCTCGGGCTGGCCGGCCTGCTTTCGACCTTCATGCGATGGGAAGCGATCGATGAGCTGGAGATCTACGCTGGGGCCTTCGCGCTCGAGCGAATTCGCGACCTGCTGATGGGCGTCGTCCTGCGGGGAGCCAAGCCCCCGATGAAGCTCGAGTTGGTCCCGATCGCGCCCGGTCGCTTGTTCGAGGACGACGGATTCGAGGTAAGCGCCTTTCCTGTCTCCCATCGAGGTCCGGGATGCTTCGGTTTCGCCTTTCAGGAGCCTTCGCGCCGCCCGTTCCTCGTCGGGAAAGCCGAGGCGCTGGGTGTGCCTCCGGGCCCGATGCGCCGGGACCTCGTCGCCGGCCGAACCGTCACCCTGGGTGACGGCCGACGCGTCGAGTCGGAGCAGGTTCTGGGTCCGCCGCGCCGCGGCACTCGGCTCATCCACGTCGGCGATTGTGCTCGCACCGACGACCTGCTCGACGTCTGTCACAAGGCCGACGGCTTGGTGATCGAGGCCACGTATCTGAATGTCGAAGCGGAGTTGGCCGCGGAGTTCGGGCATCTGACGGCGCGGCAGGCGGCCGGACTGGCCGCCGACGCCGGGGTCGGTCATCTGTATCTCACCCACATCTCGCGCCGCTATCACGAGCGCGAGGTGCAGCAAGAAGCCAGTGAAGTCTTCCCCGAGGTCAGCGTGGCGCGCGACTTCGACCGTTTCGAGGTTCGCCGCCGGGAATAGTCCGGCGGGCCTTGTTCCGGCTTTCACTTCCAGTACATCTATCCCATCCAACAAGGCCGTAACGCATTGCGCTTCCGGCCGACAATAGCATTGACTCTGATCTCTAGCCTGGAGGAGAAAAATGCGAATCAGACCTCGACTGCTCGGCCTGGCTCTAGCGGCGATGGTTGCCGTTACCGTTCCTGCTTTCGCCGCCGCAGGGGTTGCCGGCCTCTATGCTCTGGAGGACTTCGGCACCCCTGAGACGATCCTGGATTTCTCCGGCGAGGTGATCTTTATCGGGCCCGACTCCTGGACCGTCGGGGAACAGACCTTCGCCATCACGCCCGAAACCGAAATCGAGGGCAGCCCCCTGGAGGGTGATTTCGTCAGCGTCCGCGCCGTACAGAACCCGGATGGGACTCTAAGCGCGCTCGAGATCGAGCTGGAGGACGACGGCGCCACCGAAGACCCTGACGAGGGCGAGGTGGACGAGGGGAATGGCGAGGACGTCGATGACGATGATGTCGAAGACGCCGAAGAAGAGAGCCTCGACGATGATGACGCCGAGGACAGCGACGGCGAGGACAGCGACGACGATGACGCCGAGGATAACGACGGCGAGGAGAGCGACGACGATGACGCCGAGGACAGCGACGGCGAGGAGAGCGACGACGATGACGCCGAGGACAGCGACGACGATGACCTCGATGACGAGGACGACTAAGCCGACGCGCTAGGCGACCGAAGCCAGAACCTGCGGACCTCGTTCCCGACGCCTATTGACCCGGGACAGGCAGGCTGGATCTCTCCCCATCGGCTGAGCCTCCGCCGATGGGGAGATTTGATTTAGCCATCGCAAGATCCTGCGAGGGTCCCCTAATCCGGTAGAGTGCCTGTGAAGGTGCGGACAAAATGGGGGACATCCTTCCTACCGTGGGCCGTAACCGGTGACCCCCATTTCCGACTTCTTGAACGAATCCGGACTCAGACTAAAGGAGCCTCAATGAGAGACCGACGCCCGTTCTTGACCGCAACCGTGATGACCGCCCTGGCAGCCCTCGCCCTGACAGCCTGTGCCGGCAGCTCGCCCCTGGCCGACTCCCTTGGCGTGATCGACGCAGAAGCTTCGGAGCTGGAGTTCACCGCCCCGGTCGACGGCATGGGGCCTGACTCGTGGTCGATCGGCGGCCTGGCCGTCGAGGTCAGCGCGGCAACCGAAATCGGCGGCGAACCGCAGGTCGGAGACTTGGTGCGGGTACAAGCCACGCTCGGGCAGAGCGGGTTGACGGCCCATTCCATCGAGTCCGTTGCCTCCGCCAAGCTAAGTGACACCCTTGAAACCCCACAGCCCACCGAGGACGAAGCCGAGTTCACGGGTCCGGTTGTCAGCATAAGCGCCGACAGCTGGGCTGTCGGGGATACGACGTTCGCCGTCACTAGTGATACGGAGATCCACGAAGCCATCCTCGTCGGCGACATGGTGAAGGTGCACGCTTCGGTCAACCCCGATCAGAGCTTGACGGCGCGTGAAATCGATCTGGCGGAAGCCGACGATTCGGAGCTTGACGAGCAGGAAAAGGACGAGCAGGAGCTCGAATTCAAGGGCGTCGTCGAGTCGATCTCGGCCGACACCTGGATCCTTGCGGGTATGTCATTCGCGGTGACGCCGGAGACGGAGATCAAGGACGCCATCGTCGTCGGTGATTTCGTCGAGATTCGCGCCTTGTTGTCGGTCGACGGCGTGCTGACCGCTCTCCGCATCGAGCTGGCAGGCGATGACGGCGGCCCGTCCGGCGAGGAGCTCAACGACGACGAGGACGACGACCAGGATGACGATAGCGAGGACCAGGAACACGAGGATGAAAGCGATAACGACTCCGATGATGATGGGGAGGACGGCGGGAGCTCTGGCAGCGGCGGCAGCGGGAGTGACTAACCCCGTCGAGCAAGGTCGCGGGGAATCCTGCGCGCATCCTTCAGCATGCCCCGCATAATCGAGCATGGTATACTCCGCCTCCCTTACCACATACGACCTCTGGCCCGGACTGCGCGCCGGGCCGGCCTCTTCCATGACCCAAGACACCGATGAGCTGTCGTCGCTGCGGCGGCTCGACCCCCACACCCTGGCATCGATTCACGATCGCTATTTCCCCGAGGTGTATCGCTACGCCGCCTATCGGTTGGGAGATGCTCTGGTGGCAGAGGACGTGGCCTCCGAGGCCTTTGTCCGCCTGCTCGAGTCGCTGCGGGCGGGTGCCGGCCCGCGCACCAGCGTCCGCAGCTGGCTGATCGGCACTGCCAACCACCTCGTCCACGATCATTTCCGAGCCGTCTATCAGAGGCCTGAGCGAGAGTTGGACGAGCGAACCGCCAGCGAAAACGACGATCCGCACGAGCATCTGGAGCGCAGCGAACGGAGCCAGGGATTGCGGCGGGCCTTCGAATCGCTGACTCCGGAGCAACAACATGTCCTGGCGCTCCGCTTCGGCGGCGGTTACAACCTGGAAGAAACCGCCGACTTGATGAGGAAGAACGCCAATGCCATCAAGGCCCTTCAATTTCGCGCCTTGGCCGCGCTGCGCCGCGCGCTGGGAACCCCTGGAGCATGACCGACCAGCTGTCCGACCCACTGCAGAACGCTCTCGAGTCGCTGGCTCAGGGCATGACGGTCGAGCAGGTGTTGGCGCCCCATCCCGATCTCGCGCCAGAGCTGCGGCCCCTGCTGGAAGCGGTTCTGGCCGCGACAGAACTGGGCGCGCGCGAGGTGCCTGCAGGTGCGATTGCGCGCAGTCGAAGGCGGGCCTTGGCCCGGGCGGCAGGCCTGAAGGCGGCGTCGCCTCGACCAACGCGACTCGGTCTCTGGCCCCGACTTGCGCTAGCCGCGGCGGCCCTCGTGGTCGTCCTGGGCTTGGGGCTGGACGGCATGTCGGCGGCCGCCGCACAATCCCTCCCGGGCGACATCCTCTACCCGGTGAAAATCGTGTCGGAGGAACTTCAACTTCGTCTCGCCACCCAGCGGGACGATCGTCTGAACCTTGAGGCCCTGTATTCCCAACGGCGGGTTGACGAAGTCGTAGGCCTTCTGACACTCGGCCGGGAACTCCCGCTTTCCTTCCACGCCATCGTTGAGAAGATGGGACCGACGTTGTGGACCGTCGGCGGCATACCTGTCCGGATCGGGCCCGAAACCCGAATGGTGGGCGAGATCCTGACCGGGATGACCATCGAGGTCAATGGGTTGACACAGGCCGACGGAACCTTCCTGGCGCACGAGCTGCATCTTGAATCCTTCGACACTCTCGGGCCGGTGACGTCCATCGCTCCGGACGAATGGGTCATTGGCAGCGTTCCGATTGCGATTGACGCCGAAACCTGGATCGAGCCGGAGATCCGAGTGGGCGACCTGGTCCTGGTGCGAGTGCGCGTACTCGAAGACGGTTCGAGGGTCGCCGAATCGATCCTGCTATTCGCGCCGCCCACTCCGACGCCGCCCCCGGCCGCGCCACCCTCCACAGCGGTCCCTCAAAGTCCGAAACCGACGAAGACGGCCGAGGCAAAGGAGGCGGAAGAGGCGACGGAGACAGAAGCTTCCGGCGAGGAGGACGGCAACAGCGGGCCCGGAGGAGCGGCTACGCAAGAGTCAGGAGAGGACACGGAGGACGAGCCGGAGGGGACCGACGAGGTCAAGGAGGAATTCACCGGCGTTGTCGAAGAGGCGGGCGGCGGCCAGTGGATCGTCTCTGGACGGGTGCTGCAGGTGACAGCGGCGACAGAGATCCGCGGCGACCCCGTCGTCGGGGACACGGTCAAAGTGGTCGCTTTCCTCCAGCCGGACGGCACATGGTGGGCTGAGAAGATCGAGCTGGAGGACTAGGGATCACTTCCGGTGGTCTAGGGCCATGGTCCTTGGTAGTCCCGGGCTTTGGCCCAGGTTCTTGGTTGTCCCGACCTTTGGTCCGGGTACATGGTAGTCCCGGCCTTTAGCCCGGGTTCTTAGTAGTCCCGGTTTTTTCTGGCCCGCGCATTGCCAAACGACCCCGACTAAAGCCGGGGACTACCACATCTGCGCCGACCCCCTCGCGCGATTGACTGAGGCGCGGTAGGACGATACAATCTAGCTCGATCAAACCGATGCCGATCTACGAGTACGTCTGCCTGGATTGCCGGAATCGTTTCGACGCTTTGCGCCCCATGGCCCAGGCCGACTCGCCGATCCCCTGTGCAGACTGCGGCAGCGAACATAGCTCGCGGACGCTGTCTGTCTTCTACGCACAGAGTGACGGGCGCACTGTAGCTGGAGCGCAGGCTACCTGCCCCAGCTGCGCTGGCGGTCACTGCGCCTCTTGCGCCAACTGAGCGACTCACCTCAAGGTAGTAGACCCAAGGAAACCAGCGGCCCGCCCTTTGGCCTTGAGGTAGGGGCGCATCGGCGCTGCGCCCCTACGCGATCGAGGCCCATCGCCGCGTTACGGTAGATACAAGTCAGCGGATCGGAGCGGAAAGCCCGGCTCGAACCGCCAACTCCAGCAACGGTTGCGGCAACAAGCCGAGGAAGAAAGTGGCGGCTGCGGTGGCAGCGATGGCCGCGGTCAGCCAGACCTCGGCGCGGGGCTCGGGCTCGCCCGCGCGCATGTACATGTAGACGACGACCCGCAAGTAGTAGTACGCGGAGACCAACGAAGTCAGCACCCCGATGACCGCCAGCCCAACCAGCCCGGCGCTGATCGCCGAACCGAACACGACGAATTTCCCCAAGAAGCCGAGCGTGGGCGGCACCCCGATCAGCGAGAGCATGAACACAGTCATCGCCAGCGCCATCCACGGACGTCGGCGGCCCAGGCCGGCGTAATCGTCGAGGGAGGTCCCGGTTCCATCGGAACGCTCCAGCGCCAGCACCACGGCCCAGGCGCCGATCGTCGTGACCCCGTAGGCCAAGAGGTAAAACAGCGCCGCGCTCACGGCTCCCGCCGCCCCGTCGACCGAAGAGCCGGCGGCCACCGCCACCATCAAGTAGCCGGCGTGAGCAATGCTCGAATAGGCCAACATGCGTTTGATGTTCGTCTGAGCGATGGCGGCGACATTACCCCAGATCATCGTCACGGCCGCCAACACGCCCACGATCGGCGACCAGGTGTTGGCGGCCATCGGAAAGCCGATCAGCAACAGGCGCAGCAGTACGGCGAAGCCGGCGGCTTTGGCGCCGACGGCCATGAACGCCACGGCCGAAGTCGGTGCGCCGTCGTAGACGTCCGGAGTCCACATGTGAAACGGGACGGCGGCGACTTTGAAACCGAGGCCCACCAGCCAGAGCGCAGCGGCCACGGCCACGATCAACGCGTCGGCCTGGCCGGCCTGCAGCGAGGCTAGGATCCCGCGCAGGTTCGTCGAGCCGGCCGTCCCATAGGCGAGCGCGGTCCCGTAAACCAGAAAGGCCGAGGCGAAGGCGCCGAGCAAGAAGTACTTCATCCCCGACTCTTCCGACTCGGGGCGCGGCCAGGCGAAGGCGGCCAACACGTAGAGCGGGATCGAGAGCAGCTCCAGCGCCAGGAAGACCACGATCAAATCGGCCGCCACGGCGATCAGCATCATCCCGGCCACCGAGAACATCAGCAGCGTGTAGTACTCGCCCCGCGCGATCCCCTGCCGCCGCGTGTAATCCACGGCCAGCGGAACGGCCAGAATCCCCGCCAGCAGGAAGAGCGCCTCGAGAAACCGCCCGAGGCCGTCTACTTCGACCATGCCGCCATACGCCGAGACCACGGGGGGAGGCACGGCGACGACCAGGACCAGCGCGGCCAACAACCCGGCGGCGGCCAACCACGGCACCGCCGACTTGGCGCGCGCCGAGAGGAAGGCCTCGATCAGCAGCAGGGCGCACGCCCAGGCA
>Ga0184633_10001133_pt1 | contig 10820 bp, 8 predicted proteins | sample PLM31_170_b1_FD_133156 | JGI IMG/M metagenome (GOLD analysis project Ga0184633, IMG submission 133156) | Groundwater sediment microbial communities from an aquifer in East River, Colorado, USA - PLM3-1_170_b1 | ecosystem: Environmental > Terrestrial > Soil > Riparian zone | place: USA: East...
GGATGATCCGAAGCCCGACGACATCTACACGATGGGGTGCGTGGCGAACGTCGTGCAGAGCCTGAAGCTGCCCGACGGCAACATCAAGGTGCTGGTCGAGGGTGTCGATCGCGCCCGCGCCGTCGAGTGGAAGGAGGACAAAGGCTTTTACCGGGTCGTCGTGAAGGTTCTGCCGAAACAGAAGGACGCCGGCGATGTGGACGCCACGATGAGCCGTGTGGTGGCGCTGTTCGAGCAGTACGTGAAGCTCTCGAACAACCTGCACTATGACGCGATGGTCGCGGCGGTCCGCGTCGAGGACGCAGGACGGCTTGCCGACACGATTTCGGCGCACCTGCTCGTCGGCGTCGACGAAAAGCAGAATCTGCTGGAAATCATTTCTCCGATCGAGCGGCTCAACCGCATCGCCGGCATTCTCGAAATCGAGGTAGACAAACTCCAGGTCGATCGCCGCATCCAGTCTCGCGTGAAAAAGCAGATGGAGAAGGCGCAGAAGGAGTACTACCTGAACGAGAAGATGAAGGCGATCCAGAAGGAGCTGGGCCGCAAGGACGACAAAGGCAACGAGGTCGACGAGCTGAAAAAGAAGATCGAAACGTCCCGGATGCCGAAGGACGTCGAAGAGAAGGCGATCCAGGAGCTCAAGCGGCTGGAAGCCATGCCGCCGATGTCGGCCGAGGCCACGGTCTCGCGCAATTACCTCGACTGGCTCATCGCGGTGCCCTGGCACAAGAAGACGCGTGAAAACCGGGACCTGAAACGCGCAGAAGAGATCCTCAATACCGACCACTACGGACTCGAGAAGATCAAGGACCGCATCCTGGAGTTCCTTGCGGTCCGCGCCCTGGTGAAGAAGCCGAAGGCGACGATTTTGACCTTCGCCGGGCCTCCAGGGGTTGGCAAGACCTCGCTTGCGAAATCGATTGCGCGCGCGATGAACCGCAAGTTCGTTCGCCTTTCGCTGGGCGGCGTCCGCGACGAGGCGGAAATCCGCGGGCACCGGCGGACCTACATCGGCGCGTTCCCCGGCCAGATCATCCAGATGATGAAGAAGGCCGGCACGATGAACCCGGTGTTCCTGCTGGACGAGGTCGACAAGATGTCGATGGACTTCCGCGGCGACCCGTCAGCGGCGCTGCTGGAAGTGCTCGATCCCGAACAGAACCACACATTCCTCGACCACTATCTCGATGTCGAGTTCGACCTGTCGCACGTGATGTTCATCTGCACCGCCAACGTCCTGCACACAGTCCCACAAGCGCTGCGGGACCGGATGGAAGTGATGCAGCTCGCTGGCTACACCGAGCAGGAAAAGACGGAGATCGCGAGGCTCTTCCTCACGCCGAAGGCTGTCGAGGGCACCGGGCTGACGAAGGAGAACATCACCTTCGCAGACGAGGCAATTCAGACGATCATCCTGCGGTATACGCGCGAGGCAGGCGTTCGCAATCTCGAGCGCGAAATTTCGTCGATCTGCCGTAAGGTCGCGCGCAAGGTCGTTGGCGAGGGGAAGAAATTCGGCGAGGAAATCACGGCCGACAAGGTCACGCACTATCTGGGCGTGCCGCGCTACCGGCCGACGATGGCCGAGCCGCGCAATGAAATCGGTATCGCGACCGGCCTCGCCTGGACCGAAGTTGGCGGCGAGATCCTCGTCACCGAGGCGACGCTGATGCCTGGCCGTGGCCATCTGACGCTGACGGGCAAACTCGGTGATGTGATGCAGGAGTCGGCTCAGGCCGCGATGAGCTGGGTGCGGTCGAAAGCCGATGAGTTCGGCATCCCCAAGGAATTCAACCGCAAGCATGACGTCCACGTGCACGTGCCCGAAGGGGCGATCCCCAAGGATGGACCGTCCGCCGGCATCACCCTGGCCACCGCGCTCGTCTCTGCGTTCACTCGCGTGGCGACGCGGCAGGATGTTGCGATGACGGGGGAAATCACCTTGCGCGGCAAGGTGCTGCCGATCGGCGGCGTCAAAGAGAAGGTGCTCGCCGCCCACCGCGCGGGCATCAAGAACATCGTCTTGCCAAAGGACAACGAAAAGGACCTCGCGGACATTCCCAAGAACGTGCTGGACACGCTGGGTCTGTATTTAGTCGAAACGATGGATGAAGTGCTGAAGATCGCCCTGGATGGCCCGCTGCCGGCGCCACTGCCGGCCGAAGCCGCCGCGGGCGCGGTGGAAGTCGATTCCACCATTACGGACGATACGGTCACGCACTAATCGAAAGATCTCGAATCTGAAAATCTCCAATGGGGAATAGCTCCCCACCTGTTCAGTTTGAGCATCGCCGCGGAGTTTGTCGTCAGCGCCGCCGGATCCCGCGGCTGTCCCACGGATGGTTTGCCCGAGGTGGCGCTGGTCGGTCGGTCGAATGTCGGCAAGTCCACGCTGATCAATGCGCTCGTGGGCCGTCGGCTCGCCCGGGTGAGCGCGGCTCCGGGGAAAACTCGGCTCATCAACTTCTATCGCGTTCGTACGAACCGCGCCGCGCTGTATCTCGCTGACTTGCCGGGCTACGGCTACGCACGTGGGGGTGAGGCTTCCCGCCGAATGTTCGACGCGCTGACGCGCGAATACTTTTCGCGGGAGAGGGGTCCCACAACCCGATCGCGGCTGGGTCCCGATCACACGCTCCTGCTCGTGGATGCCCGGCACCCTGGGCTCGCCCCAGACCGGTCGGCGCGACAGTGGCTCGAGGCGCTCTCGCTTCCGACGACAGTCGTGGCGACGAAGATTGACAAGCTGACGCGCGCCGAGCGGCCGCGTGCGTATCGCCAGTTGGAGGCCGCGTTACACGCTCCTGTCGTGCCGACTTCGGCAATCACGGGAGAAGGATTGAAGGAACTGTGGACACTGATACTCGCGCAACCCAGTCACGTGTAGAAACACCTGACCAGCCTGGGCCCCCCAGCGCCGCTGCGGCGCCGGGGGCCCCGCCTGAGCACCCCAACGCCGCTGCGGCGCCGGGGGCCCCGCCTGCCAGCCTCGATCTCTCGACGCTGAAGGAAATGAGCGTCACGGCACTCACGCAGATCGCCAAGCAGCTCGAAGTGCCGGGCGCCAGCGGTCTGCGAAAGCAGGAGCTGATCTTCCAGATTCTGCGGGCGCGCACCGAGAAGAGCGGCCTCATTTTTTCGGAGGGGGTGCTCGAGACACTGCCCGATGGGTTCGGGTTCCTACGGGCGCCCGATTACAACTATCTGCCTGGCCCGGACGACGTCTATGTCTCGCCCTCACAGATCCGCAAGTTCGACCTGCAGACGGGTGATACGGTCTCCGGCCAGATCCGGCCTCCGAAGGACGGAGAACGGTACTTCGCGCTCATCAAAGTCGAGGCGGTGAATTTCGAGCCGCCCGAGCGGACCCGCGAGAAACTCTTTTTCGAGAATCTGACGCCCCTCTATCCGCAGTCTCGGATTCTGCTGGAAACCGAGGCTGAGATCCTGGGCCCCCGCGTGATGGATCTCATGACGCCAATCGGCAAAGGGCAGCGTGGCCTCATCGTGGCGCCGCCCCGAACCGGCAAGACGATGCTCCTGCAGAGTGTGGCAAACAGCATCACGAAGAACCATCCGGAGATCTACCTGATTGTGCTGCTGATCGATGAGCGGCCTGAAGAGGTGACCGACATGCAGCGGTCCGTCAGGGGCGAAGTGATTTCGTCCACATTTGACGAGCCAGCTCAACGCCACGTGCAGGTCGCGGAAATGGTCATCGAGAAAGCCAAGCGGCTTGTGGAGCACCGCAAGGATGTTGTGATCCTGCTGGACTCAATCACACGGCTCGCGCGCGCCTACAACACGATCGTGCCGGCTTCCGGGAAGGTGCTGTCGGGCGGCGTCGACAGCAACGCACTCCAGCGGCCCAAGCGCTTCTTCGGCGCCGCGCGTAATATCGAGGAAGGCGGTTCGCTGACGATTATCGCGACAGCGCTCGTTGACACGGGATCGCGCATGGACGACGTGATCTTCGAGGAGTTCAAAGGCACCGGCAACATGGAGATTCACCTGGATCGCAAACTGACCGATCGCCGGGTGTTCCCATCAATCGATATTCAGAAGAGTGGCACCCGCAAGGAAGAGCTGCTCATTCCGAAAGATGACCTCAATCGCGTCTGGGTCCTCCGCAAGGTCCTCACGCCGCTGTCGCCCGTCGAGGCGATGGAGCTGCTGCTCTCCAAGATGGGCAAGACGAAAAGCAACGGCGAGTTCCTCGCGTCGATGTCAAACGGATCGAAATAGGCAACCCCTTCCTGCTCGCGGTCCGCCAGGTGAGCGATCTCGGGTGATGGTATACTCAGGGTTTCTGGACGAAGGAGTCAGGCGTGAAGGAAGGCATCCATCCGAAGTATTACGAAGTCGAGGCCCGTTGCGCGTGCGGCGCGACGTGGAAGACCCGATCGACCAAACAAGAGCTGCATCTGGAAATCTGCTCGAATTGCCATCCATTTTTCACCGGACGGCAGAAGCTGATCGACACGGAAGGCCGTGTCGAGCGCTTTACCAAGAAATTCGGCGCACAGACGGTCGAGAGCCGCAAGTCAGCCGCCAAGGCGAAAAAGGGTCAGCCCGCCGGCAGCCGCGCGTAACCTCACGCTCACCACAGAGGGAGGAGTCATCCCTCAAACAGCGCGCGACCGCGCTCGGCGTGTTCCATGCCTAGTTTGCGGTCGAGCCGCGCCAGCCGATGGCGTGCTTCCGTACGATGGGTATCGCTCGCAGCCGCGGTGATTGCGCGGACCGCGAAGCTGCGGGCAGTGTGCAGATCTCCCAACCGATGCTCATGGTGCACCGCGAGCGCGTGCACCGCTTCTCGTGTCACCGCCAGGGCACCCCAGCGCGGCTGCCGCGCTGGGGTGCCCGTCTGTTCGGCCGCACCCAGCGCGAGAATCTGTTGCCACGCGTCGGCGGCAGCGGAATGACGGCGTTCGCGGCGCAACCGGCGGGCAAGGCGCCGCAAAGCCTCGACCCGGACCTCGCGAGCACCTGGCGTACGATCAGTGGCCGCACGCGCGTAGCAGGCGGTTGCCCGATCGTTCAGGCCGACCCGCTCAAACAGTCGGCCGAGCCCGAGACATTCCCGCGCGTCGCGTGTGCCCCTGGCGCCGTCTTCCACCAGGCGCACCGCAATCGAGGTCAGGCTCGCCAGCGACAAGAGATCGAGCCGGTTATGTTCAAAGACGGGAACCAACACGCGCGCATCCCCAGTGCGCACATACTGCACGTACCGCGCAGGAATTTCTGAACCGGGGATGTCTCCGTTTCTCGAGACCCCTACGAGCGTCTCTTCGAGACTGCGCAGCGAACATCCCTCGCCACCGCTCCAGAGGCGGCGGGACGCATGGAGCATGTCCACATGCGGCATGTCAGAAAATGGCACGGGCAAACGCTGGAAGAGGTAGCGTGTCTCCAGCACAGACGCATCAAATGCACGGCCATTGAAGCTGACGAGTACGTCAGCGGTCGTCATCCAGTCGGCGACCGCTCGGAGCAGTGGGCCCTCGATACCGTATCCAGTCAGAAAGAACTGCCGCGTGCGAAACGAGTCGTTGACGAAAGCACCGAACCCGACCAGAAACGCGTACGTGCCGGCCCCGCCTGCAAGTCCCGTCGTTTCCAAATCGAAAAACTGGACGGTTGGTTCGGCTGATTGAATGTAACCGCCTGGCGCGGCCCCGAGTACGGACAAATGCCCGAGGTTTCGCCGCACTGACTCCGCGCAGAATCCAACCGTGAGGTCGCCGTGCAGACTGTCGGGGGTGTACCAGCGATCGACGACCACACAACACCCGCCCGCCACTTCACACACCGTGCCGCCGAGCACCTCCGTGACATGGCCAATCGAGCGGGGTACCGCAGGCTCAGCGCCGACCATGGTCGGCCGCGTACCCGTGCTCACGAGATCACGCAACCGTGAACGAAGTGAGGAACCGTTCATGAAAGAGCTCTCACGCAGAGGTCGTCGAGGTCACGCAAAGGTCGCACGTTCCTAAATGTTGCTATTGCTCTGCGTCTTCGGCAAATTCTCTGCGCCCTCTACGTTGAAATCTGTGGCCAGCAACAAATCCAGTATCCGCAAGGCGGCGGTCTTCGCCAGTGGGCCTGCGTGACCGATTGGACCGACGCAGGTCGGGCAGCCGTTGTCACAGTCACAGCCGGCGATAAGATCTCGCGTGTCCGACAGCAGTTCGCGGCGCAGGCGAAAGAGCGGCTCGCTGAAGCCGATCCCGCCCGGATAGTTGTCGTACAGGAAGATCGTCGGATCGCTCCCCTCCGCCACATCATCACCGCTGTTGATCGAAATTCCGAGGTCGTGGCGATCGCACATCAGCAGCAACGGCGCCACCTGTCCCATCGCGAAAGACAGGCCCACGACGCCGTCGCGACGGTCATCGGCAGCGAAGGGCAGCGCCATCAGAATCTCGCGCGGCACCGTCAGCCAATAGGCTGTCGTGTGCATCTGTTGTTCGGGCAAATCCAGCTCGCCGGATCCGACGTTTTCGTTCGTGTAGAACTTGATCTTCTTGAAGCCAACCACTCGCGACACGACATGCACTTCACCGTGGGCGTGGAGGGCGCCATCATTGCTTGATGCTCGCGGGGCCCCCGCCTCCGCTCGCCTGCGATTGTCGCAAGCTACGGCGAGGCTCGCCGAAGCGCCGCGAAGGCGGCCACCCCCACTCGCGGGCACTGCAGCGCTCGAAGACCCGCGATCGCCACCCCAGCGCGGCTGCCGCGTTGGGGGCTCCGGTTCCTCGTGCCGGCCGCGGGCGCTCTCAAATTCATCGAGAATCGTCACTCGCGTGTACGTAATCGCGTCGGTGTAGTAGTCGCAGCTGACTTCCCGAACGTACGCCTTACGGCCTTCGAAATCGAGACTCTCCACCTGAAACAATCGGCCTTCCAGCAGATAGATGGCTTTCGGATGGAGCGTGGACAGGCCGCTGGCGAAATCGGTTTCGCCGATGACGTCAGCGCCGCCGGTCGTGTCTACGATGACGAAATTGTCCGAAGACACGGACCGCAGGCTGACGGCGTCTGCCGGGTACGATTCGCTCGTCCAATACCAGGCGCCACGGCTTCGTTCGGATTGCGGGACCGGTACCCCCGCGAGGCGGCTCGCCTCCGGGGTCCCCTCTGCCCCGCGCCGCTCGCCGCTCCCCTCGTCAGGAACGTAATGGACAAACCCGGCCTCCGCGAGCACATCCAGGACCTGCTGAACGTCCTCGTGTCCGAAGGTTTCGTCCGCTGCGAACGGCAGCTCGAACGCCCCGCATTTCACGTGCGCCAGGAGAATCTGGAGATTGTCGGGATTAATCAGGGCGTGCTCCGGAGAGGCGTCGAAAAAATATGACGGATGGCGGACCACGAATTGGTCGATCGGCGCACTGGAAGCGACGAGCACCGCGGCTGAGCGGCCGGTGCGGCGGCCGGCCCGGCCCGCTCGTTGCCACGTCGCGGCAATCGATCCCGGGTAGCCAGCCATGACCGACACATCAAGCGCGCCGATGTCGACGCCAAGCTCGAGTGCATTGGTCGATACCACGCAGCGCACCCGTCCCTCACGTAACCCTCGTTCAATCGCTCGTCGTCTTTTCGGCAAGTAGCCGCCCCGATAGCCACGGATGGCCTGGTCGTCGCCGGCTGCGCTGCTGAAGTCATCTTTCAAGTAGGTCGTAAGAATCTCGGTAGCCAGTCGACTCTGGGCAAAGACGATCGCTTGAAGGTCCCGCCGCAGGAACTCTCCTGCGACACGCCGCGCCTCAGCCAGATAGGACCGTCTGATACCGAGTTCCCGATTCACAACAGGAGGGTTCACGAAAACGAACCATTTTTCACCGCGCGGCGCTCCGCTGTTGTCTACGAGGATACATGGCTGTGCGGTCAGTCGCTCTGCCAGCTCTCGGGGGTTCGCAATGGTTGCAGACGAACAGATGAAGACCGGCGCCGAGCCATAGTGTCGGCAGATGCGCTGAAGCCGCCGCAACACGTTGGCGAAATGGCTCCCAAACACGCCACGATACATGTGCAGCTCGTCGATCACGACGAACCGCAGGTTTTCGAACAGCTTCGCCCACTTGGGGTGATGAGGGAGGATGCCGGAGTGCAGCATGTCTGCATTGCTGAGCACGACATGAGCACGACTGCGGATAGCGCGTCGCGCATCCTGCGCCGTATCGCCGTCGTACGTATGAACGCCAATTTCGAGTCCTGAAAGGTCCCCGATAGCGGCAGACAACCCCTGCAGCTCGGCGAGCTGATCCTGCGCGAGCGCTTTGGTGGGAAACAGGTACAGGGCGCGGCTTGAAGGATCCCGCAGAATCGCGCTCAACACGGGTGCGTTGTAGCAGAGCGTCTTTCCCGAGGCGGTAGGGGTCGTCACCACCACATGCCGCCCGCTTAACGCATGGCTGATGACATCCACTTGATGTGAGTAAAGCTCCGCGACACCGCGTGCGCGCAGGGCGCACCGCAGCCGCTCATCCAATGCCTCAGGAAACGCCGCGTAACGGGCCTGAACTGCCGGCAAGTGCCGCACCGCAGTGATGCGGTCCTCAGGTTTCGCAGGTTCTTCGAGAGCGGTGCCGCCGCTCATGGCAGCAAGCGCGCGAGAGGTCACCCTCTGGAGCGCCGCTGTCAACGCGTCGTCATGCTCCGGCGAGAGCTTGACTGGAACCGGCGGCACGAGGGGATACGACGCATCGAGGAGGTCTGGGCCGCCTTCGCGCCCGGACGTAGCCGGTCGGACGGAGTCTGGATCCATGACGCGCGAGTGTACCAGTCGATCCAGGTACGATCAAGAGGCGAAAGTCTGTCAGGATTTGGCCGATTCTCGCATCCACCGCCAGGCCGAGTCGACAATCACCCGCAAATCCTGCAGCTCGGGAGCCCACTGAAGCTCACGCGTGGCCTTTTCGGACGATGCCACGAGCACGGCAGGGTCTCCGGCGCGTCGGGGGCCCTCCATGATCGAAATCGCGCGCCCGGTGACCTCACGCGCGATGTCGATGACCGCCCGCACCGAATAGCCTTCGCCACCGCATCCGAGGTTGTACACCTCGGCATCGCACGTCCCCGATGACAGCGCGTCGAGCGCGAGGACGTGCGCACGGGCGAGGTCGCTGACGTGGATGTAGTCACGAATACAGGTGCCGTCCGCCGTCGGGTAGTCCGTACCAAAGATCGTGACATGCGGCTTGAGTCCCGCCGCCGTCTGTAAAACGAGTGGAATCAGGTGCGGCTCCGGGTCATGCCGCTCGCCATGACGTGTCGTAGCCCCGGCGGCGTTGAAATATCGGAGGCTGACGAACCTCAGTCCATAGGCTCGACGATACCACTGCAATGCGCGTTCGAGGACCAGCTTGGTCTCCCCGTATGGACTGGTCGGCAAGAGCGGATCGGTCTCGGCGATCGGCAGCCGCTGCGGCTCACCGTATACCGCGCACGTTGATGAGAACACGATCTGGGACACTCCACTGCTTCTCATCGCCTCGAGCAGCGACAGCCCGCCCCGACATTATTGCGATAATACAGTCCTGGATCGCTTACCGACTCCCCGACGAGCGCGAAAGCAGCCAAGTGCACGACCGCGTCGATGCGCTGCGCGGCAAAAAGCCGAGCCAGGGCCGAGGTGTCGGCGAGATCCGCCTCAATGAGGGGCACGTCATCCGCCACCGCGTCCCGATGGCCGCGAGACAAATTGTCGACAACGATCGGCTCATGCCCCTGCTCCAGCAGATGCGCCGAAACGATGCTGCCGATGTAGCCCGCACCGCCCGTGACGAGTACGCGCACTCAGGACTCCCTTCGCCCAGCTCTTCCTCCCGCGCTTCCGCTCGCGAGTATAGGCGCCGCGCTGACGCCCATCAAGCCAGTGCCGGTTGAAACCGATACTCCGATCGTGCGTTTTTCGATTGACTGTGTCGCGATTAGCTTGCTACCATCCACACGCCATTGTGTTGAGCGAGCGCGACACAACAACACATAGACTGGAGGGGAGAAGATGGACGCAGCCGAGCCGCGAGTGCGGCGACGAGGCTTCGTGGTCATTCACACCGACCCGGGCCTGGACCTGGAAGATGAATCGGACTCAGCGGAAGGCGTCACTGTTCGCCTACGTATCACTCGCCCCAAAGCCCAGCGGCACCTCTCGGCCACCTCGTCTCGTACATCAGCCACGATCGCTCGCCGCGGTTCTTCGCGGCACTCGACATCGACTTCGTCGGACACCAGCGATAGTGATCATCAGCCGGTCAAATCAGCGACCGCGACTGGCATCCGTCAACGGTCACACTCGCCCCACTGATCCAGCTCGCGCGCGGCGACACGAGAAACGCGACAACCGTTCCCACTTCTTCCGGACGTCCAAACCGCCCGAAGGGGAGTTCTCTTCGCACGAATTCCGCAATCCCCTCCGGATCAGCCTGTCGGCGTCGATCCCATGACCCGCCTGGAAAGAGCATCGAGCCCGGCGCCACACTGTTGACACGAATGTTGTCGCCCGCCAGCTCTTGCGCCATCGACTTGGCGAGGCTGATTTCGGCCGCCTTGACGGCATTGTATGTCAGACGGCCGCCGGATTCCCGCCCGTAAATCGAGGCGATCATGATGATGACCCCGCCACCCCGTCGGCGCATGTGGGGGACCGCCAGGCGAGACGCACGGATGGCCGGAAAGAGTGTCTGATCGACCGCCTCTTGCCAGATATCATCCGGGGTATCCAGCAATCCCGCCCCGCGCCCAGCCCCCACATTGTTGACGAGGATGTCGAGGCCTCCAAAAGCGCCGACGGTCGCATCAACCACCTGCCGAAC
>Ga0184633_10001134_pt1 | contig 10819 bp, 7 predicted proteins | sample PLM31_170_b1_FD_133156 | JGI IMG/M metagenome (GOLD analysis project Ga0184633, IMG submission 133156) | Groundwater sediment microbial communities from an aquifer in East River, Colorado, USA - PLM3-1_170_b1 | ecosystem: Environmental > Terrestrial > Soil > Riparian zone | place: USA: East...
ACCCTCTGAGCGCAGCGCGGCGAGCACGTCAAGGTCGCTCAGCCCAAGTGCCTCACCGAGCTTGCGCAGCTCCTCGGCGTCGGCCGCCTTCCGACGCTGCGTTTCGATCAGCTCCCGGTCGCGGCGCGCGAAGTACTCTTCTTCCTGCGAATGACCGCGTTCCTTGCCCTCGCGAACCATCGTGTGTTTCCTCCATCTGCGGCGCCCTGAAGACGGGCCGGCAGGCCCGCCCAGGATCGCCCAGCCAGGGTCGCACCGAGCGTAACCCATTCCCGCCCGTTCCAACATGATCGACTGGGCGCTTGCCCCGGCCCATCGTTCGAGCCCAGGGCGCGGCGCTTCGCACCGGGAGCTACAGTGTAATAGCTGTCCTGGCGTCAGCCCGTATAAAATGGTCAAGGGCATGGCGTCCGGGGAGGCCTGTCGCGGTTGACCCTTCGATGTGACGATGGTAGTCTACGTGCGGATGTGCTCTCCGTGCTGTCCTGTGTCAGACCCACACGATCATCGAGCCCGCGACTTCAGAACGGGCATGCGACAGCGAATCGAGGCTGACGAATGGCGACGACGGTTGAAAACAGAGGAGTAGCCCCGCGCATGCATTCGACACGAGATCGACTCATGCAGAAGCTCCTGGAGACCAAGTCCTTCATCTTCAGCCCTACGCCCAGTATTCCGCTCGCCTCGGGAAAGATGAGCCGCTACTACGTCGACTGCAAGGTGGGGCTTTCGTATCCAGAGATGAGGCTCATGATCGGCGACCTGATTTTCGAACGCATCGAGAGGGAATCCATCCACGCCGTTGGCGGGCTCGTGCTAGGCGCGTACCCGATCGCGATCGCCGTCTCTGACGCTGCGTACCGTTCCGCCGGCCGCATCCTCAGAGCGTTCGTCGTGAGAAAGGAGCCAAAGCCTCACGGCATGAGGAAGCTCGTGGAGGGCGCAGTCACGGAAGGAGACCGGGTCGTGATAGTCGATGACGTGATCACGAGCGGGCAGTCGACCATTGACGCAATTAAGGGGAGTCGGCAGGAAGGGCTCGAGGTGGTGAGGGCGGTCGCCATCATCGATCGGGAGGAACAAGATGGCCGAAACCGGATCGAGGCGGAAGGAGTGCCCTTTGAGTCACTCTGCACCCTGAGGGATCTCCAGAGTCTGAGTGAATCCGGCGCGCATAAAGAGAAATGACTGAGGATTTAGGCGGACGAATTCGCCAAGGGTTCCACCAGGAAAACCTCATCGCGAGACCTGATGAAGTGCTTCGGAACGGCCTCGCAGTGCTTACGTAGGTTTCACGGGGCAGGGCTTGTGCGTTAATTCCTACCTGTCCCTTTCGCTAATCCCATCCGCATGCGAAGCGCAGGGCTCCGACCTCCGTGCTAGACTATCCGCACCTCAATTCGGCTCTCCACCGCGTGCCGCGGAACGCGGAAACTTCCCCCCTCACATTCGAGATTTAGATCGATGGGAGGTTGCGCTATCGTGCGATCAAGCCACCTGGCCTCATTCCTCACGGCCGCACTTCTCTTGACCGGCCGCGCGGCGGCCCCGCCCGCGGCCCACGCCGATTCGAGTCCGGGCGACGTCCTGAACGCCGCCGAGCTCCAACTCGCGCTCGAGAAACTCAGGGTCCTTGGGAGCGTCCTTTACGTCGCCGCGCACCCCGATGACGAGAACACATCTCTGATCACCTACCTATCCAAGGGCCGCCTCCTTCGAGTCGGCTACCTCTCGATGACGCGTGGAAGCGGCGGCCAGAACCTCATCGGCTCGGAGACCGGCGACGCACTCGGCGTGATCCGAACCCAGGAACTTCTCGCGGCTCGCGGCGTTGACGGCGCGGAGCAGTACTTCACGCGCGCCGTCGACTTCGGCTACTCCAAGACAGCCGACGAGACGATGGCAACTTGGGGGCGCGACAAGATTCTCTCCGACGTCGTTTGGGTGATCCGGAACTTCAGGCCCGACGTGATCGTGACGCGGTTTCCTACCGACACGCGCGGCGGGCACGGCCACCACGAGGCTTCGGCCATCCTGGCGAAGGAGGCCTTCGCGGCCGCGGCGGATCCGAAGCGGTTCCCGGAGCAGCTGAGGACGGTAAAGCCGTGGCAAACGAAGAGGATCTACTGGAATGTGTTCCGTCTCGACCCCGCGCCGCGCGATCCTATGCTGCCGCCGCTCCTGACGGTCGATCTCGGCGAGTACAATCCGCTTCTCGGCCAAAGCTACCCCGAGATCTCCGCCGCGAGCCGGAGCATGCACAAGAGCCAGGGCTTCGGCGCCGCAGAGCGCCGGGGGCCGGTGCCGAACTATTTCGAACTCCTCGGCGGGGAGCCGGCTAGTTCGGAGACCCCGGCGACCCAAGACCTGCTCGACGGCGTCAGCACCGGTTGGTCGCGCATCCCCGGCGGGGAAAAGGTGGATACGATTCTCGAGGAGGCGGAGCGCGCCTTCGAGCCAACTGCGTCGTACCGAATTCTCCCGATCCTGACACGAGCCCGCGCCGCCATGCGTAGCCTTGGCGACGCTCCGTGGGTGGCCCTGAAGCGGCAGGAACTCGATGAGGTGATCCGCTCCTGCGCGGGCCTCTGGCTCGAAGCGATCGCACAACAACCCTTCGCGCTCCCGGGAGGGAGGGTTCAAGTGAGCATCCAGCTCCTCAACCGGAGCGAGGCAGCGGTCACGGTTGCGGCGATCGAAATGCCCTACGGCGCGACGGTTCGATCCGTTGTCGACAGCACGGTGACCATCCGGAACCGGCCACTCCCGCCCCACACGCCGCTCGAAGGCGTCGCCACGGTGACGCTCCCGGCGCAGATCGACATCACGCACCCCTTCTGGCTCCGCAGCCGCTCGAGCGAGGGGGCGAACGAAGTCGCGACGCCGGCGCTCCTTCTCCGGGCCGAGAACCCTCCAGCGCTCACGGTCCGGTTCGATCTGGAGATCGCGGGGGAGCGAATCGAGTACGAGGTGCCCATTCTCTATCGGTGGACCGACCGCGTGGCGGGGGAACGGTACCGGTATCTCGAGATCTCGCCACCCTTGGCGCTGCGATTCGAGCAGGGCGCCTACCTCTTCGCCGGCGTTTCGCCGAGAGAGGTGCGCGTGGTCGTCGAGTCGCCCGGTGGCGCCGTGACGGGACCCGTCCGGCTCGACCTGCCGCGCGGCTTTCGCGCGACGCCCGCTGAAACGACGGTCACGGTGAGCGGGCCGGACGCTCCGGCCATGGTTCACTTCTGGGTGTGGCCCAGCGCGGGCGATCAGTCGTCAGCGCTACTCGCGATGACCGTCTCGATGTCGGCCGGAGGCTCGCGCCAGACGCGAAGCCGCACGGTGATCGACCATCCCCACATCCCTGTCATGTCCTTGTTCCCGCTGGCGGAGGCGCGCATCGTGCGCGCGGACGTCAATCGGGTCGGGTCGCGGGTGGGATACGTCATGGGCTCCGGAGACGACGTGCCGGCGGCTCTCGAGCAGATGGGATACCAGGTGAAGCTTCTCTCGGACAACGATATCGAATCGACGCCGCTCGCGGCCTACGACGCCATCGTCGTAGGGATCCGCGCTTACAACACGCGCCCACGACTTCGCACGATGCAGGATCACCTCTTCGACTACGTCTGGAACGGCGGCACGCTCGTCGTCCAGTACAACACGGTCGAGGAAATCTTGCAGGACAAACTAGGTCCCTATCCCTTCAAGATCTCGCGCGACCGAGTGACGGTGGAGGGTTCACCGGTTCGATTCACCTCGCCCGATCACCCGCTCCTCGGAGCGCCGAACCGGATCGGACCGGCGGACTTTGAAGGCTGGGTCCAAGAGCGTGGCCTCTACTTCGCGAATCCGTGGGATCCGAAATACGAGACACCGCTCTCGATGAACGATCCGGGAGAGCCGCCGACGGGTGGCAGCCTCCTGGTCGCGCGGCACGGAAAGGGAACCTACATCTACACGGGGATCTCCTGGTTCCGCCAGCTGCCGGCCGGCGTCCCCGGGGCCTATCGCCTCTTCGCGAATCTCGTCGCGGGCCGGAGCGAATGACGGACGAGAAACCGCCCTTCGGCGGCTCCTGGTCTCGGCTCTACGCGCTGGTTCTCCTGAATCTCGCAGCGCTCATCGCTCTCTTGACCTGGTTCACGAAGGCGTTTGAGTGAGCCTGCTCGACTGGCTCGTCCTCGGCGGCTCCCTCGTGGGGATCGTGCTCTACGGCGTTTGGCGGGGACGCGGAAACCGCGATCTGGGCGCTTATCTGCTGGCCGATCGGACGATGCGCTGGCCCACGATCACGCTTTCCATCATGGCCACGCAGGCGAGCGCGATCACGTTCCTTTCGACGCCTGGGCAGGGATTTGCCGACGGCATGCGCTTCGTGCAATTCTATTTCGGTCTCCCGATCGCGATGGTCATCCTTGCGGCGACCGCCGTGCCGATCTATCACCGACTGAAGGTCTTCACCGCCTACGAGTACCTGGAACGCCGCTTCGACGTGAAAACGCGCACCCTCGCCGCGACCCTCTTCCTCGTCCAGCGTGGTCTCGCGGCGGGCCTGACCATCTATGCGCCTTCCCTCATCTTCTCCGTTCTCCTCGGATGGAATCTCCACATCACGAATCTGGTGATGGGCGGTCTCGTCGTGATCTACACCACGTCGGGTGGCGCGAAAGCGGTGAGCCACACGCAATTCCTACAGATGATGGTCATCTTCTTCGGTTTCGGCGTGGCCTTCGTCTGCATCCTCGCCTCGCTCCCGGGCGGAATCACCATCGCCGACGCGGTCGTCGTGGCGGGGAAGCTCGGTAAGCTCAATGCGGTCGACTTCTCCTTCGACCTCCAGAATCGCTACAACTTCTGGTCGGGGCTCATCGGGGGTTTGTTCGTGGCGCTTTCGTACTTCGGGACCGATCAGTCGCAGGTAGGGCGCTATCTGACGGGCCGCTCCATCGCCGAGAGCCGCACGGGGCTCCTGGCGAACGGGATCGTGAAGGTCCCCATGCAGTTCACGATCCTCTTCCTCGGCGCCATGGTCTACGTCTTCTTTCTGTTCTCGGCCCAGCCGGTCTTCTTCAATCCTGTGGAAGCGGAGCGCGTCCGCTCTAGCACCCACGGCGCCGAGTTTCGGCGCGTGGAGGAGCGCTACGAGGCAGCGTCCGAGACACGCCGCGCCCGCGCGGTGGAGTACGTGGAGGCGCGCCGTGAAGGGAGCGCCGCTTCGGCGGCCCAGGCCGAAAAGGCGCTGCTCGAGGCAGACGCTGTTACCAAGGCAGCGCGGGAAGACGCGATTGGGGTCATCCAGAAGAACGATCCAAACGCGCAAACGAGCGACACGAATTACGTCTTTTTGAGCTTCGTGCTGCGGCACCTTCCCGCAGGAATCGTGGGGCTGGTCCTGGCCGCGATCTTCGCCGCCTCGATGTCCTCCACGTCCGCCGAGTTGAACGCCCTCTCCTCGACGACCTGCGTGGATTATTACAAGCGGTTCGTGGATCGAACCCCCGACAATGCCGATCCGGTCACCGCGCACCGCGACGTCCTGGTCTCGAAGGGGGCCACGGTATTCTGGGCGCTCTTCGCGATCGGCTTCGCGGAATACGCAAGCCGACTCGGCTCCTTGATCGAGGCCGTGAACATCCTCGGCTCACTCGTGTACGGGACGATCCTCGGCGTCTTCCTGGTGGCGTTCTACCTGAAGCGGGTGGGAGGAACGGCGGTCTTCGCGGCAGCACTCGTCTCGGAAGCAGCCGTGGTGGCCTGCTTCCTTTTCACCGATATCTCGTTCCTCTGGTACAACGCCGTCGGCTGCCTCGGCGTAATTGCGATCGCGCTCCTCCTAGCGTCGTGGGGCGTGGACGCCAAGAAGTCCGTTCCGGTGACGGCCTGACCGGGGAGCCGTTACGACCTAGCCCGTCTTCGTCTTCCACTCCGAGAGCTTGGTTTCGAGAGGGCGCAGGTCCGGCTTGTTCGGATCTTCCTTCCCAACCTGGAGCGCCCGCTCCGCGGTCGCGATCGCATCCTTCGAGTTCCCGGCCTTCATCTGCATGTCGGCGAGAAGACTCAGGTTGAAGAATCCCGCTTTCCTCACCACCGACTCCTTGGCCCACGCCATCGCCTCGTCCAGGTTGACACCGGCGTTGAAACAGTACTGGGCGCAGCGGTATGGGGTTTGCGAGTCGTCTGCCTTCAGCTCCGCCATGGCGGCGCGGATATTCGCCATCGCCTGCTCCTGCGTGGCCACCTCGATCGGGATCGCGACCTGGAGCTTCTCCCAGTGCAGGACGAGATCGCCCGACGAGGGCGTCAGGTTCTCGAAGGTGAAGCGCATCCACTCCTCGAAGGGCGCTGTCGCCGGCTTCACCGTGAGGCGAACGGCGTCCTTCGCCTTGTCGTAGGTGAAGGACCCCCACGCCCCCTTCTCGGTGCTGACGATCACCGTCCATTCGGTCTCGGCCGGGATGGTATAGAGGCTGTACTCGCCGGCCGGCAGCTTCTTGCCGGCGATCGTCGCCTCGCCGGTGGTGACGAAGGACGTTGCCTCATTGGCGCCGGTCCGCCAGACCTCGCCGTAGGGAACCAGGCCACCCCAGATCTTCCTGCCCTTCACGCCCGGACGGCTGTAGGCGACCGTGAAATCGGTGAGGCCGATCGTCTGGGTAAGGCTCGCCGCGGGACTGGGTCGGGGGAGCTTCAGGTCGGCCCACGCGGGTGTCGCCGAGAGCCCGGGCATGACGGCCGCGATGATGGCGGCGGCGAAGGCGGTACAAACGTGCGATCGATTCATTTCAGCTCCTATCTTGGACACGGTGGATTCAGCCCGGCGGCGCGGTCCCCGCTAGCGCGTCGGACGCGCGCCATTCTCGGCCGGGGGGTCCGTCGCGAGACCAAAATAGATTCTACCGGATCTTCATCGGCTTTTCGCCTGTCCCTTCCATGGCCCTCCGCCCGCCAGTCTCGGGTCCGAGCCCCCTGATTCCGAACATTGTCCTTGACGGCGTGATTCCTCAGGGAGAGGCTGTATCGGTCATTTCGGAAACAACCGCACTCGGCACCATGGCGGTTCCCCGCAGGGGTTGACCCGACCCTCTGCGCTCGCATGACGCGCGGAGGTGATCCCACTTGGTGCGAGCGGTTCTCCTCCTCGTCCTGTTCGCGGCAGTCCCAGCCCGGGCGGCATCATCCGCGAATGCAGATCGCGATTCGACTGGCCCGCCGCCAACCTCCCTGGTTCGCGCGCTCGACCGGATTCAGCCCGCCGCTAGGGTCCGCGTGGAAGCGAGCACTCACGGGCTTCTCGAGGGGACGCTCGAGCACTGGGACGTCCATTCGTTGCGACTTCTCGAGCCGACGGTGGAGGGGGAGATCCCAGCAGGCTCCCGGTGCAGGAGTCGGCGCGGCGTTTCCCAGGTGGAATCGGCGCTTCCCATGACGAACGTCTTCCGGCCGAGGGATCCGTGGATGCCCTGATCGGCAGGACCCTCTCTCACTACCTTGTCATCGAACAGATCGGCGCCGGCGGCATGGGCGTTGTGTATCGCGCGCGCGATGAACGTCTCGACAGAGACGTCGCGCTGAAGATCTTGTCTCCAAGCCTCATCGCGAGTGACGCTGCGCGCAAGCGCCTTCGAAGGGAAGCGCTCGCCCTTTCAAAGCTGAATCACCCCCATATCAACCTGATCTACGATTTCGACACCCAGGACGGCGTCGACTTTCTCGTTATGGAGTTCGTTCGAGGCGAGACGCTGAGCCACAGACTTCAAGATGGTCCCTTCGCGGAGCCGGATATCCTATCGATCGGCATCCAGATCGCCGAGGCGCTCGAAGAGGCGCACACGTCGGGAATCGTTCACCGCGATCTCAAGCCGGGGAACGTGATGTTGACCGCACGGGGAACGGTGAAGGTCCTGGACTTCGGACTGGCGAAGGCGCTGGAGCCGGAGCCTGGGGGCGCGGAGAGCGTGACCGAAGCCGGCCACATCGCGGGAACCCTGCCGTACATCGCGCCGGAGCAGTTCCGTGGGGCACGCGCCGACGCGCGCTCGGACATTTACGCACTTGGTGCCGTGCTGTACGAGGTCGCGACCGGCGTCCGCGCATTCGCGCAGGAGTCGACGGCCTCCCTCATCGAAGCGGTCCTCAAGGAACCTCCGACGAGTCCGAGGGCGATCGTGCCGGGCATTTCGCCGTCCCTGGAAGGGATCATTCTCAAGTGCCTGGAAAAAGAGCCCGGCCGTCGGTACTCGACGGCCGGTGAGGTGGTGGGCGCGTTGCAGGGCGCGGGCGCCACGCGGACAGCGCTGGCGCCGTCGCGGGCCCACCGGCGCCGACGCCCGCGGGTCATTGCGGGTGTCGGGGCGGCGGTCGTACTCCTGGGGCTCGCGCTCGCCGTCTATTTCCGCCTCGGCGGATGGGTGGGGTCCCCTGTCCACGGGCGCATCGAGTCGCTGGCGGTGCTTCCCCTCGAAGACTTGTCGGGCGATTCGGTGCAGGGCTACTTCGCAAACGGAATGACCGATGCGCTGATCACCAGGCTGGCCCAGATCGGCAGCCTGCGGGTGATCTCCCGGACCTCGATCATGCGATACCGAGGGTCGGGGAAGGCCCTGCGCGAGATCGCGCGGGAGCTCGACGTGGATGCCGTGGTAGAAGGCACCGTGCTGCGGTCGGGGAACCGTGTGCGGATCAGTGCCCAGCTGATCGATGCGGCGAAAGACCGACACATGTGGGCGAACACCTATGAGCGCGAAGCCGGTGACGTGATTACGCTGCAGGGGGAATTGGCCGCGGCGATCGCGGACCAGGTCCACGTCCAACTAACCGCGAGGGAGAGGGAAGCCCTCGCGCGTGCCGATCGCGTGAATCCCAAAGCTTACGATGAGTACTTGAAGGGGCGCCAGGAGTGGTCCACGCGGACCGGGGCCGGCCTCGAGGCGGCGCGTCGTCACTTCCTGAGCGCTGTCGAGATCGATCCTCGATTCGCCCTAGCCTACGCCGGCTTGGCCGATGTTTATGTGCTCCTGAATCCCTACTCGGGATTGCGCGCCGAAGAGACGCTGCCGCGTGCCGAGGAGGCGGCTCGGAAGGCGCTCGAGATCGATGACCAGCTGGCAGAGGCCTACCCGGCGCTCGGTATGGCGAAGCTGTACCGCCGGTGGGATTGGGCTGGAGCGGAAGCCGATTTCAAGCGCGCCATCGAGCTTCGGCCGAACTATGCCACGGCGCACCACTGGTACTCGATCGTGCTTCGCGACCGAGGCCGGTTTGACGAGGCGATCGCCGAGGCGCGCCGCGCACTCGAGCTGGATCCGCTTTCGCTCATCATGAACGCCAATCTCGGCGACGCTTACTTCTTTGCCCGGCGGTACTCCGATGCGATCCGGCAGCATCGGCTCGGGCGCGGCCTCGATCCTGCCTTCGCGCCGACGCATCTCTACCTCGGGATGGCGTTCGCGCAGAACGGTGAGATTGACTCGGCGATCGTCGCCTGCGAGACGGCTCGGGCGCTCGCCGGCAGCGACTCCTACGCCCTCGGGGGACTTGGATATGTCTTGGCGCGCGCGGGCAGACGGCTCGATGCCGAACGGATCCTCGACGAGTTAGAGCGGTTCGCGACTCGAGGGCAGGCCGTTCCGTTCGACATCGGTCTGGTCTTGGTCGGACTGGCTAGAGGGGACAGCGCCCTCGACTGGATCGAAAAGGCCCGCCGTGAGCAGCCGTCGGGCGTCAAGGATCTCGGCGTCGATCCACGCTTCGACGCTCTCCGCGGGAGCCCCCGGTTCCGACAGATCTTGCGACAACTTGGGCTTGTCTAGAAACGCACGTACTGCCCGACCCAGAGGCCAATGATGCGGAGCCTATCGCCGTCGAAACCCGCGTTCGCGCCAGGGCCGGGTAGGTTCAAGTAACGCAGACCGAGATCGAAGGCCACCTTCGGCCGCATGTAGTACTCGATCCCGAGGGTCCCGATCGCGGCGGGTCCCCACCCGGAGGTCATGATGTTCGCATCAGTACCTGAAATGCGCTGCCGGAGTTCCCAGCCACTCGGGCCCGCCCCCACCGTGATATACGGTCGCACGAGACCTTCCGGGCCGTGCAGAGTCATGTTGGCCGTAAATGGATAAACGAAGATAGAACCGGCCCCTTCCTCTCGCCTGTCGAACTTCTGATAGCCACCACCCAGCTCGAAGTATCCGAAGCGAAACTTGATCCAAAACTCCCGCCACAACAGAAATCCAACCGAGGACTCATACTCGTTCGCGAAATCCTTTTGCGGAAAACCGACGTGAAGGCCTAGGAGCGGTGAGCCGATTCCCCGCTCGTCCCAGCCGCTTCGGGGTGCGAGCCCCAGCCGCTCCAGCTCCTGGCGCTCGAGCGTGCCGCGCGTGTCGTGCACGTATCGCGGAAAACGAAAGATATACGGGTAGTACCAAGGTTGGAGCAGATCCTCCAGGAAGGAGCGCATTTTCGGGATCCGTCTCAGCCGATAGTTCGGATAGGCAAGGCCCGGCGCCGTGCGATTCCAGCCGGCGTTGTACGCCGGTCCAAAGGGCGCGCGATTACCCACGTCCGTCAGCTTGAAGGAAGATGCGAGCGAGGGTCCGCTCGGGAAACCCCATCTTGCGGGCAAGAGGAGGGGGGCCCAATCGCGGAGCACCTCGGGGTGCGTCTCGTAGTCGATTCTGCTCGGTTCCGGAATCAACACCGTGCGGAACTCGTCATAGGTCACCGTCCGGTTCGCGTTTCCGTCCCGCCCCGCGACGCTCTCGGTGTGGCCGAGCGCGGCAGCCGCCTCCCATTCGCCGGGGTAGGGGTAATTGCCGTGCGAGCC
>Ga0184633_10001135_pt1 | contig 10817 bp, 7 predicted proteins | sample PLM31_170_b1_FD_133156 | JGI IMG/M metagenome (GOLD analysis project Ga0184633, IMG submission 133156) | Groundwater sediment microbial communities from an aquifer in East River, Colorado, USA - PLM3-1_170_b1 | ecosystem: Environmental > Terrestrial > Soil > Riparian zone | place: USA: East...
ACTGGTTGGCGAGGGTCGCCAGAAGGTTGGTGTCCTCCCGATCGAATTTCTCGCCCGAGAGCTTCTCCTGGAGCGCGAGGATCCCCATTAGCCTCTCCCGATAGACGAGGGGAACGAGGAGGCGGAAGCCCTCCGACAGGAGCCTCTCGCGGAAGGCCTCGCTCTCGGCGTCCGCGAAATGCAGGGAGAGCTCGTCCAAAGCGATCGGTTTCCCTTCCCGGCGTACGACCCGCTGAACCGCAGCCTCGGGAGAGAGCCGGTCCTCCCTCCGGCCCCGGCGCTCGAGCCACCCCTCTTTGTCCCGCAGCCAGACCGAGGCCTTCTCGAGCCGCATCGTCCCGGCCACGCGCGCCGTCAGGTAGTCCGCGATCCGCCCGAGGTCGAGCTCTCCCGTGATCGCCTCGCTCATCTCAACGAGGGCCAACTGATAGTCGAGCTTCTCGCGGAAGAAGAGCCGGTCGATGGGGGTCTGAAGGCGCCGCCGTACGAACTCGAAGAGCGGAATGACCACGAGGAAGAAGCCGAAGTTGAAGAGGGGCGAGGAAGCCAGTGCCGACCCCGCGAAGACCGTGTTGGCCGCCGCGATCGCGAGGGCATAGAGGCCGAAGAGGATCGCCGTAGTCGCCGCATAGAGGAACGTGCGCCGCACGACGAGCCGGATATTCATCACCTGGAAGCGCACGATCGCGTAGGCGAACGTGAGCGGGATGAAGATCATGGGCACGATGCCGTAGAACACGTAGTCGTCGTTGTTGAGGGCGGAGGGGAGGACGATCCCGAGCAGCAAGAAGGGGGCCGTCCCCAGGATCGTTCCGACGAAGACGTGAAACGCCTGGCGCCGCTCGCGGGCCTCCGGGAGCGTGAAAGCCGAGTGCGCGAGCGCGATCAGTCCCAGGATCAGGTAGTCCGCGAGCAGGATCCAGGAGGAGAGGGGCGCTCCCGAAAGAATCGAGACCCGCTCCCCCCGGACCTGCCGGAACACCTCGTAGAGGAACCACACCGGGGGAATCGCGTAGACCAGATACAGGAGGCCCGGACTCGCGGAGAGGAACTCCTGGAGCTTCTCCTTCCACCGCGGCGGCGGCTCGCCGCTCCACTCGTCCGGCCGGGCGAAGGAGAACTCCTTCGGGCGCGGAAAGATCAGGAAGAAGTGGAGGAAGACAGCGGGCAGGAGGAAGAGGCTCACCGTGCCCGTGTTCTGGACGAAGAGGTCGATCCACCAATACGACGCCGGGCGCAGGCGGCAGACGAAGAAGAGAAGGAAGAGCACGCAGAGCAGGAAGAAGATCCGCGCGGCGCGGTCCTCCGGGCGGCGCAGGAAGACGAAGAAGCCGATCAGGAAAAAAAGGAACCCGAGCGCGGCCGCGTAGAGGTACGTCGTCCCGCCGAGACGCTCCGAGGAGAGGCGCACGGACACGGTCCGCACCTCGGTCTCTGCGGGAGCGTCGCAGGGTCCTGCCTTGACCAGGTAAGGAAGGCTGACGCCGATCCGGTGCTTGCGCAGCTCCTCAGAGGCCGCGGAGCCGGTGTTGACCACCCGCTGACCGATTCCCTGGACGCACTCCCCGGCGCGGATTCCGGCCCTCTGCGCGGGGCCTCCGGCGACGACGCCGCGCACGCCGATCCCGCCCTGGCTGTAGGGGACGGGAACGATGCCATCGTAGGGGCGGGCTGAGAACATGTCGGCCACCGAGGCCACGGCGATCGCGAACCCCAGAAAACCGGCGAGATAGAACAACGCCGCGCCCGGCACCGCCGCCGTCCCGCCCGCCGTCCCGCGCACCGCTTCGCTCCTCATGGGGATATCACGGACGCAATGGTAATCGCTTCCGTTGGTCCGGCTCGGGGAGGGGCTGGGAGCAAGGTCGCCTGCTCGGATCCGCTGTCCAGTATGCTCACTCCGATGCCCTTTATTACGTTCGAAGGTGTCGAGGGTTCCGGCAAATCCACGCAACTCTCCCTCACTGCGGCGCGCGTGCGCGAGATTGGGCGGCCAGTCCTCGAGACCCGCGAGCCGGGCGGCACCGGGATCGGGGAGCGGATCCGGCAGATCCTGCTCGATCCCGCGCACACCCACCTCGAGCCGCTCGCCGAGTGGTTGCTGTACGAGGCCGACCGGGGCCAGCACGTGCGGGAGGTTCTGCGCCCGGCGCTCGACCGCGGCGCTATCGTACTTTGCGACCGCTACTCCGACGCGACCGAGGCTTACCAGCAGGTGGGGCGTGGCATCGACCCGGAGAGTGTGCGGCGCGTGGACGCGCTCGCCCGCGACGGCCTTCTGCCGGACTTGACCCTCCTCTACGATCTCGATCCCGAGGAGGGCCTTTCCCGCACGCGCGAGCGCGACGGAGAGCGGCCGGGGCGTTTCGAGGCGACTGAGATCGCATTTCACCGCCGGGTCCGCGCCGCCTACCTGGACATCGCTCGCAGAGAGCCGGAGCGCGTTGCGGTCGTCTCTGCACGCGGCGGCGCCGCGGAGGTTTTCGGCGAGACCTGGCGCATCCTCGCGGAGCGCTTCGCGCTGTGAAGGCGCCCCCTGTTTCCCTCCTCGAGCACTCGGCCACCGAGGGGCGGCTCCCGGGCTCCCTTCTCCTGACGGGCGGCGACGCGGCGATGCTGGAGCGTGAGGCCCTGCGGCTTTCCGCGCGCCTCCTCTGCCGCGAAGAGGCGGACACGGAGCTCTCCTGCGCGTCCTGCCGCCGCGTCTTCGAAGGCATTCATCCCGATCTCTTCCGCGCCGAGCCCGATGGGGTCCAGATCCGGATTGACCGCGTGCGCGAAGCCTTAGTCTTCGCGGCGGGCCGGCCCTACGAGGGCCCCCGGCGCGTCGCGCTCGTCTCCCAGGCCGATCAGTTGGGGCTCGAGGCCGGCAATGCCCTCTTGAAGTCGCTCGAGGAGCCGGGCGCCCTCATGCACTGGATCTTGACGACCGTCCGGCCCGAAACGCTTCTCTCCACAATCCGGTCGCGCTGCGTTCCGGTCCGTGTCCCGTCTCTCCCGCTTTCAGAGCGTCTCCGCCGCTGGCGGTCGCTCGGGCATACGGAGGAGGAAGCGGCCGACCTGGCTCTGCTCGCGCCGGGCGGCGATCCGGGGGACCCGCCGGCCGCGGAGAGACTCGAGGCTTTCCGGCAATGGCGTGAAACGGTCGTCGCCGCGCTCCTCCAGATTGTGACCGGGCGGAAGGTGCGGGTCGTCATCCTGCTCGCCGAGAGCCTCGCGAAGGCCGAGCGCGCGGACGCGCGCGTGTTGGCGGAGCTTCTTGCGGACGCCGCCGTGCTCGCTGCGGGGGGATCGCCCGAGTCGCTACGCCATCGGGCCGTCGGCGGCCCCCTGCGGGAGATCGGGGCCAGCCGCTCGCCGACTGTTCTGCGCAGCGCGGCGCTCAAGGCCGCTGACGCCCCGCCCGACAACCGCCGGGGCAACCGCCGGCTGCATTTCGAGGCGTTACTGCTGGAGCTGGCGCTGGGGAGTTAGACAGACCCGGGGACCAGGAGTGATCCCGGGCCGCGGCCGGCCCGGCCCCCTGCTTCTTAACTCGAGGGAACCGGCGGGAGGCCGCGGGGCCGACGGGATAGGGAGGATTTCGGAAGAGTGCGGGCTTGGGAGCTACCGACACGAATGGAGGGCGTGACAGACCTTGACAGAGACGCCGCCGGCTCTTTGTACATCTCCCTACCGATTCCTTCGAGTTCCCAGAGTATACGCCCAATTCGAGAGAGCCCGCCGGCGCGGCTGTTCGGGCCCTCACTCTTCCCCTCTCCCGCAAAGAGAAGCTAGCCCCGATCCGAAAATAGCTCAGACGGCGAGGGCATGAGCGATCGGCAAATCCCCCCTGACGACCCGGTGCAGCGACGCTACTCTCAACTGCATCCTAGGTGCCTCCCGTTCTTGGAAAGCTGCGCCCGAACGCTCTTTCCAAAGAACAAACAGGAGGCCTTTTCCTTTCTCCATCTCACTCACGACGCGCTAGTTTTATTTTCGGATCGGGGCTAGCGTTTCAGTTCGACTTTCAGCTCTTGGGTCTCTCCGGCGTCCACTTCGACCTCGACGGTCCGGTCCTCGAAGCCGGGACGGGAGACCGTCACCGTGTGCCTGCCCGCGGACACCGCAATCCCTCGCCCCAGGGAGTTGATCTCCTCAGCGGTTCCGACGAAGCGATCGTCTAGGTAGACCGCGGCGTCCGACGGCTCCACGCGCAGGCGCAGGCGTGCATCTTCACTCTCCTGCCGCTTCTCCACGCTCTCTCGCGGACGCCGGCCTTCCCGCCAGTCGTCCCGGCGCCCTGGCTCGGTCCTGCGGGAATCGACCTCGTCCTCGTCGGCCTCTTCCTCGTCTTCATCTCGGTCGCGCTGGCGCCTGTCTGGGCGCGCGCCGTAGATCTCGTCTTCGTCCTCGAAGGGCTCGGTACGGTCCCGCCTCTTCCCCCAGAAGCGGCGCAATCCCCCTTCCGGCTCGACCGGTTCATAGGAGCCGTACTGCTTCGCGCCGGGGATCTTCTTGAGGCTCTCGCCGATCTGGAGCTTCTTGCCGGGCCGCGCCTGGATCTCGATCGTGCGCGTATCGAAGCCGTCGAGACGGAACTCGATCGAGTACCGGCCGCGTCTTAAGTAGAGGAAGTCCGGATGGCCGTCGAAGTCGTCGGCGGTGCCGATCAACGTTCCGTCGAGATAGACCCGCGCTCCCTCAGGGGAGACGTCGGTGTCGATCGCCGCCCAGTCGCGGCTGGGGTACAAGCCGGAGTGCCCGTACGGGCTGTAGGAGCCGTAGCCGTAGTAGCCGTAGTAGGGATATCCCCAGCCCCAATACGACCCGAACCCGAACCCCCAGTGTCTCCGGTAGGACCGAGAGTGAGACCTCCGGTGCCGGGCGGGACTGTACTGCGCCTTGACGGGGCCCTTCGACGAATCCGCCGGCAGCGAAGCTGGAAGGAGCATCGTAATCACCGCTGCGGCCATGAGAAGCGCCTTCTTCATTGCGTTCGCCTCCGCGAGGGGAGAGAGCAAAAGGAGGGCCAGGAGCGCGGCGCCGCCAACCTCTTCCCATTCTTGCCTTTACCGATCGGCACCGGAGCCCGCGCCCGCGCGGCTGACCTCCGGGGGCGTCACCATGTCCTCCCCGATGGAATTAGGGACCGCGCTTCCGACTGCGCGCGCCATCTCGAGGCCACGCCGCAATCCGCGCAGATAGTCCTCGCGCAGGACCTGATCGAGCGCGCGCCGCGCGCCGGGCAGCTCCCATCGCTCCGCGAGCGCGGCCCAGAGAGGCAGGAGCGCTCCGAGCCAGCCTCCGCGCTCGCGAGGTCTCGAGGCCTGCGGCACGCCCAGGAAGTCGCCCAGCTCCGGATGCTTGCGATAGAAGATCGCGGCGGCCTCGCCCGACCTCTCTTGCCTCCCGCGGAACGACGCGAACGTGATCTCGTGGTAATGCCTCGCCACCGCTTCGGGCCGATAGAGGATCTTCATCCCGCGCCGCATGAGGCGGTAGGCCATCTCGATGTCCTCCCAGGCGGCGTGCGGGAAGGTCGTGTCGAAGAGGCCCGCCTCGCACAGGAGCTCGCGCGGAAGCGAGATGTTAGATGTGTAAAAGAAGTTGAACGGCACCGACTCGGGGTTCTCAATCAGCCCGTAGCCGAACTGGAGCCCGTACTCGTTGATGTGGTGGAGGAAGGGGGTAACGCGGCGGTCGCGCGGCCACGTCGTGTATCCGAGGACCGCGACCAAGGCACCCGCCGCGCCCCCATGCGCGCCCGCATGGACGGCCAGGAGCTTCCTCTCCGGGACCGTGTCGTCTCCGAGGAAGAGCACGGCGCGCCCTCGCGCTTCTTCGATGCCCCGGTTGCGCGCCGCCGCGGGACCACCGTTTTTCTGAGAAACAAACCGAAACGGGTAGGAGGGCCGATAGCTGGCGAGCCGCGCAGGCGTCTCGTCCCGCGACCCGTCGTCCACGACGACGGTTTCGAACTCCGGTGGGCCCTCCTGACGCCCGAGCGCGTCCAAGACCCTGAAGAGCGTGTCCGGGCGCTCGTACGTGGGGATGACGACCGAGAACTCAGGGTTCATGCGCGTTGTACCGCCCCGAAGATTTCCGCGAGCGTCGTCTCGACGAGCAGCGGCGAGCCTCGCAGGAACTCCTTGAAGAATGCGGAGTCGAAGCGCTCGTCTCCGGGGTAGGTGGGGACCAGGCGCAGGGGGAACTTCGCGAAGATCTCCGCGTCCGCGCGCCGCCGCCGCGCCTGGACGGCCTTTCTCTTCGCGGCAAGCGCCTCCTGGTTCCGGTGGATCCAGAGGAGTGCTTGGAGCTGCGCGACCGTGAGCGGATCCTCGATGGAAACGGCGCCGCCAGCCGGCGTCGAGATCCCGAAGAGACGGCGGAGCAGCCCGGTCGTCTCCGGCGGCTCCCGGTAGGGATCGCGCCGGAGCCTCTCCGCCCCCGGGTTGCGCACCAAGAGCATTTCCGCGGCGCGCGTCAGGAAGGCAGCGAGCACGGCCGGCATCAGCGCCCGAAAATGTTCCTCGTCGAAGTTCTTGTAAGCGGTCGCGAAGGCGTTCTTCTCGAACAGGAAGCCGCGCGCAAAGATCCCGAGCGCTTCCCCGGTCGCCCCCCCGCGGTGGCGGGCGGCAGCCCGCGGCTCCGCCACGATACGCCACCCGAAGATCCATTGGCGCCAGCCGAAGTCCACGTCCTCCAGGTACGCGAAGTAGTCCTCGTCGAAGCCTCCCGAGGAGAGGAACTCCTCGCGGCGCGCGGCCATCAGCCCGCCGCACGCGAAGAGCCGCTCCTCTCCCGGACGGACCGGCGGGAGGGACGCGAGCGGGGCTCCGGTGTCGCGCTGGAAGGCGTGCCCGTCGAAGGTGAGGAAACCGTCGGAGAAATCGTTCCGTGTGCCGGTCTGGTCGGTCAGGCGCCCCGCGACCGCCACGACGTCCTCCGGCGCGCCCGCCAGAGCCTCCGCAAGCAGCTCCGGAGCGTCCTTCTCCACGGCCGCGTCGTCGTTGACGAAGAGAATAATTGGCGCCCCCGCGGCCTCGGCGCCCAGATGGCAGCCCCTCGCGAAGCCGGCGTTTCCTCCGGAGACCACGTGACGCACGGAAGGGTGCCTCCGGAAGACCTCTCCCAGCGGTGCGCCGCCCGTGTTGTCCACGAGCACGACCTCCGCCGAAAGCCCCGAGATCGCGGCGTCTAGGGCCGCGAGTCCTTCGAGCAGGTGATCAAGCCCCCGGTGGTGGACGACGATCACGGAAAGATCGGGTGTCGTCACGGCGGGCGAAGCGTAGCAGATGGGCGTGAGGCGTGAAGCGTTAGGCGTGAGGCGAAGTCCGGACCCCTCGCTTTACGCCTTACGCCTTACGCCTTACGTCCCCACCAGCGCCGCGGCGCCTTGGGAAACGGCCGGCGGCCGGGATCCACGCGCGGCTCGCGGCACCACGCCGAAAGTGGCGCGGCCATCTCGCGCCAGGTCCGTCGGGAGGCGAAGAGGCGCGCGGCTTGCGAAAGGCCCCCGAGCCGCTCGCGGTCGGGGAGAAGGGCCGTCACCGCGGCGGCGAGCGCGGAAGCGGACGGCTCGATCGCGAGCAACGCTTCCGCCTCCGAAAGCTCACGCGCCAGCGCCCCCCCGCCGATCGCGATGGAGGGGACTCCCCCCCACGCGGCGTCGAGCAGGCGCGTTCGGTACGCCAGGTCCGTCTCGAGGCTCTCGGAGCCGATGGAAACCGCCAGGTCCACAGCCGCGTAGAGGTCCGCGCGCGAGCCGTAGGGGAGCCAGGGAGAAAAAAAGATGGAGCGGCCCCCCGGATCGAGCACGCGGGCACGCTCCCGGACGCGCGCGAAGACCTTCTGCGGCGTCGTCTCCGGATTAGGGCTCTCGAAGAAGAGGAGCTTCGCCCGCGGCTCCCGCTCGAGGATCGCGGGCCACGCTTCGAGCAACGGCTCCGGGTCGTACCAGTCGTAGATCCCGCCGAAGAGGAGAAGCGGCCCGTCCGCCGGAACGCCGACCGCGGCGCGCCCCACCGAGCGGTCCCCCCGAGCGGCCTCCGCCGGAACTCCGAACGGCACGATCGCGAGGAGGCGTGAGAGGGCCGGGTCGCCGGGGAAATTGTGCGGCCCGACACGGCCGGTCTCGTAGAGCGCGCCCGCGTAGAACAGACGCTGCTCGCCAGACGCACAGAGGAAGAAGTCGGCGCGCGCGAGCGCCAGGTTCAGGGTCTCCCGGTCGTGGCGCGCGGTCTCCTTCCCCTCCGCCTCCGCGTAGTGGAGGTTCTCGATCGGGAAGGGATCGTAGAGGTCCGCCGCGACGGGAACGGCGGGGACCTGATGGAAAAACCAGTTCGCCGCGTGCCCGGAGACGACCGCGGCCTGCGCATTCCGCGCGGCGGAGGCGAACTGCCCGGGAGGCGCGGGGCAAACGCGGAGAGGACCAGCGGCCTCGCGGGCCTCGCCCGGATCGTTGGAGACCAAGAGCCTCGTGTCGAAGCCGTCCTCGGCGAGAGCGCGCGCCAGCTCCAACGCCCGGATTCCCATCCCCGCCATCCTCGGACGGATCGGCTCCGGGGCGAGGACGACAACCGTTCCCGCGTCCTCCTTCACCGCTGCCCGCGCAGCCGCTCGAGGAAGAGGTGGAGCTTCCAGGTTCGGGACCCGTAGATCTGATCCAGGATCGCGCCCAGCCGCTCGATCTCGACGTGCGCGGCCGCGAGCAGCTCCTCGTACTGCTCGTTCGACGAAGCGAGCTCAGCCACGCGCGACTGCGCGACGTCGTCCTCCGCCCAGACAGTCTTGAGCCGCGTCTCGAGCTCCCGGACCTTGCCGTCGAGACGACGGTGGCTTTCCCGCTGGTAGGCGAGCTCCCCCTGCGAGACGGTGTCCCGCTCGTACGAGAACGCCACCTGCGCGCGGAGGCGGTCGAGGGTGCGCGCCAGTCCCGCCTCGGTCCGGCGGTCGCGGTATCGCTCGTAGATTCTGCGGCGCGCTTCCTGGAAGGCCGGCGCGCCCGCGGCGGCGTGGAGCGGGTCGCCGTCCCCCTCCTCGAACACACGGTACTCGCAGGTCACGGCCCGGACGTGGCGAAAGGAGGTCTCGAAGGAGAGGCGGATCAGGAAGTCCCAGTCCTCCGAGTACTCGAGGGTCTCGTCGAAGCCGCCGGCCTTGTCGAAAAGAGCCCTTGGCAGGAGCAGCGTGTGGATCGGGATGTAGTTGGCGAGCAGGAGGTACTCCGGGTCGAAATCGAGCGAGTACTGGAGCGCCCGGTGGCGGGGCTCCCACCCGTCGCGGCCGCGCGCGTACACGACGGTCACGGCGTCGGAGTAACAGACAGGCTCGGGCCCCCCGCGGTGCGCGGCAAGGAGACGTTCGAGGTGGTCCGGAAAGCAGAGGTCGTCGTCGTCCAAGAACGCGATCAGATCTTCGCGCGCGGCGCGGCCCCCTCGGTTGCCCGCGGCGGCCCGACCCGTCCGCTCGGCGGAATCCTCGAGGGTGGCGTGAAGCGACTCGCGGTAAGGGGCGACGACGCTCTCGGGGGAAGCTCCCCCGTCGTTGATGACCACGACCCGCGCGGGCCGCGCCGTCTGCGCCGCGAGGCTCTCGAGCGCATCCTTCAGGAGCGCAGGGCGATTGCGCGTGCGCACGACGACCGCCACCGGCGCCGTCCCGCGCTCCCCTTCCCCCACGAACGCGGGGCCGATCGAGCGGCGGAACTCTCCGAGCGAGCGCGTCGAGGCCTCCGCGTACGCGATCACGCGGAAGGCCTCCACGGGGCCGCTGCCGTCGAGCGTCAGGCGGCGATACAGGTTCAACGCGTTCATCGCGCTCGCGTAGTCGCGCACCGCCTGCTGCGAGGCGTAGGCGGCGAAGGCCTCTTCTTTCTTGTGCGCCACGTCAGAGATGTCCACGAGCGCGTTGGGGAGGAGGGGGTGCGAGACCTCGTAGAAGGCGACCCGGAGGAAGCGGAAGCGGTCGTGGTCGGCGTCCTCCCGCCGGGAGCGGGCCACGACGGAGTAGAGAGCCTCGGCCAGCGCGCGGTGATCGGGATGGATCTCGACGGGGGAAGGAGCGAGGACGAGGTCTGGCCCGAACTCGACGATCAGACGCGCGAGGGCGGCCTCGACCTCCTGCGCGCGCGTGGCGAGCCCCCGGTCGGGGAAGGAGCCGAAGAGCGGCGGCTCGGCTCCGAGGACCTTCGCCGCACGGCGCGCCTCCTCGCGGCGCTCTTCTCCGTATGCGGCCTCCCCCTCGCTCCGCGTTCCTTGCTGCTTCGTGCCGTCCGTGGCGATCCAAATCCGGATCGCCTCCGCCGTCCCGGCGTTCTGCGCGATCGTACCCCCCGCCCCGAGCACCTCGTCGTCGGGGTGGGCCGCGAGGACCAGGATGCGCGCCGCGGAAAGCTCCGTCGCGCTGTAGGGGATCAGGGACTCTTCGGCGGGAGGTTCGTGGCCGCTCAAGTTCCCGGAAGTCTAACAAGTGAGCGGCCGCTCGACGCGGCCGGGAGGGAGCAAGCGGCCGCAGCGCAGCATCCCATGGCGAAGATGGACATCATGCCTTCTCCGGGAAGGTTGCTCCGCGAGACATCGCTGGATGCCGGGCAGGGCGAAACAAAGCGCTTTTCCCTCCTAAACGACGTCATAGAGCGAGGGCACGAGGTGCGCCTCCGCCGCGAAGCGCCGCACGATCTCCTCGTCGAAAGACCGCACGATCACGGGAAAGCCCGCCTCGCGGCGCTCGCCGTTCAGCGTGGCGATCGCGGCGCGCCCCGGACCGCCCGGCGGCTCCCAGAATAGAAGACGACGCGCGCCCATCTTCCGCGCCTCGGCGGCCGCGGCACGGAA
>Ga0184633_10001136_pt1 | contig 10813 bp, 10 predicted proteins | sample PLM31_170_b1_FD_133156 | JGI IMG/M metagenome (GOLD analysis project Ga0184633, IMG submission 133156) | Groundwater sediment microbial communities from an aquifer in East River, Colorado, USA - PLM3-1_170_b1 | ecosystem: Environmental > Terrestrial > Soil > Riparian zone | place: USA: East...
ATTCGGGACGAAGCCGCCCTGCAGGCCATCGCCGCCGAGTTTGAGGATCGCTTCGGGCAGATCCCCCGTCCGCTCGTGAACCTGCTCTTCCAGCTCGAGATCAAGTTGCTGGCCCTGCAGGCCGGTGTCGAATCGGTCAGCGTCGAGAACGGCCAGCCGGTTATCCGGCTCCCGGCAACCAGCCTCACCGACCTGGCTTACCTGCAGGCAAACCTGGGGCCAGGCGCACGGATGAGCAAGAACGCCATCCGCCTCCCGCGTATTGGCGATGATGAGGGCTGGCGGGGAAGGCTGGAGAACGCCCTTAGGAAGCTGGCGACAATTCCCCGGCTACCGCCGCCCGAGGCTGCGAGCCAGTGAACGGGATGGATTTGCTCTTGCAAGTGGAATATACTGCTTTCGGTTGTCGCATCATCTGGCGAGTTTCCTTTCCGGCGGGCTTCCCGTCATTCTAACGCTCTAGCTGCATAATGGGACAGCTAATTAACCAGCTTTAGGAGTCCTAGTATGTCAATCGGAAAAGTTGCCCCGTCGAGAGACAGTACCGCGATCGATTTATTGCCCCCCTCTCAAGCCGACCGCAACCTGACGTACGAGTTCCTGACGTTTTTCGCTCGCATGGAGTTCGCTCTCAAGCACGCGGGTTACCTAAAGGCTAACCCCGACCGTGCGGAGCCAGACTGGACCGGATACGCTCATACGTTAGATGGAACATTCAAAGGCCGTCTCAGCGCGGAGTTTCAACAGGCTCTCCGCTACTTGGACGAGCATCCGCCGAAGAAGCAGATCGCGCCCGATCGGAAGCTTGGCTGGAAAACTCCTGAGCGCCTCGGTGTAACGAGCCATGAAAAATGGATCCTCGATCTTGTCAAAATTGTCAGAAACAATCTCTTCCACGGTGGCAAGTTTCCGGATCCGGTCGGCCCCGTACCCGAACCATCCCGGGACCACCGCCTCCTGACTGCCTGCTTGGCGGTCTTATTGGAGTGCCTTGAACTGAGTCCCGACGTGAAGGCGGCCTTCACGCGGAAAATCGAGGCGTGATGCACGTAGTCATCAGTGAAGCTGGCTAACTAAGCGGTGGACGGGCGGAAGCTGGCGCTCCGCAACGCGGCTGTCGCACACCCTTCGCCGCTTCCAATAACACAGGAGCTTTGGGCCAAAGTCGCTTGCCCCAATTTTGGCCGTCTGCTATATTCCAGCCAAATATTCCCCACTACGCGCTGAGACTTGACCTATGCCCCGTAAAAAGAACGCCGCCCCCAAAGTAGAGTCCGAAATCGCTTTTATTGAGCCGCCCGCGCCTGACGAGGGCAGTATCCCCGAACAGAAACAGCATTTTCAACTGCCCACGCGCTTTGGCGCAGTCCCGGTGGATGAAGCCCCGCTTGGCTGGGAAGTACAAACGCGGCGGCGCGAAGTCAAAGTCACCAAGTTTCAGCACGCCTACCCCACAATTCGCCTGCCGTTTCAGGAAGTCCAGCGCGTACAGTTCGGGCATAACGAGAAGTTTCAAATCAGTCATGCCGAGCGCAGCGAAGAATCCCGCAAACTACGCGAGTTGTTCCCCACCGGCGCAAACCGCCTGTTCTTTGGCGACAACCTTCACATCGTGCGTCAACTGCCCAGCGAGAGCATTGACCTGATTTATATTGACCCGCCATTCTTCTCAGGCCGCACCTACAACGTCATCTTTGGTGACAAAAACGAAGTGCGCTCCTTCTCTGACATTTGGGAAGCCGGTATGCCCGGCTATTTGGTTTGGCTCAATGCGCGGCTGTGGGAGATGAAACGGCTGCTCAAGTCGACTGGTTCAATTTACATTCATCTGGACTGGCACGCCGTTCACTACGTCAAAGTAGAGATGGACAAGATATTTGGTGTAGACAATTTCCTAAACGAGATTACATGGAGACGTTCTACCCCAACTGGCGGCAAAGTGAAATCAAAAATGTTCCCAAGAGATTACGACTCGATACTTTGGTATAAGAAGTCTCAACCACCAATATACAAGAACATTTACCTTCCCTACACAGAAGATTACATCAAGAAGTTCTTCTACCATGACGATGGTGACGGGCGATTGTACATGCTACAAACTGTGGGGGACTACTCTGAGAAAAGCATCGACGAGTTTCGCCGACAAGGGCGAATTTATGAGACGAAGAAAGGCGGCCTACGATTGAAGCAGTATCTGGACGAATCGAAAGGAATAATCGCGGATGACATCTGGACAGATATAAAGAATGTTCGACAGCGTGACACCCAGAAAATGCACGAAAGGGAAACTATCGGCTATCCCACGCAAAAGCCGGAAGCACTGCTAGAGCGCATACTATCCGCATCGTCAAATGAAGGAGACATTATCGCGGATTTCTTCTGCGGTGGTGGTACAACCCCTGCAGTTGCTCAACGTCTCAACCGCCGCTGGATTGCTTGCGACCAATCGCGCATCGCAGTTGCCATCACTGCCGACCGTGTAGGTAAGGCAGTTGAAGAAAAAATCGGGGCTTTGTTTCCTATGCCAGATTTTACTGTCGAGCATTGGGGCATTTATGAAGCACCGAGACTGGAAGCCTACGGCATAGTGCGATTCCGCGAATTTGTGGTTAAAGCCTTTGGGGGCAGGCCGGAGAGTGTATCAGCGGTTATTCATGGAGTTCGGCATGGCATCCCGTTGTATGTGGGCGAACCGTCGCGCCGCTCCCGAATCGGCAAAGACGAGGTGGCAAAGTTCGCGAAAGCCGTATACGAAGAACGCCGTGCCAATCACGGCGTTATGCTCGGCTGGAACTTTGGCCCGGACGCGCGCAAAGCGGCGGAGATTTTAGCCGCTCGCGAAAACAAGCGGATTGACTTTGTGCGTCTCAGTCTGGTAAGGCTGGAAGATGATGAATTCCGTGAGCATGTCATCAATAAGAGCAAAGACTATGGCCCTTTGCTCAGTTTCATCCAGCCGCCCGAAGTGCGAGTCGCGGCGCGCCGAGTGAGTCCGCTCACCTATGAGTTTGACGTATCCGAGTCTATCAGCCTGAATAAAGACGGCGTGATTGCCAATGTGCAGTGGGATTTCGACTACAAAGAGGGCCGCTTTACTTCGACACAGGGTTACACTTTCTTGCGCGACAAAAAGACCGGGCGGCCTGTTCTGGTCGTCGAATACGGGTTCCCGAAGAAGGGTGAATGCGCGATAGCCTGTTCAGTCCAAGATGACCAAGGCGGTGAGCGAACAGTAGCCCAGACCATCGAGGTCAAGTAAATGTATTATTCTTTTGCACCCTACGAGCAAGACTGTCGCGGCTGGTGGGAATCCCGCGCCTTCTCTGACGTTAGCCCGTTGACCCGCGACTTTTTACTCCACCTCACCCGCCCGGACGCACCGCGCCGCTTGTGGCGGCACCAAGAAGAAGCCCTCATGCGCGTGGTGTATGCCTATGAACTGCTTCAGTGGAAAGAACTCTTGCTCAATATCGTCACGGGCGGCGGCAAAACCGCCATCATAGGCGCAGTGGTCGCATGGCTCAAAGTCAGCCACGACTTGCACAAGATTGTTTTGCTCTGCCCCAATACCATCGTCCGCGACCGGCTAGAAGACGACTTTGCCGAGGCGAAAGTTTTCCGCGACTTTGGTTTCTTCCCGCCCGGGACGGAACACTACACCAATGAACTCGGCCTCCACGTCATGCAACCCGGCGAGGGGCCGCAGGGTATCCGCGACAACGCGATTATTCTCGGCAACATCCAGCAACTCTATCAGTCCAACATCAGCGGTCAGCGCAATCTGGCCGTGTTGATGAACGCCGATGAAAAAATCGCGGTCTTCAACGACGAGGCGCACAACACCCCAGCGGCAGAATACGATAGTACGCTCTTCACACTCCAGCAGATTTCACAATTCCGGCTGGACACCACCGCCACGCCCGACCGGGCCGACGGCCAAACGCCGGATGCGAAGATGATTTTTGAGTACAGCATCACCGACGCGCAGGCCGAGGCGCCGCCCATCATCAAGAATATCGTCGTTTATCAGCCCACTCTGGCTTCGGTGGAATTGACTTATACCAACCCGGCAACGGGCGAGAAGCGTACCGTAGATGAAATGGACGAGGAGTTTGAGCGCATCGAAAAAGGGCTGAGTTCGACCCAATGGGTCACCGATCCCGATCCGATGCGCAAGCAGATTCGCATTGCGCTGGATCGCCTGAATGAGCAGGAAAGGCGCGCGAGGACACTCGCCAAAGGTTCTTACAAGCCTATCCTCTTCGTCGTCGCCATCACCATCAAAGATGCCGAGCAAGCACGGGATATGCTTGAAAAAGAGTTCGCCGTCAAGACTTTGTTGGTTACGGAGAAATCCGACGAGGAAGACCGTGAGAAAGCGCGCGAATTGGGCAAACCCAACAGCCCCTACCAAGCTGTCGTGAGCGTTCTCATGCTCCGCGAGGGATGGGACGTGCCGGAAGTGTGCGCAATCCTCCTGCTGCGCAAGTTCTCATCCCGTGTGTACGGCCAACAAGTTGTCGGGCGCGGCTTGCGATTGAATGTGCGCGGCGAGGACATTCAAGAAATATGCGCCATTGTTGACCACGAGAAACTAAAACACAGTTGGCTCTGGGAAATGGTCGGCGCGAAAGTCCGCAAAGACGTTGACCAAATGAGCATGTTTGGCGACGAAGATCTGCCCCCCAAGCGCAAACCGCAATTTGTCGCCAAGCCGGAATGCCTCATTGAAATCCCAGAACCGGTTGAAGAAGAACGGGCCGACTTTGACGACGAGTTAGCGGGGATTGAAATTGAGTCAGGCGATTACCCCAACTGGCGTAAGGTTCTGAACGAGTTTGATTACACCGTTGAAACTGAAATCTCCCGCGTCGAAATCGCCAGCGTTAAAGGCCACCTACTGGACGGATCCGGCTTCCGCGAAATTCACGACGCCCCCGCCATATACAGTGTGCGAAAGATACCCGACAAAATCCGCGAGCCGGCAGAATTGGCCGAGAGTCTCAAAAACAGCGTCCGCGACATTGCCGCGAATCTGTTAGCCGAAGAGGGCATAGGCTCGCACGAGTTGGGCTATATCTATGGTGTGCTAATAGACCATGTAAGCGCGCGAATGTTGAGCGGTAAGACTGTCGGCAAAGCCAGCGTTGAAGAACTGCGGCACGCTCTCAATCGCATCCACAGTATGGCCGCTAACTTCAAGAATAGACCCGGACTGGTATCAAGCATCGTGAACTACAAGCCGGAGGCGCAAAATGCCAAGCAGTGAACGCGGCGACTTTGAAAACCCCACAAAAAGCGCCTACTCCGTTGAACGCTACGACTCTTCGTGGGAACTCCAGTACATGAAAAAGCTGGAGAAGGACAGAACCGTTGCCAAGTGGACAAAGAATCACGGCATCACCATTCAATACGTCACCGAGGCAGGCAACGTGCGAGGCTATCGCCCGGATTTTCTAATTGAGAGAATGGATGGGGCAAAGGAACTGTACGAGGTCAAAGGCGGCCAATATCTAAACAATCTAGACACCATGCGCAAGCACGAAGCCGCCCGTAACTGGTGCAGAAAACGCGGCATGAGGTTTGTTGTAGTAACGAAGTGAGCAAAGCAAACCGCACTTCTACGGCGCGAAGACGCCGAACTCCGGGTTGCAGCTGACGTTGCTCCACTGTGTTCCGCAACGCGGCTGACGAGAGCCGTTGGCACGCACGTGACACCCTCTGTGACACAGAGGGTGTCATCCATATTAATAAGTACCTGCTCTGGGAAACCTAAAAATGGGGTTATGCAGCGATTTGACCTTCTAATTACTTATAGACAGCCAAAGAATAGAATAATTTCGAGGATATATCATAAATCCCTATAACTTCGGGCGTGGTGGCAACCAAGATATTTCCTATCCAGCACGTTTTGGTTATCTTCGGTAGCTTTCGAGACTTTGACAGTATTTACACAACGGCCTGCCGTAAAATCTCATGCTATATGCCAATTGTGCATTCGTTGTTTCCCTTTTGCAGGTTTCACATTTTACACCCGATCAGCCCGTTGCGGTCCCAGTTGCGTAAAATGTCGATCGAAACGCCCAATAAGCGGGCCACCTGCCCAATCTGGAGCGGCTGGGTGGTGGCATTGGCGGGCGCGCCAAAAGCCCAGCGTTCGAGCAGACCGAGGCGGCATGCGAGTAGCGGTAGTGCTGGGCTCTGAAGAGCTGACGAAAGAGGCGGTGGCTGTGAAGAATTTGCGCACCGGCGAGCAGCAGGTAGTTGATCGCACCAGTGCGGCAGAGGTAATCCGGGCGATTTTGGGTAACGAGTAAAGATATTTTCCCTCACAATGGGGGATAGTGCAGGGATTTCTTTTACTTCGCTTTCAGCATATTGACCCAATCATTGTCCAGGATCGAGCGGCGCATCCTTTCGATTTTGCCCCAATCTTTGAACCAGATGCCAGCATACTCATTATCCAAGATAACATCAAAGACACAAGGAAGCATCATTTGCATGCCAGGGTCTTCGGGGATTAGCTTTGCCGCCTCAGGCACTTTGAGGATCATTTTAACGTAGTCCGATTTCATGAATTCTAGGCTTAGAATATACATTTTTGCTTCATTTTGAGACTTACCCCGCTTTAGCAAGGCTGATTTAAGCCTGCTTTTCCGAATCACCGGCTCCAAGTAACCCCCGACCTCTCTCGCCACATCCAACCATTGCAGGATATCGCTCATCTCATCCTCTTACCTGAAGGCCTAAGGGCAATATACCCATTACTGAACACAGATTGACGAAAAGGAATAATGCGACATGTTATATCATTAATATCATTTTAACTCAAGTTTAGACAGAATCGGGGCGCATTTCAGTTTCGGGGCGACTTATAGGCGGCTTTCCACAGCTCGTCGAAGCGACGGCTCATGATGGCGGCCCGGACCGGGAGCAGGCGTTCCACTCCCGGCCGGCTCCAGCGCATACCGGCTGCGGCGAAGCGTGCCCGAAACTGGTTGCAACCACTCTCGACCATACCGCTACCGATGGGAAACCCGTCTTCGCGTAACTCCAGGTACTGCATCCGGCGCTGGTGGTCTGCAAAGTAGCCGGCTTCCCGCTGCAGGTCTTCTGCCGGGTGGGGAGACACCGGCGCGGCCTGCCGCAGGTGGCTGGCGATCCGCCGGGCATGCCCCTGAAACAGCGCCTCTTCCTGCTCCCGGAACCACTGCCGGGCGGCGGGCGTATCTTCGCCGTGCAACAGCTTCCCGGCCGTGGCCAGGTGCTGCGTGGCGTGATACCAGTCCACCGCCTGACGGCTGTCGAAGAAATGCTCGCCCACCAGGTTCCACACCCACGCCGCCCCATCCCCCAGCGCAATCGTGTCGCGAGGCCGGCTTGGCGGTCAATGAGCGCGGCCAGATTCTGATTGATCCTTTCATGCGCTCGATTTCGCATCGCGAGATTTATGCGATCGGCGATGCAGCGCAGCCGGTGGAAGAACCGGGAGTCAAGGTACGCATGAGCGCCTTTACTGCCGTGGTCATGGGGGCGCACGGCGCAGATTGTGTCAGCGCGGCCATACAAGGAAAGACGCCCAGGCCATTTAGCTTTGCCTACGCAGGGCAAGCGATTGCGCTCGGGCGGCACAATGCTATTGGGTTTAACACGTATCCGGCCGACCGCCCGAATCGACCTTACTTTACGGGCAAGCCTGGCTTTGAAATACGCGAGTTTTTTGTCCGGTTGCTTGCAGACCTGCCGAATCTGGAGCGTCGCTGGCCCGGATCTTTCCTCTGGCTTGGTAGGGGGCGCTACGACGCCGCCCGGCGAGCGAGACGGGCCTCTGCGCGTGCATCAAAGCAATTCCCAACGCCGTATTCTCCAAATGAACTATGATAAGGGCCGTGAGCACCACAAAGACGGCGGAACAGTTTGAGGCTCACCGCCCGCTGATGTTCTCGATCGCATACCGCATCTTGGGCAGCGCGATGGAAGCGGAAGATATCATTCAGGACGCCTATGTGCGTTATCAGGCTGTATCACCCGACGCGGTTCGATCGCCCAGAGCCTTTCTCAGCACCGTGGTGACTCGGTTATGTCTGAATCAATTAGAGTCGGCGCGTAGCAGGCGTGAAGTGTACATCGGCCCATGGCTGCCAGAGCCAGTCTTGACCGATGCCGGCGTGGCGATGGTCTCCGAGACCGGATTGCCTTCACCATCCCATCAAGTGGAATTGCGCGAGTCCATTTCCATCGCGTTCCTTTTGCTGCTCGAGCAGCTCACACCGGTCGAGCGGGCTGTATTCCTGCTGCGCGAAGTGTTTGATTACGAGTATAGCTTGATCGCCGAGATACTCGAGAAAGATGAGGCCGCCTGCCGGCAAATACTCAGCCGGGCAAAAAAGCACATCCTCGAGCACCGCCCGCGTTTCAAATCCACGCCGGAAGAGCATCGCCAGCTCCTCGGCCAGTTCTTCGAGGCGGTGACCATAGGTGAGCTGGATGGGTTAATGAAGTTGTTGTCTGACGACGTGACGATGTGGGCGGATGGTGGCGGCAAGGTGCGCGGCGCGGCCACCCAGCCGCTTCATGGGCGAGCGGCCGTGGCGCAGTTCGTGCTGGCTTCAACGCGCTTCCTTGCGGCCGACTTCCACGCGGAGATCGCCGAGGTCAACGGCCAGCCTGCTGCGATTCTGCGCGTCAGCGACAAGGCCGTTGTCATTATCGCAATTGAGGTCCACGACGGCTACGTCCGTGAGATCCGAGTCATTGGGAATCCTGATAAGCTGGGGCGGGTGTAAAGAGAGGAGCAAGGAAGATACCGGCGTTGCCAAAGGGGTCCACCTTAGTTTCAGCCGGCGGCATAGATCCTTTTCTATCGTCTGATTCAAAATTGTGGCTTAATACGTTGTTTGGGATGATTAGACCGCATTTGCGGTAGAATACTAAGTTAGGCATCAGCGTTTTCGAACAATCTGGAGGCCCAGCATGGAACCGGTCTTCACTCTGAGCTATTCCGAGTTTAGCGCTGCGCAGCAACTCAGCCGCCTCTTCCCCGCCACCAAGGGTTACTCCTTATATGTGCCCCTTTCAAGGCAGGAGAAAGGGGTTGATCTCATCCTTGCGAGGCGAGTGCGCGGCCGGACTCACACGGCTGCGATCCAGGTCAAGTCGTCCAGGACGTATTCCCTTCGAGGGCTTCGACGCGCAGCACAGCCGCGCATCCACGACACGTTTTTCAATCGGTTCGATGCGCCTAAGCTTGCTGATTTCGTCCTTCTTGTAGCAGTCTTCCCGAGCGACGTAGCAAGGTCTTCAAGGGAGATGGCATCCTGGTGGTCCACTCTCGTACTGGTCTTTTCTACCGAGGAGATGCGAGCATTCATCCGATCGGTAAAAACTGTTGGCGGCAAGCCAGATGGGAAGTTCGGGTTCGGTTTTGACGAGCCAGTTTCTGTGATCCAGACTCGCGGTGACCAGCATAGACGGTATCTTGACTTCTCCGGGCACACACTCGCGAACAGAGCGCGTCACATCCGAGAGTTCCTTACACGCAAGGACCCTTCTCGCTGATGCCTAACAACTCGCTGGAGCCGACCTGGACAGCTGCCGAAAACGGTGACTCGAATGGTCATTGATGTTGCGCTAAAGTGTGTGAGGGTGGGCCGCGTACGTCCAGGCGGCTCAGCTCGAGGCCGTTAGGCCACCAACACCATCTCTTGACTAAAGAAAGGTGGGACCAGCGGATGGCGACCAAAGAACCCCAATGGCAAGCCCCGAAGCCAAAGAAATCGGTCATGCAGTGGCTGCTTGATTCGGACCCTTCGATCCGTTGGCAGGTCATGCGTGACCTCACCGAAGAGCCCGATGAGGTCGTGGCCGCCGAGCGGTCGCGGGTTGCCTCGGAAGGTTGGGGCGCCCGGCTCCTCGACCGTCAGAGGCAGGACGGCACATGGAGTGATGGCGCCTCCACACCGAAGTGGGAGTCCACTCTGCACACCCTGCTGCTCCTGCGGGACATGGGGCTTGACCCGTCGAGCGAGCGTGCTCGGACGGCGGTGGGCCTCGTCCGCGACAAGTTCACCTGGGGGCCGGAATTCGGTGACGCGCCGTTCTTCGAGGGCGAGGTAGAGCCCTGCATCAACGGTGGGGTTCTGGAGCTTGGCTGCTACTTCGGCGAGACTCGCGAACGGCTGCTCGATCGGCTCCTTGGCGAGCAGCTCGTGGACGGCGGCTGGAACTGCGAGGCGGAGAGGGGCTCCGTGCGCTCCTCGTTCCACACCACGATCTGCGTTTTGGAAGGACTCCTGGAGTACGAGAAGGCAAAGGGCCCCACGGCCGCGGTGACGGACGCGCGGGTCCGGGCACAGGAGTACCTGATGGAGCGTCGCATGTTCCGGAGGTTGTCATCCGGCGAGGTGATCAAAGACCGAAAGAGGCCTCCGGTGCAAGGACGTGACTGGACGCGGTTCTCGTTTCCGACCACGTGGCATTACGACGTGCTGAGGGGCCTGGACTACTTGCGCAGCGCCGGCGTCGAACCCGACGAACGGGTTGCCGAGGCCGTCGGGCTTGTGGCGAAGAGGCGGCATCAGAACGGGCGATGGCCGCTCCATGACCCCCACCCCGATCCAGTCCACTTCGACATGGAAGGCGGGGCAGGCAAGCCTAGCCGCTGGAACACACTCCGCGCCTTACGGGTGTTGGACTGGTATTCAGCACAAGGCTAATGCAGATGCCGCTGGAAGGGGACTGGCAACTACCCGAACTGGCCCGTTCAGTGGCACTACCTGTACTACGGTGGCCTAACAACCGGTTGCAGCGGACG
>Ga0184633_10001137_pt1 | contig 10808 bp, 9 predicted proteins | sample PLM31_170_b1_FD_133156 | JGI IMG/M metagenome (GOLD analysis project Ga0184633, IMG submission 133156) | Groundwater sediment microbial communities from an aquifer in East River, Colorado, USA - PLM3-1_170_b1 | ecosystem: Environmental > Terrestrial > Soil > Riparian zone | place: USA: East...
CCGGCCGAGTATGGCGGGGGCGGCGCGTCGCTCATCGAAGAGTGCCTGGTGGGCGAGGCGCTGGCCTGGGGCTGCAGCGGCATCAGCACCTCGATGATGATCAACAACCTGGCCGCCATCCCCATCATCGTCGCGGGAAGCGCAGCGCAGAAGAAAGAATGGCTGGGCCGGATGGTGCAACAAGAGCAGCTGGCCGCGTATGCGGTCACCGAACCCGCCGCCGGTTCGGACGTGGCCGGCATTCAGACAACTGCCGTGCAGCGCGCGGACGAGTACGTCCTCAAGGGCAGCAAGACTTTCATCTCCAACGCGTCACATTCGGATTTCTTCGTCGTGTTTGCGTACACGGACAAAGCGAAGAAGTACAAGGGCTTGAGCGCCTTCATCGTCGAGCGCTCCCGGCCCGGCTTCTCGGTCAGCAAGAAATTCGACAAGCTGGGCCAGCGGGCCTCGGACACGGCGGAAATCACGCTCGACGGGGTGGCGGTTCCCGCCTCCCAGCGCCTCGGGCGCGAGGGCGATGGGTTCCTCATCGCGATGCAGGTGTTCGACCGGAGCCGCCCGGCGGTGGCCGCCGCCGCGGTGGGGGTCGCACAGCGCGCGCTCGACGAGAGTCTCAAATACGCGAGGGAACGACAGGCGTTCGGCCTGCCGCTCGTCGAGCATCAGGCTATCGGCTACATGCTGGCGGACATGGCCATGAACATCGAGGCCGCGCGGCTGCTGGCGTGGCGGGCGGCGTGGCTGGTGGATCAGGGCCAGCCGAACACCAAGTTCGCCGCGTTCGCCAAAGCCTTCGCCGCCGACGCCGCGATGAAGATCACCACCGACGCCGTGCAGGTCTTCGGCGGCTACGGGTTTATGAAAGAATACCCGGTGGAGAAACTCATGCGCGACTGCAAGGTGTTCCAGATTTACGAGGGCACGAGCCAGATTCAGCGAAACATCATCGCACGCGAACTGGCGAGAGGTTAGTCAACGGATTGCTTCGCAACGGATGATGCGGAGGGCGGATGGATTCATGTGCGGTCCCCACTCATTCCGCTGACTGATTTCACAGGAGCAAGACCTATGACCGAAGTCTACATCATCTCCGCCGTTCGCACCCCGGTAGGCGTGGGCAAGCCCGGGGGCGCGCTGAATAGCATCCCCCCGCTCGACTTGGCGGCGCAGGTTTTATGCGAGGCGGCCCGGCGCGCGGGAGTGGAACCCGGGCTGGCGCAGGATGTGATTCTGGGATGCGTCTCGCCCATCGGCGAGCAGGGAGCCAACATCGCGCGGCTCGCCGCGCTCAAGGCCGGTTTCCCGGTCGAGGTCCCCGGCGTCACCCTCAACCGCATGTGCGGCTCGTCGCAGCAGGCCATTCACTTCGCCGCGCAGGCCATCGCGTCCGGCGACATGGAGGTGGTGATCGCGGGCGGGGTCGAGAGCATGAGCCGCGTGCCCATCGGCTCGGACTGGCCCGGGGAGTGGCCCGTGGATTTCCCGTACCGGCTCGTCCATCAGGGCCTCAGCGCCGAGATGGTCGCCGAGCAGTGGCATCTGAGCCGGGAGGCGCTCGACGATTTCTCGTACGCGAGTCACGTGCGGGCCGCCACCGCGACAGTCGAGGGACGCTTCCAGCGCGAAATTATCCCGATCCATGTGGAGGGCGGAACCGCATACGCGCCTTCAGGGGGCGCAACCCGAGTCGTCACCGCCGACGAAGGCATCCGCTTCAACCCCGACCGCGCGAAGATGGCGTCGCTCAAGCCGGTGTTCAAAGAAGGCGGCGTCATTACCGCCGCGAACTCCAGCCAGATTTCGGACGGCGCGGCGGCGCTGCTGCTGGCCTCCGAGGCCGCGGTGAAGCGGCACAATCTCAAGCCGCGCGCGCGCATCGTCGCCCGTGTGGTCGTCGGCTCCGATCCGGTGATCATGCTCACCGGCCCCATCCCGGCCACCCGGCAGGCGCTCGCCCGCGCCGGACTCACACTGGCCGACATAGACGTGGTTGAGATCAACGAGGCGTTCGCGTCCGTGGTGCTCGCCTGGCAGAAGGAAACCGGGGCCGACCCGAGCCGGGTGAACCCCAACGGCGGGGCGATTGCGCTGGGACATCCGCTGGGCGCGAGCGGCGCGCGCCTCATGACGACGCTGCTGCACGAGCTCGACCGGCGGCAGGGGCGTTACGGCTTGCAGACGATGTGCATCGGCCACGGCATGGCGACGGCGACCATCGTCGAGAGGCTCTGAGACTGAAGCCCACCTCACCTGTTACCCATCCCCAGGTGAGGTGCGGATAAGGCCTACTGGAGTTCGCCGACGCGCCGCAGGCTGAGGGCCAGGCGGCGGCCCGCGCCGTCCATGCTCACAATGCGCACCCGCACCCGCTCGCCCTCGCTCACCACGCTGCGCGGATGGTGGAAATTACCGTCCGCCAGCTCGGAGACGTGGATCAGCCCTTCCAATCCATCCTCGAGGCAGACGAACGCGCCGAAGTTGACGACGTTGGTGACGGTGCCCTCGACGATCTGCCCGGCGGCGTACCGCTGCTCGACGGTCGCCCACGGGTCGGGGCGCAGGCGCTTGAGGCTGAGCGCCACCCGCCCCTGCTCACGATCCACCGAGATGACGGACACGTCCACTTCCTGATTGCAGCACAGCGCATCGCGCGGGTGCGCCACGCGGTTCCACGAGACTTCGGAGACGTGGATGAGGCCCTCGAGGCCGCCGAGGTCCACAAATGCGCCGAAGTCGCAGATGTTAGTCACCACCCCCTGCACCACATCCCCCGGCTGGAGGCGCTGGAGGACGTTCTGCCGGGAGCCGGGGCCGGCCTGCGCGGCGCGCTCGGAAAAGACCACGCGGCCCTTGCCGGGGTCGAATTCGATGACCTTCAACCGCAGGCGCGCACCCACCTTCCGAGCCAGCGCGGCCTTGCGTTCCTCTTCCGGGAGCTGCGCCGGGAAATCCACGAGATGCGAGGCCGGGACAAAGCCCCGCAGCGAGTTGAAGCCGACGATCAGGCCGCCCCGGTTGAAGCCGACGGCCTCCAACTCGATGTGCTCGTCGGTCTCGTACAGGCAGCGCGCCGTCTCCCAATCGGCGGCGGGGTCGCCGCTCGGCGGCGCGGCGCTCCGACCGTCGCTACGCTTGGGCACATGACCGTTGCCAGTCCGCCGCGCCTCGTCGTCCCGCAGCACCGCCGCCCACCAACTCTCGTCCACCGGCGGGGGCCCGCCCGCCTCGATCTTGCCGGTCTGCCCGTCCCGTATCATAGCGTTCCCTCTCTTCTTCTCCGTGTCTCCAAACGCCCACAGCGGCTTAGGATACTCAATTTGCGCGAAATCGCAAATACGGTCATTTGCCACTCACCCCGCAATCTCATAATCCGTCGCCCGTTCGGCGGCCTCGCGCTCCATCTTGCGCATGGCCGAGGCGACTTCCTCCAAAGCCACGCGCTGCTTGCGATACAGGTCGGCCTCGCTCACTGCGAGGCGCATGGCCACGTCGCGCACGCGGCGGTTTTGCAGGAACTTCAACTCGAGGATGTTGTACAGCAGCCATTCGGTCGTGAACCTGCGCTGGCCTTCCGGCTTGAGGCGTTCGATGGCTTCCCGCAAAACGGCGCGCAGCGCGTTCGCGGCGTTGCCGTCGTGCTCGCGCAGCGCGCGCTCCACCACGCGGAGGCGCAACAGCGGGCTGTTCGTCAACTTAGGGCCGCCCCAGTAGTGGCTGAGCGCGTCCTTGACCAGCTGCACCAAATCGGCGTCGGCGATCACGGTGTCGGCGGCGGTGAGGGCTTTGGCGCCGGAGTAGGCCGCCGAGGCGCGCAGGCGCTGCAGGGCTTCGATCTGCGGGAGCAGGCGATCCACCGCGCGGAACACTTCCTGCTGCAAGCGACGGTCTTCGAGCGCGGCGGCGGCCCGGCCGGCGAGTAATCGGAGCGCGGCGGCCTCGTCGGCGGTGAGCTGCGCAGGCGCGGCGCGCGCGCGCAGGCCGAGCAGGCCAAGCGGCTCGTCGGTCGAGGGACTCCGGAGCGGCATGATCCAGAAATTGCCCCACGCGAACAGCCCGACCGCGGCACCCCCCTCCGGGTTCGCCACGCCGACCGGGGCCGGGCCGAGCGCGGTGAACGGGGGAGGCTCCCCCTCGGCGCGCGTCGGCGCATCCGGGCCGAGCGTCACCTCGTAGTCGAGTTTGCCATCCTCGCCGATCGCTGCGACGAACGCCGACGGGGATCGCAGCGTGTCACAGAGCGCCGCCAGGACGGATTCCAGAAATTGGTGCAGGTCGCCGGAGGTGAGCAGGCGTTGCTCCAGCAATTGCAGGCGGCGCAGCTCGCCGCGGTCCGCGCCGTAGAACAGCGCGCGCTCGATGGGCAGGCGCAGAAGCGTGATGAGGAATTGCAGGAGGAGCAATACCGAAATGACGATGAACGGGAGGACGCGCGGATCGTAGACGCCGAAGTGCGGGCCGACGCGGTTGACGAGGACGTACACCGTCAGCACGGTGGAGGCGACGACGGGGCCGCGCAGCAGCCATTGAAACAGCCGCCCTTTGACCACCCGGTCCGTCTGCGTGACGCCGAAGAAGGCCACGGTGTACGCCATCACCACGAGCAAGCCCGCGACTGTGAGGTTGGTGGACATGACGAGCGTCCAGAAGATGAGCGGGTGCAGGGCCGCCGTCTGACCGGCAATGAGCAAGAACGGGAAGGCGCCGAGCGGGGGAGCAGCTGCGGAGGTGATGAGGTAGATCATGCGGCGGCGGGTGGTGGAGGTCTGGCAGCGGCGGTAGGCGCGCAGAAAGTTCCACCCGGCCCACGTCAGGCTGCCGACGAAATAAGCGAGGAAGGCCACGAACAGCGGCCCGGCGCGCAAATGGGCCGCGCCCGATTCGGTCACGGCGTCCCGGACCAGGATGTCGGTGAAGGCGGCGGCCACCAGAAATGCGCTGGCCGTGAGGTACAAGATGCGGATGGACAGCCGCCGCCGCCCGCGCGAGGGCCGGCCCACGATGGTCAACAGCGCGTCGGAGAAATGCAGGTATGTGGCCGGGATGTAGGCAATGCCGAGCCACTGAAGCCGCAGCCACACGTCGGCGCGGGCGGGCGGCAGGGTGCTGACGACCGCATCACAAAAGTAGACGGCGGACACAAAGACGAGCAGGGCCGCGAATGTCCGGGCGACGCGGTCGCGCAGGTTGAAGGTCAGCGCGTACAGCAGCAGGGAAAAGGCGGTGATGGAAATCCCGGCCACGAGGATCTGATTGAGGGTAGCCAAGCCATTGATGAGGACAGACATTGCCGGGTGACGAAAGTTCGGTAGCGAGTGGCAAGTGGCGCGTGACACGGCCTCCAGGCCCGTCACGCGTCACCTGGCGCCCGTCACTTCAAGACCATTCCAAAGAACAGAGCGACATCCTGATTGGGATAGTAACGATCATTGTAGCCGCAGAATGCCATCCCGTGCTTCTGTGCGAAACAGATGGCGGGGTAATTCTTGGATTGCGTTTCGACGATGAGGCGACCGAGGTTGTTTTGCCGCGCCCAATGCGCCGCCGAGGCGAGCAGCACACTTCCCACCCCGCTGCGCCGGAAGCGCCGATCCACGGCGAAGTCGGCGATCCAGCCCGTCTCCGGGGCGGCGGCGAGGGTGAGGTTGAGATAGCCTTTGAGCAATCCCGCCTCCTCGGCCACCAGGAAGCAGACACGCCGGTTCCAGGCCTCGAGCAGTTGTTGCGAGGCGCGAGGGAAGGCCACGCGCATGGAACGCGGGAGCCGCACCGTGCGGAAGGTGATGCTGGTCTGCTCGTTCTCCTCCCGCGCGTCCATCTGCCAGACGTAGTCGGTGCTGTAGCCATGATCGAGCGCGGTGAGGTGCGGGAGGTCGGCGCTGGCGGCGGGGCGGACTTGAACTTGAGCCATAGGGGTATTTTAGCAAATTCACGGCGACGGCGTTTGCTGCGCGACGAGGTTCACCAGCGTGACCGGAACCACGCAGGGGGACGGGAAATTCCCGGCGCTGTCTTTGACGACGAGACGAAAGGCGTAGGCGCCGGAATCATAAGCGCTGGTGTCGAAGCTGCCCAGCGTGCCATTCACGACCGGGGTGTTGCCGACGTACAGCGACACCCACGCGCCGTGGGTGTTCGCGCCGCTGATTTGCAGGGTGTAAAAGGCAAAGTTGTCAATGTTCGCCGTGCCGCGCACTTCAAATGATCCGGCAATCTGCTGGTTCGGCCCGGGGTCGGCCAGCGTGGCCTTCGGGTTGAGGCAGCCGCTCGAGTCCACGACCAGCGGCACGTTGGTGGCTTCGGGCCGGATGGGCGTCGGCGAGGGCGCGACGGTGGGAACGTCGCCCGCCGCGGCGGTGGCCTGCGGCAGGATCACGTTGGGAACGATGTAGCTGTTCAGCATGGCGACGGACATCGCCAGCGTCAGCAGGAGGATGAGCATCACGAGCGCGCGATTCTGCTTTTGCTGGGCCGCCTCTTTCTCCAAACCGAACAGCGTCCGGCCCAGACGCTGACGGGCCTGGGCCAGCAAATAGATATAGAACAGCGCAGCCGCCCCAAGGAGTGCATAGATCCAGGTCTGATATTTGACGATTAGGAGGACGGCATTTGTCATTCACACAGGCAGGTGGCCGATGGAGGATAGATGATCGCAGATGGGCGACAGTCTTATGCCGCAGGGATCAGCATGGCAAGAACTCAGCCGGCCTCAGTTGGCGGGCAGGCGGCGCAGGACGCCGCGCACAATGCCGGTGAGCTTGGGGACGATCTCCCGGCCCGCCGCCAGCACTTCCTCGTGGGTGGTGAGGGTGTCCCCGTCGAGGTTCGCCGCGTTACTGATGCCGGAGAGGCCCAAGACGCGCAGGCCGCCGTGGCGCGCGACGGTGACCTCGGGCACGGTGGACATCCCCACCGCATCTGCGCCGATCAGGCGCAGAAAGCGCAGGTCGGCGGGAGTCTCGAACGACGGGCCGCCGAGGCAGATGTAGACGCCCTGATGCAGGCGGAGACCCGCCTCCTCGGCGGCCTCGAGCGCCAGCGCGCGCAGCTCGCGGTCGTAGGCGCGGCTCATGTCGGGAAAACGCACCCCGAGCGAGTCGTCGTTGGGGCCGCGCAACGGCGAGACGCCCGCCATCCCCATGAGGTTGATGTGATCGGTGATGAGCATCACGTCGCCGGGCCGAAACGCCGGGTTGATAGCCCCGGCCGCATTGGTGACGATGAGGGTTTCGAGGCCGAGGCGCTGCATCACGCGAACGGGCAGCGTGACCCGCTGCATGCTGTGGCCCTCGTAGGAGTGCGCCCGCCCCTGCTGCACCAGCACCATCTGCCCCTCCAACTTCCCGATGACCAGGCGCCCGATGTGCCCCTCGACGGTCGAACGCGGCCAGTAAGGGATGTTTTCGGACGGGAGGAGGATGTCGGCGTCCTGCACGGCGTCGGCAAGCGGGCCGAGGCCGGAACCGAGGATTATCCCGATGCGCGGCGTGTGCCGCGTTTTCGCTCTGATAGCGGCCGCCGCTTCTTCAAATTGTGCGCGCGTGAAGTACTCGCCGGTCATGTGTTGCCTTCCCCCGCCGGTTCGTGAGACTCGACCTGCCGGTACATCTGCGTCGTCGAGAGATTGGCGTGTCCGAGGAGTTCCTGCACCCGGCGCAAGTCTTCGCCCGATCCCAGGAGATGCTTGGCGAAGGAATGCCGCAAGGTGTGCGGCGTCACCTCGGCGCCAATCCCGGCGGCCTCGGCCGCCTCCTTGAGAATCAACCAGACTCCCTGGCGGGTGAGTTGGTGGCCGCGGTGGTTGAGAAACAGGAGCGGCGGAGAGCTTTCTCTGGCCAGATTGGGCCGCGCCTGATCCAGATAGTCTCTGAGCGCGCCTGATCCCGACCCCAGAGGAATACGGCGGTGCTTGTCCCCCTTCCCCCGGCAGATGACGACGCCCTGTTCCCAGTCCACATCCTCCAGAAGCAGGTTAACCACTTCCGTGACGCGCATGCCTGTCGAGCTGAGCAATTCCAGCAGGGCACGGTCGCGTAGAGCCTTGGGGCCGGTCTGCTGGCCGGGCGCAGCCAGCAACCGCTCCAATTCCACACGGGAAAGGGTTTTCGGCGCGTTCTTCTTGACTTTGGGAGAGGTCAGCCGGGCGGCCGGGTCGGACAGAATGATTTTCTGGGCAAACAGAAAGTGGAAGAAGGACTTGATCGCAGCGATCTTGCGGGCCACCGTGGAGGGAGCATATTCATCCGGGCCTTGCTGGAGGCGTTCAACATAAGCTTCGACCAGCTCCCGTGTCACCTCGCCCGGTTCAGTCGGCGCGGCCCGGTGATCGCGAACGAACCTGGAGAACTGCATCAAATCATTGCGATAGGCCGCAATGGTGTTTTCCGAATATCCCTTGTGGGCGACAAGCGCAGCCAGGAATTGCGTGAGATACTGCTCCATGGGCCTCCTCCAGACAAGTCGGCACCCAGAGATTATATCCTCTTTTCATAAAATTGTTGGTTTGGGGCAGATCAGCGGGGAGCGTGGAACCAGCCGACGCGCGAAGCGCGCCCTCCAGCCACAATCGCGGCTTTGGATGCTGCCGCCTGCTTAGAAGGTGGGCCGGGCTACCGCTCAGCCATCACCCAGCAGGCGTGCGGCGGAAAAGACAGGGTATAGGCCTGGCCGACCCGGGGGAGCTCCAGCTTGCGCTCGTTGAAGATGTCGAGCGTGATGGGAGCGCCGCCCAGATTGATGCTCACCCGGACGATGGAACCCAGGAAGTTCACGGTTTCCACCGTTCCGGTCAGCCGGTTTTCGCCCCCCTCCGTCCCGAGGCGCAGCTCCTCGGGCCGCAGCATGAGGGTCACGGTCGCGCCGTTGGGCTGCGCGACAGGTTCGGCGGTGGTAAGAGGCTGGCCGTCGTACGTGAGCCGCCCGCTTTTGGCATCCATCACCGTGCAGCGCAGCTGGTTGAGGGTGCCGACAAACGAGGCCACGAAGGTCGTCCTGGGGTAGTTGTAGATTTCGAAAGGCGTCCCCACCTGCTCGATAACGCCCCGGCTCATGACCACCACCCGGTCGGAGAGGGACATCGCCTCTTCCTGATCGTGCGTGACGTAGATGGTCGTGATACCCAGTTGCTGCTGGATGCGGCGGATCTCCAGCCGCAGCTCCACGCGGATTTTGGCGTCGAGCGCGGAGAGGGGCTCGTCCAGCAGAAGCACCTGCGGCTCGATGGCCAGCGCGCGCGCCAGCGCGACACGCTGCTGCTGGCCGCCGGAGAGCTGGTAGGGGTAGCTATCGCCCTTGTCGGGCATGTGAATTAGGTCGAGCAACTCCCCGATCCGCCGCTTCATCTCGTCTTTGGGGCGCTTCTTGAGTTTCATCCCGAAGGCGATGTTGTCCGCCACGTTCATGTTGGGAAAGAGGGCGTACGCCTGAAAGACCATGCCCACGTTGCGCTGGTTCGGGGGCCGGTGGGTGAGGTCGGTTCCGTTCAAGTGAATGGCGCCGGAGGTGAGGGTCTCAAAGCCCGCCACCATGCGCAGGGTGGTCGTTTTGCCGCAGCCGCTCGGCCCGAGGAAAGAGACAAACTCGCCCCGCTCGACGTTGAGATTGAAATCCTTGACCGCCGCCCCCTGCGGAAAGATTTTGCTGACGTTGGTGAGATCGAGAAAAGCCATAATGTCCTCGGCAACGTTTCTTGCCGCCCGGAGCGCGGCGCTCAAGCCGTAAACTGGCCGCGGCCGGCCGCGGCTACCATTCGACCCAGCCGGCCGCTGCTGACCACGGTGATCATTCCGAGCATGAACCAGGTGAGGCTGAAACTGATGATGGTCAGAGCGGCGGGTTCGTAGGCTTTGCTCTGCCCGACCAGAACCAGATACGGCCCGAAGGCCGGGCGGGCCAGAAAGCTGGCCAGAATGAACTCGCCGATGACCAGCGCAAAGGTGAGCAGGGAGCCGCTGAGGATCGCCACCCGCAAATTCGGAAAGATGACGCGCAGGATGATGGTCGGCCAGCCCGCGCCCAGGCTCTGCGCCGCCTCGGTGAGGGTGCGCACGTCAATCGCGCGCAGGCCGGTGTCCACCGCGCGATACATATACGGCAGCGAGAGCACGACGTACCCGGCGACCAGCAAAAGGTTCGTGCGCGCCCCCGTGGCGGTGAGCAGCAGGGGCGGGCGGCCATAGGTGCGCAGCAACCCGAAGACCAGGATGATGGTGGGGATCACAAACGGCAAGAGCGTGATCAGCTCGACGATGGGGCGTAAGCGGGGCAATCGGAGGTGAATCCAATAGGCGGTCGGCACCACGAGAGTCAGGCTGACCAGGATGGTCAGCAGGCCCATGATGGACGAGAACACAAACGCGCCGGGAGCGAAACGATACGCCACGTCAAACCACCGGAACGTCATGACGAAGTTTTCGGGCGAGACGGAAAAGCCGACCGGCCCGAGCGCGGCTCTCACTGCGCCCGCAGCGCCGGACAGCCTCTCCCAGGCTTCCGGGGTCAGCTTCGTCGTGGTGCCCAAGAACTGGCTGTCTTTGAATACTCTCTCGTAAGCCAGCAGGCTGACGGTGTCTTTCTTGGCGCGCAGCGAAAAATCCAGCGTGCCGTAGAGCGGCACGAAGAAGTAGAGCAGAGCCAGCGCCATCCAGAGCCAGGCCCAGAGGGAGGCGCGTTTCATCAGCGGAGCCACCTTTCGGTCCGCCGCTGCAGAAGGCGGTACACGACGATCGAGATACTCATGATCACGACCATGCCCAGCGCCATCGCGTAGCCGAAGCCGGGGTTGCGCAGCACGTCGCCGCGAATCTGCG
>Ga0184633_10001138_pt1 | contig 10807 bp, 11 predicted proteins | sample PLM31_170_b1_FD_133156 | JGI IMG/M metagenome (GOLD analysis project Ga0184633, IMG submission 133156) | Groundwater sediment microbial communities from an aquifer in East River, Colorado, USA - PLM3-1_170_b1 | ecosystem: Environmental > Terrestrial > Soil > Riparian zone | place: USA: East...
GAGATGTCGCCGGAGCCCCCATTGCTGACATAGGCCTTGGCACCCTTCGGGTCAAACACGACAAGGGCCGGCCCCTTCCCAACGGAGATCGTGTCGATTGTTTTTCGGAGCTGAAGATCGATGACCGTCACATCGTTCGACCCCGGATTGGCCACCCAGAGCTGCTTGTCGTCCGGCGTCACCGCAGGCCCGTGAGCTCGTGTCCCGGCTGGAAAGGTCTCGACCACCTTTCTCGTCTTCGTCTCGATCATATTCACATCATTGGTCCCCACATTCGCGACGAAGGCATGGGCGCCATCATGGGAAAAGGCGACGTTATGCGGTTTCTTCCCGCCCGGCGTGATCGTATCCAGGACCTTATTCGTCTCGGTATCGATCACGCTCACCGTGTGGTCCTCCTGGTTGGTGACCCACACCTCGTACGCCATCCCCTGGCCGACCCCTATCAATGCCGCCGCGGATGCCATCACCAACGCCACGGCCAACCTCTTGCTACTCTGCTTGAACATGTCCCTCCCTCCTAAGAATGTGAGCCAACCTTATCCGAACTACACCTCACGCACTGTCTGAACGCTCTTAAAGAACCCGGCGCTTGCCGGGTGGCACAACTCACCGATGGCCTTCGTCTCGGGTGACAGCCGGCGTGTTCCGCCACTGGACGCCCCGACCATCATCGGGCATTTCAACGGCGACCGGGGTCTCGTCGGTCTGCCGGCGCCTTGCGAAATAGTCATACAAGAGCCAGAGATCTGCCAGGATCACGGCCAGCCATACGCCGTACGCCGCCGGGCTTGGGATCAGCGTGAGATCGATCAGGACCCTCGACAACCCGAATCCCACGACCCAGGCATCAAAGCTCATGCAGATCCTCCTGAAGGTTTCGGGGTTCATTCGCCTGATGATGTAGGCCCCTACCGGGATTCCTATCACGACGCTGGGAACAATCGAGGAAAGGATCGAAGTGCTCGCCGCGCTATACACGCCCAGGAAGTAGTAAGCGGTCGCCGTCACGGTCGATTCGACCACCCTGATAAGACTCAGGGCTGCCCGAAACTCCCCCTTCACGAAACCCTGGTTATTGAACAGGAGCGCCAGCGGAGGGCCGGAAACGGTGGTCACCGAGTAGAGCAGGCCGACCCCCGCGCCAAACGGCACACCGACGGCTCGCTCAGAGCGAATGGGCCGTCGCACCCCGGCAGCCTGGAGAAGGATCAAGGGCAGCAGGATGGCGTAGGTCAAGAGCTTGAGCCATTCCGGGTGCGCCGTGGAGAGTGTGTAACTGCCCACGAGGATGCCAGGGATCAGACCAAACACGATCGGAAGCACCCTCTTCCAGATCTTCGGTACGCTCCTCCAGTTGACGAGTAACATGTAACTATTGACCACAACGTCCACCAGGACCAGGGCGGGATTGAGGACCCTGTTGGAATAAAACAGGAGCGCCACCGGCACGGTCAGAGAGGAGAATCCGTACCCCAGCGCTCCGTTCACGATGGCCGCAAAAAGGGTGATCGTGATGAGTGTGATCAGCTCAACGTGAGGGGACATCGTGTGGTTCGCCTCCGTGCATCATCGGATACGTCCGAGTCTCCGGGCGGTCCTATCACTCTGCCTGCCCATCCCTCAGCCCTCCACGCCCCGTGGCGGCCTGCCTGGTGAGGAATCTCTGGCGACCGCGCTGACCTGCTCCCCAGCGAGGAGCGTTCGTAGCTGGGCGTCGCTATGCCTCGCGCAGAACTGGCGCAAGTTCTCGCCGTCCACCCGATCAGCAAGGTATCTCACGAGCAGCCGTTCGATCGCATTCGGCACCTCTGTGGCCGGGCAGCGGTAGCCGACCGGCCTGGCTTTATTCTGGTGCTTGCCGACGGCGCCGCCGACACAGAAGTAGTAAGCATCCACATTCTTTCCGCCCACCTTGATCTTCTTGCCCTCGATCCCGATGTCGGCAATCCAGTGTTGTCCGCAGCTATTGGGGCACCCGGTGATGTGGAGCTTGAGATGCTGGTCGAAGCCCGGCAGTCGCCCTTCCAGCTCTTCCACCAACCACTGGGCAAAGTCCTTGGTCTCCGTCAAGGCCAGCTTGCAGAACTCGGTGCCAGTGCACGCGACCGCGCCTCGCCAGAAGGGTGAGGCGTGAAGCCGCATGCCCGCCTGCTCGATCTTTTCCGCCAGGGCCCGGGTGTATTGCGGGCGCACGTTCAGGATGAGCAGGTTCTGCATAATCGTCGTGCGCAACTCCCCGGTCCCGTATTGATCGGCAAGGTCGGCCACGACCCGCATCTGCTCCGCCGTGATGCGCCCGCGCAGGACGGCCATACCCGCGTAACAGTAGCCGTCCTGCTTCTGTGGGTGGATGCCGACATGGTCACGGTAGACATCGTCCGGCGGCTCCTCCGGCACGGCCGGGTCGAGCTGAAAGCCGATGCGTTGCGTCAGCTCTCCGGTAAAGCGCTCCGCTGTCCAGCCATGGGTGAGGAACAGGAACTTCAGCCGGGCCTTCTCCCGGTCCTGGCGGAGGCAGTCGGCGTCACGGAAGATCTCGGTGATCCCCTTGACGACCGGGAGCACCTGGTTTTCGTGCACGAAGACGTTCAGGCGCACCCCCAGGTGGGGAATCGTGGACAGGCCGCCGCCCACCCGCACGGAGAATCCGACCTCACCCGTCGCCGGATCCTGGATTGCGGTCATGCCGATGTCATTGATCTCAGGGTAGGCGCACCAGACGCGACAGCCGCTAATACAGATCTTATACTTTCGGGGCACATTGTAGAACTCCGGATTGCCGTTGAGCATGAGGGTCGCCGCGTGGACAAGTGGGGAGGCGTCCAGGATCTCGTCGGCATCGACGCCGGCCACGGGGCAGCCTGTGATATTACGAGTCACATCACCGCAGGTGCCCATCGTCGTGATCCCACACCGCCAGAGATTCTGAAACAGGTCGGGAAGGTCTTCAATGGTGATCCAGTGGAGCTGGATGTTCTGTCGGACGCTGAGATCGCCGATGCCCCGGGCGTGCCTCTTAGTAAGATCGGCGATCGTCCGGAGTTGGTGGGACATGAGGAAGCCGTTTGGGATACGGATGCGCACCATGAAATGCGGGACGGCTTTCCCCTCGCCGCCCTTGCCGCCTATCGCGCCAATGCCATCGCCCTGAGTATAGACGCCCCACCAGCGGAAGTAGGTGCTCAGCCACTCCTGAGGGATCGACTCAAACCCGTCGCGAGCGAATCGTTCAATCTCGTCGAAGCACTCCCAGGGGTTCTTCTCCTGCTTCAGACGCTCGACTCGTTGCGCTTGAGTTTCCTTTACCTGCGGCTCGCCCATTACTGATTCCCCGTCTGGCTTCTTATCGTTGGTTCTTTCCCTAAAGGTTCTCTACTCGGTCCCGTTATTTCGAGTAAGTCGATTGAATTTATCAAGAAGTAAGGAAAAAACCAATCAGCCCAGGGGAACCTGGGAAAATTCTTCGCTAAAGTCTTTTATGACCGAATCCCACTTAAAGATTTTGAAATACGAGACTTTTCCACCCTTAACTGATACGACGAGGTAGCGAGCGCCAGGCCACAGTGGTTCGCCATCGAACAACGCCAACTCCTGATCAGTCTGAGAGAAATATGCCTCATGATCGGTGTGGGAATGGTAGATCATGAGAACGTCGAGCCCTTTCGCATCAGCCTCAGCCTGTATTCGCAGCAGCCCTTTTGGGTCCATAATGTAGGCGGTCCGAGCATCCCGTGGGTAGCGACCTGCATCCTCATGATGGTACTGGTTCGCCAGATTGGCGCATCGTCGAAAAGCATGTGTCGTCGGGTCGCCAGGCCTTCCCAGGACGATCCCGCACACCTCATCGGGGTACCCTTCCTCAGCGTGGGCGAAGATCTCCTTCAGTTCCAGTTCACTGAGCTCCATCCTACCACCACAGATGGCTGTACATGTTCTCCCCAAGCTCCGGAAACTCCTTGTGCCAGACGCCCAGGCTGATGTATTTCCATCCGTTGTCGCACAAGATCACGACGATGTTGCCCGTGTCCATCCGGTGTGCCATTCGAATCGCGACATGGACCACCGCCCCCGACGAGACGCCCGCGAAGATCCCTTCTTTACTCGTCAGGTCCTTGGTGGCGGCGAAGGCGCAGCGCGAATCGACCATGATCTTGCCGTCCAGCAGGCTGATATCAAGGATCGGCGGGATGAAGCCCTCATCACGACTCCGTAGGCCCTGCACGAGATCGCCAGGGTGAGGCTCCACGGCAATCACCTTGGTCTTCGGATTGACCTCCTTCAGGCGCCTGCCCACCCCCATCAGCGTGCCGCCGGTCCCAAGGCCCGCCACGAAGACATCAACCTCCGGCAGGTCATTCAAGATCTCGACCCCCGTGGTCTCGTAGTGGGCCAGTGGATTGGCGGGATTGCCATACTGGTACGGCATGTAGAGTGACGTATCCTGTGCCGCAAGCTTTTGAGCCAGCTCAATGGCGCCGTTGCTGCCTTTTGTTCCGTCCGAGTAGATCATCTCGGCGCCGAAGATCTCCAGGAGTTGACGCCGCTCCGGCGTCGCGTTCTCCGGGATCACCACCTTCACCTTGTACCCCTTTCGCCGCCCGATCATCGCAAGGGCGATGCCGGTGTTACCGCTGGTTGGCTCCAGAATGGTCTTCTCCTTCGTCAACTCACCGCTTCGCTCCGCCTGCTCGATCATATACTTCGCGATCCGGTCCTTCAGGCTGCCCGTCGGATTGCTCCCCTCCATCTTGGCGAAGATCCGCACTCCCTTCTTGGGGCTCATCCGAGGAAGCTCCACCAAGGGGGTGTTACCGATCCCAGCGAGAATATCTCCGGTCCTCATTGTGTACGTCCCCTTTGTCGCTATCCGTCCCGAACTCAAGTCGCCTGGATCACTCCAGGGGTCGGAGGCGCTATCTTTCGCTCTCTCACCCGCTGTCTCCCGCTGTCCAAAGGCTGCCTGACAGAACGACTCGACAGGCGTCAAACCTTTTTAACAGTAATGGCCCAGTCCGAGTCGTTCAGTTGTGACACATCCAGGACCTGGTGCCCCTCACTGGACAGACTTCTCGGGACATTCTTGGCAGAGCCTTGGTTATCCACAACCACTCTGAGGATCTGGCCGCTTTCCATCTCCTCCAGGGCGAGTTTGCTCTTGACGAAGGTATACGGGCAGACCTCCCCCTTCAGATCCAGAGATTCGGCTGCCGCCTCACGCGCGTCACTCATCCAACCTTCTCCAAGGCTGCGACCTATCGTGCCGCTACCACGGCAACCGGACTCCTGCCGACCGGAATAATCGCGATCACTTTTTGACCCGCGACGTCGATCACCATGAGATCGTTTGTCCCTTCGCGGACAACATACAGGCGTTTCCCGTCTGCGCTTGGCCAGATCCCACGGGGCTTCCCGCCGACCTTGATCCGCCCCGTCACGTTGACCTGACCTGTCGCGTCATCACCGACCACCGCTACCTCGTCCGTTCCGGCAATTGTCACAAACAGCCTCTCCCCAACGATGGCCAGATGATCGGGGGCTCTCCCCACCGTAAGCTTCCCTAGTATCCGATTGCTCGGACCATCGAGCGCATAGATCTGATCGCCACCGGTGTCGGTCCCCCATATTCGTCGTCCATCAGACGTGACTTGAATAACGGTCGGACCCCTGCCGACCTCCACCGTCTCGACTACCTTTCTTGAGGTCACATCGACTACAGAGACGGTGCCACGCCTCGGGCTGGTCACATAGGCGCGCGCCCCGTCTGGACTGAACCAGAGATATCCGGCGCCGATGATCTCGCCGAGCGACACGCGAGCCGAGATCTTCAGCGAAGCAGCGTCCACAACGGTCAGATACTCTTCTGCCCCGTTGACCACCCACACCTGTTTTCCGTCTGGAGTGACGGAGGTCGCGTGGGCCATCTTCCCCGTCGGAATTGTGGCGACCACCTCACGCGTCGCAGTATCCACCACGGTCAGGGTCCCGTTGTGCATGTTGGTCACAAACAGCCTCGATTGGTCTGGCGCCAAAGAGAGGTCGCGGGTGCGATGCCCCCTGGCATCAATGGTCGCGATCACCTTCAGAGAATCGGCATCAACGACTGAGATGGTGCCGGACTCCATGTTCGCGGTGTAGACCAGCCCGCCTGCGACGGCGCGCGTAGCCACACCCAGCACCGCAAGTATCAGAACCAGGAGCACTCTGGCAACGGTCATGATCGCGGCCATGCCTCGGGTCCCAGACTCAACGGTTGAAACGTGAACAACTCACACCCGCAACAAGTGATAGGTGTCCTCCAACCATCGCGCCCTAAGTTGGTGGGCACACTGCCGGGCCAAGAAACGAGCATAGTAAGGCGCTGACCCTGGGACCGATCGAGACGTACGGTTTCAGGGTACGTCGTCCCGGTCCGTGAGCCCGTCCCGGGATCGCGGACAGGGAGTGCCCGGGGGCCAGCAACGCCGCTAGGCGAAGTTAATTGGACCGGCATTAGGCCTTCTCCAGGGTGATCTCCCACCGTGTCCCACCGCTCTCACAAACTGCAAGAATGGCGTGGCCTTCTTCCTTCGCCCATCTGGGGATATCCTCAGCCGACTTCGCGTAATCGACGGTCACGACAAGCTGATCGCCCGGCTGGAGCTTTCCCATCTCCTTCCGGGTCAACATGAGAGGATACGGGCAAATCTCTCCGGTCACGTCGAGCGAATGCTGTGCCATCCCCTTTTCCTCGTTATTCCTCGATCGGCAAGGTTTCTGAATTGCCCCATTCAGCCCACGACCCATCGTAATTCTTCACCCGCTCATATCCCAGGAGTCGCAGGACGAAGTAATCGTGGGCCGCCCGACCACCGGTCTGACAGTAGGTGATCGTCTCTCGATCTTTGGTCACCCCTTTAGCCTCGAAGAGCCGCCGAAGCTCCTCGGCAGGCTTGAAGGTGTAATCCTCCTTTCGAACAGTGTTGATGTAGTCCACATTCACCGCGCCGGGGATTCGGCCTCCTCGACTGGCCCGGACGTCCTCCCCGGAATACTCTTCGGCCGATCGGGCGTCCAGCAGACAGACCTTGGGGTCTCCGAGCCTCGCACGCACCTGATCAGCAGTGGCGAGAAGCTCCAGGCGCGGCCGCGCGATGAAGCTCGCCTTCGCCGGCGTCGGCTGGTCGGTGGAGACAGCGCGGCCTTCCTGTGTCCACTTCGCGAATCCCCCGTTTAGGACCTGAACCTTGCCATGGCCGAAAAACTCTAACACAAAGAAGAGCCGAGCGGCGCCATACGGGTTCTTTGGACCGTCGTAGGCGACCACCCTGCTACCCTCGCCAATCCCCAGTCCGCTGAATAGCTCCTCGGCACGGCCATTGGTAATTGGAAGACCCTTCTGATTTGCCGCCAACTCATCCAATGCCTGCACGCTCAAATGGAGCGCTCCCGGAATGTGACCGACTGCGTACTCCTTCTCCGCCCGAACATCGATTATCCGCACTCCTGCCTCGCCCACCCGTCTGGCAAGCTCCTCCGTCTCGATCAGCAAGTCCGGGTTCGCATAGCCGGAGACCCCAGCCAGGAGTGACGGTGGAGATGCTGCGACCCAGCACACCGCCCACACAACGATCACGCGAATCCATAACCTACGCCCGCTGAACACTTCCGACCCTCCTTGCGAACGCGACGCTTCCAAATAAGAGATAGGCCCCGGTCCAGACCCCGAGGACGATGCTGGCGGTCGCCGTCAGGCTGCTCAGACCGAAAAGCGGCACGCCGGTCAGTCCATAGCCGATATTGCAGCCGCCGGCGATCCCGGCCCCCACGCCCATCATCACCCCGCCCCCCAGGGCCTGCAGGAGGCGCTGCGCGCCGGGCGCGCGCCACGCGAATTCCCCATGCGACCGCGCCGCCCAGTAGGCGCCTGCGACCAGCCCCACCCACATGAAGCTCCCCCAGGTGAGCACGTCGGCATCGCCCTCGAACAGGTACGAGGCGACCGTTCGGATCGGCTCGGTGATCGAAAGGCCGTACTCCCTGCCAGTGAGCGTCGAGATCGGCCAGGCCACAGTAGCGATCAGCCCAATGACGATCCCGGTCTTTGCCCAGCTCCACCCCTTCTGGTAGCCGCCCGCCGGGCTTCTGAGCAGCCACCAGCCTCCGACCGTCACGAACGCCGCAGCCAGAAGCCACGGATCGACGCGCAGGAGGCGATCCAGTGTCGCTGACTGCCCATTGATCTCGACCACCCAGGCTCGAAGGCCGGTCTTGACCGGCGCAAGCACGCCCCCGCTCGCCATGGTGATCCCGAAGGCAAACCCAAGCAGCGCGATCACCGATCCCACCAACCCCTCACCTGACCGGTAAGTGCTGCCACTCGCTCACCCGCCCGAGAAGGCCATGCCCAGACCGAAGACGAAACCGCCCAGGAGCGTGGCCTGCCAAAAGAACGGCGTGATCCCCAACTCAAACCATCCGAGCGCCGACATCGCCCTGACCCCAACCATCTGGATGAGAAGGGCGAGAACGTACGCCCGCAACAGGGTCAGGTCGCGGGCGACCACGATGTCGCGAAAAGTGGAGTTCATACAGAAGCGACCGCGTTGAAGCGCATAGCCAAACGCCACCCCCACGACCAACCCCAGGAGAACCATCTGCAGCATCGTGGTGCTCCTCCCCTCACCCCTCCCTCTCCCCAAAAGGGGCGAGGGGGTTAAGGGATACACCCTCTCTCTTGAGGGAGAGGGTTTGGGTGAGGGTGTCATACCTGGACATGGATGCCCGCCGTCAATGACTGGTCCCAGGGACGCCACAGAATTCGTGGTAATCGATCAGGTCGGTGATGGTCGGATGGTCTCCGCAGACTTGGCAGCCGGCGTCGCGACGGATCTTTACCTGGCGAAACTCCATCCCCAACGAATCGACGAAGAGGAGCCGCCCCGCCAGGGAGTCACCGATCCCAAGCAGCAACTTCACCGCCTCGATCGCCTGCAGGCTCCCGATGATCCCGCACAGCACACCCAGGACGCCCGCCTCCTGACAGCTCGGGACAAGGCCCGGCGGTGGAGGCGCGGGGTACAGGCAGCGGTAGCACCCCTGGCCGGGGACGAAGACCGTCACCTGCCCCTCGAACTTAAAGATGCTTCCATCAACCAGCGGCTTCTTCAGGAGGACGCAGCAGTCGTTGACCAGGTAACGGGTCGGAAAGTTGTCGCAACCATTGACGACGAGATCGTACTGGCCGATGATCTCCTTGGCGTTCTCGGAGGAGAGGACCGCCTGGAACGGCTCCACTTTCACGTCAGGGTTGATCCGGGCGATGGTATCCACCGCTGACTGGACCTTCGGTCGTCCCACGTCATCCACGTGATGGAGGATCTGGCGCTGCAGATTGCTCATGTCCACGACGTCAGCGTCGATGATCCCGAGGCGGCCGACTCCAGCCGCGGCCAAGTAGAGGGCGGCAGGCGAGCCCAGGCCCCCCGCACCCACGAGCAGGATTGAACTGTTCAACAGCTTGCGCTGCCCCTTCCCACCTACCTCAGGAAGGATGATGTGGCGGCTGTAGCGGCGGATCTGTTCCTCGCTGAAGGGGACCGCGCCGCCCGCCATCGCCGGAATCAGCGCCACCTCGTCCCCGTCCTTCAGGGAGGTTCGCTTCCCTTCCAGCTCTTCGGCCGCTACATTGTTGACGTAGACGTTGACGTAGCGCTGGATCTCGCCGACCGTGTCGAAGACGTGACCTCGGACGCCGGGAAAGCGCCCCTCCAGGTCGTCCAGGAGTTCGACCAGATTTTCGCCGCGCCCCTCGACGAGGGCCTGATTCTGGGTCAGCTTCCGATATGGAGTCGGGATATAGACTCGGATCGCCATCGACACCTTACCCCCTGTCCATCCCGGCATTCGTGATGATGATAATGATCACTGAGAACCGCATGATGACCTGGTTTCCTCACACGTCAAAAGGGAACCGTGAGGTACCGCTCTCCTGTGTCGGGAAGTATGGTCACAACGACCTTCCCGGTGCCAAGTCGTTCGCCGACGACCAACGAGGCGAAGACGTTGGCCCCGGCCGAGATCCCCACCAGGAGGCCCTCTTCTTTGGTCAGGCGAGAGGCCATGCGATAGGCATCCTCATCCTCGACGGCGATGATCTCGTCGAGCACGTCCACGTTGAGGACGCCCGGGACGAAGCTGGCCCCGATCCCCTGGATGCCGTGCGGCCTGGCCCTGCCTCCTTGCAAGACGGGAGACTTGGCCGGCTCCACCGCGATCACCTGGACGCCGGGGACCTCCTTCTTCAAGGCCTCGCCCACTCCGGTGATGGTCCCGCCAGTGCCGACGCCGGCCACAAAGGCATCGATCTGCCCCTGAGTGGCCTTCAGGATCTCCTGCGCCGTGGTGAGACGGTGGATTTCTGGATTGGCCGGGTTCACAAATTGCTGCGGCATGAAGTAGCCGGGATTCTTTTCCACCAACGACTCGGCGGCAAAGACGGCACCCGACATCCCCTCGATAGCGGGAGTGAGGATGACCTCGGCCCCGAATCGACTGACCAGCGCCCGCCGCTCTACGCTCATATCCTCCGGCATCGTCAGGATCAGACGGTACCCTTTGATCGCTGCCACCATCGCGAGGCCGATTCCGGTGTTGCCGGAGGTTGGCTCGACGATGGTGTTGCCCGCCTTCAGACGGCCGCTCCGCTCCGCTTCGTCGATCATCGCCAGGGCGATCCGATCCTTCACGCTTCCGGCGGGATTCAAGGACTCCAGCTTTCCGAGGATGCGTGCGGACCCGCGGGGGGGAATCCGCTGTAGCTCTACGA
>Ga0184633_10001140_pt1 | contig 10806 bp, 5 predicted proteins | sample PLM31_170_b1_FD_133156 | JGI IMG/M metagenome (GOLD analysis project Ga0184633, IMG submission 133156) | Groundwater sediment microbial communities from an aquifer in East River, Colorado, USA - PLM3-1_170_b1 | ecosystem: Environmental > Terrestrial > Soil > Riparian zone | place: USA: East...
AGGCCGCGGGCTGCCGCACCGACCCGCCCGTGTCGGAGCCGAGCGAGAGCGGGACCTCCCGGGCGGCGACCGTCGCCGCCGAGCCGCCGCTCGAGCCGCCGGGGACGCGGGTGACGTCCCAAGGATTCCGGGTCGGCTTGTAGGCTGAGTTTTCCGTGGAGGAGCCCATGGCGAACTCGTCGCAGTTGGTTTTCCCGAACGGTACCGCGCCCGCGTCGCGCAGGCGTTCGATCACGTGGGCGTCGTAGGGCGGGCGATAACCCTCGAGGATGCGGGAGCCGCAGGTGGTCGGCACGCCGCGAACGCAGATGTTGTCCTTGATGGCGACCGGGACGCCCGCGAGCGGACCCAGCGCCTCCCCGCGCGCCCGGCGCGCGTCGACCGCGGCGGCCCTGGCGAGCGTGTCCTGGGGATCCAGGTGGAGATAGGTGCCGAACGTCCCGGCGCTCTTCTCCGCTCGCGCGAGAAACCCTCGCGCGACCTCGACCGCTGTGCGTCCGCCGGACGCGACCGAGCGGCCAATCGCTTCGGCCGTCTCGTGGATCCAGGGATCGCTCATACCACCCGCGGCACTCGGAAGAATTCACCGTCGCGATCCGGGGCCTGGCCGAGCCCTTCCTCGCCCACGTCGGATGCGACCTCCTCGTCGGCTCGCCAGGCGGGGGCCGCGCCCTCGGTCACCTGGCTGGTGGGCTCGATTCCCGACAGGTCGAGCGCCTGAAGCTGGTCCACGTAGGCGAGGATCGCCTGGAGCTCACGCGCGAGCCGCTCCTCCTCGGCGGGCTGGATCCGAAGTCGGGCGAGGGCCGCGATCTTCCGGACCGTCGCGACGTCAATCGACATGACTCAGCTCCGCGAACGCTGCCAGGATCTTCTTCACCCCCGCCCGCCGGAACTGGACCGTGAGCTTGGCCCGCTCCCCCGTCCCCTCGCACGCCACGACCACCCCTTCCCCGAACTGCGGATGGTTCACGCGAATTCCCACCGGACTCCGCGCATCTCCCGTGCGAGTCGACGCGATCCGCCGCGCCGCGCGCGGACGAGGCGGACCCCACGGTTCGTCCTGTTGGATCTGAAGGCAGTCGGCGGGAATCTCCCCTAGGAACCGCGATGCTCCACCTCCCGACGAGTTCCACGTCCGGCGATACGTGGCCTGGAGCAGGTGCACCTGCTTCTGAGCCCGCGTCAGCGCGACGTAGAAGAGCCGCCGCTCCTCCTCCAGCTCGGCCGGCTCGTCGAGCGACGAGGCGTGCGGGAGGAGCCCTTCCTCCAATCCGACCACGAAGACGACCGGGAATTCGAGTCCCTTGGCGGCGTGGATCGTCATGAGGTTCACGGTGTCCTCGGCGTCGTCCCAGAGATCCACGTCGGTCAGGAGCGCCACCTCGGCGAGGAATCCCTCGACCGTCGGCTCCTCCACCCGCCTCGCGTACGCTTCCGCCCCCGCGACCAGCTCCTCGACGTTCTCGATCCGCTCCCCCGCCGTTGTGGGGTCGTCCTCGAGGAGGTGCTCGCGGAAGCGGATTTTCGCCACCAGCTCCGCGACGCACGCCGGCGGAGAGAGCGCCAGAAGCGGTGCAAGCGACTCGAACAGAGCGCCCACGTCTTGCAGTCTCCGGGCCGGGCCCGCCCCGAGGACGGTGGGAAGCTCTGCGTCCCGCAGCCCCTCCGGGATCGAGAGCCCCCGTTCCGCGACGAAATCGCGAAGGCGGTCGAGCGTCGTCTTCCCGATCCCACGCCCCGGCACGTTCACGACCCGGAGCCAGGCCACCGAATCGCGGGGCTGCACGATGGCCCGAAGATAGGCGAGCACGTCCTTCACTTCGCGACGTTCGTAGAACGAGACTCCCCCGGTGAGCTGATAGGGGATGGCCGAGCGCCGCAGCGCGTTCTCCACGGCCCGGGATTGGGCATTCGTGCGGTAGAGCACCGCGTAATCGCGATTTCGCGCGCCCTCCTTCCGCTGCCTCTCGAGCAGGAGCGACACGACCCGTTCCCCCTCCGCTTCCTCATCGGCCATCACGCTGAGCGTGAGCGCCTCCCCGGACTCGTTCTCCGTCCAGAGCTCCTTCTCCCGGCGCGACGCGTTGTGGCGTACGACCCCGTTTGCCGCGCGGAGGATGGTCTGGGTCGAGCGATAGTTCTGGGTCAGGCGGAGCACCGTGGCTTCGGGGAACTGTTTCTCGAAACTGAGGAGATTCCCGGCGTCCGCGCCGCGCCATCCGTAGATCGACTGGTCGTCGTCCCCGACCACCAGGAGGTTCCGGTGGACGCGAGAGAGGCGCTCGATCAACTCGAATTGGATCCCGTTCGTATCCTGGTATTCATCCACCAGCACGTGCCGAAAGCGGCGCGCGTAGTCTTGGTGGACGGCCTCATCCAGATCGAAGAGGCGCACCGTGTAGAGGAGGAGGTCGTCGAAATCCATGGCGGCCCGCTCGCGCAGCGCCTTGGCGTAGCGCGTGTAGAGGGCCGCGAGAGACCTGTCGAACGCCGAGGCTGTCTTCTCGAATTCCTCCGGTGACTGGCCCGCGTTCTTGATCCGGGAGATCCGGGCCCCCGCTCCCGCGGGGGTGAGCGCGCGGTCCTCCGCGCCGATCTCGCGCAGGAGATCGCGGAGCAGCGCCCGCTGATCATCGGTGTCGTAGATCACGAACCCGCGAGGGTAGCCCAAGGCTTCGGCGTGCCGGCGCAAAATTCGCACGCAGGTCGCGTGGAAGGTACCCAGCCACACCCTCGGTTCCGAGGCACCCAGAAGCCGCTCGACCCGCTCGCGCATCTCGCGCGCGGCCTTGTTGGTGAACGTGAAGGCCAGGATCGAGCCCTCGGGCACGCCGCGCTCCCGAACCAGGTGCGCGATCCGTCCCGTCAGGACCCGGGTCTTCCCGCTCCCGGCCCCCGCGAGGACGAGGAGCGGACCGCCCGTGTGCTCGACGGCCTGGCGTTGTACGGCGTTCAACTCCACGAGGGCGTCAGTACTCCAGCCGGACTTTCAAATCGACGTTGTATTCCTGTTGGGGGCGATCCTGGCCCGTCGGCCGACGGATCTGCTGCCCCTTGAGAAACAGGGATCGCGTGATGCGGTAGTCGGCGTTGATCTCTTCCTCCGCCTCGGCGGAGAAGGCGCGAGTGTACTTGAGGTAGATCTCTGGGGTCACATACTTTCCCACACCGACCGCGCTGATCGGGCCCACCTCGGACGCATCGGCGCCCGCGGTGCCCGCGCTGCTTCGGAGATCGATCGTGTCGATGAACCCGGCGCTCCCGATCCATCGCTCCACGTTCTGGAATAGGTAATTCGTAATGGGGACCGCCACCGAGCCCGAGTTGTCCTGCGCCTCGGTCCCTCCACCCTGTGCGACATCCGTGCCCCCGAGAGACGTGAACTGGCCGAAGGCCAACGCTTTCCAGAGATCGTTCGAGCTGGTGCCCTCATCGTCGTAGACCCTCACCTTGAGCTTGGAAATCCGATCGCTCAGCGAGAGGTAAACCTTGTGGTTGTCCGTGCCGCCCGGAAGCGTGGTCTCGGCCGTGATGGCGACCTCGGGATCGATCCGGTCCGGGTTGTTGCAGTTGATGGTCCCCCGTAGGTCCCGGAATTCCCTCGTCAGGATGTAGTACTTTCCGCCCTTCACGTTCAGGATTCCGAGCGCCAGGTCCCCGCGTCCTTCGTTCTTGAATACGAGATCCTCCGCTTCGAGCTCCACCTCCGCGTCGAGCGTGCGGTAAAAGAGATTCCCTGGGATTTCGGCGGTCACGTTGTAGCGCACCGGGAGCGGCGGGGACGGATCGGCCGCCGGCTTCGAGAGGTCCATCGTAAGCTCACCCTTCGAGACCCGCACGCTGCCGGTGATACTCGGGACCGGCGCTCCGGACGGGCTGATCCCGTTCACGATCACGAAATTCCCGGTGAACCGGAAGAGGTACGTTTCGCGATCGCTCACGGTGAAGTCGGTCGCCTTAACCTGAAAGCTGTAGTCACCCCGCGGCCCGACCGCGGGCGGCTCCCCGGGTGGGGCCGGTGACGCGGGCCAGCGCCAGTACCCGCTCGCGGCGAGCAGACCTCGCTTCCCCTCTTTGGCCTTCGCTTGGGTCACCGTGACCCGCTCGTGATCGAAGATGGCGTCCAGGGTGACGCCATAGAGAACTTCGTCCCGTCCGGCGAGTCGAAGTTTCCCGTCCGAAATCCGAACGGCGCCCGTCACGTTCGGATTCCGAGGGGTGCCTCTGACCTCCGCGGCCAGCGTGAAGCGGCCGGCGCTGGACGCGATGTCCGGGAAGAGGATCGGAAACAGGGCGAGGTTCGCGTCGGGAACTTGGATCGAGAGCGACAGCGGACCTTGATCCAGAACGCGCGACTCGGCGAAAAGGGAGAGATCGATCGGCAGGCTCCCGCGGATCTGGGACACGGACGTGCCTTGGCGGACGTCGAAGCGATCGATCTGGAGGTTCTGGTCCTGGTAGGTGAGCTCCGCGCCCAGAAGCTCGCCGTCCACCTCGCGGTAGCTGACCCGGGGCGCACGGCCCTCGAATGCGATGACGGGGGCGGCCGGCGTCCCGCTGACCCGCGCCTTGAGCGTGGCCCACCCCTGGAGCGACCGGAGCGTCGAGTCCACGGGCGCGACGAGCGCCAAATCCAGCGAGTCGGCGGAGACTTGGAGCGCGAGCTCCGTGCGGGTCGCCCAGGCGCGATCCTTTCGTGTGAGCTGCCGCAGCCAATCCTCGAGCGTGAACCGTGGACGGACCGATCCCGTGAGGAGAAGCCGGCTCTCCCCGGCGGACCAGGCCGCCCGATCCACGGAGAGCAGGCCCGGCGCGTACGCCAGATCGAACGCCAGGCTGTCCCCTTGCACCGGCCCGAGCCCCGGATTCACGACGGACAAATGGATGGCCAGGTCCGGATCCGCGATCGACCCCGTGGCCAGGAATTCGCCCCCGAGCTTCCCCGTGATCGGGAATCCGCGGGGCTGAATCTCCCTGAGATTCTCCAACATGAGTCCCGAGATCATTCCCCGCGCGTCGATCGTCCCCTTCCCGGGATTCCAATCCACGCTCGCCTCGATCGACCCGGGATTCAGGTCGAGGGCCAGATTCGAGGTTCTGAAATGCTCGCGAAGGATGTCGAGCTCCACCGGCTCGCGATTTCTCACCCGGTGCTCGCCGGCCGTCAAGGAAAGGGAATCGAGACGCGCGTGGGCGCCGTCCTCGGCGAAGGTGATCGCTCCCTGGAGCGCGAGCACGGTGTCGCCCAGGGACTGGTGATATCGCTCGATCCGCAGCGTGCGCCCCCCAGCGAGGATTACCTCGGCGTGGCCGAGGGAGCGGCCCGAAGCGCCCAAGCCCCGCGCGCCGATGTCGGCGGTCAGATCGAATTCCGGCTTGAAGCCGCCCTGCACTTCAACGGTGAGCGTGTCGCAGGAGATCCCGTTCGTGAATCGGGCGGCGTAGAGATCCGCTTGGGCTCGAAATCGGGGATGATCGAGCGACCCGGTCAGCGAGCCGACCACGCGTCCCCTGCCCGAGGCCGCGTCCATCGGGTGGAGGTAGGAGTTGATCTTGGAGAGATCGCTCACGAGCCCCGACACGTCTGCGCGTACCGAACGATCCGAGCCGATCGCTCCGGTCGCCTCCAGACGCCCTCCGGGGATTTCGATCCACGCGCTGTCGACGGAGGAGCCGCCGTCCCTTCCGCTGCGCGCCCGGAAGAATCCCCGCTCGATCGGAATTCTTCCGATCCGGCTCGGCTCGAGGCTCACCGCAACGGTGAGCTCCGGGCGGGGCTTGGCACGCCTGGCGTCCAGGCGCGCCCGCCCGGAGAGAGACCCCGGCGGCGTCTGCTCCGGCGATCTCCACCAGGGCAAAACCGCCGGGTTCACGTCGCGAAAGGCGAGATTCGCCGCGAGCGTCCCCGCGGTCGAGACCGTGCCGCGTCCGCTCAACTCCGCTTCCCGGATCCTGAGCTTGAAATCCGCGATCTCAACGGCGCCCGGTCTGGACCGGGCGTGGAAGAGCAGCGTATCGATCGGCTCCCCGGCGTAGCTCCCCTCGAGGCAGGCCCGGGCCTCGCCTTCGCTCGGGGTGCCGGCGAATCCGATGGAGCCGCTGAGCGTGCCCGGAGCGCTCTCCAGATCGACCACACGGAAGAACTCCTGGAGGTGGAGCGGATGAAGCTCGAGCTCTCCTTCGAGCACGCGCGCCTCGGCGAGGCTCCAGTCGACGCGCGCGGAGATCCGGGATGATCCCAGGGCGACCTCGAACGGATCGGCGCGCAAGGTACCTCCCTCGACGACAACCATGCCGCTCACGTCGAGCCGGCCCGGCCTGCCCGGCGTCTGGCTCGATCCGGCCAGGTTCCGGATCAGGACGGAGGCGCGGGGGGGAGATAGGATGAGCTGCGCCGAGCCGCCGATCCCACCGAAGCGGATCTCCTCGCGGTCAAGCGAGAATCCGCCGCTCTGAATCGTGACCTCGATCCGCGTCTCCGACCGCGAGGAGCCGGAAGACTTGCCCGGGCGAAATCGCGGTACCACCACTTCGCCCCGGCGGTCGTGCGTAAGCGTGAGAAGCGGCGATTCGACGACCACCCGAAGGTCGCGGTGACGGCCGAAGAGGAGGCCGAGGAGGTCGTAGTCCACGCGAAGGCGGCGCGCTTCCGCCCAAGTCACCTCTCCGTCCGGGGTTTGGACGAGGAGCCGGGGATGGTCGATCGCGGCGCCTTGGAAAATCGTGGCGCTGACGCGGTCGCAGGCGAAGCGCGTGGAATCGGTCCCGACCGCGTCGTTCAGCGCGGCCACCACGCGGCGTGAGAGCGCCGGATTCCCCGCCGCGAGGAGCGCCGCCAGCGCCGCCACTCCGGCCACCAGGAGCGCCAGCAGCGAGAGGCCCACGATGAGGCCGGCACGGAATCCCGAGCGGACCTTCCGTCCGCCTCCAGTCCCGCCGAGGCCGGTCATCGCGTCCGGCGCGTTCGGGTCCATGGGGCACATCTTAGAAGGGATTCCCAAGGGTGAAGTAGAACTGGTAGCGCTTCGTGCTCAAGTCGGGCTCCTGGGGACTTGCCGATCGGATCTTCCACCCATAGTCGAACCGAATCGGACCGACCGGGGTTCCGATCCGAAACCCGGCCCCCAGACTGTATCGCATTTCGCTATACCCCACGCCGTCGGAGAAGCTGAATACGCGCTGGAGTGTGATGTCTTCTGCACGCTCCCAAACGTTGCCGGCATCGAAGAAGAGTGCGCCGGAGAAGATCCAGATGAGCGGGAACCGGAGCTCGGCCGAGCCCTGGAGCAGCACCTGGCCTCCGCGCACCTCCGCCCCCGTTTGATTTCCGAGCGAGTCGAGAATCGCCTGGGTTCCCAGCTCCTGTTCGAGATAGCCGCGAACCGAAGACGCGCCCCCGGTCCGAAAACGATCTTCCACCGGAATCACGCCCAGCTCGAGCGGCACGCCGCCCGGGGGCGGCGACGGATAAATCTGCAGCAAGGTTGCCGAATCACCCCAAGCATCGAGGTATCCTCCTGCCACATGGATGGCGAGTATCGTTTTCCGGAAGATCGGCAGGTACTTGCTCCCATAGAGTCCCAGGTTCGTGAAGCGTCCCGTGCCGGAACTCGCTCGGAGGACAAATTCGGTTCTCGCCACGACGTCGTGGCCGTTCTTCGGATTGAAGATGTCCTTGCGGGTGTCCCGCTCCCCCATGAGCACGATGCGATCGGTCGTGTAGGCGCTGTCTCCGTTCGCGATGCTGGCGCTGTCGGAGAGAACGTGCCGGATCTGGTAGGCGACGTAGCCCCGCGTGTCACGGAGGATCGGATTCGCGAATACGATCGAGCCGCCATACGCTTGAAGTGGAAAGTCCGTCTCGATGACTTCCTGCACGTCTTCGTAGTAGCCGCCGATCGTCGCGGTCGTGCGCGTGCCGAACATCCACGGGCGCGATAGCGAGACATCCGCCCGGCTATCTCCGGCGCGCGCGCGGAGCGGGTCGTCCAGGATGCGGACGCCCAGGGCTCCCGAGGCCACGAAGCGCATCCCGCTGCGCAGGATGTTTCGCTGCCCCCACGCGGCGGTGAGCCGCACGTTGTCCACGGTGCCGTAGCCGACGCCGAGGTCGACCCATCCCATCTTCTGCTCGCGCACCTTCACGAAGAGGTCGGCCGCGTCGGTGGTGTCGATCGGCCCGACTTCCATCTGCACGTCCGAATACAACCCCAGGTTGTAGATGTTCTCCTGGCTCTCGATCAGCTTCGACCGGACCAAGACCGCTCCCGGCTTGACCTTCACCTCGCGAAGGACGAACCCGGGCTTGGTCTTTCGGGTGCCCTCCACCTGGACGCTGTCGAGCCGGACGACGGGACCTGGTCGAACCCGGTAGAGGACGTCCACCCGAGTGCTGTCGATGCGGAGCGAATCGCGCACCTGTACCACGACGTGCCCCAGCTCGGCGTACTCCTTCATCAGCGTGTCGCGGCCCGACTCCAGCGCGGCCACCTCGAAGGGCGAGCCGGGCCTGAGGCGCAGCATGCTCCGCGCCTCGGGCGCGGGTATGGCGCTCGAGCCCAGGACTCCGACCGATTTCACCTCGGCCCTTGGGCCCTCGTACACGTAGAAGCGAACGTCGGAGCCCGACGAGGCGCCCACCGGACGGATCGACACGCTGTCCACTCTGGCCCAGAGGTAGCCGTGCCGCCGGTAGAATGACGCGAGGGTCGTGCGATCGGCGCGGATGAAATCGTGGCGCAGCGGATGCTTCTTCCAGGGTTTCCAGAAGGAGGAGCCCCGCGTCCGGAGCAGCTTACGGAGCGTCTTCTCGGAGTAGGCCGTGGTCCCGCTGATCTCGACCTTGCGCACGTGGCGCTCGACGTCCAGGCCCAGCGTTTCCTGTGCCCGAGGCGATGAGGAGATCAGGCTAACGGAGAGCGCGATCGCGAGGCCGGCAGCGGAAGCTCGCGGCGCTCCGGCGCCACCCCACCTCCGCCGCAAGCCGCCGACCCGCCTCAACCGGCGAGCGTCAGGGCCGAGGCGCGGATGCCGCCGTATCGGTCGGCGCCGCCGTCCGGAGCCGCTTCGAGATCTCGTCCTCGGCGCGCTGGCGCTGCGTCACTCGGTTCAGGTCGTTGTAGAACGAGAAGACCACCAGACCGACGAGGACGAACAGCCCGATCCTCTGGAAGAAGAGCTGCGATTTCATGGATAGCGGTTTCCGTCGCGCCCCCTCGACCAAGGCGAAGAAGATGTGCCCACCGTCCAGAATCGGGATCGGCAGCAGATTCATGGCCATGAGCGCGAGGCTGATGAACGCGGCGAAGGAGATGAGCTGCTCCACGCCGCCGCTCGCCTGCTGGCGCGCGACCTGAGCGATGGCGATCGGGCCGGCCACCGTCTGGTGGAGCCGGACGGGATCGGTCACGAAGCTCCAGAGGCCCGCGTAGATCTGGCCCAACACGAGGATCGTGTGCCGCGCCCCGAGACCCACCGCTTCAAGTGGCGGAAACGTCTGGCGGAACGTGAGCAACTCGGGGGGCGAGACGCCGATCACACCCTCCGGGGTGGTCTTCACCTGGAGCGTGAAAGTCTGTCCCCCGCGCTGAACGGTCAGCGCCCGATCGGAGTCCGGTTTGCTCCGCATGAGCGTCGAGAGCTGGGTCCAGGTCTCGACCGGTTCCCGGTCGATGGCGAGGATCTCGTCCCCGTCGCGGAGGCCCGCCTGGTACGCGGGGAGCCCGATCAGCACCTTGCCGACGACGGTGCCGGTAGCCCAGTCGACTCCGATCGCGAGCGCCGGGCTTTCGGCGCGCGGCACCGGGAGCGTGACCTCGGCGCCCTCGCGTTCCACGAGGAGCCCCACGGGACCACCCGCCTTCACCCGGGCCTCGTCCTCCGCCGCCGTGACGAACTCCGAGAGCGTCGTCGCAGGCCTTCCCGCCAAAGCCACGATCCGATCCCCCGGCTCGAGCCCGACGCGCTCGGCGACCGAGCCCGGCTTGACCCGCGCGACCGTGGTCGCGAGGTCGATCCCCTCGACGCCGGTCATGTAAAGACCCATGTTGATCAGGACCGCGAGCACCAGATTCGCGCCGGGGCCGGCCGCGGTGATCAGCGCCCGAGCCCACCAGGGTTTGGAAAGGAACTCGTCCGGGCGGCCGGTCAGATCGTCGGACTCGGGCGTGTCACCCGCCATCCGCACGAATCCTCCGAGCGGGAGGAGCGAGATGCGGTAGTCGGTCCCGCCGCGCGAAAATCCGATGAGGCGGGGTCCCATTCCGATCGAGAAGGAGAGGACCCGCACGCCGAGCCACTTGGCGACCAGGAAATGTCCCAGCTCGTGGACGAAGACGAGCACGCCCAGGATGAGGGCGCCGTAGAGCAGGACGGGCAGAATTTCGGACATGGGCTCGCTTCCTTCCGGGTGGAGAGTCTCGACCGACTGCCTCGAGCGACTCTAACAGGTTGAAATTATTGGGTCAATTCGCGCGGCCCAGCATTCGCGCGAACCAGCACTTCTTCATACGCCTCTCGCGTCCGATCGGCAGTCCGATCCGCCGAGAACTCGACCACCCGGACGCGTCCCTTGGCACCCATGGCCGCGCGGCGGGCCGGGTCGCCCGCCAACGCCAGAATCGCCTCAGCCAGCGCCGCGGCGTCCCTCGGGGGCACGAGGAGTCCGGTTTCCCCGTCGGTGACCGCCTCCGGAATCCCGCCGACGCGGGTCGCGACCACGGGCAGTCCGGCCGCCATGGCGTCGAGCGTGGAGGTCCCCAGGCCCTCCAGGTACGAGGAGACGCAGAATAGAGCGGCCGCCCG
>Ga0184633_10001141_pt1 | contig 10801 bp, 7 predicted proteins | sample PLM31_170_b1_FD_133156 | JGI IMG/M metagenome (GOLD analysis project Ga0184633, IMG submission 133156) | Groundwater sediment microbial communities from an aquifer in East River, Colorado, USA - PLM3-1_170_b1 | ecosystem: Environmental > Terrestrial > Soil > Riparian zone | place: USA: East...
ATCCGCGCCGCCAGATGCGTCGTCTGGCCGACCGCCGTGTAGTCCATGTGCAGATCGCTCCCGATCGCGCGCACGACAACCTCACCCGAGTTGAGCCCGACCCGGATCTGGACGTTGACACCGTGCGCCCGCCGCGCGTCCTCCGCATAGCGTGTCACCTGCTCCTGCATCCTGAGCGCCGCATAGCACGCCCGCACGGCGTGGTCCTCGTGGGCCAGCGGCGCGCCGAACAGCGCCATGATCCCATCGCCCATCACCTGGTTCACCGTGCCCTCGTAGCGGTGGACCGCCTCCATCATCCGCTCGAGCACCGGATCGAGGAGCTTGCGCGCCTCCTCCGGATCGCGGTCGGCGAGCAGCTCCATCGAGCCCTTGAGATCGGCGAACAGCACCGTCACCTGCTTACGCTCGCCTTCGAGCGCGCTCTTCGAGGTCAGGATCTTCTCGGCAAGGTGCTTCGGCGTGTAGGACTGCGGCGAGGCGAAGCTCGCGGTGGCCGCGGCGTGTAGAGCACCACTCTCGAGCCGCTGCCCACACTTTCGGCAGAAGTTGTCGTCGGGAGCATTTGCCGTTCCGCATTGGGCGCAGGCGAGTGTGAGCTTCGCGCCGCATTTCGGGCAGAATGCGGCGTCTCCTGCTGCGTCCTGCTGGCACCGGGGACACTTCACATGCGCCTCCCGCGAGCGGGGCCGATCGGGACGGTGCGGGAACAGTAGCGCCACGCGAGCAGGCGGGTCAAGGACCGCGCTTGACACGCTGTAGGCGCGAGCGGATCATCCCCTGGTCGCATAGGGGTGGCACATCTTGGGTCGGCTTCTCGCGGTCATCATGCGCTCATAGGAGGCGTCGGCGATGGGTAAGCTCGATGGCAAAGTAGCCCTGGTGACGGGTTCGGGTCGTAATATCGGCCGAGCCACGATCTTGAAGCTGGCCGCTGAGGGGGCCAGCGTCGTCGTCAACTCCCGCACGAACCAAGAAGAAGCGGATGCGGTCGCCAACGAGGCGCGCGCACTTGGGGTCAAGGCGCTGTCCGTCATCGCTGATGTGGCCAAGAAGGACCAGGTCGACAGGATGGTCTCAAAGGCGCTGTCCGAATTCGGCAGGATCGACATCCTCATCAACAATGCCGCCATCCGTCCCCATAAGCCCTTTGCGGAGCTGACGGTGCAGGACTGGGAGGATGTTCGCGGGGTCGTCTTGGATGGAGCGTTCTATTGCACCCGGGCCGTCATCAAGACCATGGTCGACAACAAATATGGACGCATTCTGTTCTTCACCGGCGAAGGGGCCTTCGCGGGGGGCGCCAAGCGTGCCCATGTCTCGGCGGCCAAGATGGGTCTCGTCGGTCTGGCGCGAAGTCTCGCCGCTGAGTTTGCCCCCCACAATATTCGGGTCAACGTGGTGTGTCCGGGCAGCATCGATACCACGCGCGCCAATCCCCAGTGGTACCCGGCGCGAGCGCCGGACGCGGCGGGCATTCCCCTGGGGCGTCAAGGCACCGTGGAGGAAATTGCCGCCACCTGCTTGTTCCTGGTCAGTGATGACGGCGGCTTTATCACCGGCCAGACCATTCACGCCAACGGCGGCGTGGCCTTCTACTAAACGGCGGCGTGGCCTTTATTAATCCTGATCGGAAATTCTCGGTTCGGCTGGAGGCGCGGACCGGCAGCGCCGTAGGGCGGGGGCTTGTCCCCCGCCGATGTCGGCTCGCCGGTGCGAGCGTGCTGCGGCGACGCTGCTGGTTGTCTCTAGGCATGGCCCCGTCAATGGGCCCGCGACCGACCGGCGGGGGACAAGCCCTCGCCCTACGGGGCCCTTCGATGGGCGAGAATTGGTGCGGCAACCCCGGTCTTCGTGTGCCTACCCAGTAGAGGATCAACGCATGGGCACGATCGTGGAGTACCTGAGCGACTACGCGGCCGCGCTGCGATTCGAAGACCTCCCGCCCGATGTGGTGCACCAAGCCAAGCGGTTGTTGGTGGATACGCTGGGGTGTGCCGTCGGGGGGTTCGCCGGCGAGCCGAGCGCCGTGGCGTGCGCGTTGGCCGATACCGTGTCCAGCCGACAGCCCGCGACGGTGCTGGGGAGCGGACGAGAGACCAGCCCGGACCTGGCCACGTTCGCCAACGGGGTGATGATCCGGTATCTGGACTTCAACGATGGCTACACGAGCAAAGAGTCGGGCCATCCCAGCGATGCCATCGCCGCCGTGCTCTCCCCGGCCGAGGTGGCGCATGGCGACGGCAAGAGCGTGATCACGGCCACGGTCCTCGCCTATGAGGTGTTCTGCCGGTTTTGCGATGCCGCGTCCGTTCGCGCGCGCGGCTTCGACCATGTCACGTGGGGAGTGATCGCGAGCACACTCGGAGCCGCCAAGGCGATGGGCCTCTCCCGCGAACAGATGATCCAGGCCCTCAATCTGAGCGTCGCGGCCAACATCGCCCTCTATCAGACGCGAATCGGCGACGTGTCGCTGTGGAAGGGGTGCGCGTTCGCCAATGCCAGCCGCAACGCCGTCTTTGCCGTCCTTCTGGCCTCTCGCGGGCTCACCGGGCCCTCCCCGATCTTTGAAGGAAAGGGAGGATTCTTCAACGCGGTCAGCGGGAAGCCCTTCGCTCTCCCACCATTCGGCGGCCACGGTCGGCCATTCAAGATTCTCGAGTGCACCATGAAGCAATTTCCCTTGGGACTGTATTCGCAAACCGTGGTCCAGGCAGCCCTCGAGGTGAGGCCGCAGCTGCCGAGCGTGGAGGATATTCAGGAGGTCAATATCCAGACGCTGCAGACGGCCGTGAACATCATGGCCGGCGACGCGGAGAAATGGCATCCGGCCAACCGGGAGACGGCGGACCACAGCATGCCCTACACCGCGGCGGTGGCGCTCAGGTATGGCACGGTGGAGCCGCGGCATTTCGGCTCGGAATATTGGCGCGACCCTCGATTGCTCGAGCTGGTGCAAAAAGTGAAGGTGCGCGTCTCCGAGGAAGCCAACCGCCGCGCGCCCGAGGCGATGTTGAGCATCGTCGAGGTCGTGACCTCGGCCGGACAGCGATTCACCGCAGCGGTGCCCTACCACCGGGGCCATTGGAAGAATCCCATGAGCGATCATGAGGTCGAGGCCAAGTTCCGCGCCCTGACCGCTGACCCGCTGGCGCCGGCGCAGACCGATGCGCTCCTGGACCGCTTGTGGAATCTGGAACAGGTGAAGGACATCGGCGAGGTGATCAGGATGTTCAGGTGGTCTTAAACCGTGAAGGGAGGTCGCGATGCCACGCATGACGGGCAACGAATATTTCGCTCAGGCGGTGAACGCCTACGGTAGCACGCACGTCTTTTTCGTTCCCACCATCATGATCCCGGCCATGGCCGCGATGGAGGACATGAATATTCGCCGCGTGGTGACCCACGGCGAGAAGGCCGCGGCCTACATGGCCGACGGCTACGCCCGGGCGTCTCATCGGGCCGGCATCTGCCTGGCCCAGACGATCGGCTCGGCCAACCTGGCGGCGGGACTGCGCGACGCCTACATGGCGTGCTCGCCCGTCATCGCGCTCAGCGGCGGCGTCGACGCCGCGTCGCGGTACAAGCACGTCTACCAGGAGATCGAAGACTTCCCGATGTGGGAGCAGGTCACCAAGGCCAACTTCCACGTCGACACCGTGGAGCGGTTCCCGGACCTACTGCGGCAGGCCTTCCGCGTCGCGACCAGCTCGGCGCCGGGCCCGGTGCACCTGGAGATGTCGGGCACTCACGCCCAGGTTCTGGAACGCGAAGCCGACCTGACTCCCTTCTGGGAGGAGCGCTTCATGAAGGTCCCGGCGTTCCGTCCCGAGCCGGAGGCCGACGCGGTGCGGGCCGCGGTGAACGCGCTGGCCCAGGCCGAGCGGCCCGTCATCATCGCCGGCGGCGGTGTGATCTGGTCGGGCGCCGAGGCTGAGTTGATGAAGCTGGCCGAGCTGCTCCAGATCCCCGTCGCGACGTCGCTGAACGCCAAGGCCGCTCTGCGCGACGACCATCCGTTGAACGTGGGGGTTCCGGGAACGTATTCGCGCTGGTGCGCCAACCGGGTCATCGCCGAGGCGGATCTGGTCTTCTTCATCGGCAGCCACGCCGGCGGACAGGTCACCACCAACTGGCAGATCCCGAAGCCGGGGATCGCCGCCATCCAGCTCGACATCGACCCCGCGGAGCTGGGCCGCAACTACCCTCTACAGGTAGCGCTGCTGGGCGACGCGAAGGCGACGCTGCAGAAGCTCATCGCCAGCATCAAGCCGGCGCGGCCACGGCAGGAGTGGCTTGGTCGAGTCCAGGGCCTGGTCCGCGAGTACCAGCAGGAGTCGGATCAGATGCGCAACTCCGATGCGGTGCCCATCCGCCCGGAGCGGATCTGCAAGGAGATCTCGGAGTGGCTGCCCGAGGGCGGCGTCGTCCTGACCGACACCGGCCACTCCGGCATGTGGACCGGCCAGATGATCCGGCTGAGCAAGCCGGGACAGCGCTTCCTCCGCTGCGCCGGTTCCCTGGGCTGGGGCTTCCCCGCGACGTTGGGCGCCAAGTGCGCGCTGCCCGACCGGCCGGTCATCGGTTTCTGCGGTGACGGCGGCTTCTACTACCATCTCGCCGAGCTGGAGACCGCCGCCCGCTTCAACATCAACGCAATCATGCTGGTCAACAACAACTACGCGCTCAATCAGGAAAAACACCTCTTCGATGCCGCCTATAATGGCCAGCAGCGAGGTCGGGCCACCGAGATGTGGCACTTCAGCCACGAGGTGAACTTCGCCAAGGTCGCCGAGGCCATGGGCTGCGTCGGCATTCGGGTGGACCGCCCCGAGGACATCAGGCCCGCGCTCGACAAGGCCCTTGCCTCCAATTGCCCGGCCGTCGTGGAAGTCATCAGTGACGTCGACGCGATGTCCAAGCGGGCGTGGAGGCCGTCGCCAACCGCAGGGCACTAAAAGGACGAGTCGTGTACGCGGCGTCTACCGTGTCTCAAGATCCGGGAGAAAGGGCTGGCTCATGTGGCCGGCCGCCGCGTAACGTGTTCTTCCCGTGGAGGGACCAGCCATGATCCGCTGCCAACGATCGGTCGCTCTCGCGTTCGCCCTGCTTCTCCTCGCGTGGGACGGACCGTTTCAGAGTGCCCCCGCCGACGCGGCGGGCCCTGAAGGTCAGATCACGTGGGCGGTGCACACGACGCTGGTGCCCGGGTGGTTCGACCCCGTCGATATGCCGGGGGTCATCACGCCGTTCATGGTCCTCTACGCGCTCCACGACGCGGTCGTGAAGCCGATGCCGGGACGGAGCATGACCCCCGGTCTGGCCGAGTCGTGGAGCGCGTCGCCCGACGGGCTCGTCTACGAGTTCGTCCTGCGCAAGGGGGTCAGATTCCACAACGGCGATCCGGTCACCGCCGAGGACGTCAAGTTCTCCTTCGAGCGCTATCGGGGCGTCTCGTCGAAGCTGCTCAAGGAAAAGGTCGCCGTCGTCGAGACGCCCGATCCCGGGCGGGTCCGGTTTCGGCTCAAGCAGCCGTGGCCCGACTTCATGACCTTCTACTCGGGCGCCACCGGCGCCGGCTGGATCGTCCCCAAGAAGTATGTCGAGAAGGTCGGCGACGAGGGCTATAAGAAGATGCCGGTGGGCGCCGGTCCCTACCGCTTTGTGTCCTCTACTCCGGGCGTCGAGGTCGTTTTCGAAGTGTTCGACCAGTACTGGCGCAAGACTCCCAACGTGAAGCGGCTGGTGTTCCGGGTGATCCCCGACGAATCGACGCGTCTGGCCGCACTGAAGCGGGGCGAAGCGGACATCGCTTACGCGATCAGTGGCGAGCTAGGCAAGGAGGTCCAGCGGACGCCGGGGTTCACGCTGAAGCCGACCGTGATCCAGTCGACGCACTTCGCATATTTCGCCGATCAGTGGGATCCGAAATCGCCCTGGCACGACCGGCGCGTGCGCCTGGCCGCGAACCTGGCGATCGATCGCCAGGCCATCAACCAGGCCGTGTCGCTGGGATTCTCGAAGATCACCCACAGCGTCATCCCGAGCACCTTCGACTTCTACTGGCAGCCCCCGCTCTATCCCTATGATCCGGCCCGGGCCAAGCAGCTCCTCGCCGAGGCCGGCTACCCGAACGGCTTCGACGCGGGCGAGTACTTCTGCGACCTCGTTGCCACCAACTCGGGCGAGATCGTGGTCACGTATCTCAAGGCGGTCGGGATCGGGCTCAAGCTGCGTCCGCTCGAGCGGGCCGCCTTCTTCAAGGGGTTTGCGGAGAAGAAGTTCAAGAACATCATCCACGTCTTCGGCGGCGTTTTTGGGAACGCGGCGACTCGGCTCGAGGCCTTCGTCGTCGGGGGCGGCACGTACGTTTACGGAAACTATCCCGACCTCGACGGGCTCTTCCGCGAGCAGGCCGCCGAGCTGGACCGGGCGAAGCGCGAAGCGATCCTGCATCGGATGCAGCAGCTCGTCCACGAACGGGCGATGTTCGCGCCGATCTGGGAGCTCGCCTTCCTCAACGGCGTCGGCCCGCGCGTGGAGGAATCGGGGCTCGGGTTGATCGCCGGCTACGCGTACTCCGCGCCGTACGAGGACCTGAAGCTCAGGGCCAGATAAGGCGGCTCCAGCGTCCGCGCGACTCTGTCCCGAGGTTAGGCGTAACCGCCGAAGAGGGCCCGGCGCAGCTCTTTCCAGAAGCAATCGACGTCTTTGAACCCCGCCGCCTTCAAGGCGGCCAGGTGCTGGTCGAGGCCGGCGGGAAAGGGACCGGTGGTTGCTTCCACCGGGGACCGTGGCCCACGTCCCACCATCGCCCCGAGATCCTCGCCCGAGACTCCCTCGCGTTGCCGTCGAGCGGTCGTCACACGGAGGTAGCGTTGCTGGAGCGCGACGGTCGGTGCGTTGATCAAGTCGACGTTCAGAAAGACGCCGCCGGGCTTCACATGTCGGCAGACCTCGCCATAGATCTCGCCGATGCGCGCGAAGTCCCGCAGGTTGTGTAAGCAGCTTGAGGTGACGGCGGCATCGAAGGGGCCGAACTGCTTCGGCAGCCAATTCGTGTGGAAGAGGTCGGACTGATACGTCTTGAAGCGCTCCCCATGCCTTCCCATGAGCTCGCGGGCGCGCTTCAGCATCGGCTCGGAACCATCCTGGGCAATGCACGTCGCGTGAGGATACCGGTCGAGGATAAACGTGCTCACGGGCCCGTAGCCGGCACCAATATCCAGGATCGTGACCGCGGCGTCGGACGGGAACGGGAAGAGATCACACATCAACTGGAACCGCTCGGCCCGCGTGGAGTCCTCGGACTGCTGCCGTCTCACCCACTCGTCGACGTATGTCTCCGAGGCCCAATCGTGGTGGTCGCACCGCTGCATCGTGCCCTCCTGCTCAGGTCGGGGAGCGTCGCGGCTTCGCCGGGGCGGTCCGAGCGTTGGGGGGTTGGGGGGGCCCGCTCGGGGCCCCCCATGTCATTCAGCCCCTATCCAGCCGCTTTCGGTGACGTCGAACTCCTGGTTGTCGGGGCCACGGTATTTGATCTCGTAGTAGGAGCGTGGGCCCGAGCCGGCAGCGTGACGGACGTCCGTCCGGTCTGTCATGGGCTTGGCCCCGGCCGCGTCCAGTTTTTGGCAGACGTCGTCCACGTCGTCGACCATGAAGCCCAGGTGGTGGATGCCGGCGTACCCTGGGACGTCTCGGGAACTCTCACCCGTATCGTCCCTGGACTTGAGAATCGCGAGGTTGATATGCCCATCGGAGAGGTAGTAGCCCGTTCTCGCCTGACCGACCTCCTTCAGACCGAACACGTCCTTGTAAAAGGCCGCGGTCTTCTCAGGATCCGGGGTACGGATGGCGATGTGCTTGATCTTGACCATGACGGTCTCCTTTCCAGTCTCCACCGCATTGTGCAGCCTTCCGGCAGCGAATCCCCTCACAAACGATACGCGAGCCTGGCCGCCTCGAGCATCGCCTCCGGCGTCTTGCCCGGCCGGTGGCAATCGCCGATACGGTACACCTCGAGCCCGAGGGCGCGGAGGCGCCGCTCGAGTCCGACATTCGGCGTGCGGAGCACGGAGTAGAACACCCGCTTGACCGCGCGCTTCGTCAGGACGGTTTTCACCGCGCGGGCCCGCGCCCATCGCGAGTCGAGCAGGCGTGGGATGACCCAGCCGAGCGGGCGTCGGTAGGACGCACCCGTCGCCAGCACGACGACATCGGGCCGGAGCTCTCGCACCAGCTCGCCCGTCACCGCGCGCGCGAGCCGGACGTCGACGCCGGCCTTCGCGAGCTGCCGGACGAGAAAGTCGACGAGCTTCAGCAGCACGGGAGCGTCGGTCTCGACGTTCTGGAACACCGGCGCCTTCGCCGCGAGCCGAAGCTGGCCGCCGAGCCGCGGCTCGCGCTCCACGAGCGTGACTCGATGCCCCCGCAGCGCCAGCAGGCGCGCGGCTTCCATTCCGGCCGGGCCGCCACCGACGACGAGGACACTCCGCGCCTGGTCCGCCGGACGAAGCTCGAACTCGAGCTCGCGGGCCGCGAGCGGATTCACCAGGCACTGAAGTCGAGCGCCTTCGCGCATGCCGTCGACGCACGTGTTGCAGGCAACGCACGGGCGGATCTCGTCCAGTCGCCCCTCGCGAACCTTTCGCGGCCACTCCGGATCGGCGATGAGCTGCCGCCCGAGTGCCACCATGTCGGCCTGGCCCTCCGCCAGCAGCCGCTCCGCCAGTGAAGGATCGTGAAGCCGCCCCACCGCGATGACGGGCACCGTCACGCGCTCCTTGATCGCGCGCGCCAGGTGGAGGAAGGTCGCCTCGGGGTAGCCCATCGGCGGGATCATCAGGGCGCCCGACGGCCGCGAGCGGTAGCAACCGCCCGTCACGTGGAGCGCATCGGCCCCGGCCTCCACGAACCACGGAGCGATCTCGCGCCCCTCGTCCAGCGTGAGCCCACCGGGCGCGTACTCGTCCGCGCTGAAGCGGAAGATCAGCGGAAAATCGCCGACCCGCGCCCGGCACGCCTCCAACACCTCGAGGGCGAAGCGCGCGCGGTTCCGGAGACTCCCGCCGTACTCATCGGTCCGGTGGTTGTCGAGCGGAGACAGGAACTGGGCGATCAGATACCCGTGGGCACCGTGGATCTCCACCACGTCGAAACTCGCGCGCTTCGCCCGCTCTGCAGCCTCGGCGAAAGTCTTGACGACCTCACGGATCCTGTCCCGCGTCAGCTCGACGGGGACGACCGTTCTCGTATTGACCTCCTGGACCTCGTGAGGAATCGCCGAGGGCGCGACAGGCGGCAGGCCAGTGACGTCCTGTCGAGTATGGCCACCGGCGTGGCCGATCTGGACGGCCGAGCGCGCGCCGGCCGCTTTGAGTCGGGATGTCAACTCTTGTAGTCCGGGCAGGAAACGGTCGTGGAGGATCGCGAGCTCCCCGGCCCGATGCCGGCCAGCCGGTTCGGGCGAGCACATCTCAACGGTAACGAGCCCGGTTCCGCCCTCGGCGCGGGTCACGTAGTACCGGATGAGCTCGGGCGTGACGACGCCTTCGGGCGTGGCCAGGCGCGTCGTCATCGACGGCATGACGATCCGGTTGGGAATGTCGACACCGCGGAGCGCGATCGGCTGGAAGAGCTTTCCCATCGCCTATGCGGTCCTGGCGGTGAGCTCGGCCTCCGCCTGCATGAGCCAGAAGCGCATGTCCATCTCGCGGTACATCGTCGTCGCGATGGTGAGGTGCTCGCGGGCCTGCTCGCGCTTGCCCGTGCGCCCGTAGAGCCTGCCGAGGCCGAGGTGGCAGTGGGCGACAAGAGGGCGCATGCCGAGGGAGTCGGCCAGCTCGAGCCCGCTCCGGTAATGCACCTCTGCCGGCGTCACCTCGGGGGGGTCGCGGCGCGCGTACACGTCGCCCAGGAGACGATGGGCGTAGACCTCGTGGCCGCGATGACCGTGACGGCGGGCGAGGTCGAGGGAGCGCGTTCCGAGCTCCGCCGCTTCCCCGGCGCGCCCGGTCAGAAGGTACACCTCTCCGAGCGGGATGGCGAGGAGGAGGTGATCGGACACCGCGTTCATTCTTGCCGCCTGGTCCGCCACCTTGCGCAGCAAGGGGAGTGCTTCCTCGCTCCGATTCGCCAACGAGTACGCCGCTCCGAGAGACGCCGCGATGCCGTGGAACGCGAGTGCGGTGAGCCCGAAGGTATGGCACACCTCCAGACCTCGCTCGAGAGGAGGCATGGCGGCGGGCGCATCACCCTGCCGGAGGTGGACCATCCCCGCGCCCATGCACGCAAGCATCAGGCCGAACGGGTTCTCCTGAGCCCTGGCGAGGCGGAGTGACTCCTCGGCCCTGCGCGTTGCCTCCGCGAAGTTGCCGAGCTCGGCGAGCGACCACGCCAGGTAGGTCGTGATGCTCACGGTGCGCGGCGACACGCCGTGAGTGATCGAGGCGGCCCCGGCCGCCTCGAGGGCCGTCGAGTACTCGCGTAAGGTGGTCGCGGCCTGCCGGAAGTCCCCGCGATCGTGGTGGACGTAGCCCATCTGGCCCCGTGCCAGGAGCCCCAGCGGGCTGTCGCCCGTCGACTCGGCGATGGCGAGGGCACGGTCCACCAATGCCGCGGCGCGGTCGGAGTGGCCGGTCATCCGGTTGCCCTGCGCGAGGAGGAGGGAGATGCTCCCTGACCTCGGCGCGTCGCCCAAGCGCTCCGCGAGGGTCATTGCCTCAGTGAGGTAGTCGAGGCTCCGCTCGAGCTCGCCGAGCGGATAGATCGCGTGCCGGAGCTCGACGCGGACATCGATCGC
>Ga0184633_10001144_pt1 | contig 10794 bp, 10 predicted proteins | sample PLM31_170_b1_FD_133156 | JGI IMG/M metagenome (GOLD analysis project Ga0184633, IMG submission 133156) | Groundwater sediment microbial communities from an aquifer in East River, Colorado, USA - PLM3-1_170_b1 | ecosystem: Environmental > Terrestrial > Soil > Riparian zone | place: USA: East...
TCATCGTTGAACCTCCGTGTATTGCCCCTCCCGCAGGAGTCGGCGAAGGATTTTGCCCGAGGCCGTCTTCGGGATCTCGCTCACGAAGACGATCTTCCGCGGGCGCTTGAAGTTCGCGAGGTCCCGGCTCTCCCGGCAATGCGCATCGAGCGCGGCGGCGGTGACGGTGGCGGTCGCAGGCACGACGAAGGCCACCACGCGCTCGCCCCACTTCGCGTCCGGCTCGCCGACCACCGCGACGTCCCTCACCTGCGGATGTCTGGCCAGCACGTCCTCCACCTCGACGGGGTGGACGTTTTCCCCCCCGGTGATGATCATGTCGTCCACGCGTCCCGACACGAAGAGCTCGCCGTCCGCGTCGATATACCCCATGTCGCCCGTGAAATACCAGCCGTCCCGCAGCGCCCGGGCGTCGGCATCGGGTCGCTGCCAGTAGCCGCCGAACGCCTCATCCGAGTCGAGGCTGACGACGATCTCGCCCTTCTCGCCCGGAGGGACCGTCTCCACGGGGCCGACCCGGCGTTCCGTGCTGGCGACGACCACCCTGAGGGTCGAGTGGATGCCGGGCCGGCCGGCGCACCCCGGCTTGCCGTGGACGGCGGGACGGACGGAGAAGGTATAGATCTCGGTCGAGCCGTAGTGATTCACGAAGACCTCGGGGTGGAATGCCGTGACGCAGGCCTCGGTGAGCGGGGCGAGCATCGACGCCCCCGCGTAGGCGAGCTTCCGCACCGACCTGACCTTGGCGGCCGAGAACTCGGGAGCGTGGACGAGGTCATAGAACAGCGTGGGGATCAGGTAGAGCGCGGTCAGCCGCTCCGACGCGATCAACTCGACCGCGCCGGCGGGGCTCCAGTCGGTCTGGCAGACGAAGCAGCCGTTCACCGCCGCCATGCTCGTGAGCGAATGGATCCCCATCGTGTGGTAGAGCGGCATGACGCCGAGCGTCCTCTCGAGCCATCCATACCCGCACTGGATCACGTGGGCAAGTGCCCCTGCGGCATGGTTCTTGTGGGTCCTCGGGACGCCCTTGGGCCTCCCCGTCGTGCCCGACGTGTACAGGATCAGCGAGAGATCGCCCTCCGCGAGGTCGCGCTCGGGGCCTCCCTTGGCGCCCCCCGACGCAAAAACCTCGGAGAACGCCAGTGCGCCCGGTGGCACATCGTCGCCGACGAACACGAGGCGCACCGGCCGCCCCGCCGCGGCCTCGAGCACCACTGGGGCCGTCGCCGCCTCGAGCAGGACCACCGCCGCCCCGCAGTCCTCGAGGATGTACCGCATCTCGGCCGCCGCAAGGCGGAAGTTCGCTGGCGCGGGCACGCCCCCGATCATCTGCAGCGCCCAGTAGGCCAGGACGTGCTCGAGCCGGTTCCGCAGCGCGATCATCACGCGATCACCCCTGGCCACACCGAGCCGCACGAAGCCTCGTCCGAGTCGCGCCGCCTGACCGGCCAGGTCTTCGTAACTCAGCCGCCGCGTGCCGTCAACGACGGCATCGGCGGACGGCCGCCGCCGCGCGGCGCGCTCGAGCAGCTGGGCGAGCGTCACGGGACGAGCAGGACCTTGCCCTTGTTCTTCCGGTCGAGCACGTGCTGGAGCGCCGAGCGTGCGTCTTTCAGCGGGGAACGCGCCATCGATGAGGCCATCAGCGGGATCGCGTCACGAAGCCGACTCCTCGGCTGTCATCGCAGCGCCGAGCATAGAAGAGGGCACCCCTGCAAGTCAAGCCGCCGACGCCGTCGGCGCGCGCTTCACCGACCTGCCGATCACCGGCGAGGCAATCCGCGCCGCCCCGCGGTCAGGCCCGCTGCCGTAGCAGGAAGCGCTTGGTCTTGCCGGACGCCGTCTTGGGAATGGCGTCGATGAACTCGATCACGCGGGGGACCTTGTAGGCGGCGAGGTTCTGGCGGCAATGCGCTTCCAGCTCGCCGGCGGTGACTGTAACCTCCGGCTTCAGGACGACGCACGCCTTGGGGATCTCCCCCTTCGCCTCGTCGGCCACGCCCACCACCGCGACGTCCAGCACGGCGGGGTGGGCGTACATCACGTCTTCGACTTCCTTGGGGTAGATGTTGTAGCCACCGCAGATGATCGTGTCCTTGATGCGGTCCACGATGTAGACGTAGCCCTCGTCGTCCATGAAGCCGACGTCGCCGCTATGGTACCAGCCGCCCCGCAGCGCCTCGGCGGTGGCCTCGGGTCCGTTGACGTAGCCCAGCGGAAGATTGGGGCCGCGGAAGATCAGCTCGCCGCGCTCGCCCGCCGGCACATCGCGGTCTTGCCCGTCCACGATGCGCACGTCCACGCCTTCGATCGCCTTTCCGCAGGAGCCGTCCGGCCGCATTCCCCTGGGATCGTTTAGCGTCACGAACGAGTGAGCTTCGGTGATCCCGTAGCCGTCCACGAGCGGAACACCGTACAGCGTCTCGAAATCGTGCATGAGCTTGGCGGGCAGCACGGCGCCGGCCGACTTGGCGATGCGCAGCGATGTCAGATCGTACTTGGCCCGGTCCGGGAAGTTCACGAGGTAATTGAACATGGTGGGCACGCCGGGGAAGACGGTGATCCGGTGCTCCTGGATCGCCTGGAGGATCCCGTCGGGTGTGAACCGCTTCAGGATCACCTCGCCGGCGCCCGCCATCATGACCTGGATCATGCAACTGTTCACCGCGTAGGAATGGAAGAGCGGCAGCGCGCAGAGGACGATGTCGTCCTCGCGGTAGCCGAACCGGTCCGCGACCGCGGCGCCCACGTGCGTGGCGCCGAGGTGCGTGAGGATCGCCCCCTTGGGCCGGCCCGTGGTGCCGGACGTGTAGCCGAGCCAGGCGACGTCCTCCGTCTTCACCGGCACGCCGCGGTAGGGGCCGCCCGTCAAGACATCGTCGAAGCGAACCATGTCCGGCGGCGGCGTCCCACCGTGGACCACGATCGTCTCCAGGCGCCCGGCGTCGCGGCGGACTTCCTGCACGTTGGGCAGGAGTGCGGGCGCGGTGAAGATCACCTTCGATTCGGAGTCCTGGAGGACGAACCGGATCTCGCGCGCCGTGAGCTGGGCGTTGAGGAACACCGTCACCGCTCCCGCCTTGGAGGTGGCGTAGTACGCCTCGAGCAGCTCGATGGAGTTCGGCATGTAGCAGGCGACCTTGTCGCCCGAGCGCACGCCGAGGGTCTGCAGACCACCGGCCAGGCGCGTGGTGCGCTCATCGAACTCCGCGTAGCTACGCCGAACGCCATGGCATTCGAAGAGCATCTTCGATCCGTAGCGGGCCGCCTGCGTGCGGATCAGGTCTCCCAGCGGCATCACGAGCTCCTTCAGATCACTGCGCACCCTCGCTCCTCCTTGGCCGCCGCGCGATCGCGCAGCTCCACGCGCCGGATCTTGCCGGATCCTGTCTTGGGAATGGCCGCGATGATCTCCACCGACGCCGGCAGCTTGTAGGCCGCAAGCTGTCCCCGAAGGTAGACGAGGATCTCGTCGGGCGCCGCCGCCGCGCCTTCCTTCAACACCACGTACGCGCGGGGCACCTCCCCCTTCGCCTCGTGCGGCACGCCGATCACGGCCGCCTCCAGCACCGCCGGGTGCGTGTACAGCACGTCCTCGATCTCCTTCGGGTAGATGTTGTAGCCGCCGCTGATGATCATGTCCTTCAGCCGGTCGAGGACGTAGACGAACCCCTCGGCATCGAGCGTGCCCAGGTCTCCGGTGTGATAGAAGCCGCCGCGCATCGCCTCCGCCGTGGCTTGGGGCAGATTGTTGTAGCCGCGCATCACGTTGGGCCCGCTCACGACGATCTCGCCGATCTGTCCCACGGGCACGTCACGGTCGTCACGGTCCACCACGCGCACCGTGAGCCCGGGCATCGCCTTGCCCACCGAGCCGAAGGGTTGCCGCACCGTGTGGTGCACGCACGCGACCCAGGACGCGGTCTCGGTGATCCCGTACATGTTGATGACCTGGATCCCGAGGCTCGCCTCCGTCTGCTCGATCAGCTTCTGCGGCATGATGGCGCCGCCGGTGATCCCGAAACGCAGGGACCGCGTGTCCGCGGTGGGCAGCGCCGGGCTGTTCAGAAGGTAGGCGTACATGGTGGGCACGCCGGGAAGGATCGTGACCTTGTGCTGCCCGATGGCCTCGAGCACGCCCTCCGGCGAGAACCGGTCGTGGATCACCGTGGTGGCGCCCACGGTGAGGATCTCGAGGAAGCACGCGCCGAGGGCGAAGAGATGGAAGAGGGGAATGGGGCAGAGGATCACGTCGTCCGCGTGAAAGCCCACCGTGGGCGCCGACACGTCGGCGGTCCAGAGCAGGTTCCGGTGGGTGAGGACGGCGCCCTTCGGCTTGCCCGTCGTTCCCGAGGTGTAGGCCAGCCATGCCTCGTCCTCCGGGTTCACGCCGTGCTCGCGCAGCGGCCGCATCCCGTTCCCCAGCGCCTCGAAGGCCACCGCGCCGTCCCCCGCCGCGCCGCCCGCAACGACCACCGTCCTCAGCGCCGGTAGCGTGCCCTGCACGGCGCGCACGTTCGGCAACAGCGAGGCGTGCGTGATGATGCCCTTGGCGCCTGAGTCCTCGAGGATGTAGCCGATCTCGCGCGGCGTGAGCTGCGGGTTCAGCAGGACGGCGCCGGCGCCGAGCGTGGCGAGCGCGAAGTAGCTTTCGACGAGAGGCAGGCCGTTGGGGAGATAGGTGGCGACGCGATCGCCCTTGCTGACGCCCAGCGCCCGCAGACCCGCTGCCACGCGTCCCGCCCTCTCCGCCACGGCCGCGTACGAGTGATCCACGCCGCCGTGGTGGAAGAAGCACTTGCCGCCGAGGCGATCGGCCTGCGCCGCCAGGCGGGCGGCCAGCGTCATCGGCAGCATGTCGGCTCCATGGAGCGCCACATTACCTGTGCGCGTGCGCGGTGGGCAACATGCCGGTGAGCAGCGCCTGCATCGGCTCGCTGCGCCACTCGCGCGCGCCCACCGCGTTGCCCGCCACCTCGCCGCCCGGCTTGACGACGAAGGTGGCCGGCAACGCCGTCACGCGCCACGCGCTGGCCGTCTTGCCGTCCGGATCGAGCAGGATCGGGAAGGTGAGCGCGAGATTGCGGACGTACGGCTCGAGCAGCGCGCGTGGCCCGCCGCGGTCCACGGACACCCCGAGCACGACCAGCCCGCGCGCGCGGTAGTCCTTCCACAGCGCCTCCAGCGTCGGCATCTCGTCCGTGCACGGTACGCACCACGTGGCCCAGAAGTTGAGGATGACGAGCTTGTCATGGTAGTCGGCGAGCGCCGTGCGCCGTCCGTCGAGCGTCTCGAGGCTGAAGGCGGGGCCACGCTGGCCCTCCTTGAATTCGGAGATGCCGGCCTTCTCGAAGGCGTCGAGCACGGGCTCGACGTCGTGCCCGGCGTGATGGCCGCCTTCCTCGCCCGGCCGGCTGCGCGGAAGGAACCACACGAGAGCGCCCACGAGGACGACGGCGAGCGTGGCGCGCACGACCGTGTCGCGCCGCGAGGCGCCGGCGAGGCTAGACGCCCAGCTTTTCACGGGTCACCGGGCTCTCTCTGAGCTCGCGCGAGGAGGCCTCGAACACGATCGACCCCTTCTCCATGATGTAGCCGCGATCGCAGACGGACAGGGCGACGCGCGCGTTCTGCTCGACGAGCAGGACGGTCACGCCGAGCCGCTTCAGCTCGCCCACCATGTCGCGGATGTGGCGGATCAACGCGGGGGCCAACCCCTGCGTGGGCTCGTCCATGAGGATGAGCTTGGCGCCGGCCATCATGACGCGCGCGATGGCGAGCATCTGCTGCTCGCCGCCCGACAGCGTCTTGCCGGGCTGGTCGATGCGCTCGCTCAGGCGCGGGAAGTGCTTGAAGACCTCGTGGAGCCGCTGCCGTCGTAGCGCCTCCGAGCGGTTCGACGCCGCCGACAGGCCGAGCTCGAGGTTCTCGCGCACGGTGAGGCCCGGGAAGATGCGGCGGTTCTCGGGCACGAAGCCGACCCCCAGTCGGGCGATCTCATGGGGCGTGAGACGTGTGAGATCGGCCCCGTCGTACTCGATCGTCCCGCGCCACGGCTTGAGAAAGCCCATCACCGTCTTCATGAGCGTGGACTTGCCCATGCCGTTCTTGCCCAGGAGCGCCACCGCCTCGCCCGGGCGAACCTCCAGCGACACGCCGAACAGGATCGGCGTCGCCCCGTACCCCGCGTGCACGTCACGCATGCGCAGCATCAATCCTTCACCGACATCACCAGTCTTCCTCCGGCGGCCCCAGGTAGGCCTCGATGACCTTGGGGTCGTTGCGGATGTCGTCGGGCACGCCTTCGGCGATCTTCTCGCCGAAGTGGAGGACGGCGATCCGGTCGGAGATGCCCATCACCACGGACATGTCGTGCTCGATCAGCAGCACGGTGAGACCGCGCGCTTTCGCGATGGTCCGGACGAGCGTCGTGGTCTCTTTCGTCTCGCCGGGCGTCATCCCCGCCGTCGGCTCGTCGAGGAGCAGGAGCGTCGGCTCGGTGGCGAGCGCCAGGCAGATCTCGAGATGGCGCTGCTCGCCGTGCGACAGGTTCTCCGCCACCTCGTCCCGCCGGCCGGTGAGGCCGAAGGTGTCGAGAAGCTCCGTCACGCGCCCCTCCACATCGGGCAAACGCCACAGGGAGGCGAGGCGACCGGATTCGGCGGTCCGCGACTGGGCGGCCACGCGCACGTTCTCGCCGACGCTGATCTCCGGAAAGATGTTGGTGATCTGGAAGGTCTTGGCGATGCCGAGACGGTTGATGGCCTCCGGCGCGAGGCCGCCGATCTCACGCCCGCGGAAGCGCACCCGCCCCGAGGACGGCGCGTGCAGGCCCGACACGATGTTGAAGAGCGTGGACTTGCCCGCGCCGTTGGGCCCGATCACGGAGAAGACCTGGCCCTGGCGCACGGTGAAGCTCACCCTGGTGAGCGCGGCGAGGGCGCCGAAGCTCCGCGAGACCGCTTCGACCTCGAGGACTAGTCCGTCGTGCGCCATTGCTTGAAGCCCAGCCGGCGGCGGAAGCCGAGCAGCCCCTTCGGCATGAAGAGCACGATGACGATCAGCACGAGGCCGATCACGATGAAGTACCAGTCCACGTACGACGAGACCTTGTCGCGCAACACCGTGAAGAAGGCGCCGCCGATGACGGGGCCCACGAGGGTGCCGAGGCCGCCGATCATCACCGCGATGATGAACTCACCTGACTCCGTCCACAGGAGGAGGTCGGGCGTCGCGAACGCGGAGCGGATCGGGTAGACGGCGCCCCCGAGGCCCGTGAGGAGGGCGGAGACGATGCAGACCACCATCTTGTAGCGCTGGACGTTGTAGCCGAGGAAGCGCGCCCGGTCCTCGTTCTCGCGGATCGCCACCAGCACCCGGCCGAAGTGCGAGGTGACGAGCACGCGGCAGATCGTGTACGCGACAGCCAGGTAGGCGAGCACCAGGTAGTACTTGCGCAACGGCGTGTCGATGGCGATCCCGGGCAGCAGGTGGGCGTCCGGCACACCCTGGATGCCGTCGGAGCCGCCGAAGGTCTGCGTGTAGCGGAAGAAGGTGTAGACGACCTCCGCGAAGATCAGCGTGAGCAGCGCGAAGTAGATGCCACGGCGCGCCGTCGCGAAGTAGCTCACCACCAGCGCGTAGAGGCCGACGACGACGATGGCGAAACCCAGGCACGCCCACAGCGAGTGGACGCCGCGCTCCAACAGGATGGCCGTGGCGTAGGCGCCGAGCCCGTAGAAGGCGGCGTGACCGAAGGAGACGAGGCCCGTGTAGCCGATGAGGAGGTCGAGGCTCATCGCGATGGCGCCGAAGAGGAGCGCGTCGAAGGCGAGGAGCAGGTAGTACTTCGACATGAAGGGCAGCGCGGGGAGCGCCGCCAGCGCCGCGAAGGTGAGCGCCGCCCGCCACCCGAGCGCTCTACTCAAGCACGCCCTCCCGGCCGAAGAAGCCGCGGGGGCGGACGATGAGGACGACGAGCATGATGCCGAAGATCGCGATGGCGACCCGCTGCGGGTTCATCCAGAGCGAGAAGAGCGACTGCGCGAAGCCGATGGCGAACGCGGCCACCACCGAGCCGCCCATGGAGCCCATGCCCCCGAGGATCACCACGATGAAGGCGAGCAGGATCATCTCCACGCCCATGTACGGATAGACGGTGAAGACGGGCGCCAGCAGCATCCCCGCGAGGGCGGCCAGCGCCGCCGAGCCCGCGAAGGTGAGGGTGAACACGCGGCGGACGTCCACGCCGAGCCCGTCGAGCATCTCGGCGTCCTCGACGGCCGCCCGGACGATGATGCCGGCGCGCGTCTTGGTGAAGAAGAGCCAGATGGCGAGCAGGATCGCGGAGGAGGCGGCGAGCAGGAAGAGCCGGTAGTCCGGGTACGTCATGCCCAGCAGCGGCGTGGAGCCCGTGAAGGGCGGCATGATCCGACGCATGTCGCCGCCGAAGATCTGGCGGATCCCCTCGCGGAACACGAGGGCGAGGCCGAACGTCAGAATGAGCCCGTACAACGGCTCGCGCCGGTAGAGCGGACGCAGGGTGGCGGCCTCCGTGAAGGCGGCGATGATGCCGACGATCAGCGGGGCCGCCAGCAGTGCGATCCAGAAGGAGCCGGTGAGGCCGATCACGGCCACCCCGGCGTAGGCACCCATCATGAAGAGCTCGCCGTGGGCGAAATTCATGACGCCGAGCAGGCCGAAGATGACGGTGAGGCCCAGCGCCAGCAGCCCCAGCGCGGCCCCGAAGACGAGGCCGTGCAGGAGCTGCGGGAGCAGGACCGCGACGAGATAGTCCAAAGAACCGCGCGTTACTTCTTCTTCAGCTCCCACGTGAACCCCTCGACGGGGTCCTTGCCCACCATCGGCTCGCCGATGGTGTCCTTGCCCAGCAGCCTCGCGATGGGCAGGTTCTTGCCGCCCTTGACCTGGTAGAGATGCATGTCCATCACGCCCTGGTGGTCCTCCTTGCGGATGCACTGGCGGCCGATGTGCGTGTTGTCCAGGCACATGCCCTCCTGCGCCTCCGCGACCTTGTCGGAGTCGAAGCTCTTGGCCTTCTCGACGGCGGCCGCCCAGAAGAGGACGGCGTCGTAGGCGCCGGCCATGATGTTGCCGTCCACGTTGTAGCGCTTCTTGAACTTGGCGTTGAACGCCTGCATGTCCTTGTCCGGGTTGTACGCCGAGTAATGGGCGAGCTGCACGAAGCCCTCCATCGGCTCCGCGATCGCCTGCAGATCCTGCTGGAGGAGGAAGCAATCGATGCCCGCCAGCTTGTACTTCCTGGTCATCCCGAACGAATGCAGCTGCGTCATGAGGCGCAGCGAGTCCGCCCCCGCGAAGGCGAGGAAGAGCACGTCGGCGCCCGATTGGTTGATGGCGCCGAACCAGGGGCTGAAGTCCTTCGTGTCCATGGGCGCGCCCGCCACACCCACGACCTCGCCGCCCAGCTTCTCGAGCGCGGTCTTGAACTGGCGGCCGTCCGACTGGCCCATCGCGTAGTCGGTGTAGAAGATGTAGACCTTCTTGCCCATGCTATCGAGCATGTACTTGGCGAGGCCGTTCGCCTGCATGCGCGAGTCCGGCTGGTTCGAGAAGTAGTACTTGTGGAACTTCGTGGTGCGCATGAACTCCGCGCACGAGACCGAGTTCCAGTGGATCGTCTTGTGCTTCTTGGTGACGTCCATCACCGCCATCGTGGCACCCGAGGACACGGCGCCCACGATCAGCTTGACGTCGTCCTGCAGGATGAGCTTCTCCGCCTTGCGCACGGCGGGCGCGGGCTTGGTGTCGTCGTCCTCGGAGATCATCTCGATCTTGTGGCCGAGCACGCCGCCCCGTGCGTTCAACTCATCGACGGCCATCTGTATCATCATCGACTGGTACTTGCCGTAGCCCTCGAACACCCCGACCTTGGAGCCGAGGTCACCAATCTTGACCACCTTCTGGGCGGTCGCCGGAGACGACAGCCACCCGAGCACGGCGAGCGAAACGAGCGTCGCGATGAACGGCCTACGCTTCATGGAATCCTCCTTGTGGATGTTGAGGACGTTTCGATCAACCGTGAGAGCGTCTGCGCGATCTGCTGGAGGGGCTCGCGCATCTTCGCGGGGTCGGGCGCCGCGACCGGCTGCCCCGTCGTGCCCTTCAGGGTCGAGCCGGGAGCGCCCGCCGGCGGGGGGCCGGTGTCCTTCGCGTAGCCCTCGGCGTCGTCCAGGGCGAGACGCACCGCCACCGACGCCTTGCTGTCATGCTGGCTGACCGCGAAGTCGATCAGGTTGTAGTAGCGCGTGATGGCCTCTAGGAACTTCCGGCCGCTGGCCCCGCGAGCCTCGGCGGACTCGCCCGGGTCGGCGAGCCTCCGATCGGCTTCCCGCGCCAGATCACGGGCGAGCGCGGCAAAGAACACCATGAGCCATCGCTCGGCGGCGGGGGCGTCGCCGGCCGCGATGGCCCCGCGCGTGGCCACCTCCAGGCCCGCGGGGAGGTCGGCCGCCCGCGCCCGCATCTCGGCGCGCAGCGCCCCGTTGTCGAACAGCCGGAGCGTCACGTCGAACTTGCGCGCCTGCAGCGCGAACTTGATCTGTTTGAAGTTCGCCGACACCTCGTTGTCCCGGGGCACGTAGACGCCGACGTGATGGGCGGCGGCCGGGCCGCCCGCTACCGCGATGGCAAGGGCCATCATCACCGTGTTCGCGCGCGCGGACACGGCAATCCTCACGACCGCCTCACGAGGCGCATGGCCACCAGCACCGTGAGCCACCACGTGGCGACGATGGTCGCGCCCCCGAA
>Ga0184633_10001147_pt1 | contig 10785 bp, 1 predicted proteins | sample PLM31_170_b1_FD_133156 | JGI IMG/M metagenome (GOLD analysis project Ga0184633, IMG submission 133156) | Groundwater sediment microbial communities from an aquifer in East River, Colorado, USA - PLM3-1_170_b1 | ecosystem: Environmental > Terrestrial > Soil > Riparian zone | place: USA: East...
ACGTACACGGCGACCGAGGACTTCGCGAGACCCGAGGGCGGGATCGTCACGATCGAGGTGCCGGCCGCCTGGACGGCTCCCCAGGTCGGAAATCCGGCCGCTCCGGGCTACGTGGCTCCGGAGAGCTTCGTCTTCGTGGATACGATCACGGTATCCGGCGCGACGATCCGCCTCCACCTCGGCGCGCCGCCGAAGCCCCGATTCAAGCTGGGCGATTCGGTGAGCATCCTGTACGGAGCCGGCGGTGGTCCTGCCGCGGCGACGGCGCAGACCCCGGCTCCGGCCTCGGCGACGTTCCTCATCTCGAGCGACCCGTCCGATTCCGGCACGCTGCTCCCGATCGCTTCCCAGCCGTACGTCGCCGTGGTGCCCGACACCGTGGCTTCCGTGCGCATCGAGAATGGGGCGGGCGCCGAGATCGGTGCGCTGAGTCTCTCCGCGGACCAGGACACGAGCCGGTTCTACCTCCAGGGCTACGATTCGTTCGGCAACCGCTCGCGACTGGTCGGGGGGAACTGGAGCGCGCTCGGCGCCATCGGCTCATTCGCGCCTCCCGTGGGAACCTCCACGGTTTTCTCGCCCGGAGCGGCGGGCACCGGGTACGTCGCCGCCGACAGCGGCGCATGGGCCGATTCCACCGGGCTGGTCACCGTAACCGCGGGGATCTACGCCGGGCTTCGGATGACGGTAGCCGCCTCGTCCACGGCGGGATCCCCATTCGCCTCCACCGCCCAGGCCGTGGACTCGGACGGAAACCCGATCGGATCCGGCCCCGGCGCGTCGGCGTCCCTGGTCATCCGCGCCTACGCCGATTCGGTGGGCGCGGCGCCCGCCGATCCCGATCTCGTCGCGGACGGCGTCACCCTGAGCGGCGGCGCATGGAACGGCACGCTCACCGCGCGGCAGGTCGGAGTCTTCTATCTCGCCGCGCGCGACACCGCGGCCTCCTTCGAGTCATCGCCTCGAGCGGCGGTCGCCGTCTCGCCGGCGGTTCCCGACCAGATGACCCTCGTTCCGGACACGCTCCACGTCGTCGCGGGTGATTCCGCGGCGCTCGCGGTGATCCTCCACGACGCGTACGGCAACCGCGCGCCCGTCGCGGCGGATGAGGTCCTGACGCTCTGGACCGATCGACCTACGGGCCGCTTCGAGGATCTCGCGGGCGCGGCGATTTTCGAGGTGACGATTCCAGCGGGCGCGGACTCGACGGCGTTTCGCTTCGTGGATTTCCAGGCCACCACCGCCGCGGGGCGCGTGCGAGCGATCGACGCGAACGGGGCCGCGCCCTTCCTCGGCACGGCGAGCGCGACGGTGTTGACGTCACCAAACGCGCCGAGCGGGCCCATCTCGCTCACGGCGAATCCGGGCGCCCTCACGGCCGACGGGTCCGACTCCGCGCTCGTCACCTCGGGCGTGATACGCGACGCCTACGGAAACGCGGTCGCTCCCGGGGAGCGTTTCGCGGTCTCAGGGGTTCTGATCACGCCTCTGACCGACGCGGATTCGCTGGCGCCCGGGGTCCAGGCGCTCGCGGGCCCGGCCGGAACGCTGAGCGTCGGGGCGCGTGCCGGGGTGGTGAAGGGAGCGGGCTCGATGGCCGTCCTCTCCGAGCGGGGAACCGGGGCCGGGGCCGTTTCGATCGCGCTCCTCGCCGGCGCGCCGGCCGGCGCGATCGCGCTCGTGGCCACGCCCGACTCGGTTGCCGCCGACAGCGTCTCGACGCGGGCGGTGGCGGCGTCCGGCCTCGTGGACGCGAACGGCAACGCGGTCGAGGACGGAGAGCACTACACCGTCGCCGCCACCCTCGGCTCCATCACGACCCCCGACGCCGATGGCGGGACGCCGGGCGTCCAGGTGCCGGCCTTGGGCGGCGCCATCGCCTTCGAGCTGCTCGGCGGAGACTCGCTGGGGACCTCGACCGTCACCGCGGCATCGGTCCGGGGCAGCGCCGCGGGCGGCGCGGACCTGCGCGTCGTTCCCGGCGCCGTGAGCGCCGCTCGGTCGAGCGTCGCCGCCCAATCGCCGGCCGAGGTCGGCCCGGTGGGGAGCCTGATCACGGTGACGCTCCGCGATTCGCGCGACCATCCGCTCCCCGGAGTTCCCGCCGATTCGATCGCGGTCACGGTGGTGGGTGTCGCGGCTTCGGTGGCGTCGCTCGCCACCTCGACCGACGCGACGGGCGCGATCGATTTCCGCGCCACCGCGACCCTGGCCGCGCCGGGGGTCGTGGGGGTGACGGCGAGGGGCTTGGCACTCCTCGATGCGCCGGCGATCGTCTTCGGGCCGGGGCCGCTCGATCACTTCTTAATCTCCGGGCCGGCGGGCCCGCTCGCGGCCGGCGCGTCGTTCGCCCTTCTGGTAATAGCGCGCGACGCCTTCGATAATCCGCTCCCCGCGAGGAACGGCGACGTGCTCCGCCCGTCGGCGATCGCGGGCGCCGCCGCGCTGCCCGACTCCGTGACGCTCGTGGCGGGCGCGGCGACGGTGCCATTCACGCCGACGCTCGCGGCGCCCCTCGCGATCGAGGTGCGCGACGACTCGTCGCATGCGGCCACCTACGGTCCGGTCGCGGTTTCCGCCGGGCCGCCCTACCGCCTGATCGCCGTCGCTCCCGCGTCGGACACGCTGGCCGCCGGGGATTCGGTGGCGGTGCGGGCGCGTCTCTTCGACGCGCAGGGGAATCCCATCGCTGGCGGTCTCGTGGACGCCGCGGTCGTGGCCGGAGGCGGGAGCGCGGCGCCCTCGAGCGACGCGACCGATCCCTCGGGCTACGCCGATTTCACGCTCCGCGCGGGGCCCTTGCCGGGCCTGGTCGCGCTCCGGATGGTCGCGGCCGGAAGCGCCGCGGACGACTCGGTGCGCGCGGATTCGATCCTCGTCACCGTGATCCCGGCCGTGGCGGCCTCGATCGAGCTGGCGACGTCCGGCCCGGGGGCCGCGGGGGACTCGCTCGCCGTCATGATCACGCTCCGGGATGCGTTCGGAAACGTGGCCACCGGCGCTACGCCCTCGCTCTGGCTCCGGACGACAACCCTGAGCCCGTCGCCCGACCACGTGAACTGGATCCTCGGCCCCGGCGCCACGGGGACGCTCACGGACAGCGCGGGGAGCGACGGCGCGCGGTACGACTTCTCCGCGACGGATCAGGGAGTCGCCGTGCTCCGCGTGCGCGACACCCTCGTCGAGACGATCCGCGTGCGCGCGTCGGGAGCCGCGCTGGCGACGGCGGAGTCGGGGGACGTGACCGTGCTCCCCGCGTCGCCGGCGTCGATCTCCATCGTCTCGGGCGACGGGCAGAACGGGGTCGTGAATCGCGAGCTCGCCCAGCCGCTCCGCGTCCGGGTGCGGGATGCGTTCGGGAACGGCGTTCCCGGCGGCGCCGTCGCCTATCGGGTGACGGCGGGGAACGGCTCGGTGGACGCCGTGCGAGGTGGCGCGCCCGATTCGATCGCGCTCGCCGACGCGTTCGGCGTCGCGGCCTGCGAGGTGGCGCGGCTCGGCACCGCGGCGGGGGCCGGCACGGACGCCTACCGCGCGGGCCTTCTCGTCGCGCCGGCCGCGGAGGTCGCCTTCACCGCGTCCGCCGCCGCCGACACCGCCGCCTCGCTCGCCCTCTCGCCCGGCGCGCTCTCGCTCGCGGCGGGAGGCACCGCGACCCTGACCGTGACCGCGCTCGATCTCTTCGGCAACACGGCGGTGGGGACGGCGGTGACCTTCTACCTCGGCGCTCCGGCGCTCGGAACCCTCGAGTCGCTGGGCGGGACGTCGGGCGGCGCCGGCTCCCAGAGCGGCGGGACCGGCCCCGCGGGGACGCTCGCCGTCCGCTATCGCGCGCCGCTCGCCGCGCCCGCGGCCGATTCGATCTTCGCGCGTGGCGTCTCGATCGGTCCCGTCGGCATCCGCGCCTCCGTGGGCTCGGCGGCCACCGCGTCGCTCCGCGTGGTCCCCGATTCGCTGAGCTGGATCGCAGGGGCGCCCGTGAGCGTCCGCGTGCAGGCTCTCGACGCCTTCGGAAATCTCGTCCCGTCCGACACCGCTTCCGTGGTGATGCGCCCGAGCGGCGCCGTCGTCTGGTCGCCGCCGTTCGGCAACTTGGTGGCGGGCGAGTTCCTGACCACGGCGCGCGACACGGTGGCGGAGACGGTCACGATCGGAGCCGACCGCGTCGGGGGCGGAGCCGGAGTCGCGGGGCCCGCCACCGTGCGCGCCGCGGCGCCCGGCGGCTCGATCGCGATCGCCGCCACGCGCGACACCCTGACCGCGGACGGGCGGAGCGCGGCCAGCGTGACGGTGGGCCCGCTGCGGGACGCATACGGAAATCTGGAGCCGGCAGGAACGCTGGTGGTCGTGTCGGCCGGGACGGCCGGGCTCTTGGCCCCCGACGCCTCGCCGCTCCCCGGGCTCGACCTCGCGGTCGGAGCGGACGGGCGCGCGTCCCTGGTTCTCATCGCCCCCACGTCGGCGGGCGCCGACACGCTGCTCGCGGCGAGCCGCGCGGGCTCCGCGTCGGGCGGCCGGGCATTCACCTTCGTCCCCCCTCCTTCGCTCTCGTACGCGACCGGCTCGATCGCGCCGGCGGTGGTGGTCCCGGGATCGTCGTACGCCCACCTCCTCGCCGTCACGAACACGGGGAGCGGCGCCATCCGGATCGAGGGCGGCACGGCGCTGTCCTACGGCGCGGGAGCCGATCTCCTCGCCGCGCTCCTCTCGGCTCCGGTCCTCCTGCCGCCGGGAGCGACCGATACGCTCCGGTTCGGCTCCGCCACCGTCTCCCCGACGCTCACGCCGGGGACCTACGCGCCCGCGCTCCGCGCGGTCGGGACCGACGCGACCGGGGAGGCGTTCGATTTCTACCTGTCGCTCGCCGGGGCACAGGTCCACGTCGCGGGGATCGACGTCGCCTCGGTGAGCGCCTCGCCCTCGCCGGCGCCGCTCGGCCACGCGGATCTCACGCTCACCTTCGACGTCCACAATCCGACCGGGCTCGCGGCCACGATCGACGCGGCGAGCCTGCTCTACACCGCGGGGGCCTTCGTCACGAACGGAGTGGCGCCCGCGCTTCCGGCGGCGCTCCCCGCGGGCGCCACGGTTCCGCTCCGATTCTCGGTGCGCGTGCCGTCTTCGGGGATTCCGCCGGGCACGACGGTGGACGCGCGCCTGACCGCGACCGCGACCTTCGGCGGCTCGAGCGTGGCGCGCACGAGCGGGCCGCTCGCGTTCGACGTCATCTCCGCCGCGCGGGTCGTCGCGATTTCCGGCGGCGCCACGCCGTCGCGGTACCTTCGCGCGCGGAGCTTCGCCCCCACCGCGCGGGTCGCCAATACGGGGAGCGCGGGGATCACGCTCTCTCGCGACTCCACGCAGCTCCTGCTCGAGCACCCGGGCGGGGACCGGCTCCTGGCCCGGCTTCGCGCGGCCACGGCCGTCGCGGGTGGGGACACCGCCCTGCTCGCGTTCGATTCGCTCGCGGTCCCGGCGGCGGTCGCGCGCGGCCGGTACGCGGCCCGGCTGCTCCTGAACGGCGTCGAGGCGGGCCAGGCGTTCGCCGATACGATTCCGCTCGATCCCGACAGCGTCTCGGTTCTCGACCCGCCGATTCTCGCCGTTTCGGCCCCGGTCTCGCCGGCGACGGTCAGCGCGGGGCAGTCGCGTCCGCTGACCGTCATGCTCTCGAACTCGGGTGATGTTCCTTTCGATCTGGACCCGTCGACCACGCTCGGCCTCGGCGCCCCCGTCTCGACCGTCCTCTCGCTGGGATCGGCATCCGCGGTTCCTCCAGGCGGATCGGCCGCGCTCGTCTTCGCCGGCGTCCCGCTCGGCTCCGCGGGGAGCCCGGGCGTCGCGGCGGCGGGCCTCGGCGCCGTCGGCCTCGAGGACGGCCGTCCCCGCACCGAGTCGATCCCCGCCGGGACGCTCGACGCCCGGCCGCCGGCGGCGCTCGCCTTCGTCGCCGGTTCGGCGGCGCCGGATACGGTGCGCGCCGGGCAGTCGTACGACCTCTCGGTCCGGGTGCGGAACGACGGCGGCTCCCCGATGCTGATCGATCCCTCGGCGTCGCGCCTCCTCCTCACCGACGGGGTGGAGCAGGTGATCGCCCTCGGCTCCGGCGCGCCGATTCTGTTCGCGGCCGGCGCTCAGACGACGCTCTCGTTTCCCGCGGCCGCGTTTCCCGCCGCGCTCGCGAGCCAACCGTATCCGGTCACGCTCGTGCTCTACGGCAGCGAATGGGGGCTCGCCGAGAGCACGTCGGTCCTCTCGCCCCCCGGCGAGATCCTCGTGCGCGAAGCCGCTCCCGCCATCCAGGTCCGCGGATTCGAGGTCGGCGCGCCGGTTCAAGTGGCGCCCGGAGCGGCGGCGGTCACGGTGTGGGGCCTGGAGGTGACGCCGCTCGTGCCGGTGGGCGGCGTGACTTCCGCGCGACTCTCCGACGTGTGCCTCACCGTGCTCGTGGACGGCGCCGCGACGACGGCTCCGGGCGCCACCGTGGCGACGCTCGCGCTGCGCGATCCGGCCGGGGCGCTCTTGGCGCAATCGGCGGCGGGCGCCGGGAACCCGATCTCGCTCCCGCTCCCGACGCCGGTCACGCTCTCGTCGGGTCCCGAGTCGCTCTACGTCGAGCTCTCGCTCCAGAGCGCGGCCGCCGCGCAGAGCGTCGCGCTCCGCCTCGCGGCCGGCTCGGACCTCGTCGTGCTGGACGATCTGACCTCGCTCCCCGTGCCGGTCACGGGCGGAGGGGGGCTCGCGTTCACGCCTCTCACGTCGTCCGTGCTCACGATCTTCGCGCGCCCGCACGGCTACCCGAATCCGTTCCACGCGGGCGACGGGGAGGCCGTGCGCCTCTCTTACCGCCTCGCCCAGGACGCGGCGGTCAAGGTGAGCATCTACACGCTCCTCGGCGACCTCGTTCGCGAGATCTCGATCTCGGCGGGGAGCGCGGGGGGAGCCGTCGGGCTGAACGAAGTGCCCTGGGACGGGCGGAACGGGGATGGAGCGCTGGTGGTTCCCGGCGTCTACGTCGCGCGCATCGAGGGGGGCGGCCTGGACGAGCAGGTCAAGGTGGGGGTGCTGCGATGAGCAGGCGCATCGTGGTCATCGCCGCGATGGCACTCCTCGCGCTCGGCGCCGCGGCCCCGAGCGCCGCCCGCGCGCAGTCGGCGGGCGCCGCGAGTTTGCTCTCGTCGCCGTGGAGTTGGCCGACCACCGGCGCGATCAGCGAGTACACCGCGCTCGGGCTCGACCCGTACGCGATCTACCTGAACCCCGCCGGGCTCGCGATGCAGGACGAGCGCTCCGCGTTGATCCAGTACGGCAATCTCCAGTTCTCCTCGGACTGGGATCTCGCCGCGGTCGCCTACCCGATTCCGGGGCTCGGCGCCGTCGGCCTCGGGCTCGCGCGGGTCGGAACGTCGGGGATCGACGCCTACGACGCCGCGAACCAGCCGCTGGGAGAGTACGGATACAACGAGACCTCGATCGCGGCCAGCGTGGCGCGCCACGTGCGCGGCCCCTTCTACGCGGGCGCGACGTTCAAGGTCCTCAGCCAGTCGCTCGGGGACGTTTCGGCCGCCGCGCCGTCGCTCGATTTGGGGCTCGTCTACCGGCCCGCGACCTTCCGCGGTGGACAGATCGGGCTCTCGGCGCAGAACCTCGTCGCCGGCTCGCTCGACCTGGGCGGCGTTTCGCCGGGCATCGGACGCGCCTATCGCCTCGGCCTCGCCGGTCCGGTCTGGCGCATCGCGCGCCTCAGCGGATTGCGGGCGGTCCTGGATCTCGCGCGGCAGCCCGGGGGAACGCAGACCCGAGCCGGCGTCGAGTTCACGCGCGTGGGCTTGGGCTCGGTGCGCGCAGGACTGGAGGGGGGCCGCGCCCTCTTCGGCGTCGGGGTTCAATTCAAGCGCTACGGGCTCGATGTGGCCGTCTCGCAGGGCGAAGTGGAGATGACGCAGCAGATCGCGCTCCGCGCGGCATGGGGCGAGCCGGTCAGCCAGTATGAGGAGCGCCGCCGCGCGGAGTACACGCATGCCGCCGAGGAATCGCTCCGGGCCAAGAACTCCGCGCAGGTGGCACTCGACCGCGCCGCGGCCGAAGGAGCCGAGGCGCGGGGCGATTGGGAGGCGGCGCTCCCTCTCTGGGAAGTGCTCCTCCGGGAGCGCCCCGAGGAGAAGCGCTACACCGAGCGCGCGGAGCGGGCGCGGGTCGAGATCGCGCTCGGCGCGAACCGGGCGGTGGGCGAGGAGAGCGCGCGACGTCTCGCGGCGACGCTCTCCGTGCTCACGCGCGCAGCCCTGGCGCGCGGGGACTTCGAGGAGGCGGCCGGACTCTGGCGGGCGCTTGCCCCGAACGGCGCACCCGGAGGCGCGGCCTCCGTCTCCGCGCGCGGCGCCACGCCGGCGGAGGCCGCCGCCGCCGAGAGCCTCGCCGCGCTGGGCGCCGCGGTGGATGCCGCGATCGCCGGCGCCGCGGAACGGGCCGTCGGGCGGGCCGATTCGCTCCGCTCGGCGGGACGAGTCCTCGCCGCGGCGGAAGAAGCGGGCCTGGCGCTCAGGCTCCGTCCCGAGGACGAGCGGGCGCGCGCCGTCTGGCAATCTCTCGAAGCGCTGATCGGGAAGAGCAGTGCGGAGGCCTCGGCCCTGGCGCGGAAGCTCGAGGCGCTCGCCGCGGTTCAGCGCGCGTCCCAGGCGTTCAACGAGGGCCGCTACGGCGACGCCAAGGCGGAAGTCGGCCGCGCCGCGGCGCTCGATCCGTCGAGCGCGGAGGCGCGAGCGTGGCGCGAGCGGATCGCGCGGCGACTCGCGACCCCGAAGCCGGAGCTCGACGCGCGCATCAAGGGGCTCTACATCAAGGGCATGGAGGCCTTCACGTCCGGCGATTACCGCGAGGCGCTCCGCAGCTGGGAGCAGATTCTGGCGCTGGATCCCCTGAACGAGAGCGCGCGGCGGAACATCCTCGAGGCGCGGGAACGCATGAAGGCGGAGGCGCGGCGTTGATCACGAAGCGGATGCCGCCCCGCCGCTTCAGCCTACGCGCCGCGGCCGAGGAGCGGCACCTGGCCGAGATCCGCGACTTCATCCAGGAGGTCGGCGAGAAGCTCCAGATCCCGGGCAAGCTCCTCGCCAACACCAAGCTCGCCGTCGACGAGGCCTGCACCAACGTCGTGAAGCACGGCTACAAGGGGGAGCCGGGCTTCATCGAAATCACGGTCACCGGGAACGGCCGCGATTTTTCCATCGCGATCCGCGATACGGGGCGGAGCTTCGACCTCCGCAACGTCAAGAGTCCCGATCTCAAGATGTACGTCGAGACGCGCCGCCGCGGCGGACTCGGCGTCTTCCTGATGAATCAGCTCATGGACGAGGTCCGGTATCGCGCCGGGCACGACGGCAACGTCCTCACCATGTCGAAGCGGCTCGGAAAGACGCGCCGTCGACGCAGCGGGAAGGATGGCTCGCACCGGTCGCTCCGGTTCCAGTACACGATCCAGGCATTCGGCGCGATCACGCTGCTCGTGGTCCTCGCGTTCAGCGCCATTCATCTCCGCCAAATCGGCGGGCTCGAGCAGGAAGTGCTGGGGCAGGCGCGGAGCGCGGCGAAGAGCCTGGCCGGCCCCGCCCTCGACGTGCTCACACGCCGGGAGCCGATGTCGGTGGAGCAGACGCTCCTGAACCAGTCGATCCGAGCCATGGTCAAGTCGCACCCCGAGTACGGCGGCGCGCGCGTGCTCGACTCGTCGGGGCGGGTCTGGGGCTCCGGCAAGTTCGAAGAGATCTTCACGCTTCGGCCGCCGCCGAAACCGGAGTCGGGGCCGCAGCGCGAAGGCGAACAGCCGGGCGCGGTCGAGGTGATCGAGCCCAGCGACGGCACGTCCCGCACGCTCTTCCATCCCGTACTCGCCGCGTCCCGATCGAAAACCCCTGCGCCCGCGGGCGCCGCGACCGCGCCCCGCGTGATCGGCTGGGTGGAGATCACCGTCAAGGATGCCGCGATCGCGGAGCGCGTCGGCCGGGCCAGGCTCGAGCTCGCGACCATCGCGATCTTCACCCTCCTCCTGGGCTGCGCCCTCTCGGCCCTCCTGATTGCGATCTTCGTACGGCCGATTCAAGCGCTCTCCGACAGCGTGCGCGCGATCGGCGAGGGCACGATGGTGGCCGAGATCGGGGCTTCGGGAAACGAGGAGATCGACGACATCGCCCGCGCCTTCAACGAGGTCACGGCCAAGTTCCGAGCCGCGCAGGGCCACCTGATGGAGCAGGAGCGCATGCAGCAGGAGATGCAGGTGGCGCAGGAGATCCAGCAGATGCTCCTTCCGCGAAGTGTGCCCGAGCTGGAGGGATTCGAGCTCGGCTCGCTCTACCGCGCCGCGAAGGAGGTGGGCGGGGACTATTACGACTTCCTCACCGTGGACGAGCGGACCGTCGGCGTCGTCGTGGCCGACGTATCGGGGAAGGGCGTGCCCGGGTCGCTGGTCATGACGATGATCCGCACCGCGCTTCGCATGGAAGCGCGCGGCAACCGCTCCGCGTCGGACGTGATGGCCCGCATGAACGACTTCGTCACCGAGGACATGAAAAAGGGCATGTTCGTGACCGTCTTCTACGTCGTCCTCGATTCGGTCAACCGCGTCGTGACCTATGCGAGCGCGGGACACAACCCGATGATCCTCTACCGCGGCAGCTCGGATGCCACCTACTTCCTCAAGCCGAAGGGGATTCCGGTGGGGATCGACGTGCCCGACGCGGATCTTTTCAAGAAGACGATCTGCGTGGAGAAGCTCACACTCCGGCAGGA
>Ga0184633_10001148_pt1 | contig 10782 bp, 7 predicted proteins | sample PLM31_170_b1_FD_133156 | JGI IMG/M metagenome (GOLD analysis project Ga0184633, IMG submission 133156) | Groundwater sediment microbial communities from an aquifer in East River, Colorado, USA - PLM3-1_170_b1 | ecosystem: Environmental > Terrestrial > Soil > Riparian zone | place: USA: East...
AGGGATCCGAGCCGGCCCGGCGCAGCCGGCGCCCTCGCCGAAGCTGACGCCAAGCAGGCCAACGAATCGGAATCGAAAGCCGCCGATCTGCGCCAGAAGCGGGCGCTCTTGATGGTTGACGCCACTGAAGAAGCTCCGGAAGTAAAAGAGATAGATCAGCAGATAGCTGAGCTTGATCGCCAGGTCAAAGAAATTCGTGGTCGCAAGAGCGCGACCATTCTGACTAACCTGGAGACGCTCTACCGGCAAACTCTGGCGCGCGAGCAGGCATTGCGCAAGTCGTTTGAGCAACAGCGCGGCGAGACACTCACGCAAAACGAAGCCGCGATTAACTACCGGATCATTCAACAGGAGATCGCGACCAACAAGACGCTGCTGGACAACCTGCTACAGCGTTCAAAAGAAAACGACGTAATCATGGCCAGCAAACCAAACAATATTTCGATTGTCGATTACGCTATCGCACCCGACGGTCCGATTGGGCCGAATCGCACTCGCACAGTTTTCATCGCGCTATTTCTTTCGCTGGGACTGGGAGTGGGCCTCGCACTTCTGCTGGAATATCTGGACGACACGGTCCATTCAACTGATGAAGTTGAGCGGCTGCTGCACCTGCCTGCGCTCGCCGTAATTCCCTCAGCCCTCGGTAATGGGAGGCGTCGCTTGTTGGCTGGTCCGGGCACACTGCAAAAGCGAAATGGGAATCCGTCGGACAATCCGGAGCTACTGATGAACGTCGACAGCCGCTCGCCTTTGGCTGAATCGTACCGCCATCTGCGCACTTCAGTGCTTCTATCAACTGCCGGTCGCGCGCCGAGATCGCTTCTGGTTACGTCAAGCTTACCCGGAGAAGGGAAGACCACAACCGCGGTTAATACGGCCTTCAGTTTGGCCCAAACGGGAGCAAGCGTTGTCATCATTGATGCTGATATGCGGCGCCCGCGACTACGATCTATTTTCGGATTAACCGATCGCGCCGGCTTGAGCTCGATTCTATCGAGCGAACTCGGGGAAGCTGAGGTGATGGCCATGGTCTCAAAGGAGGAGGGCACAGGCTTGCACGTGTTGACGGCAGGCCCGATACCGCCTAACCCCGCGGAGTTGCTGGGTTCGGAACAAATGCGCCGGCTTCTGGCCACGCTCCAGTCACAGTTTGACCACGTCGTCGTGGATTCGCCGCCGGTCACCTCGTTTACTGACGGCGTCCTGATTTCATCAATGGTAGACGGCGTCTTGCTGGTGGTCCATGGCGGTAAGAGTTCGCGACACGTGGTGAAGCGCTCGCGACAACTACTCCAGGACGTCGGCGCGAAGATTTTCGGCGTCGTCCTCAACAACGTCAATCTTCAGTCCCATGATTACTACTACTACCAACGTTATTACGGCTCGCGCTACTACAAGAACGATACGGAAGAGGAAACCGGGAGCACTGCCGCTGTCTGACGGACGGAAGACGGAAGACGGGAGACCGAGGACCGACGACCGCAGACCGAGGACCGCTGACAAACAAGCGCCGACGCGCAACCTTGGACCGGTGACTTACAAATTTCAGAAGCTTGAGATTTACCAGCTGGCGCTCCAATACATTGATTTGATGAATTCGCTGGCGCAGAAGTTACCGAGGAGTGAGGACTTCAATCTGAAATCGCAGTTAACCCGCGCTGCAACTTCGATAGCACTAAACATAGCCGAAGGATCCACCAGTCAAAGCGATGCCGAACAGTCGAGGTTCTTGGGAATGGCTTTGCGCTCATCGATCGAAACTGTCGCTTGCCAGGACATTATCCTCCACAGACGCTACGTCAAAGTCGAGGATCTACAAGAGGCTCGGGAACTCGGCGCGAAGCTATTTGCGAAGATACAGGCAATGAGGAGAGCACTCGGCCAATCCGCGGCCCCCGGTGCTCGGTTGTCCGTCAGCGGTCGCCGGTCATAACCAATGAGTGACTTTGGTCACCAACTATTCACGAAGTTACAAGCCTTTCGACACTCGTTGAAGAGGCCAACTACCGGTCTCCGGTCTTCCGTCTCCGGTCAGTAAGCTCGTCTCCGGTCAGTAACTCCGTCGCCGGTCCCCCGTCTCCCGTCTAAACAACCGTGCAAGCTATCGACAACTTAAATCTTCCTACTGGCGCATCAGGGCCTCAAGAACTGTCTGCCGTTGCCGCTGAGCAGCGACCCAGTCTTACTCATTCAAGCCGTTGGGTTTTTGCGGGAACGATCCTTTCAAAGCCGATCCAATTATTTACAGCGGTTTTGATCGCCCGCTCGTTGGGACCGGCTGGATTTGGCGTTTTTGGGCTGGCTACCTCAATGGCGGTCACTCTTTCATTGGTAGCCGGGCTGGGACTTGGGGATGCCAGCTACAAGTATGTCGCCGAATACTACCGTAAGGATAAAAAGCAAGGCGCACAGTTTGCGGCGGTCATCATTTGGAGTGCGACAATCTTCGCAACAGTTCTGTTCGTGGCGTTGTGGCTAAGTCGTAGTCTCTGGGTAAGCTGGATATTTCCTGCTACTACGAATGATGCAATAGTCGGTCTATGTCTTTGCTTGGCCTGGACCAATCTGATCTTCGCGCTGCTGATCGGTGTTTTCTCAGGGCTCCAGCGTTTTCGCGAATTCGCAATAATGAATCTTCTTCAGGCGACGGCAGTGGCGGGCTTCGTACTCGTGCTTGGGTTTTACGGCAGCGAGGGAGCTTTGCTGGCATACGTTGGGGGATCGTCGCTGTGTCTCGTTTGGGGAGCAATCAAGCTTTGGCTCACGGATGGCACGATTTTCTCCTGGCCGGGCTGGAACGCTTTTACGAAGTTGAAAACTATCCTGAGGTTTTCGGCCCCAATCTGGGTTGGTGCATTCGCGTTGACCCCAGTGATAACCTTCGCCTTTGCTTTTCTCGCCCGCCAGCCAAACGGCCAGGAGCAGCTTGGGATTTTCAATACTGCAAACGGGCTCCGCATGCTCGTTACGATTTTGCCTGGCGTGATTTCCGTTGCCATCACGCCGGCGTTGATAGAAGAAGGCGGAGCCCTTGGCGATCATCGCGCATATAGTCAACTTCTGGAGAAGGCATTTTCCTCGCTGATTTTTCTTACGATACCTCTGCTGATTCTCTCGTTGTTTCTGAGTGACCTCTTATTCCTTGTTTACGGGAAGGCTTATGGCGAGGCTTTTCGTCTCTTCATGCCGTTGACCGCGAGTGCGGCGATCGCTGCAATCGGAATGCCTATCGTAACAGTGATGATGGCGAAAAACCGCACCTGGATTTCCCTTGGGTTTGGGATTATCAAGTCGGTAGTGCTCGTGGCGCTGAGCCTGCTGCTTATGCCGCGTTACCTCGGTTGGGGATTGGTCTGGGCATTCTTTTTTTCCGAAATAGGCTACTACGTTCTGGCTGTGGAGTTTTGTGAAAGAACCGGGGCAGTTTCGTCCTTTTTTCGCCGGGCCTTCTATTTGAGCTGTCTCGGCGTTGGATTAATTCTCGCTCTCAGTATGTATCTGCCTGCGGTCGTTCGCTGGGCCGCCGCACTACCCCTGACGCTAGCTTCACTCTTCTTTCTGTTGCGCGGAAAGAGTGAGACTGGTAATTGGATCGCGCAGCTTGCGCCAGTCAAATTGAGGCCGGGCACACAAAGACTAATGAGGCTAATCACTTCGTAGCGCCATCGGGCAAATTCCCGTTAGCGAAGTCTGTCTCAAATCAAGATATCAGCAAGCAACGAACCGAGCTTCAAATCGCTGCTCAATAATCCTGCTTATGAAACCTCAGAAGTTACCCTATCAGGTCGTGCCGGACGGCTTTAGAGGAAGTGGCAAAACCGCGCTCAATGCGGTGCTGAGACCTGCGGGCCTGGAGATCGGGACAACTCTTAAGAAACGCATCGAAGATGCCAGACTGCGGAAGTTGCAGGAAAGAGGACACTGGTTCGAGCCTCGATACACTCAAGGACTGGCCCTGGATAGCGAAGCTGCGCTCGTATTCTTAAGCGAGACCTGTCTGCCATACCAGGCAGAATGGGAACGCCTGCCGCTGAGTCCAAATGGTGATGAGAGCCAATACTTTCTTGAGAATGGTTGGTTTAAATCCATTGACGCCGAGGTGCTCTACAGCGTACTGCGCCGCTTTGAACCTGCCAACATCGTAGAAGTGGGGAGCGGATTTTCGACGCGTCTGATGCGGCGCGCTATTAATGAGGGAAAACTCGCAACGAGAATCACGAGCATCGACCCACATCCGAACACGAGCGTTCAACCCTACGCAGACGAGTACATCAGAGCTCCCGTTGAGGACGTGAAGGCCGATAAAATTCTCAAACTCTTGTCCGCGGGCGACATCCTGTTTATCGATTCAAGCCATACGGTCAAGACAGGCGGGGATGTTCCTTATCTGTTTCTCGAGATCCTGCCGAGGTTGAGCCCGGGTGTCTTCATTCATATTCACGATATCTTCCTACCGTTTGATTATCCAGAAGAGTGGGTACTGGAAGATTGCGGTTGGAACGAGCAGTATCTCGTTCATGCTTTCTTATCTTATAACCAGACCTTTGAGATTCTCTGGCCTGCAAGTTACGTATGGGCACAGCGCAGGTCCGAAATACTGCGTATCGTAAGCACTGCCTCCGCAGCAGCTCGGCCATCTAGTTTGTGGATGAAAAAACTTTATTAGGTACTCAATACATCAGAACGACCGGGTTGCTTTGTCAGAACCGGAAGCGGTAGCGACCGGGTGAGCGTTGCCAACACAAATACAGAACCGATACCGTTTAGCGACCGAGTGTTCGTCGGGAAACTCGCGCATGGATGCAGGGTAGTCTATATCGTTAGGTATCACCCGGTCGCTACTGCTCCCGGTTCCGTATTCGTCGTCCCACGATGAAAAAGTTCTTGCTTCACCCACCAACACAAATACAGAACCGGGAGCAGTAGCGACCGGGTGAACCGCGGCAACACAAATACGGAACCGGAAGCGGTAGAGATTGTATGAAGACTCCAGTAAGCGAAATATGGTTCTCGACGCGTAGCGTCCGTATGAATTTAGCCCGGCGTTTCAACGCCGGGATCAGGTTATTGCCTGTTCTCGTCGCGTAGCGAGGCCTGAAACTGGATTCAATCGTCGCTACGCGACGGCGAACGCCTCGTTGCCCTTTCCCGGCCTTGAAAGGCCGGGCTAAATTCATGCCGACGCTACGCGTCGAGAACAACTGATAGAGAATGGTTCTTAAATTTTACCGCGCTCTCCTTCGGTTACCACAATTCAAGGGAAAGTCGAGAATCATAGAATTTTACAGACCACTTTTTTTCCCGACTCACCGGTTTACAGGTACTTACGGTTTCGCGATGGAGCTGGACCCGATCGAATGGACTCAGACCGAACTTCTAAGAGATGGATGTATTGAATCGTCAACCAGCGCCCTGTACAGCAAGTTGCTTCATCAGGGAGATAGCTATGTCGACGTCGGCGCCCATGTTGGATATCACAGTTTGTTGGCCCGCCACTGCATTGGAGCGGAGGGGCAGGTCATCGCTGTCGAACCCCAGCCCTACAATTGCCAAAAGCTTCTGGCTAACTGGCGAGCCAATGGCTTTGAGAATCTGGCGCTATACGTCGCAGCCATTGGAGAAGAGGATTCTACGGTCCGCTTACATCAACAAGTAGAGACGGATTCAACGCGTCTTTCAATGTGTTTGGAACCGGTGAATGACGAGGCCCGGGTTTTCTACGTGCCACTCAGACGATTGGACGCAATTCTTACCGAGCAAGGAGTTGAGCACATCCGCTTGCTGAAGATAGATGTGGAGGGTTATGAGCTCGAAGTCGTTAACAGTCTCGGCGCGTTTATTCCGGCCATAGATAACATTATTCTCGAAGTGTTGGATACATCCTCGGGCATCTCCGCAAGATCGGTGGCCTTAATCGAAAAGCTCAAGAGCCTTGAATATCAACTGCATACAGTAGAGGGTCACGCTTGGGATCATCAGAGCCCGTTGCCTGAGAACAATCTGTGGGCATCGCGGGGTAATTGAACTCTCAAGTGTTCTTTTCAAGAGTGCGAATCTGCCTGATTGGCGTTACCCACGTTGGCCACAATCCTCGCTTGCTGCGTGAGGCTGACTCGCTCGCAAATGCGGGCCATGATGTTCGCGTAGTCACCCCATCATTTACCCCGGAGCTGGATCGAAGAGATCAGCGACAGCTTGAACGAAGGAAATGGCGACACCAGAAGATCGATTATTTGCCATTGCGGTTCAGTGGCAAAGCGCGCTCGATTCTTATTCGCGGGAGACGGCGCGGAGCTGCCGAACTTTATAAGAGATTTGGCGGCCGGCGATTGGCGGAATACTCCTATACAACCGCTTTGCCGGAACAGCGCCGGCAGGCGTCACTGGAGCCGGCAGACTGGTTCATCGCTCACGCGCAAGCGGCTCTACCAATAGCAGCGGCTGCGGCCAGGCGGTGGAATGCACGGCTAGGCTTCGACTGTGAAGACTTGTTATCCGAGCATGGGACCGATCCGGCTGACATCGTTCGTCAGATCGAAACAACCTATCTTCGAGACTGCGATTATGTTTCGGCGCCTTCGCATGGTATAGCCGACCGACTTCAGCGCGACTACGATATTAAGCCACCACTTGTACTTTACAACGTCTTTCCGCTGCATTTGGCTAAAGACATGTTGTCGCCGGCGCAGCGGCCGTCGAGTCCGGTGGTGCGACTCCACTGGTTTAGCCAGACCATTGGCCCGGGCCGCGGCATCGAAGAAGCGATTGAGGCCTGCGGAATGTTGGGCGAAGGTGTCGAATTACACTTGAGAGGCAATCCGTCCAAAGGGTTTGACGCGGTAATTCGAGCCCTGGCTTCACAGCACAATGTGAACCTCAACTTGCATCCTCAGGTTGACCATGACGATCTGATCAAGGCGATGGATCAGTTTGATGTTGGACTTGCGCTCGAGCGCAGTGAACATACGAATTACGCGCTCACAGTGACGAACAAGATCGGGAGCTACCTGCTTGCTGGTTTAGCTATTGCTGCAACGGACACTCCTGGTCAAAGAGAAATTCTGGAGCAGATTCCTTCAGCCGGATTTCTTTATACGTCAGGCAAACCAAAACTATTGGCTGAGGGTCTGCGACCATGGATCCAGGATCGAGAGGCACTGAAAGCGGCGCAGCAAGCGGCCTGGGATGCGGCGCGCAGCCGGTTTTGTTGGGACATAGAAGAAAGAAAGTGGCTGGGACTGCTGGGCTCACTTGGCAGTGAATCAATCGAATCAGCGCAGCGAAGATTAGCGTGAAAAGAGTAGTTATTATTGGCGCTGACTTTGCGCGCGAATTTGAGGCTTGAATTGTTCTGAGAGTAGAATCCGCCTTATGCAAAACATTCTCGACCTCATGCTTTCAACCAACCGTGCCGTTAGTCAGGACGGGCGCGAAACCGAAATACATAGCAATATTGGTAGAGACTCGGTAGACAAGATCAGGGAGCTAATACGAACTGTTGGCGCACAGAAGACCCTTGAGGTCGGTATGGCCTCTGGCGTTTCCACCCTCGCCATCCTGGGGGCGCACTCTGGACACCACACCGCAATCGATCCAAACCAAACCTCCGATGGTGCTGACGGTTGGCAGGGTGTAGGACTAACGGCAGTAAGAAACTCAGGTCTGGAAGATCGGTTTACGCTCCTTGAAGAATCGAGTCATCTGGCCCTACCTCGGCTTGTTAGTGAAGGTCAGAAATTTGAGTTTATATTCATTGATGGATGGCACTCGTTCGACTACACGTTCATGGACATTTTCTATTCGGACATGCTCTTGCGAGACGGTGGGATTTTAGTGGTAGACGACTGGGGGATGCCGCAGGTGGCATTCGCAATCAAATTCCTGATCACCCATAAACCTTATGAACAACTTGGCCCATCTCTCGAAGACCCTCTTAATCCATTTGCCAAACTGCGACGAAAGTTTAATAAGAACTACGACAAAGGCTGGGGTTCAATTCGTGCGTTTCGTAAGCTCCGATCTACTCAGGTTCACTGGCACTTTTTCGAGTCAGAGTTCTATCCGTGGTTCGGCTTCTACCGCTTATGGATGAAACTTAAAGGTCTAAAGATCAACAAACTGTTTTGGTTGATTTGTCTAAGCTCGCATCCATTCGCTCGAATTGGCTCAAAAAGAACCAGGTACCCGACATCTGCAAGTCCTGCCGTCACTATTTGTACTAGTGATCGAGCTTCGGTGTAATAGAAGAGACCATTCAAAGCTGTAGTTCCCCTCAGACCAAATCGCCTAACCAATGAAAAGAGTAGTAATCATTGGCGCTGACTTTTCTCCCAGCAGCTTGCCTCCGGCGACTCGGATTAGATTCTTCGCAAAGCACCTACCGGAGTTCGGATGGCAACCGATTATCTTGACGATCCAACCGGAATATTACGAATCAGCAACCGACCCCGAGAATGAACGACTCTTGCCGAATTCTTTGGAAGTAATCCGTACACGCGCGCTACCCACTTCATTGACCCGGAAGATAGGCATCGGCGACATTGGCATGCGCACTGTGTTGCATCACTGGCGGGCACTGTCGCGGTTGCACAAAGAGAAGAAAATTGATCTGATTTTCATTCCGGTTCCCCCAAACGTGCCGATGGTTCTCGGCAGACTTGCAAACATGCGATTCGGTATTCCTTATGTAGTTGATTACATCGATCCCTGGGTCACCGAATACTACTGGAAGCTTCCACGAAAGCAGCGCCCGCCGAAATGGCTAATGTCTTATGCGTTGTCGCGTTGTCTTGAACCGTTCGCGCTAAGGCGAGCCCAACACATAACCGGAGTTTCGCGAGGGACTACTGATCAGGTGGTGAACAGGTATGGATGGCTTTCCGCCACCGACGCAACCGACATCCCCTACGGCGCCGAAGCCGATGACTTCGAGTACTTGAGACAGCATCCCCGCCAAAACGCGATCTTCGATGCCAAAGATGGGAAGCTTCACGTTTGCTACGTTGGTGCCTATGTCGAAACGATGGAGCAAACTCTTCGCGCGCTCTTTGCAGCCTTTCGCCAGGGACTGGAACGAGCGCCGAGTGTGTTTGAAAAGGTGGTGCTGCATTTTATTGGCACGACTTACTCGACCAATGGCTCTGATCCATTTCGCGTCACAGCCGTCGCGCGCGACTGCGGCGTAGCCGGGTGGATACGCGAGCATCCGCAGCGCGTGCCGTACCTCGACTCGCTGCAAATAATGCTCGAAGCGCATGCGCTTATCCTGTTGGGCTCCGCGGAACCACACTACACCGCCTCCAAGATCTTTCCTTGCATTCTGTCGAGAAAGCCTCTGCTGGCGATCTTTCATGAGGACAGCAGCGTTGTTTCCATATTGAGAGACGTGTCTGGAGAAGAAGCAATAACTTTCAACTCTCAAGACGGTCCGGCGGAACGCTGCGATGACATTTGCAAAAGAATCGAGAGTATTGTTGAAGGGTCGGCAAATAACGAATCCTCCATCAATTGGGACGCTCTGGCTCCATATACGACAAATGCTATGACTAAACGGCTGGCCCAAGCTCTGGATGTGGCGCTCGACTCGGCGAGATCAGGCTAGACCTCATCATTTATGAATCCGCCTGTCATTTCGATTGTCATGCCCGTGTACAACGGCCGGGAATATCTTCGCCTGGCCATTGATTCAGTCTTGGCTCAGGAGTTTCAGGACTATGAATTGATAATCTGGAATGACTGCTCCACTGATGAGAGTCTGGAGATTATCAACGGGTATGACGACCCGCGGATCAGGGCTTTTTCAAGCCATAGAAACGGCGGCCTTTTTAAGACTATTAATCTTGCCATTCAGGCCTCTAGCGCGCCGTTGATTCGTCTCTGGTGTCAGGACGATGTCATGAAGCCGAATTGTTTGGCCACGGAGGTGGATTTCCATTCGCGGTTTCCTGAAGTAGGCCTCGGCTTTTCCCTGTACGATGTGATTGACGAGAGTGGCGTCGTAATAACACCAGCCACCACGTCAAATCATCCTTCGGTGCTTAGCAAAGAGCTTGCCAATCAGCTCATGTTTTATCATGGCTCGATACCGGGAAATATCTCCAACGTTGTGCTTAAACGGACGGTCTTGGAAGACGTCGGACTTTTTCGGGAGGACCTTGTTATTGCCGGCGATTTTGAGATGTGGGTTCGTATCGCCGGACAGTATCCACTTGGATACATCAATGAGCCGCTGATCTTTGTTCGCGGTCACACAGGACAGCTCAGCAATCAAGCCGATTCCTATGTCACTGCCATGCGCGAAGAAGAACCTTTATACGAAATACTCTCAAACCGGCTGCCAACGAGTCTTCAAAGCTACGCCCGTTCTTACGATTTGTTACACCGGTATCCGATGTACTTGCATCACGCGGTCAAACGACTAATTTCGGCTGATGTCGCAAACGCCCGGGCTGCTTATGAAGTGTTTAGTCATTCCCGACAGCGGCTGTTCGTCGCCCTGTTTTGGTTACTAACCGCTAATCAGCGGCTCTACAGCCTGAAGCCCAGATTCGTAGTTAACTAGTTAGGTCGTGTCCCAATTTCAGTTTTCTCTGTGCAACCTCTGTGTTCTCTGTGACTCTGTGGTGGGCAAACCTTAATAAAGATTCACCACAGAGTCACAGAGAACACAGAGCACGCACGGAGATCAGGTCAAACCGGAACCCTACAGTTAACATCCACTCGACTGAACTAAATTGTGTTTTCTCGTACGCTAGCAAAACTGAGTGCGTCGCTTCCCAG
>Ga0184633_10001149_pt1 | contig 10778 bp, 12 predicted proteins | sample PLM31_170_b1_FD_133156 | JGI IMG/M metagenome (GOLD analysis project Ga0184633, IMG submission 133156) | Groundwater sediment microbial communities from an aquifer in East River, Colorado, USA - PLM3-1_170_b1 | ecosystem: Environmental > Terrestrial > Soil > Riparian zone | place: USA: East...
AAGGGGAGAGGATCGATCCTGTCGAAACCTGGCCAGCTCGTCCAGGTGGCGCCGGGCTCGTCACCGGGCTGGTGGAGCTCAAAATGGAGGTGGGGAACTCCCCGGGTAAGGCCGGTCGTGCCGACCTTCCCGAGGACATCGCCGCGCTTGACCTGCTGGCCCGGTTGGACGTTCGTCTCGTCCAGATGGCAGTACGCAGTCCTCCAAAAGGTCTCACCGACGGGGTGCTGCACCACTATGCCGCTTCCACAAGGGTAGCCCACGAAGACGCGCACGACTGTCCCGTCTGTCGCAGCGATCACCGGATCCCCCTTGAAGGCGTCGAAGTCAACGCCCCTATGACGTACAGGTCGGCCCGGCCCATAGTCGCCGTAGTACCCTCCCGCCAGGATCCTCGTGGTGCCCTCTGCCGCGCACCCGGCAAGCGTGACCGCGTAGAACAGTGCGGCTGCGAAAAGAACGAGTCGGCATCCGCTGGAGTCTGAATAGCGTCTCCGCCGCATGGGCACCTCGGTTGGTGACGGTTGCCAGGGAGTCTAGCCGAAGGCCACTACGCGCACCACCGCCCCGTGAAAAGCGGAAGGGGCCGCAGGGTCGCTTCCCCGGCCCCGTGCTACTACGCCGCGATCTTCAACCGACCCTCGAACCTGAGCGTCAGATCAAGGGGGTGGGGCGAATGGGACTTGGGGGGAGCCGCGTTCGCTCCCCCCGATGTTCAATAGTCGGGCCGCCGGCGCCGACGCGGCCCAGCAGCAGGAAGCCGACGACGAAGAAGAGGCCGACCGCGACAATCGCCGCGCGCTGATTCCCCGAGAGAAGCCAGGAGACGGCGCCGAAGACCACCGGCCCGAACACCGCCCCCGTCTTGCCGACGAGCGCGTAGAAGCCGAAGAACTCCGCCTCGCGCTCGCGCGGGACGAGGGTCGCCATGAAGGTGCGGCTTGCCGCCTGGACGGCGCCGAGTCCAGTGCCGGCGAGAACCGCGACGATCCAGAAGTGCCACTTGGCCTGGACGAAGAAGGCGAGCACCGTGACCACCGCCCACTGCACCAGGGTCACCCTCACGACGAACTTGGGGCCACGCGTGTCCGTCGGCCGCGCCCACGCGGCCGAGCCGACGAGCGCGCTGATCTGCACCAGCATGAACAGGAGGATGATCTCCGTGAAGGAAAAGCCGAGCGTCTTGGCCGCGAAGACGCCCGCGAACGTGACGACCGTGTTCACCCCGTCCTCGTAGATCAGATACGACGCGAGGAAGCGGCGCATGTGGATCCGGTCAGGGGCGGTCAGGATCTCGCGGAGCGTGGTGAGGGTGACTCGCGCGCCGCGCGCGGCGGCGACGCCGATCGGCATCGGATGGCGCGTGTCGGCGGGGAGGATCAGGAACGAGGGCAACGAGGTGACCGCGAAGAGGACGGCGGCGGAGAGGAAGCAGCCCCAGAACGCTTCGGCCGCCGCGAACGGATAGGCGGCCAGGAACGCGACGAGCGATCCGGCGTAGCCGACGGCGAACCCGGCGGCCGAGACCCGGCCCAGCTGTTCGGGTCGGGCGATGCGCGGGAGGTACGAATTGTAGTAGACGACCGCGGCCTCGTAAGTGACGACGCCCGCCACCGCCAGCACCCATCCCCACATGACCATGCCCGGGCGCACGGTCGCCATGAGGACCGTCGTGGCCACGCAGGCGACCGTGAAGCCGATGAAGAAGCGCTTGCGCGCGCCGGCATGATCGGCGATGCCACCGAGCAGCGGCGAGGTCAGCGCGCCGATGACCATGGCGGTCGAGATCGCGGCGCCCCACAGAAAATCTCCCTGGCCGGTGGCGTTGCCGACGACCAGGTTCGCGTAGTACGCGGGGTAGATGGTGGCGAGGACGATCGCCGCGAACGCAGAGTTGGCGAAGTCGTACAGCGTCCACGCGACGATCGTGCGGCGCGGCGACGACGGCACGTCGGCAGGATGACACAGCCCCGGCGGGTACGCTACTATCCGCGTCATGCCGGGACGACTCGATCGCGAGCAACTCGAGCAGCTCGTCGAGCAGGGCGACGTCGATACCGTGCTGACCGTCTTCCCCGACACCTTCGGCCGGCTGATGGGCAAGCGGGTCGTCGGGAATTACTTTCTCGATCACGTGGTGGACGACGGCGCCCACGCCTGCATCTATCTCTTCACCGTCGACATGGAGATGGAGCCGCTGCCCGGCTTCAAGCTCACCTCCTGGGAACGCGGTTACGGCGACATGAAGATGGTCCCGGACATAACGACGCTGCGGCTCATTCCGTGGCTGCCGAAGACCGCGCTCGTCTTCTGCGACGTGTATACCGACGAGGGCGAGCGGATCGAGGAGGCGCCGCGGTGGATCCTGAAGCGCCAGATCGAGCGCGCCGCGTCGATGGGCTACGTCGTCAAGACGGCGGCGGAGCTCGAGCTCTACTGCTTCAAGGAGTCGTTTGAGGAGGCGCGCCGCAAGCGCCACCACCAGCTCACGCCGGCGTCGAGCTACCTGGAGGACTATCACATCCTCCAGACGACCAAGGAGGAGCCGCTGATCCGCGCGATCCGTAACGGCATGGAAGGGGCGGACGTGCCGGTCGAGACCTCGAAGGGCGAATGGGGGCGCGGCCAGGAGGAGATCAACCTCCGCTACGCGGAGGCCCTCGAGATGGCCGACCGCACCGCGCTGTACAAGCACGGCGCAAAGGAGATCGCGCACCTCCAGGGCTCGGCCGTCACCTTCATGGCCAAGTACGACATGGCTGCGGCGGGCTCGTCGTTCCACGTGCACTCCTCGCTCTGGGACAAGACAGGGCGGAAGCCCTTGTTCGCGGCCGCCGGCCGGGGCGCCCGGACGACGAGCACGCCACTGTTCGGCCACTGGCTCGCGGGTCAGATGACGATGGCGCGCGAGTTCGCGTACTTCTACGCCCCGAGCGTGAACTCCTACAAGCGCTATCAGTCCGGATCGTTCGCGCCCACGCGCATCGTGGTGGGGTGGGACAACCGGACGTGCGGCTTCCGGTTGTGCGGCGAGGGTGGAGGGTTCCGCGTCGAGAACCGGATCCCGGGTGCCGACGCCAATCCCTACCTGGCCTTCGCCGCGACGATCGCCGCGGGGCTCCACGGCATCGCGAGTCGGCTGAAGGCGCCGAAGCTTTACGAGGGCAACGCCTACGAGGATGCGACGCTTCCCCAGGTGCCGAAGACGCTCCGCGAGGCGATCGCCGAGCTCGAGCGCTCGAAGATCGCCCGCGCGGCGTTCGGCGACCGCATGGTCGAGCACTACCTGCACACCGCGCGCCTCGAGCAAGGGGCGTTCGATCAGGTCGTGACCGACTGGGAGCTGGCGCGCAACTTCGAGAGGATCTAGCGAGTGAGCGGGCGGCTCGCCGGGAAGGTCGCGCTCATCACGGGCGCCGGAATGGGCATGGGGCGCGAGACGGCGCTGCTGTTCGCCGAGGAAGGGGCGCGTATCGTCGTGGCCGACCTCGACGCGGGAGCGGCGCAGGAGACCGGCGCCAGGATCGACAAGGCCGGGGGCCAGGCGCTCGCGGTCATCGGCGACGTCGCGATCGAAGCGGATGTGCAGCGGATGGTCGAGGAGGGTGTGCGGCGCTTCGGCGCGCTGCACGTCCTCCACAACAACGCCGGCGTGCTCTGGAAGGACCGCGACCGCTCCGTGCTCGAGACCGACGAGCGCTGGTGGGACCGTGTCATGGCGATCAATCTCAAGTCGGTGTTCTGGGTGACGAAGCACGGCATCCCGCATCTCCAGCGCGCCGGCGGCGGCTCGATCATCAACATGGGCTCCGTCTCCGCCCTCGTCGGCTTCACGCGGGCCCAGGACGCGTACACCGCCGCGAAAGGGGCGCTCATCTCGCTGACCAAATCGCTCGCGATCCAGTTCGCCCGGGACAAGATCCGCTGCAACGTGATCCACCCCGGGATCGTCGACACGCCGCTCCAGGCGCCGTATCTCACCGAGGCGATCCGGAAGGAGTTCGAAACCGGGATCCCGCTCGGACGGATCGCACAGCCGCGCGAGATCGCCTACGTCGCCCTGTTCCTCGCGAGCGACGAGTCCTCGTTCATGACTGGCGCCGAGCTGGTCGTCGACGGCGGCTTCACCGCCGGATAGATCCGGGGAGCGCCTGTTTCAGGCCACCCTCGGCAATTCCGTGCTCACGGCACCCGCTACAAAGAAAGGCGACTGAGATGCGGATCGAAACGGTCGCGGTCCACGCCGGGGCGCACGTCGATCCGGGGACCGGCGCGGTGACGCCCGCGATCCATCCGTCCACGACCTTCGAGCGTGATGCGGACGGCTCGTACCCGCGCGGGTTCCTGTACTCGCGCACCAGTAATCCCAACCGCAGCGCGCTGGAGGAGTGCCTCGCCGCCCTCGAGGGGGGCGAGGCGGCCGCGGCCTTCGCGTCGGCCTCGGCGGCGACCTCCGCTATCTTGTTAACGCTCAGGCCGGGCGACCACGTGGTCGCGCCGATCGACGCGTACCACGGAACCTTGCGACTGCTGCGCGAGACCTTCGCCGGGTGGGGGCTCGACAGCACTTTCGTCGACATGACCGACACCGCGGCCGTGCGGGGGGCGATCAGGGCGAGCACGCGCCTCTTCTGGGTGGAAACGCCGTCGAACCCGCTGTGGAAGATCACGGACATCGCGGCGATCGGCGAGATCGCCGGCGAGGCGGGCGCGCTCTACGTCTGCGACAACACGACGGCGACGCCGGTGCTCCAGTCGCCGTTCAAGCTCGGCGCCGATCTGGTCCTCCACGCGACGACGAAGTACCTCGGCGGCCACGGCGACGTGCTCGGGGGCGTGGTCGTTTCCAGGACTCGCGACGCGCGGTTCGACCGGATCCGCGCGGTCCAGGCCTCCGGGGGGGCCGTGCCGTCACCGTTCGACTGCTGGCTCGTTCGCCGCGGGATCCGGACGCTTCCGTACCGGGTGCGCGCTCACTGCGAGAACGCCCTGCAGGTCGCCACGTTCCTGCACGGCCATCCGCGCGTCGAAGTGGTCCATTATCCGGGACTCCCCACGCACCCGGCGCATGACGTGGCCCGCCGCCAGATGACGGCCTTCGGCGGGATGGTATCGGTTCAGGTGCGGGGGGATCAGGCGCGCGCGATGGAAGTCGCCGCGAAGCTCCGCGTCTTCACGCGGGCGACGAGCTTCGGCGGCACGGAGAGTCTCGTCGAGCATCGGGCGTCGATCGAGGGCGCCGGCACGGCCACCCCTGAGAACCTCTTGCGGCTGTCGGTCGGCCTCGAGCATCCGGACGATCTGATCGACGACCTCGGCCGGGCGCTGTCATGAGGCTCGACGTCACGATCTCCCGGGCGGTCGCGCAAGGTACTGCAGCAGAGTCATCTTCGAGACCGACTCCGTGATTTCGCCGTCGATGGCCATGCGCACCGCGTCCGCGAGCGACACGACCCGCCGCTCGAGGAACTCGTCGTGGTCGGCGGGCAGGGGATCGGGCGTCAGGCCGTACGCCGCGTAGCAGTACGCGATCTCGTCGAGGTAGGCGTTGGACGGGCTCGGTAGCCTCCCTCCTCGCGCAGCTCGCGCTGGGCCGCGACCAGCGGATCCTCACCGCCGTGGGCGCCGCCCCCCGGCAGCTCCCAGGAGACGGCACCCAGAAGATGGCGGTACTGCGCGACCAGGAGAACCCGGGTCGCGTCCACGAACGGGAGCACGCCCACCGTCACGCCGACCGCGAGGACCGGATAAACGACCTCCTGGCCGTCCGGCAGCCGCCACGCGTCCTCGCGGAGCGTCAGCTTCCCCCGCGTATAGTGCGCGGACGACGACAGCCGCGTCCAGGCCGCGTTCATCGCCCTATGATATCGTAGGGGATGCGATGGCCCGGGAACGTCAGGTCGACGCGCTCCTCAAGAAACTCTTGCAATCGATCGAAGTCTCGCTCTCCGCCGCCGAGGCGGCGCGCGACGCCGTCCAGGAGATTCTGCGCCGGGGCGCCGATACGGGCATCTTCTTCTCCGGCAGCAAGAAGGGTGTCACCGTCTCGTCCGAGCTGACCACCCAGGACAAAGAGTTCCTCCGGGCGGTGTCCATCAAGCCCGACCGCTGAGTCTCATGCGGCTCCTTCCGATTCTCCTGGTCGTGGTCGTAGCCGTTGTGTTGCTGCTCCCGCTGCTGCGCCGGATGCGCTTGCGGGTGCGAAGTGCGCCCCGTGCGCTCCCCGACGAGCTCGTCAAGGATCCGGTATGCCAGACCTACATCGTGAAGTCGCGGGCTGTCCGCCGCACGGATGCCGGCCAGGTACGGTATTTCTGCAGCGAGCAGTGCGCCCGCCTCGACGCCGGCGGCTGACCCGCTCCGCGTGAGACTCCGCCGCTCGGGCGCCGCGGCGGCGGGGGCCGTGCGCGCATGACGCGCCGACACCCCGATCCGTGGCGCGACGCCGATGCCCAGACGAACCTCGAGCAGATGGCGGCCGGCCTCGAGTCGCGCGGCCGGACGCCGGCGCAAGCCCGGCTGCGGCGGCGCTTCCTGAGGTTCGTCCCGGTCAGGGCGGGTGATCGCGTGCTCGAGGTCGGCTGCGGCACGGGCGTCGTCGTCCGCGACTTGGTGACGCTCGTGGGCCGACGGGGCGCAGTGGTGGGCGTCGACTCCAGTCGGCTCCTTCTCGACCGGGCGCGTCGGCTCTGCCGTGAGGCGGCGGGCCGCGCCCGCGTCACACTGCGCGTCGGCGACGGCGCGCGACTGCCGTTCGCCGCGAGGCGCTTCGACTCCACGCTCGCTATTACGGTCATCTTGCACGTCGCCGATCCGCTGCGGGTCGTGCGTGAGATGGCTCGCGTGACGCGCTCGGGTGGGCACGTCGGCGTGCAGGATCAAGACTTCGGGGTCGTCGCGGTCACGCATCCCGACCGCGAGCTGACGGATCGCATCATGCACGGAGTCGCTGCGCACATCTATCCCGAGCCGCACAGCGGTCGCCGCCTTCCCGGCCTGCTCCGCAGCGCCGGCCTCGAAGGCGTTCGCCTGCTGACGGACGTCTACCAGGACACGACGCTCGAGCCGTGGACCAAGACCTTCCTCGAGCGTCGCGCCGAGCGCGCCGTGAGCTTCGGCATCGTGAACGAGAGGACGGCCGCGCGGTGGCTCGACGGATTCACGGAGATCGTGGCGGAGGGCGCCTTCGTGCTGACGCTGAATTACTACGGCGCGGTCGGGACGAAACCGATATGAGTCGCGTGCGCGCTGGCCTGGCGCTCGTCACAGTCCTGGTGGCCGGGCTCGCATCGCTGGGCGCGCAGGAGACGCGCCCCGCTCCGTCGTTCAACGGCGCCGCCGCCTTGCGGCACGTCGAGCGGCTCGTGGCCATCGGCCCGCGCCCGGCCGGGTCGCCGGGGGCCGTGCGGGCGCGCCAGTACGTCGTTGACGAGCTCCGGACGGCCGGGATCGCGGCGCGGGTGGAGCCGTTCGACGCCGACACGCCCCACGGACGGCTCCCGATGGCCAACGTCGTCGCCGCGCTGCCGGGCCGCCGTCACGACGTGATCTTGATCGGTGGGCACTACGACACCAAGTGGTTCCGCGAGTTCAAGTTCGTGGGCGCGAACGACGGGGGCTCGAGCACCGCGCTCTTGATCGAGCTGGCGCGCGGGCTGCGCGAGCGGCCGCGCGAGTACACGTACTGGATCGTGTGGTTCGACGGCGAGGAGGCTCGCGAGGCGTGGACTGCGGTCGACAGCCTCTACGGATCACGGCGGATGGCGATCGAGCTCGACAAGGCGCGACGCCTGCCGCGCGCCGTGATCGTGGCCGACATGATCGGCGATCGGGATCTCGGCATCCGACGGGAGGCCTCGTCCACCGGCTGGCTGACCGATATCATCTGGGCCAGCGCGGCGCGGCTCGGCCACGCCCCCCACTTCCTCCCCGACTCGCTCGCGGTCGAGGATGACCACGCGCCGTTCATGCGCCTGGGGGTGCCCGCGACGCTGCTGATCGACTTCGACTACCCGCCGTGGCACACGCCGGAGGACACGCTCGACAAGGTGTCGGCGCGGAGTCTCCAGATCGTCGGCAGCGTGTTGCTCGACGCGTTGCCCGCGATCGAGAACGCCCTCACACGCTCACGCGGCGGGCGCCCCTGAGCGGGCCGAGGGTATAATCACGCCATGCCGCGCGTGAGAGAGATCGGCGACCCCGGCAACGATCCCGTCCTGCAGGAGACGTTCGCGAAGGAGACCGACACCTTCGGCTTCGTCCTGAACACCACCAAGATCCAGGCGCACACGCCCGGGATCATGCGGGCCGCCAAGCAGCTCGCGGCCGCCGTCGAGCGATCGGGCATGCTTCCGCCGCAGCTGCTCGCGCTGGTCTACCTGCGCGTCGCGCTGATCAATGGGTGCCCCTTCTGAATCGACATCAATGCATCCCGTGGGATGCAGGCGGGGGTGTCGGAGGCGAAGATCGCCGAGGTTCCTGACGCCGCGACCAGCCAACTCTTCGGCGCGAGCGAGAAGACGGCCCTCGAGTACGCGGAGGCGATGACGTACACCGATCGGAAGGTCACCGACCAGCTGTTCGCGCGCGTGCGCGCGCACTTCACCGAAACCCAGATCGTCGAGCTGACCGCCGCCGTGGCCCTCGAGAACTTCCGCTCGAAGTTCAACGTCGCGCTCGGCATCGAGGCGCAAGGGTTCAGCGTGATCCCGCGTTGAGGCTGACCGGGCCGTTCGCCTGGTCCTTCGTCTTCGTGAGCCTGCCCTTCCACATATCATGGCCGGACGCGCGCCCGGGAGCGGCGACGTGCGGCGGCGGGTGGCCACCCTGCAGTCGGCGATGACGGTCGGCCAGGTGATCGGACCGCTGGTCGGCGCCATCAACTCGGCGCGCATCGGCGCCGGGTTCGTCGGGCCGGTCGTCGCGACGACCCTGCTCACGTGGACCTCGCCGGGCGCCCTGTACGTCCTGCTGGCGGCGATCGGCCTCGCCTGTGTGCCGCTCGTCACGATGCGCCAGGCCGGGGCGCGGGCGTGAGCACCGCCACTCGGCCGCTCGTCGATATCCGGCTCGACGGGCTCGACACTCGCGGGGGGGCGCCCCCTGGCCTGCGCGGGGTCTCGGTGCACATTCGCTATGGGGAGTTCTTCACGTTCCTCGGGCCGCCGAACTCGGGCAAATCCGACGTCCTGCGCGCGATCGCCGGCTTTCTGCCCATCACGCAAGGGCGCGTCCTCGTCGACGGCGACGACATCTCCACCGTGCCTCCACGCCTCCGCGGCGTCGGGTACGTCTTTCAGGACGGCGCGCTCTGGCCACACCTGCCCGTGCGGGAGCACGTCGCCTACGGTCTCCGCCAGCAGCGCCTGGCGGCCGACGAAATCGAGCGCCGGGTCGCGACCGTGCTCGACCGGCTCGCGCTCGCGGGCACCGAGACGCTCCGACCCGAAAATCTGACCCTCGAGCAGCGTCGTCGCCTGGCGCTGGCGCGGGCGCTCGCAGTCGAGCCGCGGGTCCTCCTGCTGGACGAGCCGCTCGCCAACCTCGACCCGACGGCGCGCAAGGCGCTCCGGCTCGAGCTGACGAAGCTGCACCGCGACCTGGCGGTGACGACCGTGCACGCGACGCGGAACGCCGCGGACGCGCTGGCGCTCTCCGATCGCCTCGCGGTCATCGACGGCGGTCGCGTGCTGCAGGTCGGCGAGCCCGCCGTGCTCTACCACCAACCGCAGAGCCGAGCCGTGGCCGAGGCGCTCGGGCCCGCGAGCTTTCTCCCAGTGCATGTGGTCGAGGTCCGCGACCTCGGCGTCGTCGTCGAGACGCAGCGCGGCGACCGCGTGCCCGTCGCCGGCAGCGGCGCCTACCAGCTGGGCGATCGCGGGCTCTTGGTCCTGCGGCCGGAGACGCTCGCCATGACCGAGGCGGCCATGGCGCGGGGGCCGGGCATCCCCGGCCACGTCGCGTTGCGCGTCTTCGAGGGCGCCCGCCACCTGTACGAGATCGAGATCGGCACCAGTGTGCCGCTGCGTGTCGAGCTGCCCGCCGTGGGCGAAACGCGCGTGTTTCGCCTCGGCGACCGCGTGCGCGTTGAAATGTCGAGCGAGACCGTCATCCTGGTTCCCGACGACTGACGCGGCGATCGCAAACACCGTCGCGTGGTCGCGGAGGGCGGGCCTCCGTCTCCCGTGACCGGGTGTCGCGTGCGGCGGCGACTAGATCGAATAGGTGTGATCCTGTTCGAGGATCGACACGCGATCACCCTCGATGCGCGCCAGCTCCTCGGAAACTTCTTCATGGAATTGCGGCTTCACGTGGAAAATCCACACCGGGATGTCCGGCGGAAGCTTGTCGATCTCGCGCCGGATGAGCGCGGGCGTCATGTGCTTGGCGACCTGCGCGAGCGGGCCGAGCCGGTTCGGGAACGCGCACTCGAGGATGACCGCGCGGAGACCCCGGAGGTCACGGGCGGTCCGCCAGAGCGCCTCGGTTGGGCCCGTGTCGCCCGAATAGATGATGCCGGTCGAGCCGTCGTGCACGATGAACCCTGCGGTCGGCACCGTGTGGTTGACGGTGACGGGCGTGACCCAGAGATCGCCGACGCGCTGCTCGACGTCTTCGATCAGTGTCCGGTACTTGACGACGGGAACGTCAGGGTGGGGGATCTTGCTGAAGTCGGGCCAGAGCGTGTTGTTGAAAACCCCGGCGCGGAGCGTGGTGATCACGGGATCGATGCTGGCGATCGTCACCGCGGCCCCGACTTCGCAGAACCCGAGCGTCTC
>Ga0184633_10001150_pt1 | contig 10778 bp, 10 predicted proteins | sample PLM31_170_b1_FD_133156 | JGI IMG/M metagenome (GOLD analysis project Ga0184633, IMG submission 133156) | Groundwater sediment microbial communities from an aquifer in East River, Colorado, USA - PLM3-1_170_b1 | ecosystem: Environmental > Terrestrial > Soil > Riparian zone | place: USA: East...
ATGGTGCAGGACTTAACACTTCGTCTTCACTTGAATATTCAACTCTAAATTCTTATTTCCTTAAAGATAATCAGGATGAATTACTTCCAATAATAAAAGAAATAATTGTTAATCCTGTTTTCCATGAAGATGAATTTGAAAAGAGAAGACAAAGATGGCTTGTTGAACTTGAACAAGAAAAAGAAAGTCCGAGAAGTGTGATAGGATCTTATTTCAAAAAATTTATTTATGAAGGTGATCCTTATGGGAATCCTGTTTATGGCACTAAGACTAGTGTTTCAGAATTAAGTGTAAATGATTTAAGAAATTTCTATAAAATAAATTATGAACCCGAAGGTTCAGCTATTGCTCTTGTTGGTGATTTCTCAATCCTTGAAATGAAAGAAAAAATTTCTGATCTTTTTAGCAATTGGAATTATGAAAAATCTATGACGGTCACAGATATTCCTTCAGAACAACAAGCACTTGATATAAGCAGAGTTCTTCTTGTAAATAAAGATGATTCTCATGAAACAACTTTTTATATCGGGCAATATGGAATTACACGAAGCAATCCTGATTATATTCCTATACAAGTTATCAATACAATTCTAGGGGGAAGATTTACTTCCTGGCTGAATGCTGCACTCAGGATAAACAGCGGTTTAACTTATGGAGCGGGAAGTTACTTTAATCCTTACAGAACTTCGGGAACTTTTATCATCAGCAGCTTTACAGAAACATCAACTACAATTGAAGCAATTGATATGGCTCTTGAAGTTCTCGACAGTCTTCATACAAAAGGAATAGATGAAGAAACTCTCAGCTCTGCAAAAAACTATATTAAGGGACAGTTTCCATTAGGGTATGAAACTTCAGAGGATCTTGCTTCTTTTCTTGTAAGAATGTTTTACTATAATATCAGTGATTCTTTCATCAATGATTTCCAGAAAAAGGTTGATGAACTTACAGTTGAAAAAGCCAATGAAATAATAAAAACATATTTCCCTAAAGAAAACCTGCAGTTTGTTCTGATAGGAAAAGCGTCTGAATTAAGAGATAAAGTTTCCAAGTATGGTGAAGTAATTGAAAAAGAGATAAAAGATGTTGGTTTCTGAAAATAAATTTTCTTACAGTGAATAAAAAATCATGTTTTACATTTTTATTCTGTACTTTGTTTTCTTCACACTTCAATTTTCTTCCATTATTTTAACCTGAATTCTTGTAATGCTGGTTGGGTTTTTAGCAAATGCATTTTCAGCAATTCTTGGCAGACAATAATCAGGGAAGCAAAAATAAAACCTCTTATTATTACAATAATCAGCATGTGCTTTGTTCCATTTTTGCTTGTTAGGAATTAGTTTATTTATGCAAAAATTGCTGGATTTTAGACTAAACATCTTTATTATATATATTTAGCTGGCTTTTGCTTATACTGTCTGAAATTTTACATTTAGAACATTAACTGCAGCAGAATCAAGTGTTATAAACGGAACCATGTTGTTCTAAATCGTAATTTTAGCCTTTATTTTTCTTGGTGAAGTTATTTCTTTGAAAGAAATTGCCGGAATGATAACAGCCTCACTTGGAGTTATTTTTGTCAAATAAAACTGAAAAAAATTTTTGGAAAGATCGGATATTCTGTTGACAAATGAACTTGAAAATATTATTTTTACATCGACTCTGATAAAGGGTCTCCCCCATACCCTTTATCTTAAGGAGTTAAAGCCTGCTGATCGCCCGATCAACGGGCTTTTTAATTTTAAATCAGGGGGTAAATGTGATTCCTATAAGCGGGGAAATACTTTGAGTACCATGATCAATATTATTAATTAAAGGATCACCACCGCGTTCATTATAGTACCTTAACCTGTATTCAATTTTCAACATTACATTTAACTTTTCAAAAATTGGAATATGCCCACCAATTGAAAACATCCAGGAAATTGAAGGGCTGGTTGAGAAGGAATCAGTAATGTTTCCGGTATTTGATGGAATATCAAATCTTCCATCGTCATCTCTTATACCTATCAAACCATAACCTATTTCGGCAAATAATTGCCTCCAGTGCAGCATAATTTCAGGACCAAACCAAAGTTCGAAATAATTCCCTCCAAGTTTATTTCTGACCTTGGTTTTACCTTCAGCATCAAATCCGTCGAACAGAGCTGCTTCTCTTTTTCCAAAATCAGTTCTTAAAAAAAGTCCGGCTGATAAATATTCATTAAAGGAATATCTTCCACTTATTAGAAAACCAAATTCATTCTCATGAACTAATCTTTCACCACGTCGATCACCAACTTCCTGTTTCACCTGCTGCTGAAAGTGGGAAATGATAAACCCTCCATCTATGGAAAAATTTTTTGTTTGAGCTGCAACAGTCTTGTGGAGTATTAAAACCAAAAGTAAAAAAATGATTCTATTCATTTTGACCTCATAGCTTATTTGTAAAAATTTTTAGTTCAGGTTTTCTTTAATTGAAATTATATTTATTTTAAATTAAAATAAAAAATAAAATATTTGGGCGGGAGGTAATTCCACTTATGCCACATTATCTCCTAATACTGTTTTTAACAAACTAATTTACAGGAGGTTACTATGAAAATTGTTCGAATGAATCACCTTAAAAGCAATTCCGGGGGTAAAACTGCTGCATTTTTCGATATCCAAACAGGGGATGGAATTACTATTAAAGGTTTCAAAATTGTAAGCGGCTCAAATGGATTATTTGTTTCCTCCCCAAATGAAAAAGGAAAAGATGGGAAATATTATGAGACCGTAATCTTACCCAAAGATATGAAGGATAGTCTTGAGAAGCTTGCATTGGAGGAATACGATAAAACGAAGGGATAAAAAAAATTAATTTGGTAGCGCAGATTAGTAATCTTTGCTACGCTTAAATAAACAATATGTCAATATCCTTCTATCGCCGAAATTTACCGCACCTATATTTTAGTGATGGAATGTATTTTATTACTTATCGTTTAGAAAATTCTATCCCAGTGTCATTACTCAGTAAGTTGCAAAAAGTAATTAATAAAGGTAATGATTTTGAATCCAAAAGAATTTTTAAAAAATATGACTCCCTTTTAGTAGAAAATTGGTATGATTGGGAATATACACTTATTGTAATCCACATTATATGGTGCTGTAGTACAGATTACTAATCTGTGCTACAGTTAATTATTTGTGGGGAAAGTGAGGGTAAATGGAATAGTAATGTAAAAACATAATTCCATTATTCTATTTCTCCATTATTCCAGACATTGAGTTAATTTGGTTCTTTTATATCCTGAATTAATTTTTGTTTAACATCCCAGAGTTTTTTAGATAGAGAAACATGATAATGGTGGGGAAGTATTAATCTTTTCACTCCACTGTCAAGGTTTTCAATATCCTTCTCTCTTGCTTTCCTTATTTCTTCGATAGAAGGGAAATCATAAATAACTTTACCATCAACTATTATATCAAAAAGAAGAGGTTCAATTTCAGAGATCTGATCTTTTGTAAGAATCCTTTTCTTTGTTTGATCAATCGGATTATGAAGATGAATGTCTTTTTCTTCTTGTGGTTTTTCATCACTCAAAGTAATTAAATCGGCAGTAGCTTTACCGGATTTACCATAAATCCTCCAGACTTTTTTATCACCAGGATTTGGAATTTTCTCTATTGATTCTGAAATCTTTAAGGCAGGCTGCCATTCACCTTTATCTTTTACAGCAACAAGCTTATAAACTCCTCCCAAAGCACTATCTCCTGCAGAAGTTATTAATCTTGTTCCTACACCATAAGTTAACCTTTTAATAACTTTATCAGCATCCAATCCATATTTGGAGGCTTCTTCCGAAATCTGAGTTATAATCTGCCAGATGTTCATCTCATCAAGTTCATTTGAAAGGACAATGCCGACCTCTTCAAGTCCTGCTTCATTAAGCATTTTAGCTGCCTGTAAACTAAGGTAAGCAAGGTCACCGGAATCTAATCTTATTCCTAAAGGATGATGTCCTTTCTTCTTCAGCTTTTGGAAAACTTTTATCGCATTTGGAATACCGCTTTCAAGAGTATTAATTGTATCCACGAGTAGAATGCAATCATCAGGGTACAATTCTGCAAATGCCTGGAATGCATCCTCTTCAGTCATTCCCAATGATAAAAACAATTGAACCATACTATGAGCGTGTGTTCCTTTTGGCTGATATCCAAGAAGATGAGAAATGCCGACATTGGAAGAAAAATCAGCACCGCCGATTAAAGCCCCGCGTACTCCTGCAATTGCACCTCTGTCCTGTGCTCTCCTGGCTCCGAAATCAATAAGCAGTTGTCTTCTTCCCATTTCTTTTATTCTGCATGCTTTTGTTGCAATCAGTGTCTGGAAGTTAAGCTGATTTAACAACGGGGTTTCAAGAATTTGAGTAAGTGCAATCGGGCCCTGTATAACATTTAACGGGAGATGAGGATGTACCGTTCTTCCTTCGCCTATTGCACGAAGAGTAATATTATTAAAGTTACCGTTGTTCCTTAACCATTTCAGAAAATCCTCATGGAAGATTGGTTTTTTATTTCCCGATCTTTGAGATCTTAGCAATTCAATTTCTTCATCTCTGAAATAAGAATTCTGCATCCAATCAACAAACCACTCAAGACCGGCATTTATACAGTAACCGGCCTTATGCGAACCATAATCCGGATAGTTTCTGAAAAAATGATCGAACTGAACAATTTTTTCATGTACACCCATTTTAAAATAAAGCTGTGCCATAACAAGCTGGTACTGGTCGGTAAAAAGAATTCCTTCACTGATACTCTGGTTGAATTTTTTCAGCAATTTTTAATCTCCTAAAAAATTTTATACCTCGTTAAACTATAAAAATATGATTAATAAAATTATCCTCAACAAATCCTTATTAAAATAATTATTGCTTTAATCCCTAAATGTTCTTAGGTTAAAAAGGTAAACATATCTTTGATTTGAAAATTAATTCAGAGCCAGCCTTGTTGAACATTTGCAAAATAAAATTTTACTTTTCCCAAATTAAAAACAATATAAGGAGTTCATTATGAATTTAGTAGAACGGGCAAAGAACATAATGTTCAATCCAAAACAGGAATGGGATGTTATTAAAACTGAAACTTCTACTGTTGGGGATCTTTATACTAAGTATGCTCTTTTACTGGCAGCAATCCCCGCTGTTGCAGGATTTTTAGGTTTTACTATTTTTGGTTACCCATGGGCATTAGGGTCAATAAGAATTCCTATCAGTTCAGTTTTAACATGGGGAATTATGACTTACATTCAAATGATTGCAAGCATAGTCGTCATCTCTTTTATCATTGATGCACTCGCTCCATCATTTGGCTCAACAAAGGATATGGTTGCTTCAACTAAAGTGACTGTTTACTCATTTACACCTGCATGGGTTGCAGGAATATTAAATATCTTTCCCTCTCTTGGTGTTATTGCTGCATTAGCAGGCATTTACGGGCTGGTTTTAATGTATATGGGTCTTCAGAAGGTTAAAGATGTTCCGCAGGATAAACTTGTTGCATTTTTTGTAGTTATAATTATTGCATCTATTGTTGTAAGTATTGTATTGGGTTTAATCGTAACCAGTATTGCTTTTGGTAGTTATATGATAGACACGAGTTTTTAATTTTTGTGTTAAAGAGATGACATCTTTTTGATTAGCTTAGGAGAAGATGTCATCTCTATTTTAGTGTAAAATTCTTTCCTCTTAATTAATCCTTTCCCTTTTGTAATTTTAAAGTGTAATCCCTATTGGGATACTAAATTATTTTTTAAAGATATTATTAATATCCAGGTATTTATGAAAATAATATTTCTTCTCTTTATCTGTATCTCTTTTTCTATTTACTCACAACAAATACCAACTACTTTATCGGAAGTTTATAAAGGAGAAGTTAAATTTGATTTTTCCCAAAGCACAGGAAGATCTGTTGGGGAATGGACTGAGAAACAAAGTATGCCTTATCCAAGATATTACGGTGCTTCAATAATGCATTTCAGGAATGATACAATGTGGTTATATATTTTTGGCGGCGATACAACAAGTAATGGAGATGCTACCGCTTCATGTCTCAGGTACAATGTTAATACAGATACATGGGAATTTATAGATTCGTTACCAACACCTATGAGAGTTAATTCTGCTGCGAAACTTGGGGACAAGTTATATACAATGGGAGGATTTGACGGACTTCCTCCCGATACAGCAATTAAAAAGTTTTATGAATATGATACCAGCATAAATAGCTGGACTGAGATGCCTGACCTTCCCGAAGGTATTTTTCTTCATAAATCAATCGGGTACCAGGATTCATTAATTTATATATTGGGTGGAGTGAAATCTGATTCAACTATTTTTCTTAATAGGGTAATTCTTTTTAATGCAAACACTCGTGAATTCCGAGAAGCCACGCCACTTCCTGAGCAAAGAGCAAACTTTGCCCTGGAAATTGTAAACAACTCTATTTTCATAACCGGAGGTTATTATGATAGTGATAGCTTATCGGATAAAACAATAATTGGAACGATTGATCTAATTGATCATGCACATATTAGTTATTCTTCTGGTGCAGATTATCCTATCCAGGTACATTCACATTTTGGCTATCCACAAAGAAATGAAGAAATAAATTTTTTTGGAGGAAGCAGAACAACCGGCTTTAATCCTGTGAGTGATTCCTATACTTTTAAAATTTTAGAGAATGTATATGATACGGTATCTAATCTTCCTTATAGTACAACAGCCTTTCATTCAGGTTACAGTTATATTAATTCCGTTTCAGATTCTGTATTAACAGTGGTGATCGCCGGCGGAGTTACACCAGGACCTTCGATTACCGGGCAAACATGGGTTTACAGGGATACTATTTCTATAACGGGTTTAAATGAGATTGAAAATAATATACTTTCTGATTTCGACCTAAAACAAAATTATCCTAACCCATTTAATCCATCAACGACTATTCAATTTGCCATTCCGAAAGAATCCTTTGCAAAACTGGAAATATTTAATACTCTAGGGGAAAAAGTTTCAACGCTTGTTTCAGAGACTCTTTCTAAAGGAACTTATGAGTATAAATGGAATGCGGAAGGATTCCCAGGTGGAATATATTTCTATCGTTTGTCGGTAGGACAAGCTTTTATTCAAACTAAAAAACTTTTACTGATGAAGTAGTGAAATCATAATACAGAATTAATTCTGTGCTATGGGAGCCCACTTTTTAAGGAATGCCATCAGCTTCTCCTGGCTGTAACCTTTATCCTGTTCCAGTTCACCGGTATTCTGGGAGTGCAATAATTCACCATTCTTTTCTAAAACAAAGAAATGAGGATACCCGGGAATTTCAGGATACTTTGAAAGGAACTCTTCATTCTTATTTTCTTTACTATAGTTTATTTTAACAATAATAAAATTTTTATTAAGAAAAGTTTTTAAGTTGTTATTCTTTTCAATGAATTCGTCGAGACGATGACACCAAATACACCAATCCCCTCCAACATCAAGAATAATTCTCCTATTGGATCTTTTTGCTTCTTCAACTGCTTCTTTTACATCTTTCGCCGGATCACGTAAAGGATCAAATTCAGTTACAGGTTTATAGTTTGATTCGGATTGAGGAAAAGAAAATCCTGTAATAAACAGAAATGAAAACATTAAAACTGATAATATTCGTAGCATCACTTTTCTTTATTTATTATATAACTATATTTAATTTATTGATTATAACTGCTCATAATCAATTCTTGATTATGGAACCATTCTTTTCCAAATTTAACAACACAATTTCATCAAATAATAATGTCATCTGAAATTTTTAAAAGAATCTGGCAGACAATAGTTCTCATCTCTTTTTTCTTAATTGTTGTTTATATCCCTCTGAAGATTTTATATCCTCTTTTTGATAACATTTTCTTCAGGGTAAGCTATTGGATTGTAACTTTAATTTTTATTGCCGATGTGTTCTCCAATTATGCATTATTAAAAAAGAAAGAAGAGAAAACTTTTATTTCTCAAACATCTGTAAAATTCAGAATCTTTCTTTTAATAGTTGATATAATAACAGCAATACCTTTTGGCTTTATAACGGGGAATATATTTTTAGAATTATTAAGATTTATAAAAGTAATCCGGGTATTTAATTATATCAGGAATATAAATCTTGAAGCAGTCAGGTTTAGCAGCTATTTAAGTTTTGTTTTCTTCTTATACTGGTTTTTACTTGCCGCGCATTGGCTCGCCTGCGGCTGGATTTCTCTGAATGAGGCAAGGACTAATATTGCCGAAGAATATTTAACATCTATTTACTGGTGCATACAGACAATAACTACAGTTGGTTACGGCGATGTATTGCTTACAACTGTTCAGCATAAAATTTATGCGATGATGGTTATGCTTTTTGGTGTTGGCGTTTATGGTTTTGTAATTGGTAATGTTGCCAACATCCTTCTTAAGAGAGATCCGGCAAGAACACAATTTCTTAACAACTTAGAAAGGCTTCGGTCATTTGTTAACTTCCGTGAAATACCATCAGAGCTTCAAAAAAGAATCCGTAATTACTATGAATACATTTGGAAGCAAAAAATTGGCTCTAATGAAACCGAATTCCTTACCGGGCTGCCGGATGGTTTAAAAACACAAGTTGAGTTGTTTCTTAAACGGGATATTCTTGAAAGGATACCTTTATTCAAAGGAATAAGCGACAGCTTTTTAAGAGAGGTATCGCTTTATTTGCGTCCGGTTGTATATACCCCCGGTGATTACATATTTAAAGAAGGTGACCGCGGGAATGAAATGTACTTTTTAATCAAAGGAAAACTTAAAGTATTAACAGGCGATGAAAGTAAAGTTTTAAATACTCTTATTGATGGCGATTTTTTTGGTGAGCTTGCTCTGTTCGGGAATGAAATAAGAATGGCTACAGTACAAGCTATAACATACTGTGATATTTATACTCTTAATAAAGAAGTATTTGAACACGTTCTCAATAACTATCCTGAAATATCATCACATATAAAAAAAATTGCAGAGAAAAGACTTAAGAATTCTTGATCTTATATTAACAATTACAACAAACCTCCCAATAAGTGAACAACCCAATCCTAAAGATCTCCTAAAATTTTCATTCAGAGTAATGATTATAAATAAATTAGCGACCCACATAGTAAAATATTTTCAAAAGATAATTGAGAAATAATAAAGCTTGGAGTATATTTTAATATGAATGAAGAAAAGAAAAAACATATTCCCGGTATTTATAACTATTGCGACCGCTGGTGTGAAAAATGCAGTTTTACTTCCTACTGCCTTCTTTTTTCAAATGAATCAAAAATTGCCACATTCGAAATACTGAATGACAGGCTTCCCGAAGCTGAAGAAATTATGGATGAGCTTTTTGAAACAGATGAAAAAGAATTTGAAGATGAAATTGATGAAGGTTTTTCCATAGAGGAACCGGATGAAGATTTTTTATTTGATAATTCTGATGAAGATGAAGAAGAAATGGAATTAGAGGAAAATGAAAATGAGCCTGCGAATCTGATTGAATATTTATCTAATGAGTATTTAAAGCAATCGCAGGTTCTTATTAAAAGTATCGATGAGAAATTTAACTTCTCTTCAACGCCGAAAGAAAATTTACCAATGCCGCAAATAAAAAAGATATATGATAGCTTTGAAACAGTAAGCTGGCATCATGCTTTTATTTTTGTAAAGATAAAAAGAGCATCTCAGGCTAAAAAAGAATATTTAAAGTATAAGGATAAAGATTTAAAAGAGTTTTCAAAGTATGATAGTGATGGAACAGCAAAAGTTGCAGCTTTATCAATAAAAAATTCTATTAAAGCTATAACTGAATTACAGGAATATCTTCCCGATTATAGTGTTGAACTATTAAAATTATCTTCTCTTTTAATGAGAATTTTTAATGAGCTTGAAGTGGAATTTCCGGGTTATAAAAATTTTAAGAGACCAGGTTTTGATGACTGAAAGGCAAAGGTTGAGGCTAAGGCGAAGGGAAAAATAAAAAATAGAATTTTAAAATTAAAAGATAAATGTTTCAGTATGAATTACGTTTTCTTCTTTCCGATCTTCCACAAGAAATTGTAGAAAAAAGTTCTGATGAATTATCAATAAAGCCGGGAAGAAAATTACTCGTAGCAGAAACTGAATTCAGAAGAATGTATATTATCCGCACATTATCTAATAAATCCCATCACATAAAAGTGGTGGGATTTTTTATTTGTACTTGCCTTTTATATTTTTTCAATCAAATTATTAAGGAATAAATATGAGATTTGAACGTTCAGCCGGAATCCTTCTTCATCCAACTTCTTTACCCGGCAGGTTTGGTATCGGTGATCTTGGCAATGAAGCATATAACTTTATTAATTTTCTTGAAGCAGCAGGGCAAAAGCTCTGGCAGGTTTTCCCGTTAGGACCAACAGGTTATGGTGATTCCCCTTATCAATGTTTTTCTGCTTTTGCCGGGAATTCTAATTTAATCAGCCCTGAAAAATTACGCGATGCTGGTTTTCTTTCGGATGAAGATATACAATTTATTCCCTTACATAGCCTGTTGTATGTTGATTACGGATTAATTATCAATTATAAAAAAGATATTCTAAATAAAGCTTTTGAAAATTATAAGATAGATCCTACAGATGTACAGAAATACTTTGAAGATTTTATAGAAAAGAACAGCGACTGGCTTGAAGATTTCTCTCTTTTCATGGCAGCTAAAGAATATCATAACGGAAGAGCATGGCTGGAGTGGGA
>Ga0184633_10001151_pt1 | contig 10772 bp, 11 predicted proteins | sample PLM31_170_b1_FD_133156 | JGI IMG/M metagenome (GOLD analysis project Ga0184633, IMG submission 133156) | Groundwater sediment microbial communities from an aquifer in East River, Colorado, USA - PLM3-1_170_b1 | ecosystem: Environmental > Terrestrial > Soil > Riparian zone | place: USA: East...
ACGGGAAGGTGTCGAGGTTCTCCGTCTTCGTCGTCAGCACGATGGGCCGGAAGCGTCGCGCATGCACCAGTTGCCCGTACACCCAGCTCCCCGCTCTGAAAAGGTAGGGAAACACCAGATGTGCGACCGTGGGCGGGACCGCGGCGCACGGGCTCATCCCTGGACCCCGTCTCTCGGCTGCACTATCCGCGACCACGCCAGCCGCGCCTCGCGCATGGCGGGGGCCCCGGTGACGCAGAGCCAAGCCAGGTACACGACGATCCCCGACGTGGCGCTCGCGGCCAGGACCGCCGGCGGTGACACTTCGCCGATCAGGCTCCAGCGCACGGCTGCCGTCACTCCGGCCATAACGACGGCGCCGGCGAGCGAGCCGGCCATCGCGCGGAAGAGATCAGTCACCGCGAGGCCGACCAGGCGGAAGGGGATGGCCAAACACGGGACCAATAGCGCTCCGTTGGCCAGCGCGTACGCGATCGCGACGCCCATGGCGCCCCATCGCAGGCCGATGATGAAGGACGACCAGATCACGGCCGCCGCGCCCACGCTCCACGCAAACATCAGATCGGTTCGGCCTCGAGCGAGGTAGATCCAGCCCACAGAAGCCGCCACCGACTGGAGGAGGCCGACGCCGCACAGGACCTGGAGGATGCTCACGACGGGCATCCACTGGGGCCCGTAGACGACGAGGATGACTTCCGGCGCGGTCACGAGAAGCCCCAGCATCGCCGGGAACGTCACCGAGGCGATCGTGCTCACCGCGCGGAGGTACGCGGCTCGGAAGAGAGCCAAGTCATCGCCCATTTCCGACAACGCAGGAAACATCACCCGCCCGATCACCGCGGTGATGTTCTGGACCGGGTAAAGCATGAGCGCGTAGGCGCGCGAGTAGTGGCCGAGCCCGACCGGACCCACGTAGCGCCCGATCAGCGCGTCGTCGAGTCGGCGGTTGAAATAGTTCACGATGCCGAACCCCTGGAGCCCCAGCCCGAAGCGCAGCACAGACCGTAGGGAAGCCCACCGCAGGCGTGGCGCCGGGCGCCAGGGACAGGTAGCGCTGAAGAGCGCGGCGGTCACCGCGGGGCCGGCCAGTCCGTAGCCGACGAGACTCCAGAAGCCCCAACCGGTTGCCGCCATCGTCACGCCGACGGTGCCGGCCGCGAGCACGCCGGCCCACTCCACCTGGGCGACCGTACGGAAACGCATCTCCCGGGTCAGCCACGCCAATTGGACACCGCCCAACGCCTCTAGGAGAGCGTTCCAGCTGAGCGCACGCACCACGGGAATCACCCGCTCTTCGCGGTAGAACCCCGCGGCCAGTGGGGCCAGCACCCACGCCGTCACCCCCACGACGAGGCCGAGTCCGACCTGGGCCCAGTACACTGAGGACCAGTCATCCTCCACAAGGTGCTTGCGTTGGATCAGCGCCTCGCTCACCCCACACTTCGTCAACACCTGGAGCAGTCCTATCACGAACGCGGCCATGGCCAACAGGCCGTAGTCCGAGGGCTGCAGGATGCGGACCAGCACGACTCCGATCCCGAACTGGGTCACCTGCCGTGCCGCCTCGCCTCCGGCGAGCCACGTGACTCCTCTGGCGACACGGCCAATGCGGGTTGAGTTCTCGCCCGTCATACCTCTACGGCGTGTCTGCTCGACAGTTAGCGATGACGTTCAGAAACGACCACTGGGTCAACCGGAGCGCGAGCCAATTCAACACGGGCTGATAGCGAATCTCTCCGACCAGCCGACTCCCCCCTGTCGAGGGGCTTCCCCGGGGCGCCTCCGTATCACCGACCAACCAACTACTGGGCATCAGCCACATCGACCGTCGCCCGGGCGCGCCCGCTTCACAGCTGGCTCTTCCCGAACACGCTGCGTACGGCCGCGATGACGTCCTCGACATCACCGTCGGTTAGCTTGGCCGAGAAGGGCAGCGACAACGTCCGGTCGCCGATGTACTCGGCGTTCGGGAAGTCACCGCGTTTGTAACCGAATGTGTCCCGGTAGTAGGGATGCAAGTGCAACGCTGTGTAATGCACGCCGGTGCCAATGTTGAGGCAGATCAGCTCGTCCAGTACCTGGTCGCGCGACTTCCCGGTCTCCTCGGTCTTCACGAGGATCGTGTAGAGGTGGCGAGCGTGGACGATCCCGTCGGGAACGGGAGCCGGCCGGATCACCGGCAGATCGGCGAATGCTTCATCGTAGCGAGCCCAGATCTGCTGCCGCCGCTTGCCGTTGAGAGCGATGCGGCCGAGTTGGTGGACCCCCAACGCTGCCTGAAGATCGGTCATATTGTACTTGAAGCCCGGGACGAGCACCTCGTAGTGCTTGTACCCCTCGTCGGAAAACCGCCTCCAGGCGCCCTCACTCAGGCCGTGCAGGCCGTACATCTTGATCCTGGCGGCGGCCTCGCCGTTGTTCGTCGTCACCATACCGCCCTCCGCCGTCACGACGTTCTTCGTCACGTAGAAGGAGAAGCACGTCAAGTCGCCGATGGTGCCGATCTTGCGGTTCCGGTACACCGCCTCGACGGCGTGGGCGGCGTCCTCGATCAGGAGCAGCCCGTGCCGCCGGGCGGTTGCCTCGATCTCGTCCATCCGGCAAGGGCGACCCGCGTAGTGCACGGGCAGGATCACCTTCGTTCGTGGGGAAGTGGCAGCCTCGATGCGCTCCGGGTCGATGTTGCCGGTGTCCGGCTCGACGTCCACGAAGATAGGGCGGGCACCCGTGTGAACAACCGCGTTGGCGGTGGCGCAGAAGGTCATCGGCGACGTGATCACCTCGTCGCCGGGCCCGATGCCGGATACGACCATCGAGAGATGCAGGGCGGCCGTGCAGGAGTTGAGCGCGATCGCATGCGCCGCGCCGGTGTACTCGCGGAACATCTCCTCGAAACGGGCCACTCGCGGGCCGGTGCCGATCCATCCGGAGCGGAGCGTCGCCACGACCTCCGCGATCTCAGCCTCGTCGATCGCCGGGCTTCCGAAGACGAGGAAGTCCTTACGCATGCTTGCTCTCTTTCAGGAGAGCTTCGATGGTAGCTCCTCCGACGCTTTCGTGAGGTCGGGTTCCGCCCCTCGTGTATCCCTCCGACCTCGGGAGGAGCGGCGAGGATGCCGGATCGCCATCGCGGTGGACCGGCACCGCCATGTGGCCACTATACGGAACCGCCGACTTCCCGGCCGTGAATTTGTCCCAAAAGGGCCCGGTCAGTGGATCAGCCCGTAGAACCTCCCGGCGTTCTCGCAGGTCATCTTCCGGGTGACGTCGGCCGGCAAGTGTGCGAACTGCTCGTTGATGTATTTCTCCGACTCCGGCCACACGCCGTCCGGGTGCGGGTAGTCGGAGCCCCACATCAAGGTCTCGACGCCCATCTCGTCGATGAGCTTGGTGCCCACGCGGTCGTACTGGAAGGTCGCCTTGCACTGGCGGCGCCAGTACTCGCTCGGCTTCAGCTTGAGCGGGAGGTCCTTGTACTGGTCCTCGTATTCGAAATCCATGCGGTCGAGCACGTACGGGATCCAGCCGATGCCGCTCTCCCCGAAGGCGATGCGGATGTTCGGGTAGCGCTCGAAGACCGCCCTCCCCATCAGGGCGGTCAGGATGTTGGCCAGCGTCATCTGGAACAGGCACAAGGTGCTATAGGCCAGCGCCCGCTGGGTGAGCCCGGTGTACTGCTCGCGCAGCTTCGGCGACACCGACGGGAAGGTGTGGAAGTGCAGGGGCAGTCCCACTTCGTTGACCGCCTCCCAGAGCGGCTCCCAGATGGGATGCCACATCGGCTCCATGTCCCAGGAGCACGACAGCTCGAGGCCCTTGAAGCCCAGCTTGGCGACCCGATGGACCTCGGCGACCGCGGCCTCGATGTCGCCGTAGGGGAGGCAGGCGAGACCGATGTGGCGGTCGGGATAGTGGCCGCAGAACTCGTTCAGCCAGGTGTTGTAGATGCGCAGCATCTCGTTGGACGCTTCGCGGTCGTTCAGCTTGGCCGCCGCCGCGAGGATGCCGTAGATGACCTCGGCGTCGACGCCGTCGCGGTCCATCTCCTTGATGCGCAGGTGCGGGTCGCCTGGGCGGCGGATGCCTTTCTTTCCGTCCTCGTAAAGACCGGTGCCCGCCATCACGTCGACCCGGAGTTGCTTGCCGGGGACGTACGGCGTGCCCGAGGCCCCGACGCCGCCGGCCAGGCCGAAGGTCGCCCCGTTGTTGGCGACCCACCGCCGCCCGTCAGACCCGTCGGCGACGTAGGGCATGCGGTCCTTCAGCTCCCTCGGCGCTTCGGACACGAACAGGTCCGGGGGCAGCCAGATCAGGTCGAGATGACAGTCTGCCGAGATCCGGTTGTAGTGCATGACGTTTCCTCCCCTTGATGCGTCAGCGTGCTGCGTCGGTGCCTAGGGCCCCGTGATCGGCCGGGCTCATGAACACCGGAGTGATCCTAACACGGCCCGGCCTCGGCCAGAGCGCGCAGGCGCTCGCCGGCGACGCTCATGATCCGCACCTCCCCGATGCCCGCGCCTAGCCGTCGGTAGAACTCGAGTGCGCCCGTGTTGGCCGGGTGCACGCCCCACTCCAGTAAGACACCGCCCGCTCGCACCGTCTCAGCCGCGACAGCAGCCATCAGGGTGTGGCCGACACCGCGCCCGCGCGCCGCCGGCGCCACGAAGATGTCGTGGAGCCACATGGCCCGGGCCGCGACGTCGGTGTTGTAGCCCAGGGTGAAGAAAACGTAGCCCACCACCGCGCCGTCGAGTTCAGCGACGAGCGGCGTGAAGGCGGCCCGGGTACCGAAGCCGTCGGCCCGAATCCGTCCCGACGTGAAGGGTCGACCGTGGACTCCGACGTGGTCGTTCAGGTCGTTGGCCATCTCGGCCAGGATCGCGGCCTCCGCGGGGCGCGCGGGACGCACCCGGACGGCGCTCAAGGGGGCGCGGCGTCGCTGGGACGCCGCCCGTGGGCCGTCTCGGACTGGGATGGCAGCAGCGAGAAGTGGCTATGCACGGCCAGCCACCTCCCGGCGCGCCGTTCCAGCACGAAGGTGCCCCGGCCCGGACGGGTGAACGGGCGGCCATCGGGGCCGGTGACCTCGGTCTGCCAACCACCGGCGATCCACGCGCTGTCACCGGCGGTGCGGATCTGGGCGTCCGCGTCGAAGCGGAAGTCGCGGATGCGCGGCCAGACGTTCTGCCACTGCTCGCGGACGATGTTGTCGAGGCCGGTCACGGCGCGGGCCCAGGTGCCGAAGGCCACCGCGTCGTCGGCGAACATCTCTCGGCCGCCGGCGAAGTCGCGGGTGCGCACCACCGCCTCGAACGTGTGGAGCCACTGCTCGGGTGTCGCGGGTAGGGGAGCCATGGCGGCATTATGCGGGGCTGCCGACGCCTGTCAATCAACGACGCCCACCAGAAATGTGGCATGCTCCCGGGTATGCGCCCATCACGACGACCCCTGCGGGTGCTTCACACCGCCGACGTGCATCTCGACAGCGACGGCTACGGAGATGCGGGACAGCAAGCCGCGCACGCCGAGCACGGTCGGCGCGTCTTCCAGCGCATCATCGATCGGGCCCTGACCGATCAGGTTGATCTGGTGTTGATCGCGGGCGACCTCTTCGATCACAACCGGGTTTCCGACGAGACCGTCGCGTTCGTTCGGACCGAGCTCGATCGGCTTCGCCAGCCCGTCGTCATCCTGCCCGGGAACCACGACTGCCTGCGCACGAACGCGATCTACGACCGGCACGACTTCACGGCCGGGGCACGCCATGTCCACGTGATCCACCGGCTGAACGGGCAGACCATCGACTTTCCGGAGCTCGATGTGGTCGTGTGGGGCCGGGCCATGGAAGAGCACGAGCCCGAGTTCCGGCCTCTCGCCCATATCCCCGGGCGTGACGACCGGCGCTGGTCCCTCGCCATGGCGCATGGCTTTTTCTACGAGGAGCGGCAACGGCCGGATCGGTCGTCGCCGATATTCGCCGACGAGGTTCGTGACAGCGGCTGGGATTACATCGCCCTCGGTCACCACCATGTCCGGACCGACGTCAGCCAGGGCCGGGTCGCCGCGTGCTATGCGGGAGCGCCGGTGATGGCGTGGGGAGGCGAACATCCGGACGGCGCGGTCCTGCGCATCGACTTCTCGGCGGAAGACGGGATCCGCGTGGAACCGCGTCTTCTCTAGTCAGTTGGTCTTCTCGAGACTCGCGGCACGGTTCTCCAGCGGTCGAATCTCCGCGACTTCCTCCCCGCGATAGGCGATAACCACCCGCTGTCCGTCCCGAACCTTGCGGATCACCTCGCTGAACCGCGCCTTGGCCTCGTACGTCGAATACACGTGCGCCACCGGATCCCCTCCGGCGGCCACTATAGACTGGCCTGGCTAGTTAGTTAGACCAGCCCGGCCCGGCGTATCGAGGAGCGTCCGGGCGGTGCCGGGGCGCTCCGAGCGTTGGGGGGTATGGGGGGCCATATCGGGGCCCTCCATGTGGTCAATCGTAAATGGTCTCGAGGTAGTGGCTGGCGTCGACCTTGGCTTCGATCACCGTCGGGTGGTCGGCGACGAGGGCCTCCTGCAAGGCGCGAGTGAGCTCTGCGGCGGAGCGTGCTCCGACCACGGGCACCCCGAAGTAGTGGGCCGGTGGATCCACGTGCTCGTGTTCTCCGAGGTCGGTCCCGTAGAGGCCGAAGCCACGGCGGACCTGCTTGACCTGGATCAGCGAGAGCCAGCCGTCGTCGAGCACGACGATGGGCAAGGACAGTCCGAGGCGACGGGCCACGGCCACCTCGCCGACCGTCATCTGGAAGCACCCGTCTCCCACCAGCGCGACCACCGGGCGCTGCGGCCGCGCGAGCTTCGCGGCGATGGCCGCGGGAAGCCCGAAGCCCATCGAAGACCAGCCGTTCGTGATCAGAAACGTCCGGGGCTCATGCGCCGTCCACTGGGACGCGATCTGGTGGGTGTGGGCGCCCACGTCGAAGGCCAAGATGCCGTCGCGGGGGAGCAGATCTCGCACCACGTCGATCGCGTGATGGGGCGTGAATTCCGCCGACGGAGGACGAAGCGAGCGCTGAAAGCGGTCGCGGTGCTGCGCGGCCAGGTCGGCCGGCCACTCCGGTCGCCCGGGCGGAAGCTCGGCCAGCCACTCGAGCGAGGCGTCGAGGTCGCCGATCACTTCGTGGGCGATCGTCACGCTCGCGTCCGCATCCACGGGATCCACGTCGATCGACAGCAGCGGGACCTGGCCGATCCAGGCCTCGTACTCCACCTCCACGACGTCGTAGCCGAGCCCCACCACGAGATCGGCGCTGCGCAAGAGCTCGCGCTGAATTTGCCTACGGGCCCGCTCGATACAACCGAGGGAGAGCGGGTGATCCTCGGAGATCATGCCCTTGGCCATGGTGGTCGACGCAAAGGGAAGCCGATGGCGATCGATCACCGACCGCAGCAGGTGGGGATTGCGTAGGCGCATGGCCGATGAGCCGAGGACTGCCACGGGCCGGCGAGCGGCGCCCAAGATCTCGGCCGCGCGTTGCATGGACGCCTCCGATGCCACGCGGAGCCGTCGCCCTGTTGGATTCGGAGGCACGTTCTCGGTGGCCGGAGCCAGCGCCACGTCCTCGGGTAAGTCCAGGTGAACGGGTCCGAGGGGCTCGCTCAGGGCGATCTCGAGAGCCTCAGCCAGCACCGAGGCAACGCGACCTTCGCGGAGGGCCAGGGTCGCCTTGGTGATCGGCCGGAAGAGCGCGTGATGGTCGATGGCCATCTGGATGCGCCGACCGAGCTGCGGCGTGGGCAGATTGCACGTGATCGCCAGGAGCGGCGAACGATCGAGGTAGGCATTGCCGACACCGGTCGTCAGGTTCGTGGCGCCGGGTCCGAGGGTCGCGATGCAGAGCCCGGGTGCGCCCGTCATTCGCCCCATGACGTCGGCCGCGAACGCCGCCGAACCCTCGTGGGCCGTGAGCACGAACGGCAGCCGGCCCACACGCATGGCTTCGAGCAAGGGGAGTACGTTCCCGCTGGGGATGCCGAAGCCATGGCTCACGCCCGCCGCCCGCAACGTCTTGACGATCAGCTCGGCGTTGTTCATGGCGACTCACAATCCCGTCCGCGGCCGACCCTGTCAAGCTAGAATCGGCCTGCCCCGGCCGAGAGCGACGCGCCGGACGAGGAGAATCGCATGAGCATTCGACCGAACCGCGTGAAGCAGAAACTCGCCGCTGGTGAAGTGGCGACCATTCTGTCCGGCTCCAACGACCCGGACTTGATCGATCAACTCGGCCCCCTGGGTCCCGCCGGGATCTGGCTGGAGGGCGAGCATGGAGCGGTCGACTACGCGGATCTCGGGAACCTGACCCGGGCGTGCGACCTCTGGGGAATGACCTCGGTCGTCCGGGTGATGGACAACGACTACGCCACGATCTATCGCACCCTCGACCGGGGCGCCCAGGGCATCGTGGTGCCGCACGTCAACACCCGCGCCGAGGCCGAGGCGGTGGTCGCGGCCGCAAAGTTCGCGCCGATCGGCCAGCGCGGCATGTTCACCAGCCGCCAGGGTTTCGGGGTAGGGGACTATTTACACACGGCCAACGACCACAGCCTGCTGATCGTGCTCATCGAAGACATCGTGGCGGTCCGCAACCTCGATGAGATCCTCAAGGTCGATCACATCGACGTCTTCTTCGTCGCCCCGAACGACCTCGCGACCTCGATGGGCCACATCGGCAACATGAGCCACCCGGAGGTCCAGCAAACGGTCGACGGAGCGATAGCGACGATCGTCCGCGCCGGCCGCGTGGCCGGCATGCTCGTCAACACCGGCAACGTCGAGCGGTACGCCCGGATGGGCGTGCGCGTGGTGATGACCAGCTTCTTTCCCTGGATCCAGGCCGGTGCCAAGGATCTGATGGAGCGCGCGGCCATCGGCGCCCGGGGCTGAGGAAAGCCTCCTCGCGCGCGTCTCACCTACCGAACTTCGTTTCTTTACTCTCGGCCCCTTTCGGTTGTAGAGTACGCCGCCAATCGAAGGGGGTGCGCTCATGGCCAAAAAGCTCCTAATCGTCCACGGCTATTCCGACGGCTCCACCAGCTTCACCGCCCTCGGCAACTTTCTTGTTGCCCAAGGTCTCTATGAGCTCGACGACGTCTACTACCTCGACTACAGCAGCATGGATGACGAAGCGACCTTCGAGGACTTCGCCGACAAGCTCGACGCCGATCACCGCACTCGGCTGGGCGGCGAGCGCGTCGACGTGGCGTGCCACAGCACGGGATCCCTCGTCGTCCGCTCGTGGTTGGCGCTGCACGCGGTGCGGGCCGCGCTGCGTGGTCAGGAACGGGAAGCTTGTCCGGTCGACCGATTGCTGTGCTTCGCGCCGGCCAATTTCGGTTCTGACCTTGCCAAGCTCGGCCAGTCGTTCCTCGGGAAATTCCGTAGCACCTTCTTCAACTCCCATTCGCGCGGCGAGGACTTCCTGGAGTCCGGCAAGGCCGTGCTCGAGGGGCTCGAGCCGGCGAGCCCGCTCCAGTGGCGACTGTCGATGATCGACCTGCACAGCGAAAGAAGCTATTTCAGCGTTAAACGCGGCCCGGACCAGCGGTGCTACCCGGTGGTCCTGGCGGCCAGCACCGGCTACGGCGGTGTCCAGGCCAAGCTCATCAAGGAGAGGGAGAAGCCGGGCACCGACGGCACCGTGAGGATCGCCGGCACGTCCCTCAACACACGGCACTGCACGATCGACTTCCGCGAGAGCGAGGCCGTCCTCACCTGGTGGCCGGAGGTGAAGTTCGGCGAGATCCCCTTTGCCGTCTTCGCCGGCTTCAACCACGGCAGCATCATCGACCCGGGCGCTGCCGGGTTCCTCGATCCGCTCGGGCCCGGCTCGTGGGCCGTCGCGGCGCTCAAGCAGGTGAAGGACGAGGCGAGCTACCAGCGTGCCGCCGAGCGGGCGCGCGAACTCACTGAGCAGAACTACCTGCGGATGGACCCGAAGGATCAGGGGCGCTACCAGCAGTTCTTTTTCAGGGTGCGCGACGACGTCGACCTCGACGTCAACGACTTCTACGTGGACTTTCACGTCGTCAAGGCCGACGGGAGCGTGCACGACGAGCTGACTCTCCGCTTCGTCGAGGACTTCAACGCGAACTTCTACCGCCATTCGGCGAGCGGTGCGCACCGGGTGATGATGTTCGACTGCCGCAAGCTCGGCGCGTTCGCGGAGGAGTTGCGGCAGGCGAGGGCCAAGCTCGTTCTGGAAATCACCGGCGTGAGCCATTTGCCCGACGTCGACTACCAGGTCGGCACGTACGACGCGTACGATCCGGCGGTGGCGCCGACGCCCGGCGATCCGGTGCTGCTCTGCGCGAACACGACGACACTCGTGAACGTCGTCCTCAACCGTCGGCAGACCGACAAGCTGTTGCAAGTCAGGGGCGCGCGGTCGATCGGGAGCGCGGCGGATGTGGCGCGCGCACAGCCGGCCCCTACCGGCCGGGCCGCGCTGATCAAGACCCCGTAGCTCACTCCGCCCGAGGGTGAGAGATGATCGACGCCGCGGCCACCGCGAGGGCGTGGGACGAGGTCGTGACCGAGAGTGATACCTTCCTCGAGCGTGACGGGGACGCGCTCTTGTCCACGGCGTAGAGCGTGCGGCCGAGGGCGCCAACGAGCCGATGGAGCTTGTTCAGCAGCCTGCGAAGGAGCGCACTCATGCCGATGGCATCCCAGCTCGCACCTCAGATCGAGCAGTTCATCCATGACAACCCGCAGGGCG
>Ga0184633_10001152_pt1 | contig 10771 bp, 6 predicted proteins | sample PLM31_170_b1_FD_133156 | JGI IMG/M metagenome (GOLD analysis project Ga0184633, IMG submission 133156) | Groundwater sediment microbial communities from an aquifer in East River, Colorado, USA - PLM3-1_170_b1 | ecosystem: Environmental > Terrestrial > Soil > Riparian zone | place: USA: East...
CCGCGATGTGCTACCACTACACGTTCGATCCATTCGGCTCCTGCGGCATGTGTCTGGTCATGGTGGACGGGAAGAAAGCGCCGGTCCGTTCCTGCACTGCGAAAGTCACTGCCGGCATGGTGGTCCGGACCGATGGCGATGACCTGTTCCAGGCCAGGAAAAAAGCGGTCGAGAAACATTTGTCCGTCCATCCGCTGGATTGCCCCGTCTGTGACGCGGACGGGCATTGTGAATTGCAGGACATGGCGTTCCAACACCAGGTCACCACCCTGACTAACGCCAAGCAGAAGCTGATCCCGGAGGATACCCGCAGCCTCGTCCTGGATTTCAACATGAACCGCTGCATCGCCTGCGGGGAATGCATCAACGTGTGCAAAGACGTGCTGATGATCGACGCTCTGCAATTCATCAAGAAGGGCGGGTTCACCCAGGTGGTGGCAAAGGGCGACACCGCGCTGTCGTGCGAGTTTTGCGGAGATTGCCTGGCGGTCTGCCCGGTCGGCGCGATCACGAACAAGTTTTCGAAATATCTGTATAAGCCCTGGCAGCTCAAGAAGACCACCACAACCTGCAATTACTGCGGTGACGGCTGCCAGATGTACATCGAGACCAAGGACAACGAGGTGGTGCGCGTCACGTCCCCCCTGTCCTGGAAGAACAAGTGGGGCGACCGGGCCGAGACCGCAAAGGGCCACGGCGGCATCTGCGTGCGCGGCCGGTTCGGTTTCGAGTACATTGGCAGCAGAACGCGACTCCGGCAGCCGCTGGTGCGCCGAGACGCCAAGCTGGTCGAGACGCCCTGGCTGGAGGCGATGCATTCCGTGGTGGATCGGCTGGCCGATATTAAAGCGAAGCACGGTCCCCAGGCGATCGCGGGGCTGATCACGGCCCGGTGCAGCAACGAGGAGCTGTACCTGTTTCAGAAGCTCATGCGCACGGTGATCGGGACGAACCAGCTCGACAGCAGTTCGCGCTACGGGCACCTCAACTTTGTCCGGGCGGTTCAGCACACCTTGGGTGTCGGTCGGATGACGAACGACTGGGAGGACATCACCAAGGCCAAGGCGATCCTGCTCGTGGGCACCAACATCACCGAAACTAACCCCCTGACGGCCGTACGGGTGAAAGAGGCGATCCGCGTCTATAAGGCGCAGGTGATCGTCGTGGACTCAGCCCAGACCAATATCGCCAAGCTCGCGTCGTATCCGATGATGGTGACGCCGGGAACCGAGGGTCTGCTTGTGCGGGGTCTGGTGAAGTCGGTGATCGAACAGGACCTGATTGACGCGGAGGCCACCGGCAAACACCCTGAAGCCTTCGCCGCGCTCAAGCAGGCTGTGGCCGGCCTGTCCCTCGAGGCGATCGCGGCTCAAACCGGCATCTCAGCGGCTCAGATCAACGAGGCCGCCTCGATTTTCGCCGAAGCGCCGCGCGCGATCATTCTGTGCGGTGAGGGTATCGTTCGCCGGCCTGATGGGTATCAAAATGTGTTGAAACTGGTGGACCTCGCCTGGATCACCGGCAAACTGGGCCGGCCGGGCTGTGGCGTCAACACCCTAACCGAGGAGGTTAATGAGCAGGGTGCCGTGGACATGGGTGCGGCGCCGGAGTTTCTCCCCGGCCAGGCCCGGTTCGATGAGGAGGCGGCGCGCGACAAGTTTGCCAAGGCCTGGAGCGCCGCATTGCCTGCGGCCGGGAGCGGGGCGAATCTCATGGAGATTCTTGAGCGCTGTCGGAGCGGGGCAATCAAGGCGTTGTACGTGGTCGGCGAGAATCCGTTGGCCACGCTACCGGCTTCACTTGAAGTCAGGACTGCGCTTGAACGCCTGGAGCTCCTGATCTGCCAGGATCCGTTCCTGACCGAGACCGCTCAGTTGGCCCACATCGTCCTGCCGGCCTGCACCTACGCTGAAAAGGAGGGGACCTTTACGAACTTGGAGGGCAAGGTCCTGCGTATCCGGCAGAGCATGGACCCCATTGGGGAGAGTCTGCCTGATTGGCACATCATGACCGCCATCGCCAGCGGGCTGGGCTATGAGCTCGAGTACGAATCCCCTCAGGATATCCAGAACGAGATCATGAAACTGTTGCCCGGCTACTACAACCTGGGCCAGCCGCGGAAGCTCTTGCCGAAGCCCGATACATACCTGTCGAATGGCTTCGCGGCCGAGGTGCGGAGCCGCTATCGCAGCGATCAAAACGCTGGGGCCGGAGGGAACGGCCACCGTCCGTTCGGCCTGGTCATGGGCCAGGTGCTCTATCACTCCGGCAAGCTGTCCACGCAGGCGTCGGGGCTCATCAAAATTGCGCCGAACACCGGCCGGCTCCACATGAACGCGCAGGATATCGAGCGGATGGGGCTGACCGAGGGTGCGCAGGTCCGTGTGACCTCGGCGGCGGGGTCGTTGGAGATGGGCGTGAAGGCCGACCTCGCGGTCATGCCCGGCTCCTGCTTCTTCCCGGAGCATTTCAACGAACCCCCGGTCAAGGACCTGATGCCGGTCGAGGTGGATTCCATCACCGGTGTGCCGTATTTCAAATTTGCCTGGGTCGCGATCGAAAAGGTGTAGCGCAAGAGAACGCATCGGGCGGGCGCGGAACTCGAACACATGCAGCGGGAGACCGGCATGAATCTCAGGGTGCTGATCACGAAGATCTTGCAAGCGATGCTGTTCCGGGAGATCTGGGACGCGATGAAGGTCACCTTCAGGCACATGTTTCATCGGCCGATCACGTTCCAGTATCCGCGAGAACAGCGAACCATCCCGGACGCCCACCGTGGGGCGCTGGGGCTGTTGCGCTACGATGATGGTACTGAGCGGTGCGTGGGCTGCGATCTGTGCGAAGTCGCATGCCCGTCCCATTGCATCAAGGTGGTCAGCGCTGAGGATAAGTCGCTGCCCTTGCAGCGCTATGCCTCAGAATTTTATATTGATATCACGAAGTGCGTGTTCTGCGGCTATTGCGTGGAGGCTTGTCCCGTCAATGCGCTGGCCATGACGAAGATGTACGAATACTCCACCCACGACAAACGCGCTCTTGTCTTTGACAAGAAGCGGCTGTACGAGATCGGTGAACGCTATCTTGAAGATGCCAAGAAATATCTTTACGCGCACAATCAGGAGAAGAATGACGAGATGTTCCACGACTTTCGCTATTTCTTCCCCCAGCCGGTGCTCAAGCCCACGCAGCCTCTACCGAAGCACTTACCCAAGTAGAACAATTACATGGTCCCTGTCCTCTTCGTCTATTTCTCCTTGGTGAGCATTCTGGCAGGGGTGCTCACGGTTGCGTTGAAAAACCCTGTCCATTGCGGTGTCGCGCTGCTCACCCTGCTGCTCCACGTGGCCGGCCTGTTTTTTCTCCTGAATGCGGAGTTTCTGGGCATCGTCCAGATCATCGTGTACGCGGGCGCGATCCTGGTCCTCTATCTTTTCGTGCTGATGCTGCTCAATCTGAAGACTGAAGAACGGTCCCTTCACTCGCGATATCCCCTGTTCCTGGTCCCGGCGGTGCTCGGTTGCGTGTACCTGCTCGTGCTGATGCTGCGATCCCCGTTCGGGGGATCGAAGGGTGACGCGCCGGTGCCGGCGGTCCTCAAAGACGGGGATACCTATGCGATCGGCATTAAAATGTTCAGCGATTACTTGCTGCAGTTCGAGATCGTGGGGGTGTTCCTGCTGGGCGCGATCATCGGGGCAATTGTGCTGGCCAAAACGCCGACCGCGGCTGATTCCGAGCAGGAATAGGACGTTAAACGTGAATCGTTAACCGTGAACCGTGATGAAGGAAGTTGCAGGGTCCACCGGTAACGCCGACGGTCGGCATTGTTGCGTTTAACGATTAACGAATAACGGTCTTTATGGTGCCTCTCTCCGCATACGTGGCGGTCAGTGCGGTGCTGTTTACGACCGGCGTGATCGGTGTGCTGATCCGCCGGAACTTTATCATCGTCCTGATGGCAATCGAGATCATGTTGAACGCGGCCAACCTCAACTTGGTGGCGTTCTCGCATTACCTGGACTCTATGGCCGGTCAGATCGTGGCGCTCTTCGTGATCGCCATCGCGGGCGGCGAGGCAGCGGTGGGGTTGGCCATCATCATCGTGGTGTTCCGGGGGAAAATGTCAACGAACGTCGACGAGATGAATCTGTTGAAGTGGTAACGTGTTCGAGCTGCTAGTCATTCTCATCCCGACCTTTCCCCTTGCCGCTGTTCTCCTGAACGGTCTGCTGGGGAATCGCTATTCCCACGTCGTCGCCCATCGCCTCGGCTGCGGGTCGGTGGGCCTGTCGTTTCTGGGCTCGATCGTCGTGTTTGCGCACACGCTCAAGACAGGCGTCACCCGGGAAGTGACGGCCTACCAATGGATCTTCGGCGGCGACTTGCGGGTCAATCTGGCGTTCCTCATCGACCCGCTCACCTGCATCATGCTGCTGGTGGTCACCGGCGTGGGGTTCCTGATCCATCTGTACTCCATCGGGTACATGCACGGCGAGGAAGGCTACACGCGCTTTTTCACATACATGAACCTGTTCATGGTCTCCATGCTCCTGCTGGTGATGGGGAACAACTATCTGGTCCTCTTCATCGGATGGGAAGGGGTGGGGCTCTGCTCGTATTTATTGATCGGCTACTATTACGATCGCGTCTCGGCGGCGAAGGCGGCCACCAAAGCCTTCGTGGTGAACCGCATCGGTGACGCCGGATTCCTGCTGGCGATCTTTCTCGTCTTCGTAAACTTCAAGACCCTGGACTACACCCACGTCTTCGCGCAGGCTGGCCAGCTTTCGACGAACATGGCCACGGCGATCACCCTCTGCTTGCTGCTCGGAGCGATCGGGAAATCCGCCCAGATTCCTTTGTACACCTGGTTGCCGGATGCGATGGAGGGTCCTACGCCGGTCAGCGCGCTGATCCACGCTGCCACGATGGTCACGGCCGGGGTCTACATGGTCGTGCGCAATCACGTGCTCTACGACATGGCGCCGGTGGCCTTGACCACCGTGGCCTGGGTCGGCGGCCTCACGGCGCTGTTCTCGGCGACGATCGGATTGCTCCAGAACGACATCAAGCGTGTGCTGGCTTATTCCACGGTGAGCCAACTTGGGTACATGTTCCTGGCCTGCGGCATCGGCGCGTATACGGCCGCGATCTTCCACCTGATGACCCATGCCTTCTTCAAGGCTCTGCTCTTCCTCTCAGCCGGTTCCGTGATCCATGCCCTGGCGGGCGAGCAGGATATCCGCAAAATGGGCGGCCTGAAAGCCAAGATCCCGTGGACCCACGGTCTCTTCCTGGTGGGCACGCTCGCGATTGCCGGCATCTTCCCGTTGGCCGGGTTCTGGAGCAAGGACGAGATCATGGCCCACGCCTTCGTGCACGGCTATTACGTGCTGTACGCGATGGCGGCGCTCGGCGCCTTCCTGACCGCCTTCTACATGTTCCGCCTCACCTATCTCACATTTTACGGTCAGTCGCGGGTCGATCATCATGTGGCCCAGCATATCCATGAATCCCCTGGCATCATGATCGGGCCGCTGGTGGTGCTGGCTGCGCTTTCCGTGGTGGGCGGCTTCCCCGGCGTGCCTCCCGAGACCGGGTGGTTCCATCATTTTCTCGGTCCGGTGGCCACCACGGCTGGGACAGGTGAAGAGCACGGCGTTGGGCTCGGACTCATCGTGATCCTGATGGCGGTGGCGACCGTCATCGCCTTGCTCGGGTGGGGATTGGCCCACTACCTCTACAGCGTCCAGACCGAGGCCGCGTCGCAGTGGGCCGGCCGCGTCCCCCGCTTGTACACGACGCTCCTCAACAAATATTATGTGGACGAGTTCTACGATGCGACGGTCGTCGAGCCCGCCAAGCGTGTGGGGCTCCACTGGGACTGGTTTGACCGGAGCGTGATCGACGGGGTCGTGCGCGGCGTGGGGCGCCTGACTGAGACCGGCTCGGCACTGAGCACGGCGTTCGAGAAATACGTCATCTACGGGGTGATCAACGTCCTGGGGTACGGGAACCACCTGGCGGCTTGGTCGTGGCGGAAGCTGCAAAGCGGGAAGGTGCATCACTATGCAGCTATCATCGTGGCGGGGTTGTTCATCCTGGTGCATCTGATCCTGATATGGTGGACCGGGTCGTCGTCAGACGGCATGGCGTTAGGTAGTCGTTAACCGTTATTCGTTAATCGTTCATCGCGTCTAACGGTTCACGTTTAACGTTTCACGAATGCTTGTGTGGATTCTATGTTAGAGGAACTGACCTTCGGGTTCCCCATTCTGTCGCAACTGCTGTTCCTCCCCCTCGCGGGAGCGTTGGTGCTGTGGCTTCTGGAGGAGGAGGACCAGATCAGAAGCACGGCGCTGGCCGTGGCGGCCTTGGAACTCTTCCTGGCCATGATCGTGCTGTTCCGCTTTGTGCCGGACTCCGCCGCGATGCAGTTCTCCGAGAAACTGCAATGGATCCCGCCGCTCGGAATCAGCTACCACCTGGCGGTGGACGGGATCAGCGTGCTCTTTGTGGGCCTGACCGCCTTTCTGACGCTTCTGATCATCCTCTACTCCTGGGACACGGTCCGCTATCAGATCAAGGAGTACTTCATCGCGCTGCTGGCGCTCGAGACGACCCTCATCGGCATCTTCGTGTCGCTCGACCTGATTCTCTTTTTCGTCTTCTGGGAGCTGATGCTGATCCCCAGCTACTTCCTCATCAAGCTGTGGGGCAGCGGCGTGGATCGGCAGTACGCCGCGCTCAAATACGTGCTGTACACCTTGCTGGGCAGCGTGTTCATGCTGGTCGGCATCGTGCTGCTGAACCTGAACTACCATGACTGGGCGGTCACCCACCGCGTGGAGCCGTCCTATACCTTCGACTTCCTGCAACTGCTGACGACCCCGATTCCGGCCGACCGGCAGGTGTTGATCTTCTGGCTCATCTTCCTGGGGCTGGCGTTCAAGGCCCCGATCTTCCCGTTCCACACCTGGTTACCGGATGTGCTGATGGAAGGCCCGATCGGCATGGCGGTGGTCCTGGCCGGACTCAAGCTCGGAACGTATGGTTTCATGCGGTTCAGTCTCCCGCTCTTGCCGGAGGCTTCACAGAGCAAGGGCGTGGTGACGGTCGTGGTGGCCTTGGCGTTGATCGCGATCCTGTACGGAGCGATCGTGGCGTTGATCCAACCGGACCTGCGCCGTCTGTTGGCCTTCAGCAGCATCAGCCACCTCGGCTTCTGTGTGCTGGGCGTGTTCGCGCTGAACTTCCAGGGTCTGCAGGGCGGCTTGCTGACCATGATCAATCTGGGCTTCACCACCGCGGGGCTTTTCTTCCTGGCCGGGTTCCTGTACGTGAGGCGGCACAGCACCAACCTGTCGGCCTTCGGCGGGCTCGCGAAAAAGCTCCCGTTGCTGGCCACCTTCCTGCTGATTATCGGACTGGCCTCGATCGGACTGCCCGGCACCAACGGGTTCGTAGGCGAGTTTCTGGTTCTGCTGGGCGCCTTCAAGGCGCACTGGCTCTACGGGTCGGTGGGGGTGCTGGGCGTGATCTTGGGGGCGGCGTACTTTCTGTGGTTCTACGAGCGCGCGATGTTCGGCCCGCTGGCGAAGGGTCTCCCCCATGCCGTCGCGGACCTGAACAGCCGCGAACTGGTCATTGCCGTCTCGCTATCCGTCATGATCTTCTGGATCGGTCTGTACCCGGCGCCGTTTCTCCGGATCATGAACGGTTCGGTACAGGCACTGGTCGAACGGTTGGAGCACGGGACGGTGGCGGAGCGGGCGTTAGGCGTGAAGCGTGAGGCGTTCAGCGAAGCCCCCAAGGTGGCCCCTCACGCCTCACCCCTGACGCCTCACGAAGGATAGCAGTCTCATGGCGGATTACACCCTGCTGATCATTTTGTTCGCGCCTTTTTCGGGGGCGGTGGTTCTGCTGTTCGTGCCGAATCGGCAGGCGTTGCAGGTCCGCCTGATTGCAGCCACAGCGTCCGGCATCTGCATGCTCGCCTCTTTCTATCTGTTTTACGCCTTCGATCCGGCGAGAGGCGGGTTCCAGTTTGTCCAGCGGTTCGAGTGGTCCAGGGAACTGGGCATTGCCTTTTACCTGGGTGTGGACGGCATCGGGACGCCGCTGGTGCTGGCCTCGTCGATCCTCTTGTTCGCCGGCATCTTCATCTCCTGGCACATCAAGGACCGCACGAAAGAGTTCTACATTTTCCTGCAGATCCTGGCCGCCGCCACCATCGGCGTCTTCATGTCGTTGGACCTCTTTTTCCTGTATTTCTTCTACGAGATGTCGGTGATCCCAATGTACGTGCTCCTGGGCGTGTGGGGCAGCCATACCAAGGGCTACCTGGACATGACCGGCCCCGAGGGGCTAAAGAAGCGGGACTCGGTCGGGTTCATCTTGAACTTCGCGGCGAACAGCAAAGAGTACGCCGCGATGAAGCTGACCCTGTTCCTCTCGGTGGGGGCGGTGGTCGCGCTGATGGGCATCTTATTGATCTACAAGTTCTCGGGCCTCCATACGTTCGATATTGTGGTCCTGCGGGAGCAGACCAGGTTCTCGGGCTCGCTGGCCACGACCATCTGGCTACTGATCTTCTTCGGGTTCGCGTCGATCGCGCCGCTCTGGCCGCTGCATTCCTGGTCGCCGGTGGGGCACGCCGCGGCGCCGGCCGCCACCAGCATGCTGCACGCCGGCGTGTTGATGAAGCTCGGGCACTTCTCGATCATCCGGATCTGTTATGAGATCTTGCCGGAGACCACGCGCGAGCTGATGCCGATCGCGGCCGTGCTCTGCATCCTCAACATCATTTACGGCGGGTTGGTAGCCTTCTATGCCAAGGACACGAAGTACGTGATCGGGTACTCCAGCTCCAGCCATATGGGCTACGTCTTCCTGGGCATGGCGGCGCTGGACTACATCAGTTTGACCGGCGCGGTGCTCTACATGTTCGCGCACGCGCTGGCGACAGGGATGCTGTTCGCCATGGCCGGCTGGGTGTACGACCAGACGCACACCCGCGACATCCCGTCCCTCGGCGGGCTGGTCAATCGGATGCCATTTGTCGCGGGCTGTTTTTTGGTCGCCTGCATGGCCTCGGTCGGCATGCCCGGTACCGTGAATTTCATTGCCGAAATCATGATCCTGGTCGGGAGCTGGAACAAATACCCGATCCAGGTCATCATCGCGGTGGTCGGAATCGTGCTGACCCTGGCCTATCTCTTCCGGATGATGCGGGGGGTGTTCTACGGGTCCATGGAAGCGAAATACAGTCGTGCGCATGACGCAGTGACGATCGTGGACCGGCTCCCGCTCCTGCTCATGATCGGCTGCAGCATTACGTTCGGCATCTTCCCCGGGCATTTCTATGACGTGATCCGATCCGGGGTGGACCCCTTGCTGGCACGCGTCATCGCCGTGGCGCCGCTGGCGGCGCAAGATCGTGATGGGTTAGGCGTGAGGCGTGATGCGAAGGTCCAACCTATCACGTCTAGTGCCCTGCGCCTCACTGATGACGCCTCACGCTTCACGCCTCACGCCTTACGAGGAGAAGAATGACTTTCACCTTGACCATGTCGGGATCTGACCTGCTCCTTCTCCTGCCGGAGATGCTGCTGACCATCTGGCTATGCGTGGTCTTGATCGTGGACTTCGCGCTGCCGCGGCTGCCCAAGGACCGGCTGGCGTATATGAGCGTGGTCGGCCTGGCGGTTGTGCTGGCCAACCTGGTCTGGTTTGACCTGGCGGGGGTCACCGGCACCTTGTTCGCCCACATGTTCGTGGTGGATCGGCTGGCGCTGTTCTTTAAGATCTTCATCGTGGGCGCCACGGTCCTGGTGATTCTGGCCTCGGTGGACTATGTCCGGCGGTTCCGGTTTTTCAAAGGCGAGTATTATTTCCTTGTCCTGATGTCGGCCCTGGGCATGATGTTCATGGCCTCGGCCAACGATCTCCTATCGGTTTTCATCACGCTGGAGTTCTCCACCTTCGGCTTTTACATCCTGGTGGCCTACTTGCGCGACGATGTGGCCTCCAATGAGGCCGGGCTCAAGTTTTTCATCCTGGGCGTGTTCGCGGCGGGGCTCTTGGCGTACGGCATCAGCCTCGTCTACGGCGAGACCGGGAAGATTGTGTTTTCGGACATCGCGTCGGCCTCGGCCACCCCCGGCCTGATCATCGGCTTCCTGCTCATCTTCGCGGCGCTGGGCTTCAAGATCGGGGCGGTGCCGTTTCATTCGTGGATCCCCGACACCTATCACGGCGCGCCCACGCCGGTCACCGCGTTTCTGTCCATCGCGCCCAAGGGGGCCGCGTTCGCCATCCTCCTCCGGATGTTCTTCGTATCGCTGGCCACCTTCAAGCCGGCCTGGGCCCTGCTGCTGGTCGGCGCCTCGATCCTGTCCATGACGTACGGGAACATCGTGGCGATCGCCCAGCGGAACATCAAGCGGCTGCTGGCCTATTCCGGGATCGCGCAGATCGGCAACATCCTCATCGGGCTGGCGGCCGGCACTAAGATGGGCAGCGACGCCATCCTGTTCTACCTGCTGACCTATCTGTTCGCCAACCTGGGCGCGTTCGCGATCGTGATCGCGGTCGGCAATCTGATCCAGAGCGATGAAATCGAAGACTACAACGGCCTGAACCGACGCTCCCCGTTCTTGGCCTTCGCCATGTTGGTCTTTCTGCTGTCGCTGGCCGGGGTCCCGCCGCTGGCCGGGTTCATCGGCAAGCTCTACATCTTCCTGGCGGCGATCAACGAGGGGCTCTA
>Ga0184633_10001154_pt1 | contig 10751 bp, 5 predicted proteins | sample PLM31_170_b1_FD_133156 | JGI IMG/M metagenome (GOLD analysis project Ga0184633, IMG submission 133156) | Groundwater sediment microbial communities from an aquifer in East River, Colorado, USA - PLM3-1_170_b1 | ecosystem: Environmental > Terrestrial > Soil > Riparian zone | place: USA: East...
GGGGACCGTGATGTCCACCGGCTCCATGGGCTGCCGGGAGGCCGAGGACAGCATCCGGAAGCGGTCGAGGAGGTCGTCCATCCGGGCGATCTCGCGCCCGGCGACTCGGCTGAAATTGTCCCGGAAGCCCGCGTCGTTGAAGCGGCTCGGCAGGAGTTGGGTGAACGTCTTGATCGCCACCAGCGGGTTGCGGATCTCGTGGACCATGCCGGAGGCAATCGCCTCCATGGAGGCCAGGCGCTCGGCCCGCCGCCGCTCGTGCTCCAGTTCCTTTACGCGGGAGAGATCGCTGAAGACCGCGACGGCGCCCACGAGGGCGCCCTGCGGGCTCCGCAAGGGGGAGATCGTGCACATGAGCGGCACCATCTGGCCGCCCTGGTCCGGCAGGGCGATTTCCACCTGCGAACGGGACTGGCCATCGTTCAACGTGGCCTCGATCAGCCGGCCCAAGACCGGCGGCAGCTGCTCGACGCCACGCCCGCGAAGCGCCTCGGCCGGCTGACCCGTGAACTGCTCCGCCGCCTTGTTGAACACGGTGACCCGTCCGCGGCTTCCCACCGCGACCACCCCGCTCTCGATGGTCGCCAGGGTCTTGCGGAGCTCCTCGTTGACCTGGACCACGCGCTGGTGCGTCTGCGCGTTGCGGATCGCCACCGCGGACTGGTGCGCGAGCGTCTGGAGCAGGTCGGCGTCGTCGGTGAAGTAGGGGCTGCCCGAACGCTTCGGGCCGAGCACGATCAGGCCGAACAGCCGCCCCTCCTCGAGCAGCGGCGCGGCGACGTCCGCGTTGAGGCGGGTCATCTCCACCAGCGTGTCAACGCCCTCATCACGGCCAGTCAGCTCGTCGCGGAAGATGAGGGCTTGCATGGCGGCGGCGCGATGCGCGAGAGGAGATTTCAGGGCAAGGTACAGTGGCGCTGTGTCTCCTGCCGTCCCCCATGTCCGCTCGAGCTGCCGCTCGTCCTCGTCGAGCAGGTAGACCGCGGTCCACTCCGGCTTGAAGACGTCCCGGATCACGCCTCCAACGCACTCCAGGATCACGGGCAGCTCGATTGTGTTGCTCAGCGCCCGGCTGGTCTCGCGGATGATCCGCGGGTAGTCATACGGCTCCCGGTAGAGGTACCGATCGAACGCCCGCTGGATCCGCGTTTTGAGCGGGTAGAACAACACCGCGACGCCGAGCGCCAGGAGGATCTCGAGCGGATTGAACCATTGCTCATCACGGAGGACGAGGTTCGAGGCGACCAGAAGCAACACCAGTGCAACCCCGGCTACGGCAAAGGCTGCGAGGTACACAACGCCCTGCTTGATGACCACCCGGATGTCCATGAAGCGGTGTCTGATGATCGCGTGACCGATGAGGCCTAGCATGATGATGGAAAAAAGCGGGCCGTACTTGCTGTACCTCGAAGTCCCAAGCGTGAACGGAATGACTACATTCGTTACCACTGCCAAGGCTGTTGGCACTACCATAGCAATCAGAAGATATTTGGTCTGTAGTTTCAGCAGTCCTGTGGTTTGTCGGTAGGTTGAGTACAGCACGTAGAAGCCAAACGCAAAGCACCCTAGGACGTACACCGCGAAGGGACCGTGAAGAGGCCCGTAGACCGCGCGTATCTCCCCGCCTTGGAATCCTACGCCCCCAACCATCCACACGGACCACGAAAGGAACGAGAACCCGAGACCCAAGGGTGTGAACAGCCACCGGTTGATAGAGGATGTGCTGTGAGTCGAACTGGGAAAGCACTCAGCAAACCTGAGCATGGCGATAGGGACTAGGCTGCCCGCGGCGAAGCCCAATCTTGTATGCCACGCGTTCGGTGGTCTCGCTCCCTCGAACAAAGCCAGAGCCAAGGCCCACACGGCGATGAGCGCGGCGTATAGAAAGAATGCACGGTGCGTAGGGGATCGTGGATTTCTGCTGAAGACATATGCGCCGATTGACATGTTTGCGACTGCACACAGGACGAGCACGAGAGGAGTGATACTTGTGATCATCATCACAGCACCCTCATTTGCTATTGCTCGCGCATGGATCCCCTATGGGATGTGGCTACTCTCGGGAAGCTACCTAAGCAACGAGCTCCTTTCCTCGATGAGAGAACTGATGCTTGCTGCTGGAAATTCAACGAGGATGGTTGTACCAGACCCCTCCGATGCTTTCTCCACCGTGATGGTACCCTTGTGGGCGTCCGCTATGCTGTGGCAGATGGCTAGGCCGAGCCCTGAACCACGCGGCTTTGTGGTGAAGAAGGGCTCGAAAATCTTCGATCGTATGGCGTCCGGGATTCCCGAGCCTGTGTCGGTCACTGCGACCTGAATCCAACTCTGGCCTTGGCGCTGAAGTCGGACGATCGCTACGCTCAGCTGGCCTCCGGGTGTCATGGCCTCGACCGCGTTCAGAAGTAGATTCAGGAAGAGCTGCTTCACCTGTGTGGGATCGATTGCAACGAGGGCCTGAGATGCACCGAGATCTCGGTGCACCATAGTCTGCGTCTGCTCGAACTGGCCACGCAAGAGGGCTAGGGTGTCGGAGATTGGGTCACGAATGTCGGTCGCCGCTACGGCATCAGGTGTTGGTGTAGCAAGACCGCGGAGACGGCCTACCAGGCCATCTATCCGGTCGATCTCGGTCTTGACGACCTTCGAGAAGTCATCGCGAAAGTCTATGTCGGAGAATCGCTCGGGAAGTAGTTCGGCGAATGTTTTTATGGCTACGAGTGGATTCTTGATCTCATGCGCAATACCCGACACGAGGGACCCAAACGATGCTAGACGCTCCGCACGCCTTTTTTCGCTTTCAAGAGCCTTGATCTTCGAGAGGTCGCTGAAGACAATGAGCGCGCCAATGACCGTGCCGCGTTCATCTCGAAGCGCCGTGGTTGAGCAGACGAGAGGAATCCGGCGATCGCCTTCGTTTGGCAGAGTTGTCTCTGTCTGAGTACGTGGATGGCCATCAGCGAGCGTCTCCCGTAGCTGGGAACCCAATGGAAGTGGCAGGTTATCAACGTCGAGAGTCGAGAGGCGTTCTCTCGATAGCCCCGTAAGCCGTGCAGCCGTGGAGTTACAAAGGGCCACCTTTCCTGCAGCATCGACTGTTACGACACCGCTGTCCATAGTCCGAAGGATGTTCTCCACATACTCGTTGGCAAGGACAACCTGTTGATACAGCTGGGCATTCTGCATTGCGACGGCTGCCTGCCCAGTTAACGTTGATAGGAGATCGAGGTCTTGTCCGAAGAATGGGTCGCCAGACCGCTTGGCTCCAATCGCGATGAGGCCGGCAAGGGACTGGTCTCTTAGGAGCGGAATTGCGACGTCGCCCCCTAGTGAGGCAAGTTCTCCTGCGGCCGTGACGATGCTGTGGTGTGTCGAGCGGTGGGCTGCTTCCTCTCGTACCAGAGGTTTTCTCTCGTCACTGAGGTAACGTAGGATGGCTGAGTGCCCGGCAAGCGAGCGAGGAGGTGCACTGGCCTTGTACCCTGGTGTCGCATGATAGAAATGGCGCCCGAGTGTTCTTCCAGGTTGATCGAGGACGTAGACTGCTACGAACTCGACCTGGAAAGTCTGCTCGATAACCGCGGCGAGATAGTCGACTAGGGGCTCAAGGGTGAGCGTCGTACTCAATGTTCGACTGGCTTCGCGAAGGGTTTGCTGATAGTCGTATGTGTGGCGGTACAGATACCGATTGAATGAAGTGTTGATCCACCCTTTGAGTGGCTGGAACACGATCGCCACGATGACCGCGAAGGCCAAGGCTTCCAAGAGCGGGATGCTCTCACTCTCCCTTCTGATAGTTTGGTGAAAGATCTCCACCAACACGAAAAACATCAGTGCGGCTGTGGCGATCGCACAGACATAGACCACACCCTGGCGGATGACGAGTTGGACATCCATCAGGCGGTGTCTGATGATCGCGTGGGCGATCATCGCAATCATGACAACAGAGAACAGCGGCCCGTACTGACTTAGAGCAGATGAACCAGTGATCAGAGGCACGACGAGGTTCGTGCTGATAGCGAAGGCACCGGGAACGAGGAGAGCTACGAACAAGTACTTCAATTGGTGACGCTCTGCTCCGCGGGCAGCTCGTGTATTGCGGATGATCGTCAAAACGCTGTATCCAACGCAGCACAGAACATAAACCGCAAAAGCGTCATAGAGCGACCCGTATGTCAGCGTACGACCCGTGGCAGTCCGAGTGGCGGAGCTGACAATCCAAGGGCTGAGCATTGAGAAAAGCGTGAAGGCGCAGGCGGACGCCCCCAAAATACGTATGGGCCAAGATGTAGGTAGTGTATTCCGAAAAGGAAACATCTGGAAGAACAGCACCATCGCAAAGACACTAAGGCCGGCCATTACGAACGCCAGGCGAGCCCAGAAAAGCGCAGGCTCACTACCGGCAAGTCTACTGACTTGGGTGATACTCCATCCAGCTATCGAGAAGGCAAAGAGCGCAAACGAGCGGTTGACCCAATGGCTGGTATTCCTCGAGTAGACGAGGGCGCCGAGGGCGAAGTTAAGAAGACTGACGAGGACGAGGAATCCGAGTTGCGGCACGGTCTCAGACTCTGACGCTGCCGAGGGCTAGCACGGAATGGGTGCCCCCGAGCGAATGGGCCGCAATCAAGGCATTGTTGATTCTGCTAACTCGCGCATAGTTTGGTACGTAGTCGAGGTCACAGTTCGGGTCGGGTACGCGGTAGTTGATCGTGGGCGGGATCACTCCGTGCGACACGGCCAGAGCTGTCGAAATGGCTTGTAGGATTCCGCTAGCTGCGATGGGTTGCCCGATCATTGACTTGATCGAGCTGACGGGTATGGCGTAGGCGCCCCGCCCAAAGGCCAACTTGAATGCATTCGTTTCTACCGTGTCATTGTCCTGCATTGAGTTCCCGTGAGAATTAATGTAGTCAATGCGATGTCCCTCCACGCCACTGCTCAGCAGAGCCCCTCGGATCGCGTCAGCAAGAGTCGCGCCACTGATATCGCGCTTTCGGAGGTGCAAGGCCTCGCTTGTGTTCCCGTACCCGGTAACCTCTGCGTAGATTGGGGCACCCCGATCAAGAGCCCCCTCAAGCGTTTCCAGCACGACGGTACCGCCTCCCTCGCCCAGGACGAGTCCGTCGCGGGTAAGATCGTATGGGCGAGAGGAGCGAGCGGGATCGGATACCGGATTTGCCAAGATGCCTAGCGCGCAGAAGGTGGAGAAGCCGAGCGGGCTGAGAGGAGCCTCGGTGCTACCAACCACCGCTGCCGTGATGGAACCCTCCTTGATTTGGTCATAACCCCACTTGATTACATCCAGACCCGTTGAACACCCAGACGCGAGAGTCATGGACGGCCCCTTGATTCCAAGCTCGATCGCAACATGACTAACAGGTGCGTGCGTCGAGTACTTAAAACAGGTGAGGGGGTCTAGTCCTTCATATCCTTCTCGCTTCACGGTCTCATGTGATTCTTCCACTTTCTCAAAACCATTCACACAGGTTCCAAAGCACACTGCCACGTTGCGTCGGGTTTTCACGTCTAGCGGTAGTTTGGCGTCGTCAATTGCCATCTGAGCCGAGGCGAGAGCAAACTGGCTAAAGCGCCAAAGTTCGCGAGCGTTCTTCTTTGTCATGAAGTCCGTCGCTTGAAAGTTCTTGACCTCTGCAGCCACACGACAAGGAAAGGGGGTGGGATCAAACAATGTTATCTCGTCGATCCCGGACTTGCCGGCGACGAGGGCGTCCCAGAAGGCGTCCTTGCCGATGCCGTTGGGGGCGACCACTCCCAGGCCGGTGATGACTACGCGACGGGACTTTCGCACCGTTCCCTCCCCGACAGCTCGACGGCTCAGCGATCGATGCGTAGGGCGAGACATCAACTAAACTATCATAGGTACAGGAAAATCCTCAGGATTGCTGACTGTCCCCTTTGAGGTACAATCAGCCTAGATCATGGTCCCCCGCCTCTCTCGCCGAACCTTCCTGGCGGCCTCGCTGCCGCTGCTGGCGAGCCCTCAGGCAGCCTTGGCGCAGGCTCCCCCGCAGGCCCCGGTGCGACAAGTCTTCGACTACTCCGTAAATGTGGGCGTCCTCTTCAACCTGATCACCTTCGCCCTCAAGGGTACGGTCGTGAAGGAGATCGACCCAACAGCCGGCCGCTATCGCATCCGCGTGAACGGCGAGGGGGACAGCATCTCCCTGCACACCGAGGCGAGCGGCATGATCCGGCAGGGACGCTTCACACCCGTCGAGATCCGCAGCCACAGCACTATCCGGGGCCGGGAGAGCCGGCTCGACATGCGTTACGACCACGACCGCGGCACGGTCGAGTACCACTCCGTCATGCACACCTTCTTCCTCGGGCGGCGCCGGCAGGTGGACGATACCCTCAAGTTGCCGACCGACCGCCGCGTGGACGATCTCCTCTCGGCCGAGCTCAACTTCGCCGCCAACGTGCTGGAGCAAGACCCGGACGGCACCTATCGCACCTTCATCGTCCGCCGCGCGCGACCCGCAGACGAGGGCCCCGACGACGTCTCCGCAAGCGGCTACCATGCCGAGCTGATCCCGCTGCGCTTCCAGGCCGTGCCTGAGGGCGCCTCGGGTCGCCTCCGCGCCCTCATCGACATCACCAGTTTTTCCTCCTGGGCGCGCCACAACCAGCCGGCCCGCGTCACGTTCGGTCCCGACCGGCACCTCGAGAGCCTGGAGACCAAGCTGATCCTGGGCACCACCTTCAAGGTGCGCGTCGCGGCCGGCGGCTGACGCCCTCTCCGATGGGCCACGATCTCGTCGGGTTGGGGGAGGTCATGCTCAGGCTGGCCGCCCCGCCCCCGCAGCGTCTCGACCAGGCCGTCGCGCTCGATGTCCAGATCGGCGGCTCCGAGGCCAACGTGCTGGCAGCCGTCTCGTGCCTCGGGCTGCGGACGGCATTCATCTCGGCCTTGCCCGCCGAGCATGCCTGGGGGGATCGCACGGTGCGTGAGCTATCCGGCCACGGCGTGGACTGCGCTGGCGTGCTGCGACGGCCCGGCAGCCGCATGGGCCTCTACTTCCTCGAGTACGGCGTCCCGCCGCGCCCCGTCCGCGTGCTCTACGACCGTCGCGATTCGGCGATGAGCCAGCTCGTACCGGAGGAGGTGGACTGGGCGCTCGTACGCGGGGCGCGTTTGGTGCACCTCTCGGGCATCACCGCCGCGCTCGGTGACAACCTCCGCGCGGTCGTCAGGCGGGCTTGCCGGGAGGCGCAGTCGGCGGGCGTGTCCGTGTCGTTTGACGTCAACTATCGCTCGCGCCTCTGGTCGGCCAAGGAAGCTAGAGATTTTCTGTCGGAGGCGCTCACGGCTGTCCGCTATCTCTTCATCGGCTCGGACGACGCCGAAACCGTGTTCGAGCTGTCAGGCGAGCCGGAGAAGGTGTTGCGCGGGCTCGCGCGGTTGGCGCCGGCGGCCACCATCGCGCTGACGCTCGGCGAGGCGGGCTCGGCCGTGCTGGACGCCGGCGCTGTCCTGCGGCCGTCGCGGCTCTACTCGGTCACCACCGTGGACCGCGTGGGCGCGGGCGATGCGTACGCCGCGGGCTTCCTCTGGCGCGTGCTGCAGGGGCGCTCCGTCCAGGAGGCGGTGGACGCGGCGACGGCGCTGGCCGCGCTCAAGTGCACGATCTGGGGGGACATTGCGCTCGTGCGCCCGCCCGAGCTCGAAGAGCTGATGGCCTCCGCCAACTCCGAGATCCGCCGCTAGACCGCTGATGGCTGAAGTCCAGCGCGAAGCCGAGAGGATCCTCAAGGACCTGACCGAGGCCCAGCGGCAGGCCGTCACTCACGAGGCGGGGCCGCTGCTCATCATCGCGGGGGCGGGAACAGGCAAGACGACGGTCATCACCCACCGCATCGCGTACCTGATCGCCACGCGGAAGGCCCGGCCGTCGGAGGTCCTCGCGCTGACCTTCACCGACAAAGCGGCCGCCGAGATGGAAGAGCGCGTGGACACACTCGTGCCCTACGGGTACGCTGACGTCCAGATCTCGACCTTCCACGCCTTCGGTGACCGGCTCATCAAGGAAAACGCGCTCGAGCTTGGGCTGACGCCGGATGCGAAGGTTTTGACACGAGCGGAGCAGATCGTCTTCTTACGCGACCCTGAGCGCCTGTTCAAGCTCCCGCTGAAGCACTACCGGCCCCTTGGTGATCCAACTCGTCTTCTCCAGGCAATCACGAACCTCATTAGCCGGCTCAAGGATGAGGATGTAGGACCTGACGAGTATCTGTCGTATGCCCAGGATCTGTTGGCAGAGGCGAGCGACGACGGTATGCGGCTCGAAGCGGAGGAGCACATCGAGCTAGCGCGCACGTATGCTCAGTACCAGATGTTGATGGTTCAGGAGAAGAATCTCGACTTCGGCGATCAGATCGTCGAGGTGTTGCGCCTCCTGCGTACTCGATCTCATGTCCTCAGGCGCTGCCAGGAGCGCTACCGCTTCATCCTCGTGGATGAGTTCCAGGACACCAACTACGCGCAGTTCGAGGCGGTCAAGCTCCTGGCCGCGAAGCACCACAACCTCACGGTCGTGGCAGACGACGATCAATCAGTCTATAAGTGGAGGGGCGCCGCCATCTCCAACGTGATCGGGTTCAAGGGGCAGTATCCCGACGCCCGTGACGTGGTGCTCTCGGAGAACTACCGCTGCCCGCAGGCGGTGTTGGATGCAGCGTACAAGCTGATCCAGCACAACAACCCCGATCGGCTCGAGGTCAAGTACGGGATCAGCAAGAAGCTCAAGAGCCTGGCCGCGACGGCCGGAGCGCGCGGGCCTGTTCACCTGGCCTTCGATGCTGTGACGAGCGAGTCGGACCGTGTCGCTGGGATCATCGAGGAGGAGCACCGCAAAGGGCGCCCCTACAAGGACTGCGCCATCCTCGTCCGCGCCAACCATGACGCCGACGCCTTCCTTCGCGCGCTCAACCTGCGCGGTATCCCGTGGACCTTCTCGGGCAACGCGGGGCTCTACGGGCGGCCTGAAATCCGACTCCTCATCGCCTTCCTCCGGAGTGTCGTCCATACCGACGACTCGGTCAGTCTGCACTACTTGGCGTCGTCAGACATCTATCAGGTACCGATCGTGGACCTGACGGAGTGCGCGACGTACACTGACCGTAAACACCGAAGGCTGTTTCACGTCCTGCGGCAGGTGCCCTCGGACCTCGACCTAAGCGAAGAAGGGCGCGCGGTGATCGGGCGCCTCGTGGTTGACCTCGAGCGATACATGGAGCTGTCGCGCGAGATGCCAACAGGTGAGTTGCTCTACCAGTTCCTCGTGGACTCAGGGCTGATGACGCGCTACGCCAAGGCGCCTCCGGAGCAGGAGCAGGAGGTACAAAACGTCAGCAAGTTTTTCACGCGCGTGCGCGACGCTTCGCGCGTGCTCCAGTACGATAACGTGCGCGAGTTTGTCAATCACCTGGACCTGCTGATGGACGTGGGCGACGACCCGCCGGTGGCTGAGGCCGACACGGACACGCCCGCGGTGCCCGTCCTGACGGTCCACAAGGCCAAGGGCCTTGAATGGCCCGTGGTGTTCCTCGTCAACTGCGTCCAGGAGAAGTTCCCGACGCGGCGGCGCGGGGACGCGCTCGAGATGCCGCTGGGCCTCATCAAGGACACGCTGCCCACCGGCGATTTCCACCTGCAGGAGGAGCGGCGGCTTTTCTACGTTGGGATGACCCGCGCCAAGGAGGCTCTCTACCTTACGAGCGCCCAGGACATGGGGGGCCGGAAGAAGTGGAAGACGAGCCAGTTCGTGCTGGAGGCGCTCGACCTGCCCAAGGACGCGGCGCGGCCATTCAAGGCCAAGGCGATCGAAGAGCTCCAGCGCAACGCGCCGCCGCCGGCCCACGAGAACGGCGGTGCCGCGCCGATCCCGCCCGAGCAGGAGCTGACGGTCAGCCACAACCAGGTAGACGACTACGAGACCTGCCCGCTCAAATACCACTACATCCACATCAAGCGCATTCCGCTGCGCCAGCACCACAGCGTCGTCTACGGCAGCGCCATCCACAAGGCGGTCGAGTTTTACCTGCGGCGCCGGGCCGTGGGCAACTTTACCGCGTTGGAGGACTTCCTGAAGGCCTTCGACGACGCGTGGCGGAACGAGGGGTTCCTCACGCGCGAGCACGAGGAGCAGCGCAAGCGCGCGGGTGTCGAGGCGCTGACCCGCTTCTACCACGAGGAGGAAGCCTCGGGGCAGAAGCCCACGGACGTCGAGCGCGAGTTCGGTTTCGCGCTGGGGCCGACGCGCGTCCGCGGGCGCTTCGACCGCGTGGACGACACGCCCGAGGGCACAGTCGTCATCGACTACAAGTCGAGCGACGTCACCGAGCAGAAGAAGGCCGACCAGCGCGCGAAAGATAGCCTCCAGCTCAAGATGTACGCGCTCGCGCAGAAGGAGATGACCGGCCGGTTGCCGGCGCGCGTCGAGCTCCGCTTCCTCGAGTCGGGGCTGGCCGGCCGCCACAGGCCGACCGAGAAAGACCTCGCCGAGGCCCGCGAGGCCATCGAGGCGGCGGCGGCCGGGATCCGCGCCTGCCGCTTCGACCCCACGCCGGGCTACCAGACGTGCCGCTACTGCGCCTACAACCAGATCTGTCCCAGCACCGCCACCCGCGAGTAGCGCTCTCCTGTGGTTGCACCGATGGAGCATCTGTAGTACAGTCCTGTCCTACAGGAGGATGAGCATGCCTACCAGCGTTCGGCTCGACGCCAA
>Ga0184633_10001155_pt1 | contig 10751 bp, 9 predicted proteins | sample PLM31_170_b1_FD_133156 | JGI IMG/M metagenome (GOLD analysis project Ga0184633, IMG submission 133156) | Groundwater sediment microbial communities from an aquifer in East River, Colorado, USA - PLM3-1_170_b1 | ecosystem: Environmental > Terrestrial > Soil > Riparian zone | place: USA: East...
CGACGGATCGGTCTGGTATTTCGGTGAAGACGTCTTCAACTACGAAGACGGGCGCGTCGCCGACACCTACGGCACTTGGCTCGCCGGGCGCGACGGTCCGGCGGCGATGATCATGCCCGCCCAGCCACAAGTCGGCCACGTCTACCGCCCGGAAAATATCCCCGGCGTGGTCTTCGAGGAAGTCATGGTTCAGGCCACCAGCGTAACCGTGGACGGCCCGATCGGGCCGGTGCCGGGTGCCATCGTCGTCCGAGAACTTCACATGGACGGCAGCTACGAGGAGAAGACCTTCGCCCCTGGCTACGGGGAGTTCTTCACCGGCGGAGGAGGCGACCTCGAGGCCTTGGCCCTCGCCATTCCCACCGATTTCCAGAGCGGCGCCTTGCCAGAGGAACTGACTACCTTGTCCACCGACACGGACCGAATCTTCGATAGCGCCTTGCGCCGGGACTGGCAAGCGGCCAAGGCGGAACTGGCCGGCGTGTTGGCTGCCTGGGAAGGGCTCCGGGAAGTGCAGGTGCCTGGGATGCTTGAGAGCGAGATGGACCGGGCCTTGGAAGCCCTCAGCCTGGCGGTGGGCTCGCAACAAGCAGCAGAAGCCGGTCAGGCGGCTATCGGTGTCGGCCGGGCAGCGCTCGACCTGCAGTTGCAGTATCGTCCTTCGACCGAGATCGAGATGGCGCGCTTCCAACTGATGGCTCGGCAGCTTGGTCTGGACGCGGCCGCAGAGGATACGGCGGGAGTCTCCGGCGATGTTGCGAGCCTCGTGTGGATTCGGGATCGGTTCATACAGAGGCTTTCGAACCCCGAGGCGCAGTCGATCAACGGACTGCTCGGGGAGATTCGGGCTGCAGCCGACGGGGAGGATCTGCAGGCCGCCGCGCAGGCCGCGGGCCGTCTGGGCGATCTTCTCGTCCTCCTTCGCCCTCCGCCATGACGTACCGCGCCCGGCCATGTCCATGCGCCATGCACGCGATGGGCCCGGCCGGCCCGTTTCATCCGGGCTTCATCTCTCGGAGCTATACTCGGACAACCAGACGAGGTGTCTGCGCGTGCGCATTCTCGTCGTTGAGGACGAACCCCGGATTGCAGCCTACGTCAAACGCGGCCTCGAAGAAGAGGGATACGCGGTCGATACCGCCCGCACCGGCCTGGAGGCTCTCGAGTGGGCCGAGGCCGTTCCCTTCGACCTGATCGTCCTGGACGTCCTACTACCCGTGCTGGACGGTCTGGCAGTTTGCCGTGAACTGCGCCACCGCGGATATCGCGCGGCGATCCTCATGCTGACCGCCCGGCAAGCGGTGGAGGACCGGGTCCGGGGATTGGACGCCGGAGCCGACGACTACCTGGTCAAGCCCTTCGCCCTCAGCGAACTGGTCGCCCGACTGCGCGCCCTGTCCAGACGCGGGGCGGACAGCCCGAGAAGCCCGGTGCTCGAGCTGGAGGACCTTCGACTGGATACGGTCACACGGCGGGTAACCCGCGGTGGCGGCCCTATCAGGCTAACCGCCAAGGAGTACGCCGTGCTCGAATGCTTGCTACGGCAGCCGGACCGCGTGCTCACCCGTACGCAGATCGCCGAGCAGGTCTGGAATTACGATGTCTACAACCAATCGAATGTGGTTGATGTGTACATCCGTAACCTTCGCCGCAAGCTGGACGACCCATTTCCCCGCAAGCTGATTCACACGGTGCGAGGGGCAGGCTATCGGCTGTCGACACAGGCTGAGGATGAAGCGGCTTAGAACGCTGCGCGTCCGATTTGCCCTGGGCACAGCCCTCCTGATCCTCATTGTCCTATCCGTCTTCGGCGTCTACATCTACGAAAGTATGTCCCGCCGCCTGGCGTCGGCGATCGACGACTCCCTCGAACTGGTCGCTGCCCAGGTGATCTCCGGGATCGAGTTCGGCGACAACCGGCCTTTCTTCTCCGAGACCTTGAGCGAAGAGCCGGAGAATATCGATCTTCGGCAGCGAGGCTACTCAGCGTGGGTTTTCACCCCGAAGGGGGAGCTCCTGGCTTCGTTCGGACGTTATCAATCCATCGGGCTTTCGCCTGGGGGCCTTGCGGCTGCGCCGGAGTTCGCCACACTCGTCGACGCGGAGAGCGACGACGTGGTCCGCCTCCGAATCGCTCCCGTCTCAGGCGGCTCGGGCCCGACCGCCTTCGTTCAGGTAGCGAAGTCGCTCGAAGAGCTTTCGGAGACTCTGGGCGACCTGCGGACAACGCTGATGGTGGCGGTGCCGGTTCTGGTAGCCGTGGCGGGGCTCGGCGGCTATCTGCTGGCGGCGCGCGGGCTGGCGCCCATCGATCGCATCACTCAAACCGCGCAAAGGATCTCGGCCGAGGACCTTTCCGCTCGTATCGACTTGCCGCCCATCGATGACGAAGTCGGGCGGCTCGCGCGGACCTTCGATGCAATGCTCGCCCGGATCGAGGGTTCGTTCCGTCGCGAGCGGCAGTTCTCGGCCGATGCTTCCCACGAACTCCGCACGCCGCTAAGCGCCATCCAGGCGATCCTCGGCGCCGTTCGCCAACGGCAACGCACGGTGCCGGAGTATCAGCAGGCCCTGGCCGACTTGAGCGAAGAGGCCGACCGACTCCAAACCGTGGCAGCCGACCTCCTTCAACTGGCGCGGCCGGAACGGTTGGGCTCCATCCCGCGTGAACCAGTGGATCTTTCGACCCTGCTCAATGATCTGACGGATTCCTTCCGGTCCCAGGCCGAGGCTAAGGACATCACTTTGACCAACGACGTTCCCGGCGGGTTGACCGTCCTGGGCAGCAGCGACGACCTGATTCGACTGTTCGCCAACCTCATCGACAATGCGGTGAAATACGCCGAAGGAGGCGCCGTTGACCTGTCGGCGGATTCGCTGGCCAGCAGAGTCACGGTCACGATCGCCGACACCGGGGGCGGCATCTCTGAGGAACATCTCCCCCGGATCTTTGACCGCTTCTACCGGGCAGACTCATCACGCGCGTCGCCTGGCGCAGGGCTCGGCCTGGCGATCGCCCTCGAGATCGCACATGCCCACGGGGCCAGTCTCGAAGCGAGCAGCGAGGTCGGTGTCGGATCACGCTTCCGCGTGGTCTTCCCTCGAGGCTAAAGGCCCGGTCCTTCCCCCGACTTTGTCAACGTGCCCAGCGGGCCGCAACGGCGAGGCGCCGCCCTCGGGCGGATGGGCCCCGCGCCCCCTACTGACCAGGACCTTGGACAGCCGTTGGGATATTCTGGTTTAGACGGAAAAGATTGGCAGGGTCGTAGCGAGCTTTGATCGCCACGAGCCGGTCCCAGGTCGATCCGGGGTAGGCTTCGCGGACGCGCGCCTCGCCTTCTTCGCCCAGAAAGTTGACATACGCACCCGCGTCGCCCTGGCGCAAGGCCGCGGCGAACTCCGTCACCCACGTCTCTCGCTTAGGCCGATCATCGAGGCCGTCATAGAACGCAGCGACGTTCACCAAGATGCGGCTGGTCCGGTGGGCGAAGGCGGTCGCCTCGGGCGGCACCCGAGCCATCGCGCCGCCGAGCACGCGCAGTTGTGCCACCCTCAACGAAGCGTCGGAGGCCTGCAGGTGATCGACGATCGTCTCCGCCTCGCCGCGGTCGACCTCGTCGATAAACAGGGTGCGTCCAACCGCCGTGGGGTGGTAGGAGGGGTCGTCCGGGGGATACATCTCAGGGTATGGCATCGGCCGGATCATGTCGACGATGGGTTCGGCAAGCGCTCGGAAGGGTGCCATGGCGCGCTCGCCAGCCTCCCCTCCCCCGGCGTGGGCGAGCATGGCCATCACGATGAGCCTGCCATGATACTCCGGGGGCACAAACGGCATCGGCGGCGCCGGCATGACGTTGGCGATGGTCGACAATTCCTCCGGCGCGGCTTCGGCTTCAGCGATGAACGAGGCGATGACTTCGGGAGTGGCCGGCAGGATCAGCATGCCTCCCACGATCGCGTCGACTTCGTCCAGGCGAAACTGGAAGCGCGTGACGACGCCGAAGTTGCCACCGCCGCCGCGGATCGCCCAGAAGAGATCGGGGTGCGACTCCGCATCCACCCGCCTCAGCTGGCCATCCGCCGTCACCACGTCGGCGGCCAACAGGCTGTCGATCGTGAGTCCGTATTTGCGTACGAGATACCCAACGCCTCCGCCCAGTGTCAGGCCGCCGATGCCGACCGAGCCGGTGTCGCCGAACCCGGTCGCCAGTCCGTGGGCGCCGGCGGCCGTTGTGAATTCGCCTGCCGTCAGCCCGCTCTCGGCCCAAGCGGTTCGCCCGGCGGCATCGATCTCCAAGGCCTTCATATGTCGCAGGTCGAGGACGATGCCTCCGTCGGTGGAGCTATGGCCGGCGCCGCTGTGGCCGCCGCCGCGGATGGCAAGCTCCAGCCCCCGCCCGCGCGCAAGCGAGACAACGTGTGAGATGTCGGCCTGGCCCGAGACGTGGACGATGGCGGCCGGTCGACGGTCGAAACCGCCAAGGAAGACCGTGCGCGCCGTATCGTATTCAGCGTCGCCCGGCCCGATCACCTGGCCTTTGACACTGCGCCGGAGGTCCGGGAGATCGATCGTTATCCGCTGGGAGGTCGAAGACTGCATATGTCACTCCTTTGGAGACGAGGGCAAGGGATTCCTTCGAGCCGCGAAGGGCCCCGCCTCATTCTGTTCCTGATGGCGCCTCGTCTGCCAAGCGGACTCGGTGGACGACGGTCCTCGAGCACCTTCGCAGCGAGGTCGATACGCCTCAGAGACTCGGTGGCAGCCTGCCGATTGCGACGTTAGCCGTGCTGCGACGCGCCCGCACTGGCTGCGGCCCGATCGAGGAGCAGCTCGCGCTCGCGTGAGTTGTGCGTGAGGGCTGCCGCCCGCTCGAACTCCGCACGCGCTTCGTCGTGACTGCCGAGCCTGGTCAGCAGGTCGCCATGCACGCTCGGCAGGAGGTGGTAGCCGATGAGCGACGGCTCCGTCGTCAATGCCTCGACGAACTCCAGGCCCTGGGCGGGGCCAAACGCCATCGCGACGGCCACCGCGCGGTTCAACTCTACGACCGGCGAAGGTGCGATTTGGGCCAGCGCGTCGTAGAGCGCGACGATTCGTACCCAGTCCGTATCGGCCACGGACCGCGCTCGCGCGTGGCAGGCGGCGATGGCGGCCTGGAGCGCGTACGGGCCGAGCGCGTCTCCGAGCGACTCGGCACGCTCCAACGCCGCCAGGCCGCGGTGGATCAGGAGCTGATCCCATAGCGCTCGGTTTTGATCGAGGAGCAGAACAGGCTCTCCCGAAGGCCCCACCCTCGCCCTGATACGCGAGGCCTGGATCTCCATCAGCGCCACCAGGCCGTGGACCTCCGATTCCTCGGGAGCCAGTCCGGCCAGGATACGCCCAAGACGCACTGCGTCCTCGCAGAGCGCGGGTCGCATCCAGTCGTCGCCGGCCGTTGCCGAGTATCCCTCATTGAAGATCAGGTAAATGACCTCCAGCACCGAGGACAATCGAGCCGCGAGCTCGGCGCCTTGGGGGACCTCTAAGGGGACGCGCGCCTCGGAGAGGGTCCGCTTGGCGCGGACGATGCGCTGGGCGACCGTCGGCTCCGAGACGAGAAACGCCCGCGCAATCTCCTCCGTCGTCAGACCACCCAGCAAGCGAAGCGTGAGCGCCACCCGCGCCTCGGTCGAGAGGGCCGGATGGCAAGTCGCGAAAATGAGGCGCAGGAGGTCGTCGCCGACCTCGTCATCGAAGGCGGCCTCGAATTCGCGGGCGGCCATCTCCTGCTGAACCGCGAGCCCACGGCCGATCTCTTCGTGCTTCCGCTGGAGGCGCTGCATCCGGCGAAACTGGTCGATCGCCCGACGCTTCGCGGCGGCCATGAGCCAGGCGCCCGGGTTGTCCGGGACGCCCGACTCCGGCCACCGCTCCAGCGCGATCACCAACGCATCCTGCGCGAGGTCCTCGGCCAGACCGACGTCGCCGACGATCCGAGCGAGACTGGCGATGAGCCTGGCCGACTCGATTCGCCAGACCGCGTCGATCGTGCGGCGAATGTCGGAGGCGGTCATGGCGATCAGACCTGGGCCGGGCTAAGCCTGTTCGTAGGCTCGCTTCAAGCCCGCAATGTCGATTTTCTTCATTTGCAGCATGGCCTGCATGACATTCTGGGCTTTTCGAGGGTCCTTGTCTCCCAGCAGCTGACCCAGGGCGGTGGGGATGATTTGCCATGACACGCCGAACCTGTCTTTCAGCCAGCCGCATTGCTGCGCTCCCTGGTCTCCGCCTTCCGACAGCTTCTCCCAGAAGTAGTCCACTTCTTCCTGCGTCTCGCAGTTTACGAAGAGCGAGATCCCTTCCGTAAAGGTGAAATGCGGCCCACCGTTCAGCGCGTAGTACTCCTGACCCTCAAGGACGAAGGTCACGGACATGGCCGACCCTTTCGGCATAGGCGCCCCTTCGCCGTAACGGGCGACATCGACGACCTTCGAGTTCTTGAAGACCGAAACGTAGAGATTCGCCGCTTCCTCGGCTTGATGGTCGTACGTCAAGAATGTCGTGATTTTCTGCATGGCGCCCTCCTTGGGGCTAGTTCCAAATGCTATGTCCATCCGTACAACAACGAAAGTCCCATCCGACAATGGGTGGAACCGCCAATCTATCGCTTCGAATTCGCCTCGATCTGGGCGCGCTGGCGCTCCTCTTGCTGCCTGAGCTCCGGAGTGAACTCCGGGCCGAACTCCTCCATCTCGAACACCTGGCGGATCTCGATCTCACCCTCCGTGACACCGGCAGGACTGGGACAGCGCTTGACCCACTCGATGGCTTCTTCCATCGACTTCACCTGCCACAGCCAGAAGCCGGCGATCAGTTCCTTCGTCTCGGCGAAGGGCCCGTCGATCACGGTCGGCTTCCTTCCAGAGAACTTAACTCGGACGCCCTTCGAGCTCGGGTGAAGCCCCTCCGTCGCGAGGATCACGCCGGCGTTCACCAGCTCTTCGTTGTACTTGGTCATCTCGGTAAGGAACTTCTCGTCCGGGAGGACGCCCGCCTCGGAGTCCTTGTCGGCCTTGATCAACACCATGACTCTCATCGCATTCCCTCCATCAAGTTTTGGGTTTGGCCAGGCCCCGGGCGATCTCGACCGGCTGACCTTGGCCTCTACCTATACGTCGAACAAGGGGCGCCGGAATCGACACGGCGAACGGCGACTTTCCGGAGTCCCGAGTGCGCTCGAAGCGTTGAGCCGCCGAAAAACGGTTCACCGGCCTCGCAGAACGGGGACCGACCCCTAGCCTCCCGCCGCGCCCCCCACGATACGAAAGAGTGCCGCGCCGGTCGCGATCGCTTCGGGGAGCGGGGGGTCGGGTGCTCGTGTAGAGGATCTTGCCCGCAAGAGAAAAACCTCACGAACGCTCAGCGCTCGAGCGCTGCTGGAGGTCCTCGCCTGCCGCCAATGTGCCTCCGACTTGGCTCGGTCGGCACCCTTAGGATCCTGCGTTCGCCCTCTTGTGCGACCCGGCAGACCGGCGGGGCGACGAGCCGACCGCAGACGCCGGTACTCCAGAACCGTGAATTCAGACCAATCTTATCAGGCATCCAGCTTGGCTCCGAACCTGACCACGCCCCCCCGAGGTCAACTCGCTCCTACAGCCTGCTGTCTTCGACGTAGACGATCCCCCATGATCGCGGCCGGCCCGATCCACCTTGGATCCTGTCGATCCTGGAAACCGATCCATTGGTCGGGGATGAGTCGGCCGGTTACCCTTCTTGGGTTGACGCTTCAGCCCTTTCGTCTCATCAGGTAAACCGCGTAGCCGCGCGGCCAGCCACGCTCGTTCCGCCCCTCGGAAACGCGCTCGATGTCGAAGTATTCTGCAAAGCGGCGGTCGGCCTCCCCCGGCTCGAGCGCCATCGCCCCAAAGAAACCCACGCGGATTATCGCCCGCTCCCACGAGGCCAGATGCCATTCGAAGCAGTACAGCAGAAATTGGCTACCCGGACGCGTCAGAGGGAGGACACTGCGGAGGTAAAGATCACGGTCGCGCGGCGAGAGGTCATCCAGAGTCCCATAGTCGATCAGGAGATCGTACGTGCCGCTGATGGACCGAAGATGAGTGAGGTCATCCTGGACAAAGCGAACTTCCACCCCGGCCTGGCGAGCGCGCTGCTCGCCGAGGGCCACCGCCGCCGCGGCATAGTCCAGCCCCGTCACGTCGAATCCGTGCTGTGCCAGGTAGATACAGTTGCTGGCCGTGCCGCTTCCGAGGTCGATGGCGCGCCCGGGCTTCAGCCGGCCACTCTCCACCAGGCGGACCAGCTCTTCACGCGGGCCGACATCCCAAGGGGCGCGGAAGTAGCGATAGGTTGTGTTGTAGAAGAGTTTCATCAAGCCCATCCCGTTCCTCCGCGTGATCCGGCGGACGGAAGGGTCCGACCCGACGGGGATTGGCCGGATCCGTCCTGTCGAGTACCACCACATCCCTGCCCGCGGTCTACGTTGGTTTGACGTTCGGTCGTGCGGAGGGGTATCCGGCCGACCTTGAATCTCTCCTTCAGTCGCCCTGGAGCTGGCCCGCCGACAGCTCATTGACGGCGCCCTCGGGCAGGTTGAAGAGGCCGTCTGGTTCTCCCTCGCCGATCAGGATAACCTTGATGCCGCCTTCGGCGGGTTCATAGATCGTCGTGATCTCGAACTTGAGAGACGTCGCACGTAGAATAGGCACGGGTACGGCCGAAGTCAACTGACAACCGGTCGTCCTCCCAGGCTGCGTGCTGGGTCGGCATCGTCTGACTGTCGATACTTGGCCCTGGGGCGATTCAACTTGCACGGTCCTCGACCTCCCCGGCGTGGTCGAGCACGTGTCTCGCGACGGAGATTGACGATGATCTTGATGCCTGAACCGACCCCGGGGTCACAACAGGCCCGGATTGGCCGGTAGGGCACTCGATGGTCGACCCGGCTCCGAGTGTCCGACAGCGGGCTGCCGAGGAAGGGGACCGGTCCCGCGGCTCGCCCCTCGCCAATCCGTTCATCTCGCCTGGGGACCGCCGGCTGCGCGCTGCTTGGCGGATGGCAATCCAGTTCGCCCTGCTCTTGGTGCTGACGACCTTGCTCATCACGCTTTTCTTTTCGATCGGCGCGCCGCTCGGCATCAGGGCGGGTATCCCTCTTCTATTGGAGACGCAGGTCAGCACGACGTTAGGTGTGACCCTTTCCATCTATCTGGCGAGGCGCTGGCTGGACCGCCGTTCCTTCGTCAGCCTGGGGCTCAAGGTCGACCGCCGCGGGCTCACCGATTTCCTTTTCGGCGTTGCGGTGCTGGGCGCGCTTGCGGCCCTTGAGGCCCTCGTCGGGTGGTCGTTGGGCTGGTTCAGGTTCGAGACACCGGCCTGGGAAGTTCAATCGCCGTCTTCGGTCCTCACGGGTCTCCTGGCGTCCTTATTGGCCTTGGCGACGGTCGCCTGGACGGAGGAATTGTTCTACCGAGGCTACTGGCTGCAGAACATCGCCGAAGGTTGGAGCCCTCTCGCGGCCTTGATCCTGACCTCCCTGCTCTTTCCACTGGTGCACCCGAACCTGGCGGTCATCGACTGGTTGCACCTGGCTGCGGCAGGGCTGCTGCTCGGCTACGCATACCTTCGCAGCCGAAGCCTGTGGCTCCCCATCGGCCTTCACTTGGGCTGGAACTTCGTAGGGCTGAGCGTCATCGGCCTTGTGGGCCCGTTTCCCTACGATGTCGGCCTGGCGCCAGTGATCGACGTCGCCTCCCATTCTCCACTGGTTGCCGGGATCGTGTCGGCAAGAAGTCTCATGGCCTTCACGGTGTTGGCGCTGGCGTCGGTGGGCGTCTATGTCTTCACGAAGGGCCGACCCTAGGTGATCGTCCTCTTCGGGTCCGCATCCGCCAAGCGTCCGCGCGGCTCGGTGCCCCAACAGGAGGGGCTCCGCGGGGAGGCTTGCCTAGAAAGGACTCGATTTGGAGTGGAAATGAGACGTTTTGCGGCAATTGCGTTGAGATGGAGGCCTGCGGCTCCCCCCACCTCTAGGAGGCGATCCGTTCTCAAGGCGGACTCGTGTTGAGGGAGGCCCCAATCCGGTCTACAATGACTTCGTCCTGCCAGAGTTTCGAAATTCAGGATGTCCGGGCCCCCGCTGAGGGACCAGACGGGCGCTATCGCGAATTCGGGTGGCTCTCCGACTAAGCCCTGGTGGGTAGACCACACGAAATTGCAGACGATACGGGTCAATCCCTCTCTCCTCCGGCAGGCTGCCGGCGAAATCTCCCGGCTGGCCCAAGAGTTGCGCTCCGCCGGGGACCGCGCCCGTCAGGCGACTCAGCATGCGCCGGGCTATGACGGCCAGTTCGGGCCCCCGGTCGCGTCAATCGGATCGGAGGCGGTGGCCCGCGTGCAGGCCGAGGCCGCCCGATTGACGGAGGCTAGCGCCTGGCTGTTGGCGAGGGCCGAGGCGTTCGAAGCGGCGGACGCCCAGAGTCAGCAGGGCCTTAGGAGTCAGCTTTCGGGGTGGATCCACTCCGAGAGGTCGATGGAGCTTCCCTGGATCTTTTCAGCGCCGCTGATCCAATGGCTTCTTGGGGACGAGATTCCCCAAGGGGGGGAAGACCCAAATGATCCATGGTGGAAGCAGCTCGTCTTGGAGTTCGCCAAGGCCTGGAACTGGTACCACCAGAATATCAACCAGGGCATCTACGATAGCGTTGATGCATGGCGAGGGATCGACGAGAACGCCAGGAAGATTGCG
>Ga0184633_10001157_pt1 | contig 10748 bp, 7 predicted proteins | sample PLM31_170_b1_FD_133156 | JGI IMG/M metagenome (GOLD analysis project Ga0184633, IMG submission 133156) | Groundwater sediment microbial communities from an aquifer in East River, Colorado, USA - PLM3-1_170_b1 | ecosystem: Environmental > Terrestrial > Soil > Riparian zone | place: USA: East...
ACCACCTTGGGCCGCGGAGGTTCGGATTACACCGCCTCGTTCCTGGGAGCGGCGCTTGGCGCCGACGAGATCCAGATCTGGACCGACACGAGCGGGATGTTGTCGGCCGACCCGGACATCGTCCCGGAGGCGCGACCGGTGCCTCAGCTCTCCTTCGCCGAGGCGAGCGAGCTGGCCTACTTCGGGGCCCGGGTGCTGCACCCCAAGACGATCCTGCCGGCCATGGAGCGAGCGATCCCGGTGCGGATCCTCAACACCATGCGCCCGGAGGTCCCGGGCTCATTGATTACCCCAGCGGCCGGCACGGCCGAATCCACCTGGCGCGTCAAATCCATCGCCTGCAAGAAGGACATCACCGCGGTCACCATAGTCTCCACGCGCATGCTGCTCGCCTACGGCTTTCTCGCTCGAGTGTTCGAGGTGTTCGGGCGGCACCAGATCGAGATCGACCTCGTCACCACCTCCGAGGTCTCCATCTCGGTCACCCTCGACGACGCCACCGGGCTCGCTCTAGCCATCGCCGAGCTCGAGGGCATCGGCCAGATCGAAGTGCGAGACGGGCTCGCGGTCGTGGCTGTGGTCGGCGAGGGGGCGCCGCAACGCATCGCCCTGCCGGGTCACGTCTTCACCCTCCTCGGCGGCGTGGGAATCGGAGTGGAGATGATCTCTCAGGGCGCTTCGCGGGTGAATCTGTCGTTCGTGGTGCGCGAGGAGGACGCCGAGCGCGCGGTGCGCCTGCTCCACCGGGGGCTCGGGCTCGATGCCGAGGTGGTGGCGGCCGCCGCCGGCGAAGCGGAGTTGGCGTGACGCCGCAAAGGCGTGATCCAGACCCTCGTGACCAGGTCAAGGCGCGCTAGGCTCAGGGCGCGCCGTCGACGCAGTACTGCAAAGCCTGTGAGCAGGGCTTGCTATCGATATAATCTCTAAGTGCACGCACCTGCGGCGCCAGATCGCCGTGGAGGAACCAGTTATCCCCGAGCTCGTACATGGTCTCGATGGCTTCCTCCATCGAGACATTCTGATACTTCATCTGATAATAGGCAGCGAGGCGTCCGGTTCGGTGACAGCCACAATTGCAACGGATGGCGATCTTCTTGCCTTTGCTCCGCGCCTCTTCCACCCAGTCATCGAACCACTCCAAGAAGTCGTCCGAAACCGGCACGTGCGCGTCCTGTTTTTCGTCGTAGACTACTTCGAGCGTGGGGCAGGCGTCGTCGCACCGATCCTCGGTCTTTTCGGCGTTGCCGGCGAGGACTGCGATCTCGGTAATCCCGAGCTCGCAGTACTCCGCGACTTCGTCGCACGTTTCCGGCCTGCCGCTCCGGTAGATGGCAAACCCATTGGGCAGGCTCTCGATGAGATGGAGGTTGTCTGCGGCAGCGGGCCGAGGAAAAATCAGGCAACTCGGCAGCAAGAGGCCCATGGACAGCAAGACCGGGGCGCAATGCCGCCGGAAGGCTCGCGGTTGCAGGCTGCGACGATTCATCGCCGCTTCGTACACTACGGCCGGGCGTGAGTTCCCATGCTAGCGCGCCTTCGTGAGGTTGCACTTTTTCATCTTCCGGTTGAGCTGGAACCGGGACCAGCCCAGGGCACGCGCCGTCTCCACCATGTTCCACCCGTGCTCGTCGAGGGCCTTCTCGATTAGGTCGCAGGGGGTGGCCTCAGGAACCGGCCCCGCCGGCGTCGCCTTGCGATCGGCGAGTCGCAGTCGGTCGCGAACTTCGCTGGTCAGCTCGATCTCCTCGCCAGGACTACTGTAGAGCGCGAGTAGCAACAGTTGCTCGAGGTCCTCGGCTTCGTAGACCTCGCCCATCCCACCACGACCGATGAGACGAATGATGTGGAAACGCCTCGCAGCGATCCCGCCGGGAAGAAACGTCGTGGGTTGATCCGAAGCCTCGGCTCTCAGCTCGGCGGGCGAGGCCGGCTCATTACTAGTGGTCCTGGAACCGGTTTGCCAGCGGGAGCGAGGACCGCCATATCAGCTCGGCGGCCTCGCAAAACACTCGCCGTGGCCGTCCGAACGGCCGGCGCTGCGGGCGCTTTCCCAGTCACGAATGCCGGACCGGCTGTCGATACGTCTGGAGATTGGCCGGGCCGCCGGTCGCCGTCCCGATTGCAACCCGCGGAAAGACCCGTGTGCGTCTCATCTTGAGCCGGTGAGCGAGTTCTCCACCATACCTCCGCCCAAGCCAGAGCTGCAGCCGGCTGTCCGTCATAGCCCGGGGCGTTCGAGCCCGAGGCCAGACGGGCGCAGGCGTCAAGGCTGGCTCGGATTGCCGGGCTGGCTTGTTCTTTCTCTCCCCATCCTTCTCAGCCTCACGGTTGCCTACGCGGTCACCTTCTCGGGCATGGAGGCGCCGTCAACCGCTATGGGTCGCTTGCACCGGGTTGGATCCTGGTCGCTCGTCGGCTTCGTTCTCCTCCTCTGCTCCTATGTGATGTTCAAGCATGAGCAGGTCAGGCACCTGCGCCGGATCGAGGACAGCGAGCACGAGGAGCTGGGGACGCTCAGAATCCGGCTGGCCGAGCTATCGGGCCTCTTTGACGCCGCCAGCCTCTTCAGCGTCCACCTCGACGTCGGGCGCGTGCTCGGATTGGTCTGCCAGCGCGTTGTGGCGGCACTCGACGCCGATCTCGCCGCGGTTCTTCTGGTCGACGCGGAGGGAACCGCGCTCGTGATCAAGGCGCGGGACGGAAAGCAATCGGACCTCGCGGCCAATCTCAACCTTTCGGCCCAAGAGAGCGTCATCGGCCAGGTGGTTCGCCACTGCCGGATGGTGGTTCTGGGACCGGCCGAGCTCGCGGCCGGAGCGGGCATGGAGCAAGCCCTCGCTCAGCTGGAGGCGGTCGCTGCCGTGCCGGTGTTGATCAAAGCCCGCATCGGCGCCGTTCTCCTGGTCGGAGGCAGGATGAGCCTACGCGATGACCGTCGTCTGGCTGCTCTCGGCCTCTTCGCCGGGAACCTCGGAGCGGCTCTTTCGCGGCTCGATCGTGAGCGCCAGTCCACCGCCGCGGTGCTGTCCTCGAGTGCGCTGACTGGTACCCTGGTCGAGTACAACCGGAAGATGCAGGTCTTCCTCGCCACGGCGACGCACGAGCTCAGGACACCGCTCGCCGGCATCATCTCGTACGCCGAAGTGCTGGCCGACTACTTCGATACCCTGTCCGATGAGGAACGGCGTTCGCTCTGCTCGTCGCTCAACGAGCAGTGCAAGACCATGATGGGGCTCGTCGATGAGCTATTCGATTTCGCCCGGCACGAGAGCGGACGCCTGACGCTCGACCCCGAGCCCACCTGCGTCGGCGAGCTGATCGGATCGGCGATCGACTTGCTGGCGTCGGTCGCCGCCGAGCGAGGGCTCAAGCTCGAGCGCCAGCTGGCGGATTCCGGGCCGGTCGTGCTCGATCCGACCAAGATCCGCCAGTGCGTTCTGAACTTGTTGACCAACGCGATCAAGTTCACGCCGGACGGCGGCACGATCAGCGTGAAACTCAGCTCCGACGCCGCGGGAGTCCAGGTGTCGGTGACCGACACCGGGCGAGGGGTGCCGCCCGATCAGATCGAGAGGATCTTCGATCTTTTCCACACCGGCGCCGGGCGCGGGGACTCGAAGAGCCTCGGGCTCGGGCTCTACCTGGTGAAGAGCTTCGTCGAGCTTCACGGAGGCCGGGTGTGGGTAAAGAGCAGCCCGGGGGAGGGCTCTACCTTTGCCTTCGCCCTCCCCTGGAGCCCGCCGCGGGCGAGCCTCGAGCTCGAAGCGCGCGCCGCCTAGCGCACAGCATCGCCCGGGCGCGCCCAACCGCAGCGGGCGCCGCTCTCATCCAACCGGCCCTGATCGGCTTCCCAACCGCCTAGTCGGCCCCAGTTCCACCCCAGTTGTAGGTCGCGCTGGCGAAGGCGAACAGGTCCTCGTTCTGGCCGATGAACGACGGTCCGGCGTGAACCCAGGGCTCGTTGATGGCCCCATCAAACCGGAAGCCAGCCCAGTCGGCACTCACCCCGGCGGTCCACAGGAAGCTGTAAACACGGTCTGTAACCTCGACCGTTCCTCCCGCGAACTCCGACTCAACGCTATGGAAGAAGTAGTCGGACCTCGCGCCGCCACGCACCCAGAGCCAGCTCTTGAGCCGGTGCTCCGCCGCGAACCGGAAGCCGGGGAAGGTGAAGAACGCCTCGTCGACGTTGTTGTCCGGCCCGGTAGGTTCGGTGCTCTGCGACTGGTTCTCGAGGGTCACATAGCCGGCCGCCTGCCAATCCTCTGATTGGTCGTTCCACACCGGCCCCCAGCCGACCATGAACTGGGTGATTGACTGCTCATCCTTCTCAGTCGCGGTTCCTACGACGACATCTTCATCGCCGCTGCTGAAAGCAAGGGATCCTAGGAACCCCCACTCGAACCCGCCCATTTCGTAGAAGCCTCGCACCCCGGCGGCGAACTGAGTGACGCTGCCTTCGAGGCTCCGGTCGGGATCAGGGGTAGTATCCGTAGAATCACTGCTCCCGAACGCGACCTCGGCGGTGATGTCGGTGGTCTCATTGAGGGTGAGCCCTCCCTGGATGCTGAAGGCGTTGGCAGCGTCTTTGGCTTCCGGGCCCGAAGAGACCTCGGTTTTGTCGGCGTCGAGGCCGATGCCGAGCCGGACTCCCGCCTTGTTCTCATCCATGGCCCACCCGAAGCCGACGTCGAACCACTGCAAGTCCTCCGGGCTCTGGGTGGAGGGGCCGCTGAGATCCGGGCTGAACTGCGACCCGAACAGGCCGCGGTCGTTCCCGCCCCAGTAGCCGGCAACGACACCGTTGAGGAAGTCACTGCGGTGAGTGCTGAAGTTGAGACCCCAGGAGTCCTCGTTCCCAAAGACGAGACTCGCGTTCCCACTCGATGCGTCGGAATCCATGTCCACAATCAGACGATTGACGTAGGTGACGTTGTGCTGGGGGAAAATGAACATGTCATCCGCATCCGTGATCAAGAGGTTGCCGGCAAGACCCGAACGTCTCGCCGCCTCAGCATCCCCCAGCAGGACCGGCACGAGCACGACCAGAGCAATGAGCGTGAGTAAGCGCCAAGAGAGTGGCTTCATCTTCTTCGACTCCTCAGGCAAGTGACCGAAATCCCTTTCGGCGTCGCCCCAACCCCACTGCTCAAGGAATCGCCACGATGCGAGAGCGCGACGCACAGGGCAGTTTCGGACCGGCGCCTCAGGCCGACCGGCTGCCCGGAACGAACCGGCCAGAGTAATAGACAAACGTGGCCGCCTGTCAATGTAAGAATGGACCCGGCCCGGAGCGGGATGGGTCAACAACGGGCGGAGATCGACCGCCACGGAAACGCAACTGAGCGGTCGATCAGGCGGCCCGAACGGGCGCTGAGCGGCGCCAACTGTTCGGCGGCGGCACCGCCCGTGCTATGATCGCCGTTTTTTGCGGCTGGCCCCAATGGCCAAGAACCGTCCAAGAACCTTACAAGCAAGAAACGGCGATAGAGAAATCGAGAGAATCAGGGAGTCATGAACCGATTGCCCCGCTTCGCCGGCCTGGCCATCTTCGGCCTCGCCATGTCGGCTCTGATGCTGGAGGTCGCCCTGACCCGCATCTTCTCCCTCATCACCTACTATCACTTCACCTACCTGATCATTGGCCTGGCCCTACTCGGCTTCGGCGCCGCGGGGACCGTACTGACCATCAACCGCCGCTTCGCCGGCGAAAAGGTCGATCCGGGTCTACTCGCAGATTGCACCTGGATGTTCGGCTTGGTTGTAGTCATCAGCTTCCTCGCGATCACCAAGACCAGTTTCGATGGGATGGCGTTCCATCAGAATCGCGACTTCTCGCAGTTCTTCGGACTCTTGATGTTGCTGGTCTTTGCTACCGCACCATTCTTCTTCGCCGGGTTATGTATCGGCTATCTAGTCAGCAAGAGCGGTGAGCAGATCAATCGCATCTACTTCTGCGATCTGGTCGGGGCCGGGTGCGGCAGCCTGGGCGCACTCCTGGCCATCAACCGGCTGGGAGCGGTCAGCCTCATGTTCTGGATCGGCGCGGCAGCATGCGTTCTGGCGCTGCTCATTGGCGGCCGCGCTGGTGGGCGCTTTCGCTTCCGTTATCCACTGACCGCGCTTTTCGCCGCAACCCTGGGCGTAGTGACGTTGCTGGATGACAACGCCGTTCCGGTCCAGTTTCCTCCGTCCAAACACATTGACGCCTACCGCACCGAGCATCGCTGGCACGTGGTGGCCCGCGTTGACGTCAAACCACCCGACGTCGGCTACCCGACGTTCGGCGGCTCCCTCTCCAGAGTCTGGGACCGCAACCATCCGCCGCTGCACCACCGGCTGATCTATCAGGACGGCGTCGCGCCGACCGGGATCGTCGATCTGCAGCACACGACCCCCCAGGAACAGGCCATCCTCGGCTACTATCTCCAAGGGGTGGCTTACGTGCTGCGCCCCCAGTCCCGGATCCTGGTCATCGGTCCAGGGGGGGGCATCGACGTAGCCATCGCCTTGCATCACGGCAGCCAGCACGTGACCGCCGTCGATATCAACCCCCGCACCATCGACTTCGTCAAGCATACGTACAACGACTTCGCCGGCAACCTCTACAATCGTCCGGACGTGACTGTGATCGTCGCCGAAGGCCGACACTTTCTCACCGCGACCAATCAGAAATTCGACGTGATTCAGCTCAGCGGCGTGGACACGTTCACCGCTCTGGCCTCAGGCGCCTACGCTCTGTCCGAGAACTATCTCTACACCGAAGAAGCGATCGGCGATTTTCTCGATCACCTGAGCAGCGACGGAGTGCTGTCTTTCTCCCGCTGGCTGTTCACCCCGCCGCGCGAGACCCTTCGACTTGCCGTGACCGCCCGCACCACGTTGGCGTCTCGCGGCGTGACTGATCCGTCAAAGCACATCATGGTGATTGCCGCCCCGGGCTGGGAAGGCCTCCCCCCCTGGGCGGAAACCATGATCAAGACCGAACCGTTCACGATCGAAGAGGTGGCGCGGCTGCGCGAATGGTGCACCCGGATGCGCTTCGACGTGATCTATGACCCATGGCTCCCGTATGCGGCCGGGGGGCCGTTCGACGCGATCGAAGGCACCGTCCATTACGGTCCGGCGGTCGACGCGAAAATCTTCAGTGAAGCGCTGCGTGTCCCAAAGATCGATGACTACATCAATGACTACTATTACAACATCCGGCCCACGAACGACGACTCGCCGTTCTTCTTCAACTTCTATCGCATGCGGAGCCTGCTCCGGCCGTTCGAGCCCTCGATCGGCGGCTACTCAGTCACCCGACTTCCCACCGGCCTGCTCATCCTCCTGACCTGTTCGATTCAGATCATCATTCTGGGCGCGCTGCTGATCTTGTGGCCGATGCGTACCCAGGCCGCCGGCTTGCGAGGACGGCCCGGGGCGATCCACGTGCTGATCTATTTCGCCGCCATCGGCCTGGCATTCATTGCCGTCGAGATCATGCTGCTGCAGAAGCTGATGGTATTCCTCGGCGGCCCCGTTTACTCCATGTCGGTCACATTGTTCAGCTTGCTGGTGTTCTGCGGCATCGGCAGTTTCCTGGCCAAGCGGTTCACCCACGTGAACCCGCGCTGGAGCGGCGTGATCATTCTGGCGGTCGTGGCGAGCCTGATCTTGGCGACGACATGGTTCCTCAACCACCGCCTCGATCCGCTCAGGAGCTTGGATCACACCTTGCGGTGTTTGGTCGCCATGGCGGTGCTGCTGCCGGTCGGCCTGTTCATGGGCATGCCGTTCCCGACCGGGATGCGGCTGGCCGAGCGCCTGAGCCCAGGCCTGGTGCCCTGGGCCTGGTGCGTGAACGCCTGCGCCACGGTGTTGGGGTCGGTCGCATCGATGCTGGCCGGAACGTTCTTCGGCTTCACCTGGGTCTTGCTCTTGTCCGCGGCGATCTATGGCGTGGCGATGCTGGCGATACTTCTCGCCCCAGCCGTGGGAGGCGCAGTTACCGCCGGTCCACGAATGGCAACGAAGTAAGTACAACCCCCAGGCCAGCCTACGACCGGGTCGCCGACTCCGGGTCCAGGTTCTCGCCGCCTTCGGCCGTGGTAGCGTCATCCCCAAATAAGGGTTCCCACTCCCTGGAGAGGTGCCGAAATTTCACTTATGAGTCTAGGGCGACAGGAAGCTCGCGCCATGCCCCAACCCATCGCGGACGTCAAACCGATCCCCCCAACGCGCACGCGATGGCTCCTCCCTCTCCGCGGTCTGGTTGTCGCCGTGGCGCTCTTCTCCGCCGGGGACTGGTTGCGCACGGTCGCGGTGCGCGCAAGTGATCCCTATCCGATGGAATGGATGGAGGGCGCCATCGTCGCGCACACGTTCCGCTGGCTTGACGGGCAATCCATCTATCCGCCGCCGTCGGGAGATTTCATCCCCACCGTGTATCCACCCTTCGGCTACGTCGTCCAGGGGATGGCGATGCGAATTCTCGGCCGCGGGCTGCCGGCGGCGCGCTGGGCGTCGGTCACGGCAACGCTCGGGATCGCGCTCCTCATGGGAGTGGTCGTCCACCGCCGGACGCGCAGCCTGTTGGCGGCGGTGGCGATCGCCGGAGTTTTCCTGGATGCGTACGCGGCCTGCGGCTCCTGGTACGACCAGGCGCGCAATGACATGATCTTCCTTTGCCTCGGGCTCGGAAGCCTGGTTTGGGTGACCCGCGAGCGGCTGACCGCCATCTCGACCGCGGGCTCGGCCATCCTCTTGTCACTGGCGATCCTGACCAAGCAGCAGGGACTCTTGGTCCTGCCGCTCGGGTTCCTTTATCTCCTCCCCCGGTCGCGCCGGCATGCCTTCGCCTATGCGGCCATCGCTGTCCTCATCCCGGCCGTGGCCGTGATCCTCCTCCAGCGGCAAACCGATGGCTGGTTTCTCTTCTACACCTGGACATCCCTCCACAACTATCCGCTGCACCTGGGGCGCGTGCCGGAGATCCTGGGCAAGCTCGCCGCCAACCTCTGGATTCCGCTGCTTTGCGCCGGAGTGTGGCTCCTCGCCAGCATGCGCCGCCATCGCAATCCGCTTGCCGGGCTGTTCTCGATCTGGACCCTGGCGCTGGGGTTGTTTCTCGCCTCCGCTGTGTCCTCGATGCTCAAGGAAGGGGGCTACGTCAACCATTTCGTGCCGGTGGTCATCTTTGCGCTGATCCCGGGCGGTTTCCTGCTTGGCGAGCTCAACCGCAATGAGCGCCGTCCCTTGGTTCTTGCGGTCATCCTCGCGCTCATCGTCGTTCAATTTCTGATCTGGCCCCATCCGAGCGCGGCGCGATGGCAACCGAACGTGCGCGCCGCGCAGCGCCACGTCGTCCAGGAGATCGCCGCCATGCCCGGCGACGTGCTCGTGCTCGAAGACGCCTATTATGGGTGGCTGGCGGGCAAGAAGCTGAATGCGGATGGCGGGTCGCTGTTCTGGTTGAGCTTCATTGGCCTCGATCTGCCGCCGGACCTGGTTGACAAGATCACCAGCACCCGCTACTCGGCGGTCGTCCTCTCGCATCGCGTCGAAGAGGGCATGCATGCGCGCACCCACTCCGCGCGCCGGCTGAACCATCTCATCGACGACCACTACGTGTTCACGCGAACGCTTATCCCCGAAGACGAGAAGATCCAGTGGTTGCGCGTGCCCCGTTACCTGTATTGGCCGCGGACCGCGCCCCTCGTCCCTTAGATCCGCCAGGGCCGGCGCCAGGGGACTAACCGCGGCCCGGGGGCAGCTGGCGTCCGAGAGCGCCGGCGATGAGCTCACGCGCTGCCGCAAGGGCGGCGAGATCCACCCTCACCTCGGCGCCGGCGGCGCGAAGGGTCTCGACCACCACCTCGGTCGCCACGTTGCCTGAGGCTCCCGGCGCATAGGGGCAGCCCCCGATCCCGCCGGCGCTGGCGTCAAACGTCTCGACCCCGCGCTCCCAGGAGGCAAGCACGTTTTCCGCTGCGTGCCGGTAGGTGTCATGGAAGTGCATCGCGATGCGACTCGCCGGAACATGGAGCAGAAGGAGATCGAGCAACGCCCGCACTTCACCCGGAGCCGCTTTGCCGATCGTGTCGCCGACCGAGACGTCGTCGATGCCGAGGTCGACCAGCCGCCGCACGACTTCGACCGTCCTCGCAGGAGCAATCTTGCCCTCATAGGGGCACCAGAACGCCGTCGAGACGTATCCACGCACCGGCAGCTGCGCAGCTCCGGCGCCTCGAACCACCGGCTCGAAGCGTTCGATCGATTGGTCGATCGTGGCGTTGATGTTCTTTTGGTTGAAGGTCTCGCTCGCCGCGGTGAAGACCGCCACCTTGTCCACGCCGGATTTGAGCGCCCGCTCGAGTCCACGCTCGTTGGGCACCAGAGCCGAGTAGACGACGCCTGGCGCCCGCCGAATCTCGGCCAGGACCTGCTCGGCGTCCGCAAGCTGCGGCACCCACTTCGCCGACACGAAAGAGCTGGCCTCGATCTCGTCCACCCCGGTCAACGAGAGGGCGTCGATGAATGCCACCTTGGCGGCGGTGGGGATGGTCGCCGGCTCATGCTGAAGCCCGTCGCGCGGGCCCACTTCGACGATACGGACGCGCGAGGGGTCAGACGCCATCCGGATCCTCCTCGAGCACCACCAGAACTTGCCCGAGGTCCACGCGGTCGTTCTCGCGACAGCGGACCTCGCGCACGCGCATGGCCGCGGGTGAGGTGATCTGGTGCTCCATCTTCATCGCCTCGAC
>Ga0184633_10001158_pt1 | contig 10733 bp, 7 predicted proteins | sample PLM31_170_b1_FD_133156 | JGI IMG/M metagenome (GOLD analysis project Ga0184633, IMG submission 133156) | Groundwater sediment microbial communities from an aquifer in East River, Colorado, USA - PLM3-1_170_b1 | ecosystem: Environmental > Terrestrial > Soil > Riparian zone | place: USA: East...
GGTCAATGTCAAGGCGTCGATCGGCGAGTCCGAGGTGGACATGCTCACCTTCAAATTCCAGCGGCGCCTCCCGCGCATGACCTTCAGCGCGCACTACACGCTGGCGGGGGCCTATGCGTATGGCGGCTCGATTGCGGCTCGCGGGGGGACGGGGCTGCCGCAGGACTCATTCGATCCCCTGGCGCCTGGCGAGTGGGGGCCGACACCACAAGACGAGCGCCATCGCCTGGTAGCCTCGGGCGTGTTCGAGTTGCCGTACGGCATCCAGCTCTCGCCCGTGTTCCAGACGGCCAGCGCCCGCCCGTACAACCTGACGGCCGGCAGCGACCTGAACGCGGATGGGACCAACAACGATCGGTGGATCGATCCGGCGACCGGCCAACAGGTCTCGGTGAACACGGGGCGGGGCGACAATACGACGCTTCTGGACCTGCGGGTGACGAAGTTCTTCGCGCTTGGAGGGGAACGACGGTTCGGGGTGTTTGCTGAGTTCTTCAACGTGTTCGACACGGCGAACTTTGGCAACGCTTATGGCGGCAACGCGCGGAGCACGACGTTTCGGCAGCCCATGGGGTTCATCCCTGCCATCGGCTACCCGCGGCAAGTCCAACTCGGCGCGCGGTTCTTGTTTTAGAGACGGTGGAAGAAAGTAGAAACTAGAAAGTAGAAGCTAGAAAGTAAGTACGAAACGAGGAGGCAGTATGCGCGTGAGGCTGTGGGACAGACGGGTGTGGCGTGGAATGCGGCTTGCCGCGTGTCTCGTGCTGATGACCACCGGACTGGCGTTTGCACAGGCCACGAGCACGAGCACCATCAATGGGCGCATCCTCGATCAGGGCGAGGCCGTCCTGCCCGGAGTAACCGTCACGGCCACCAACGCGAACACGGGCGTGGTGCGCACCACCGTGAGCAACGGCGAGGGCATCTACAGCATGCCGGGGCTCGAGCCCGGCGTCTACGACGTCAAGACCGAGCTGACCGGGTTCGCCCCGGCGACACGGGATCGCGTGACACTGGCGGTCAATACGACGATCACGATCGACTTCGCGCTGCGCCTCGCGGGAGTGGAAGAGGCGCTTACAGTGACGGGCGAGGCGCCGCTCATCGAAACGACGCAGTCGAAGGTGGCCTCGAGCATCGAAGCCACGGAACTTCAGAACCTGCCAATGATCGCGCGGACGGTCAGCGGGATGCTGGAGCTGCTGCCGGGGGCGGCCCCGGTCGCCGAGCTCCACCGGACCAAAGCGAACGTCGGAACCGTGTCCTATGGGGGATCCTCGGGCGCGAACGTGATCCCGACCGTCGACGGCGCCGACAACCGGGACAACCATTACGGCGGGCCACTGATGAGTTTTTCGACGGAGAGCCTCGAACAGTTCCAGCTGGCCACGAGCCAATTCACGGCGGCAGACGGGCGGACTGGCGGCGCGGCGGTAACGATGATCACGAAGTCGGGGACCAACGTGTTCCACGGCTCGGCGTTTGTTTTTGAGCGCGATCGCAAGCTGACCGCGAAGGACTACTTCACCAAGCAAAGCAACGGCGAGAAGGTCCCCTTCAGCCGCCAGCAGTTCGGCGGGTCGATTGGGGGCCCGATTGTGCGTAACCGGGTGTTCTTCTTCGGCGCGATCGAACAATGGCTGGAGGATACGGGTCTGGTCGTGCCGGATAACCAGTACAACGAGCTGCAGGTGCTCGTGAACGCGACACAGGCCGGGTTGATTCCGTCGGGGCTGGTGAATCCGAACCATCCGCGTTTCGGGGCGCAGCCGGCGAGCCTCCGGATGATGTCGTTCAAATCGAACGCCCAGCTCACCAACACGCAGTCACTGATGGGGCGCTTCGCGACTCAAAGGGACACGAAAGACGCCGTGACCTTCGCCACCAACAACGATTTGCGTGAGCCGGAAAACAGCGTCCTCACCGCGCAGAGCGGCGTCGTCCAGCACAGCTGGGTGTTGGGCAACCGCGGGTTGAACCAGATCACCGGACATGTGAACCATATGCGGTGGTTCAGCGATTCGACGAGTGCCATCACGGGACAGCACTACATCAGAGACTTTCCCAACGTCGACATATTCCCTCCCCGCCTATCGTTCCCGACGGTCAATACCGGTGCGGGAGGATCGGGAGGCGCGAAGTCCAATCGGTACGAGATCCAGATCAAAGACGACGTGTCGCTGCAGGTGGGGACCCACGCGATCAAGCTGGGCGCCAATTACAACGACCTGCCCGGTTTGGGCATCGTGAACACGAACGAGCATTTTGTGACGCTCACGTTCTTCGACGATCCGTCCACGATCCTTACCAACCGCACACGCTATCCGCAGGGCTTTCAGACACCTGGGATTGTGCGGTTGTGGCAGCAAGCCAACGGCGGGGCCATCGGGGGCCAGGGGTACTTATCGGACACCACGACTCACGCGCGGCAATTCGGAACCTGGTTCCAGGACGACTGGCGGATGACGTCGAAGCTGACGTTGAATCTCGGCGTGCGCTACGACGTCGATTTCAATCTGATGGATCAGGAGCATCACCCGTACAATGCGACACGGCTGGTGCTGGAGGCGATCGGGAATCCGTATGGCGGATTGCCGAAGACCCCGACCAAAGACATCTCGCCCCGGGTGGGATTCGCCTACGACCTGTCGGGGAATGGGGAGCGCGTGCTGCGCGGCGGCTACGGCCTGTACTTCGATCAGTACAACACGGCGGCAGCGGCGGGGGACATCACCGCTCAAGGCCGGCGCCCCCTGAATGCCTTGGCCACCCTGACGAATACGGCGATCGGCGTCGGCCAGCTGGCCACGTACCGTTTTGGCACCGATCCGCTGCCGCCACAGCCCACCGAAGGGAATTCGTTGCCGCGCAACTCCCAAGGCCAGTGGCTGGATCCGGCCATCGCGGATCCCCGAACCCATCAGATGCACCTCGGGTATGCCCACACGCTGGCGGCGAATACCGTGCTCTCAGTCGATTACACGCACGTCGAGGGGCGGAACGAGATGAGACAGTTGAATCTCAATCCGATTGTCAACGGCACGCGCGTGTTGGCCCCGGCGTTCACCCAGGCCTTTGGGGTTCCCAACGTCCTCAGCACGGTGATTATCAGGGCGGGGATCAACAAGTCGCGGTATGACGCGCTGACCTTCCGATTCCAGCGGCGCTTTCCGCGCGCCACGTTTCAGGCGCACTACACGCTCGCGGGCGCCTATTCGTATGGCGGCTCGACTGGAAATCGCTCAGGGGCGGGGCTGGCGCAGGACGCGTTTGATCCCTTCGCGAAGGGCGAATGGGGACCGAATGGGCCCGACGAGCGCCACCGCATGGTGGCCACGGGCGTGTTCGAGCTGCCGTACGGCATCCAGCTCTCGCCCATCCTGCAGGCCGCCAGCGCCCGCCCGTATGCCCTCACGGCGGGTGTCGACCTGAACGCGGACGGGACCAACAACGATCGCTGGATCGATCCGGCCACCGGCAAGCAGGTCTCGCTCAACGCGGGACGGGGCGACAATACAGCGGTCCTGGACCTGCGCACGACGAAGTTCATCGAGCTGGGTGAGCAACGACGGGTCGGCGTGTTTGTCGAGTTCTTCAACCTGTTCAACACGGCGAACTTCGGCGGGCAGTACTCGGGCAACGCGCGGAGTGTGAATTTCCAGCAGCCCACGGGGTTCATCCCCAGCATCGGCTACCCGCGCCAAGTCCAACTCGGCGCGAGGTTCCTGTTTTAGAGACGGGAGGAAAAAGTAGAAACTAGAAAGTAAGTACGAAGTTCCTGACTTACTTTCTAGTTTCTAGCTTCTAGTTTCTACTTACTTCCGGGTCACCTCGTGGCCGGATAGCTCACCGCCCTGCCGACGAGAAACGCGGGATTCGCGCCCGCCCGCGGACGATACTTCTGCACTCGCCCGCTGTCGACTTCGGCCACGTAGAAGTTGCCTTCCTGGTCCACGCTGAGCCCGTGCACGCCCCACATGCCGCCAGGGAAATCGCCCCACGTGCCCCAGGAATAGAGAAAGTTCCCGTTCAGATCGTACCCCAGCATCTTCGACGTTCCGCGGTCGGCCGCCCACAGATGGCGGTTGCTGTCCATGATGAACAGATGCACGTCTGACGGCGGTGCGCCGAAGCTCCACTCGTTGAGGTACTTGCCGTTCTCATCGAACACCTGGACACGGTGGTTGTTCCGGTCGTTGACAAACACCCGCCGAGTCTGCGGATCGACGGCAATCCCATGCACGCTGTTGAAGTAGCCCGGGCGCTTCTCATTCGGAGGCGTCCCCTTCTCGCCCCAGGCCATCAGGTACTTGGCGTTCTTGTCGAATTTCACGACGCGCGTATTGGCGTACCCGTCCGCGACGAAGAACGTGCCGTCAGGCAACCAGTCTATGAACGTTGGCCGGTAAAAGTGTTTGTCGTCGGAGGCATGCACGTTGGGCGTGCCGATTGTTTGGAGCAGCCGTTTCCCATCATTGCTGAAGATGAAAATTGCGTGCCGGTAATCATCGACCACGAAGACCTTCTTTTCCGGATCGTAGGGGCTGACGTAGATGGCATGAGGTCGCCGGAACATCTTGTCCCACTGCGTCCAGTCCTCCTTCATGTTGCCGTCAGCGTCCACGACCGTGATGATGTGCTCCCAACGGTAATCCACGCCCGGCTGGCCGACATCCAAATCATCGCCGACGGTCCCGTCTGGTTTTTCGAGCGCGCCCGGTGGGCTGGCGGACGTGGCATCGCGCCACGGCAGCCGGCCGATCGGAAATTCAATGTTGGCCCCGAGCTGCGGCAGCTTGATGGTCTTCGGCCTTTGGATATTCGGCAGCTCCCCGCGCTGGAGGAGGAAGACCCGATTAGGGCTTTCAGCGAAGACGTACTCTCCTGCTCCCCACGTCCACTGTTGGTGGCCCGGCAGTCCGGTGATGGGCTTCGGCCAGTTCGGAACAATCTCGTAGGCTCCGAACATGTCCTGGCCACCTTTCTGGCCCGGCACCGCTGCGACCCTTGTTCCGTCGCTCGACTGTCCTCGAAGAGGAGTCAGCCGGCTGCCAAGCAGAAATACTATCCCCAGAACGACAGCGGCCGTCGCGATCATCGCTGCGCGCTTACGCATACATTCCTCCCAGTCCTGCAAGTAAAAGCTAGAAAGTAGAAGCCCCTACCGCCCCGCCGACAGCGAGGTCAGCCGTTTGACGAAAAATTCAGGTGTCGAGAACATGAACAGCGCGTTGCTCACGCTGTCGATCGTGTACACCTCGTGGCTCTGCGGGTTGATCGCGACGCCGGCCGGCCACACCAGCCCGCTCGCCGGCCCCTTGATGACACCGCGCGGGGGCACGTCGCCGTTGTCCTCAATGTTCCACACACCGATGAAGCCGGTCTGATCCGGATTCCAGGGCGACGGCCGTGGGTCGTTGGGATTGTAATACTCGAAGTTGTTCTTCACCGTCACGAAGATCTGGCCGCGCGTCTCGTCGGCGACCACCTGGCGGATCTTGATGATGCCGGTGTGCGGGCCGGTGATCACGGCCCTCGGCGCGACATCGCCGTTATCGGTGCGGTTGAAGATCAGGATGCCGTCGTTCGACTGGCGGCCAAACTCGACGCGGTTGGCCACGATGATCAGGTTGCGCGAGCTATCGACGGTCAGGCCGAAGATGTTGCTGATGTGCGTGTTCGGCCCACCGATTCGCCGGATCGGCGCGACATCGCCGTTCGCCGTGCGCGGAAAGACCAGGACGGCGTTATCGCCGGAGTCGGCGATGATCTCATCGTGCGCGAGGTCCACATAGAGTGTGTCCGGCTGCACGAGGCCCGTCCTCGATCCCTGGATGACGCGCAGCGGCGGTTCGCCGCCGGTCGCGCCGCCGGGCAGCGTCAGTACCGCTCCGCCAAGCGCCACCGGCACGACGATCTCATCGTGGGCCGGGTCGTAGAAGATCCCGTGCATCGTGCGACTGAGCCTGGCCGTCTGTCCTGAAATGATCCGCGTCGGTTTCGCGTTTCCGTTTGCCAACCTGGCAAACGCCGAGATCCTCGGCTCGCTGACTCAATTGGGCACGAGGATTTCGTCGCGCTTCGAGTCGTACGCGACCGCGCCCGGATTGCCGAAACCGACGGTCGGGGATCCGCCCGGGGCGTTGCGGATCACGCGCTTTGGCGCGACGTTGCCCGCCGCCGTCCGCGAAAACACGAGCGCGGTATGATCGCCGTAGTTGGCCACCCAGATTTCATCGTTCTTCACGTCGAACGTGACGCCCATCGGGCCTTTGATGCCCGTCCGCGCGCCCGTGATCACGCGCACCGGCGCGACATCGCCGCCGTCGGTCCGGCGGAAGATGCGGATCGAGCTGTCGCCGTTGTTGGCGATGGCAATCTCGTTGTGCTGCAGGTCGATGTCGAGCGCCATCGGCCAGTTGAGGCCAGTCTTGACGCCCTGGATTTTGCGAATCGGGGCGACGTCGCCCTTCGCGTCGCCCGGATACACGGTGATCGAGGGCGGATCGAAGCGGCCGCCAACGATCGTATCCGTCTCATCTTCATCAACCGATTGGCTGGGAGCTGGCTCCCGTCCGCCGTTGTTGCCGTGATTCGCGACGATGAGCTCGTTGTTCGTGCCGTCGAAGAAGATGCCGTGCGGGTCGCCCAGGCCTGTGCTGGGACCGCGGATGATCCGCAGCGGCGCGTCCGATCCTGTCGCCGTGCGCTTGTAGATGACGATCTCCCGCGGCGCTTCGACGGTGATCGCGACCTCGTCGCGCGCGTGATTGATCGAGACGCCCCACGCCTGGTGCGGCACGCTCAACACGCGCTTCGGCTTGACGTTCCCGTCGGCGTCGTACGGAAACACCATCATGCGATCGCCAATGTCGTTGTCGACGGTGTAGATCTCCTGCGCTGTCGGGTCCGCCGTCACGCCCGCGATGAACATCATGCCGGTGGAGGGGCCGCGGATGCCGGTGAGCGGCGTCACCGCTTCAGCACCTTTCGAAGCGGCAAGCCGTGGGTACGACCAGATCGCGTGCCGATTCGGATCGCTCATGAACACGCGATCGTGCTCGGCGTCGACGACGACGCTGTGCATCGTCGGATAAGGATCGGAGACGACACGCGTCGGCGGCACGTCGCCGCCGGCAATCGTGGCCGACTGCCACTCGGGCCAGGCCTGCTGCGCAGCAACGGCATCGCCAACACAGCCGTTCATGTATTCAAGGGCGAACAACGTCGTCTCTGAGAGCGCCATCGTCTCTGGAAGAGGAGACCTGGTGAGCGGCTTCGGGCAGATGCCCGGAGTGCGGGTGAGCGGCACGAGCGTTGGCTGCCGTCCGGCGAGCACGACGAGCAGGGCCCCCGCCAGGCTCACGAGAATCCGCCGCGACATGTGACCTCTCTTTCAGCAAACTTTCGCTTGACTTCGACCGCGCCAGCCGGCCAACCTTCAAGGCACAGTATGAAATGGCCCGACCTTCAAAATCAATGATACAACGCCCACTTCTCAGAACCGTCGTTTTGGTGACCGGCCTCTGGCTTGTCGTGGTGCCGCCGGACCGCGGACCGTCGGTCGAGGATCTGTTTGTCGCCGAGATGCAGGCGGCAGCCGCGTCCGAGATGGTCTGCCTCATGCCCGGCGCCGAGCCCGGCGAGTCAGGCGAGCCGTTCACTCAGGGCGGGATCGCCGTTCCCGCCACGAGCAATGCGGGCGGCGGCGATCTGCCCCCGGTGCGCATGGTGGTCGATCCGTACCCGAGCTTCAACGGGGTCGCCGTCGACTCGACGAACGATCTCGTGATGATGAGCGATACGAACCGCAAGAGCCTGCTGCTCTACAGCCGGACCAGCGGGAGCCTCTCGAGGCAGGCAGCGACGCCACTGCAGCAGATCATGGGGCCGGATACCGGCGTCGGCTTCGTCGCTGGCGTCGCCCTGGATCCGGAGCATCGCGAGCTCTTCACCGTCAACAACGACGTCGAAGATCGGATGGTCGTCTTCGACTACGGCGTGCGCGGGAACGTGAAGCCGAAGCGGCTGCTGTACGTCCCCCATCAGTCATGGGGCATCGCGTTCAATAAGAAGCGCGACGAGATCGCGTTGTCAGTGCAGACGCCGAACATGTACGTCGTGTTCCGGCGCGACGCTCAGAAATTTGACGCGCCGCTGCGGTCGGTGCGCGGACCGAAGACCGCGATGGCCGATCCGCACGGCATCTACTTCGACGAGACGCACAACGAGGTGTTTGTCGCCAATCACGGCAATTTCCGGCCCGGCGAGCTCATCACCTCGTATACCGCGTACGACGCGCGCGAGTCGCGGCAGGAGCGTCCAGGCTACGTGTTAACTGAAGGGCAACAAGGCCGGTTTCTGGAGTCGTCCATTACGGTGTACGACGGTGACGCGACAGGCGACGTCGCGCCGCTGCGCACGATCTCGGGTCCCCAGACGCAGATCGACTGGCCGATGGGCGTCGCGGTCGACGAAGCCAACAACGAGCTCATCGTCGCCAACAACGGCAACAACTCGGTCCTGGTCTTTCAGCGGACCGCGACTGGCAACGCGCCACCCAAGCGTGTCATTCGGGGGTCGCTCACGGGCATCAAGGGGCCGATGGGCGTCGCGGTGGCGAAGGACGAGATCTGGGTGGCGAACTTCGGCGACCACACCGCGCTGGTGTTCTCGCGGCTCGCCGCCGGCAACGTGGCACCGCGGCGGATCGTTCGCAACGCACCGGCTGGCGAGGAGACCAGCGGGTTCGGGAACCCCTATGCGGTCGCGTTCGATACGAAGCGAGAAGAAGTCCTGGTCCCCAATTGAGTCAGCCAGCCGCGCATTGCGGCGTTTGCCAGGTTGGCAAACGGAAACGTGGCTCCGGCGCGGGTAATCCAGGGACAACTGACGCATCTCAGTCGCACGACGCACGGAATCGCGTACGACACGACCCACGACGAAATCATCGCGCCCAACCCGCTGGCGGCGGCGGTCGTGATCTTCCGCGGGGGCGCGACCGGCGAAGAAGCGCCGATTCGCACGATTCAGGGCCCGCGAACGGGCCTCTCGCGGCCCGAGACGGTGGCGGTGGACGAAAAGAACGGCGAGATTATCGTCGGCGATCCGGGCGACCGCCGCGTCCTCGTCTACAAAGGCGACGCGGACGGCGACGCCGTACCGCTCAGGACCATCCAGGGGCCGAAGACCAAGCTGCTGCAAATCGTCGGCGTCGCAGTCGATCCGAATCGCGATCTGCTTGTCGTGTCGAGCTACTCTCGCCTGCCGGGCGGGGTCACCGGGATCTTCGTGTTCGGCCGGACCGACCAGGGCGACGTCGCGCCGCGACGCCTGATCGCGGGACCGAGGACCGGCATCACGCGTCTGCGCCAGATCGCGCTCGATCCGGCAACGGGGAAGATCTTCGTCGCCGCTATCAATAATGAGTACCTGCCGCCGTACGACGTCGACAAACCGCGCGCGGGGCTCGACCCGAACGTCGAGCTCCCATCGCCGTGGAGCACCGGCCCCGACGGATTCATCGGCGTCTGGGACGACGAAAGGGATGATGGTGACGTGCCGCCGCGGTCGATCATCAAAGGCCGATCGACGGGCCTTGTGCACCCGGCCGGCGTCACCTTCAACGCCAAGGATGGGGAAGTCATCGCGCCCGACGCTATTTGGAACGGTCTGTTCACGTTCCTCAAACCCGAGCTCTTCAACCCCGTGGTTCCGCGGGTTCGATGACGCCGCATGGCGCGCTGCCATTCTCGCTGCGACAATTTACGACCGAGCTGGCGCCGCCCTCGGTCTATACTACGATTCGAGGCACGGCTGCGCCGTCCAAATGGCGGGCGAAATGCACAGACGGTCAAGGCCCAGGAGGGTTGACGTGAAAAAACTTCTTGTCATCTCAGGAACGATCGTAGGGCTGGCCCTGTCGCTACTTGTGCAGTCGTACGCTCAGGAGCGCGTGCGCTCAGTGCCAGCGGGCCGCACGCCCCTTGTCGCCGACGCCCTCGTCAACGGTCCGGTGCCGAGATTGCCCGACGGCAAGCCGGACCTGACCGGACCCTGGGTCGGTGGTGGCTCGGACGCCGACATCGAGCGCGAAGGAGGGCTGAAGCCAGGCGAGCTTCCGTTGCTGCCCTGGGCGAAAGAACTCAGGGACAAACGGGCGACCTATGAGGAACCCTATATCTACTGCCTGCCCATGAGTGTGCCGCGAGTCAACCCGTATCCGTGGAAGTTCTCGATGTCCTACACGTCGAAGGGCCTGACGCACATCTACGTCCTGCACGAGACCGGCGACGCCGGCGCTCATCGGGTGGTCTACATGGATGGCCGCAAGCACCCGGACGATCTCATCCCGAGCTGGTGGGGACACTCGATCGGGCGGTGGGAAGGGGACACGCTCGTCATCGACACGATCGGCTACAACGACAAGTTCTGGCTCGATGCTCGCGGCACCCCGCACACAGAGAAGCTGCACACCATCGAACGGTGGACGCGCACCAATTACGGGACCCTCGTCAATGAATTCACGTTCGACGACCCTGGAACGTTGTCGAAGCCGGTCCAGTTGAAGTTTACGGCGAAGCTGATGCGCCCGGACCTTGACTTGATGGAGTACATCTGCCAGGAGAACAATCAGATTGGCATCGCGGGTGGCTACCTGCCGAACAACGACAAGAAATGAGAGAAGGGCGTGGCGGTGCCGGTCGGCGCCCACCACGGATTCGATACGGACA
>Ga0184633_10001161_pt1 | contig 10728 bp, 8 predicted proteins | sample PLM31_170_b1_FD_133156 | JGI IMG/M metagenome (GOLD analysis project Ga0184633, IMG submission 133156) | Groundwater sediment microbial communities from an aquifer in East River, Colorado, USA - PLM3-1_170_b1 | ecosystem: Environmental > Terrestrial > Soil > Riparian zone | place: USA: East...
CATCGAGGACCAGATCTTCGGCGGCGGCCTCGCGCGGCAGAACATCGAGTCGCTCTACGCGCTCAAGCAGAAGCTCATGATCCTGAAGCACGCGGCGGGTCCCCTGTTCGACTCGGTAGGCAAGCTCCATGGAGGCAGAGTGCCGCAGGTCTGCGTCGGCACCCAGGAGTACTTCCGCGACGTCTACGACCACCTCAGCCGGATCAACCAGACGATCGACACGATCCGCGACTCGGTCACGACCGCGATGGCGGTGAGCCTGTCGCTGATCCAGCTGCAGAACAGCGAGATGACGAAGCGGCTGGCGGCCTATGCGGCGCTCGTTGCGGTGCCGACGATGATCGCGGGGGTCTACGGCATGAACTTCGACTACATGCCGGAGCTGAAGTGGACCTTCGGCTACCCGCTCGCCGTCGGCGCGATGGTCGTGATCGACGCCTGGCTCTTCTACAAGTTCCGCAAGGCGGGGTGGCTCTAGCTAGCCACTGCTCGCTCCTGCCGGCCCCAGGCCGAGCTCCCGAGCCACGTTACGATATCGCTGGCCGGCATCGGCTTGCCGAAGAAGTAGCCCTGCGCCGTGTCACAGCCGAGGGCGATCAAACGCTCGAGCGCGGCCGCGTCCTCGACGCCTTCGGCCACCACTTTCAGCCCCATGTTGTGCGCGAGGTCGATGGTGGAGCGAACGATGTGCGCGGAGTCCTCGTTCTTCGTCATGTCGAAGACGAACGACTTGTCGATCTTGATGGCGTCGACCGGCAGGCGCTTGAGGTAGGCGAGCGACGAGTAGCCGGTGCCGAAGTCGTCGATGTAGAGCTTGAAGCCGCGCTCGCTCAGCCGGGTCAGCACCTCGCGTGCGCCCTCGGGGTCCTCCATGAGCGCGCTCTCCGTGATCTCGAGCTCCAGCCACCCGGGCTCGACGCCCCAGGCGGCGAGATGGCGCTCGAGCCCGTCGAGCAGGTGCGGATCGCGGAGGTTGCGTGCAGACAGGTTCACCGCCAACACGAGGTTCGCCCCGGCCCGGCACCACGCGTGGATCTGACGGACCGCAGTTTCGAGCGCCCAGTCAGTGAGCGGCCAGATCAGACCGGTGCGCTCGGCGACGGCGATGAACTCGACCGGCGGCACCATGCCGTGCTGCGGATGACGCCAGCGCGCAAGTCCCTCGGCGCCGCAGACTCGTCGCGTCGCGAGGTCGATCTTCGGCTGGTAATGGAGCTCGAGCTCGCCCCGCTCGAGGGCGCGCCGCAATTCGGCAGCGAGCGCCAGCCGCCTCGCGCCGTCATCCTGGGTCCCGGGGCGATACACGAGGACGCCACTCGGTGTGCTCTTGGCCGCGTAGCAGGCTTGGACCGCGTAGCGCACCAGCTCATGGGCCTGCGCGCCGTGCGCAGGGAAGAGTGCGATGCCGCCGCTTGCCTCGATGTATACCGACAGCCCGGCGACGGGGACCGGATCCTCGAGCGCCGTCCGCAGTCGCTGCATCGTCCTGGCGGCCTCGTCCGCATCGCTTCCCGGCAGCAGCACAGCAAACGTCCCCGCGCCGACGCGCGCGACGAGTGCGGGCGCCGCGACCTCGCGTGCAAGGCGCTGCCCCGCCTCCTTCAGCAGTTCGTCGCCCGCGCTGTACCCGATAGCCTCGTTGATGTCGCGCAGCCGGTTCAGGTCAAGCGCAAGCAACGCGAACGACCCGTTCGTGGCCCGACTCTCCTCGATGCGCTCGTGCAGCGTTTCCTCCAGCTTGAGACGGCTCGCGAGCCCGGTCACGCCGTCGGAATAGGCCAGCCGTCGAATGTAGTCGTCGGCCTCGCGCTGCCGCGCGCGCGCGCGCAACGTCGTGATCCCGAACGCGAGGTCGGCGGCGGTCTCCTGCAGCAGCTCGACCTCCCGCGGTCCGAACGCATCCTGCTCGGCAGCGTAGATGCTTAGCACCCCGCATTCGCCGCCGAACCGGAGGGGCAGCGAGAGCGAGGAGGCAAAGCCGCGCACCATCGCCGCCTCGCGCCACACGAAGCGGGGGTCGTTCGCAATGTCGTGCGCCACCTGCGGCTGGCCGGTGCGAAGCGCCGTCGCCGTCGGCCCTTGGCCGTACTCGTTGTCTTCCCAAGACAGGCGCAGCTGATCGAAATAGCCTTCCACGACGCCCGCTGCCGCGACCAGGCGGATGCGCCTCTCCGGGTCGTTCTGCGGGATGCCTACCCACGCCATGCGATAGCCCCCGACTTCGACGGCGACGCGGCAGATCTCCTGCAGCAGGGCTGGCTCTTCGGTGGCGCCGATGAGGGCTCGGTTGCCCGCGCTCAACGTCTTGAGCGCGCGATTCACGCGCTGGAGCTCGCGGTTCGCCGCGTGGATCGCAGCCTCTCGGCGCTCGATGGTCTCGGCCATCGTATCGAACGTCTGCGCGAGCCGGCCAAGCTCGTCACCGCTGCGCGGCAGTCCGGCGCGCGCCCCTAGATCTCCCTCGCCCAAGCGCTGCGCCGCCGAAGCCAAGATCTCGACCCGGCGCGTGACGAACACCTTGGAACCCCACCAGGTCGCGGCAAGGAGCACGATCACGAGCAGCGCAAGCAAGCCGACGTTCCGCACGAACGCCTGGTCGACTTTGCCGTACACCAGCTCGGGAGGAATGCCATAGACAAGGTAGGCGCTGCTGTCGACGTCCCGGTCGAGAGGCGCGAAGGCGTAGAGCCGCACCACACCATCAACCCCGGCAAATTCGGCAAAGTCCTCCTTCCCTTGGGCGAGGACCGCCCGAACGATCGGGGCGTCGGGGAGCTTCTTCCCGACCCAGGCCGCGGCGTCAGGATGACGCGCCAGGACGGTTCCGGCGTTGTCGACCACCGTCAGCGCCGAGCCGGCGGGGGCCTCGAGGTCGGCCAACAGCTTTCCCACCCAAGCGAGATCCACGGCTGCGAACACCACCGCTTTGACGCTCCCCACCGCATCGAGCACCGGGTAGCCGAGGCCGATCGTCGGCTTGCCGGTCAGGCGCCCGATCTGGTATTCGCCGATTGCGAGCTCGCGCGTACTGACGGCGTTCCCGAAGTACGTCCGGTCTGCGATGCTGATCGGCCGCTCGATCGGAAGCGCACTACAGACGACCTCGCCCCGGGACGTTGCGACACCGAGGTTCGTGTAATAGGGATAGGGTTTGTGGAGCCGGGCGAGGGTGTCGCTGCAACGGCCTTCGCGTCCGAGCTCCACAACCGCGGGAAGCTCGGCGATCGCCGTAAGGAGTTGGCGGGTGCCGGAGAGGAGTTCCTGTTGCCGTCCGATCGCCACGCGAAGCAGCGCGCGCATCTCGGCTGTCGCATCCTCGCGGGCGAGGCGACGAGCCTCGAGCGCCGTGTAAAGCGTCAGTCCCAGCGCCGGCACCACGGCGCACAGGACTAAAGTCATAACCCGGGCGCGCAAACTCATCGCCCGCTCGGTTTGAGACGTCCGCTGCATCATCCGTGAGGATTCGTCCAGTGTGTTGTTGTTATGCCCTCACCCCCTTCAGGCGCGGCTAGTATAGCTCCGGCGGCACTGGCCGGGCGGTTGTGCGCCGAGACGCACGAGACCTAACTAACTACTGCGCCGTCCAGCCGCCGTCGATGACCAGGCTCGTCCCGGTGATGAGCGACGCGCCGGACGAAGCGAGGAACACCACCGCCGCGGCGACGTCCTCCGGCTGCCCGATGCGCCCGAGCGGGATGCGGTCGTAGGCCCAGTCGCGGAAGGCGGGCTGCGCGAACATCGGGCGGGTCATCGGCGTCTCGATGAACGTCGGCGCCACCGAGTTCACCCGGATGTTGTGCGGGGCGAGCTCGACCGCCATCGCTTTCGTGAGCCCCTCGAGCGCGTGCTTCGTGAGGCAGTAGACACTGCGGTCCGGCGCGCCGACGTGCCCCATCTGCGACGACACGTTGATGATGGCGCCGCCCCGTTGCTTCCGATCGGGCGCCTCCAGCATCTTCCTGGCTGCCGCCTGCGCGGCGAGAAACGCGGCCCTGACGTTCAGGCTCAGCAGGCGATCGAGGTGCTCCTCGCTCACTTCGACGAACGGCTCGGGGATGTTCGCTCCCGCGTTGTTCACCAGCACGTCGAGCGCGGGAAGCGCCGCGAAGGCGCGCTTGAGGGCGGCGGCGTCCGTGACGTCGCAGGGACAGGCGTTCGCCCGTCCACCGGCCGCGCGGATCTCGGCCGCCGCCTGCTCGATCTCGGAAGCCGTCCGCGCGACGAGCCACACCTCCGCGCCGGCCTCGGCGAGCGCCATGGCCGCGCTCCGGCCGATCCCGCGCCCCGCGCCCGTCACCAGCGCCACGCGTCCGTCGAGACGCGCCCCGCGGACTGCCCCGGCGGGGAGCGCAGGGCTCGTCAAGCCGGCTGCTCCTTCTTGGCGCCGAGCCCCACGTTGCGCTTGCCGTAGCGGCGCAGGCGCAGGTCCGCCTGCTCCTTGTGGCCCCAGAAGCGCTCGATGGCGCAGAGCCGCGAGCAGTAGTCGCCGATCGCGACGCTCGCCTCCGGCGTGATCTCCTGGTAGGTGCAGGTCTTCAGGAACTTGCCGACCCAGAGCCCGCCGGTGTAGCGCGCCGCGCCCATCGTCGGGAGCGTGTGGTTCGTGCCGATCACCTTGTCGCCGTAGGCGACGTTCGTCTCCGGGCCGAGGAACAGCGCGCCGTAGTTCCGCATGCGCTCGAGGAAGTAGCGCGGGTCGCGCGTCAGCACCTCGACGTGCTCGGCGGCGACCCGATCGGCCTCCGCCACCGCCTCGTCGATCGAGTCGACCAGGATGATCTCGCCATAGTCGCGCCAGGCCACCCCGGCAACATCCGCCGTCGGCAGCACCGCGAGCTGACGCTCGATCTCGGCGGGCAGCGCCTCGGCGATCGTCCCCGAGGTCGTGATGCAGATCGCGGGGCTCGTCGGGCCGTGCTCGGCCTGGCCGAGAAGATCGGTCGCGATCATCTCGACGTCGGCCGAGTCGTCCGCGATGACCAGGATCTCGGTCGGCCCGGCGAAGAGGTCGATGCCGACGCGCCCGAAGAGCTGGCGCTTCGCCTCGGCGACGTAGGCGTTGCCCGGGCCGCAGAGCATGTCGACCGGCTTGATCGTCTCGGTGCCGAGCGCCATCGCCGCGACCGCCTGCACGCCGCCGAGCACGTAGATCTCGTCCGCGCCGCCCAGGACCATCGCGGCGATCGTCTCGGGATGCGGCTCCCCCTGATTCGGCGGCGTGCAGGCGATCAGGCGCCCCACGCCCGCCGTCCGCGCGGTCACGATGCTCATGTGCGCCGAAGCGACCATCGGATATCGCCCGCCGGGCACGTAGCACCCCACGCTCTCCACCGGGATGTTCCGGTGCCCGAGCTTCACGCCGGGGAGCGTCTCCACCTCGATGTCCTTCAGCGCCGCGCGCTGGTGCTCGGCGAAGTTCCGGATCTGCGCCTGGGCAAACTTGATGTCGGCGATGGTGCTCGGCGACACCTTCGCCACGATCGCGTCCAGATCGCCACGCGACAGGCGGAAGCTCGGCGGCGACCACTTGTCGAACTTCTCGGACAGCTCGCGAACCGCCGCGTCGCCGCGCGCCGCGACGTCCTGCAGGATCGACTCCACGGTCCGAAAAACGTTCGCCGCGTTGGCGTCGGTGATTGTCTTGTCGATGCGTCGCTTGAGGAAGGTGGCCATCGCGAATCCTTTCGTTTCTGCAGACCGTCCAAGGGACGGCGCAAGTTATCAGTCGGGCGCGCGGCCCGTCAATTCGCGACGTCCTTTGCGTCGGGCACGCCCGAGCCGCCCGATTCGAGCCCCCGCCGGACCGCGCTTGGCGACTTTCCAGTCCAGCGGCGGAACGCCCGGTTGAAGCTCGACACCTCGGCGAAGCCGACCAGGTACGCGACCTCTGCGATCGAGTAGTCCGTGCGCTGGAGATATCCGGCCGCGAGCTCGCGCCGCGCGTTGTCGAGCAGCTCGGCGAAGCTCGTGCCCGCCTCGGCGAGCCGCCGATGCAGCGTGCGCGGGCTGAGCGCAAGCGCGCGCGATCTCCAGCTGCGTCGGCGGCCCCGACGGCAGCAGCTCCAGGATCCGCCGCCGCACCTGCGCCACGATGTCGGAGCGGTCGAGCCGCTCGAGATATTCGAGCGCGACGCGCTCGTTCGCCAGCGCGACGTCGGGATTGGACGTGGGCAGCGGTTGCGCGAGGTCCTCGCGCCGGCACAGCACGCTCGCCCGCGCCGCGCCCCAGACGATCGGGCACCGGAACCATTCGTCGAACGGCGCGCGCGGGTCCGGCGCGCTGCGCACCACCGTGACGTCGAGCGGCGTGAACGCCTCGCCGTACGCGATCCGGCACAGCCGGACAAAGCCGGCGGCAAGCCAGTCGTGGACCCACACCGCCGGCGGCTGCGCCCCGGCGAAGACGAACGCGATGCGCACGCCGCCGGAGCCCTCCTCGATGCGCATCGTCCACAGCTCCGTCAGGACCCGCATGTACCGGGCGAATCGCCGGCACGCCTCACCGAGCGTCGCGCTCGAGAGCCACGCGTAGCCGACCGCGTGGAGCGCCGTCCCGTGCATCTGCCGCGCGACGTCGATCCCCAGGGACGGATCGCCGACGGTCTCCTCGGCGAGCCGCAGCAGGCGCTGCGACGCGCGCACCGGCACTCGCGTGCCCGGCACCCTGAGCGCTGCGCGGTCTATTCCGGCGGCGCGGAAGATCGGCGCCGGGTCCATGCCGCGTGCCTCGAGGGCGCGCCACAGGTTGATCCCGGGTGAAAGCAACGCGGTCGCGAACGCCGCGGGGTTCGAGCCTTCCATCTAGCGCCTGGCGGCGGAGGACAAGGTTCTGGCGGACTGGGTCAACGCCAAAGAGTACGCCAGCCCGTATCTTCCCGCACCTTCGAGCGGGCGCCGGCGCCCGCGCCAGCCAATCGGAGACCGATGGAAGAGTTTCTCACGCCGGAGACGGTGCTCGCCGATCTCAGGCATACCGCCATCTGGGGCGGCCTGGACGAGGAGGGCATCGCCCGCCTCGCCCACCACGCGCTGTTCTTCGCGGGACGCGGACACGCCGCGCTCAACCCGCTGATCGCCGCCTTCTACCCCGAGTACGCGAACCGGGTCGCCGACCAGCGGCGCGAGGAAGTGTTCGCGCGCATTCGCGGCCAGGTCCACGAAGGGCTGCTGCGGCCCGGCGTGTTCCTTCACTTTCTGTGCCATGACCCCGACCTCGACATCGTCTCGGCCGCCGCTCGCGAGGCAGCCTGTCTCGGGCTCGTCGAGGAACCCGACGGCGCGCGCGGCGCGGACTGGGTCCTGAAGCTCGTGGTCACCGGCTCGGTCGTCAATTCCGGCGCGGCGCTCGGCGGGCTCCTCGCGCTGGGCGACGAGGCCGTCAACGCGAAGCTCGCGGTGCTCCGGGTCGGACTCGCGCTGCCGTGGGCCGACCGCGCGCTCGGCGAGATGGCGAGCTGCACCACCGGTTACGCGTTCGCCGCGACCGTGGAGTTCTGGCTCGAATGGATTGAAACGCTGGCCGCCGAGCTCCCGGAGTCGGCGCGCGTCTTCGACTGGGCGGCGCGCGCACTGCTCGCCCAGCGCGACGCCATGATCGAGCAGACCATCCTCCGCGGCCAATCACCGGCGCGCGAGCGCCCCAACGGCGATCACGGAGCGGGTGAGCTGTCGGTGGCCGCGTTCGCGCAGTCGATCGGCCCGCGGCTGCGCGCGCTCGTGCCCGCGGCGCGCCACTCGGAGACGTTCCTGCGCGCGGTCGCTGCCTGGACCGGCGCGCGCGACGTCAGCAGCGGCGTTCCGCTGAACGGCACCTCGGCCTGAGTCGGCGCCTCCCGGCGCTTGCGTCGGGGAGCGCTCGCGGGGCTACGACAGGTCCCGTCGATGCTTCTTGAGCCAGTCGCGCACGCTGAGCCGAAGGACGTCGACCACGCCCACGAGATTCTTCGCCTCGCTCTCCGATATGGCCGGGGCTCCCTCGTACTCCGCCGCATTCCGCCGTTCGTGGCTCTTCACGAGCGTGATCATGACGGCCTTGTCGGTGCCGCAGGTGTGCTCCAGCACTTGGAAGGCGATGGCACGATGACCTTTTCCCTGAACTGGGCGGTAACCGTTTGCGCGCAGCGCCGCCATGGCAAACGCGAACGCCGCGGAGTACGCAAGCCGGAACCGACTGCCGGCGCCGAGCGTGGCCGTGCGACTGTCGCGCAGCGACTCCTCTGCGTCGGCCAGCAGACGCTTGACCTCGTCCCTCGAGGTTGGCTCAGCGTGCAGCGACCCGGCCTTGACGAGGTTCTCGAGATTTGCGTCGGATGAGCTTTTCGAGGCCATCTTGAGTGCCGATGAGGAAGAGCTTGGGCCGTCCAAGGACGGCCTCAAGGAAGTGGTGCCCTGAGCGGGCCCTGTCCGCGAACTCCTTGCTAGAGTAGATCACCGGGGACACGCGACGCCCCAGGAGACCTTCGGCCGACGAGAGCTGGACGGCGATGTCCGACAAACCGATGTCACCGATCAGGAACAGGTCGATGTCGCTCGTTGCTTTGGCCTCCCCACGCGCGACGGAGCCGTAGATGAAGGCGAAGTCGATTCGGTCTTCGAAGGGGCGGAGGACGTCCCGAAGCACGTCAGCGATCCCGAAGGTCTTGATGACGATGCCCTTGAGCTCTTCGAAAACCGGGGAGGCCGCGCTCGCCTGGAAGTAGACGAGGTTGCCGCGTTCGCTTCGGTCGACGATGCCCGCTTCGACGAGGCTCGCGAGCTCGCGCTGGATGGAGCTCGGCTTCGTGCCTGCGGCGCGGGCGAGCTGCCGCAAGTAGAACGCCTGCTCCGGGTGAGCGTAGAGCAGGGCGAGGATCGCCCGCTTGGTCTTGCCGAAGAGCGCCGCCGCGATCGAGCTGCCGGGTCTTGGTGTACGCATATTGCGTACGATTGTACGCGAATTGCGTACAGTAGGCGGCCCCCGCCCCCTGCGGGGAACGGGCGTCACCCCAGCGTCGGCATGTTCAGCCCGGGCGCGGGCGTGTCCTGATGCGGCCAGCGGGTCGTGACCGCCTTCGTGCGCGTGTAGAACTTGACGCCCTCCACGCCGTGCACGTGCAGGTCGCCGAAGAACGAGCTCTTCCAGCCGCCGAACGAGTAGAACGCGACCGGCACCGGGATCGGCACGTTGATCCCCACCATCCCGACCTGGATCTCGTGCTCGAACCGCCGCGCGGCGCCCCCGCTCTCGGTGAAGATCGCGGTGCCGTTCGCATAGGGGTTCGCGTTCACGAGCCTGATCGCGTCCTCGAGGGTGTCCACGCGCAGCACGATCAGCACCGGGCCGAAGATCTCGTCCTTGTAGATCGTCATCTCCGGCTTGACGTGATCGAAGAGCGACGTGCCGAGATAGAAGCCCTCCTCGGCGCCCGCGACCTTCTGCCCGCGTCCGTCGAGCACGAGCTTCGCGCCTTCCTTGACGCCCTGGTCGACGTAGCCCTTCACCTTGTCGCGATGCGCGCGGGTGATGAGCGGCCCCATGTCGACGCCGTCCTTGTCGCCCGGGCCGACCTTGATGCCCTCCGCCTTCTTCTTCAGCAGCCCGACCAGCGGGTCGGCCGCCGCGCCCACCGCGACGACCGCCGAGATCGCCATGCAGCGCTCGCCCGCCGAGCCGTACCCGGCGCCGATGAGCGCGTCGGCCGCGAACTCGAGGTCGGCGTCGGGCAGCACGACGGCGTGGTTCTTCGCGCCGCCGAGCGCCTGCACGCGCTTGCCGTTGCGGGCGCAGGTCTCGTAGATGTACTTCGCGATCGGCGTCGAGCCGACGAACGAGACGGCGTGGATGCCGGGGTGGTTCAGGATCGCGTCCACCGCCTCCTTGTCGCCGTGCACGACGTTCAGGACGCCGTCCGGAAGGCCGGCTTCCTTGAACAGCTCGGCCATGCGGACCGAGGCCGAAGGCACCTTCTCGGACGGCTTGAGGACGAAGGTGTTGCCGCAGGCGATCGCCACCGGGAACATCCACAGCGGGACCATGACCGGAAAGTTGAACGGCGTGATCCCGGCGCACACGCCGACCGGCTGCCGCACGGTGTGAGTGTCGACGCCAGGGCCGACGTTCTCGGAGTGCTCGCCCTTGAGGAGCTGCGGGATGCCGCAGGCGAACTCCACGACCTCGATCCCCCGCTGCACCGAGCCCGTCGCGTCGGGCAGCGTCTTGCCGTGCTCGTCGGTCACGATCCGGGCGAGCGCCTTCTGGTGCTCCTGCAGGAGCGCGAGAAACTTCTGCATCACGCGCGCGCGGCGCAGCGCCGGGGCGTCGCGCCAGGCGGGATACGCCGCCTGCGCTGCCTTGACCGCCGCGTCGATGTCGGCGGCGTTGCAGAACGGGACGCGCTTCGACACCGTGCCGGCGGCGGGGTTGGTCACTTCGCCAAAGCGGCCGCTCTTGGAGGCCGTCGGCTTGCCGCCGATCCAGAGCGGCACTTCGCTGAACTGCAAGGGCTTCTCGGTGGGCTTGTTCATGGCGACCTCGCGGCTGCGGGCGCTCCGGGAATGCGATAGCGGCAACTTTAGCGCGGTTCGGCCCTACTGGCACTGCGCTAGCCGCTCGTGACGTCAGTCCATCATCAGCCCGCCGTTGAGGTCCACGATCTCGCCGGTGATGAACCCGGCGAGCGGCGCGGCGAGGAAGCGCACGACGTGGGCGAACTCCTCCGGCTCGCAGAAGCGGCCGACCGGGATCTGCGC
>Ga0184633_10001162_pt1 | contig 10724 bp, 10 predicted proteins | sample PLM31_170_b1_FD_133156 | JGI IMG/M metagenome (GOLD analysis project Ga0184633, IMG submission 133156) | Groundwater sediment microbial communities from an aquifer in East River, Colorado, USA - PLM3-1_170_b1 | ecosystem: Environmental > Terrestrial > Soil > Riparian zone | place: USA: East...
TCTTTTGAAGTGCCTCCCCGACACCGGCCACCCCATGGAGGCGCTCCAAGCGGCGATCGCGGCGCTCGGCATGTTCTATCCCGATCGCGATCCGATGAATCCCACCGACCGGTACAACTCGTCGGTCCGGATCATCGCGAAGGCTCCGACTCTCGTCGCGGCGTTCCACCGCCTGAGCCACGGGAAGGACTACATCCCGCCCAAGGAAGAGCTCACCCACGCCGAGAACTTCTTGTACATGATCACCGGGGAGGTGCCCGAGCCGGACGTGGCGCGGGTGATGGACATCTGCCTCATCCTCCATGCCGAACATTCGATGAACGCCTCCACCTTCGCGGGGCGCGTGACCGCCTCGACGCTCGCCGATCCCTACACGGTCGTCTCCTCCGCGATCGGCGCGCTGACCGGCCCGCTCCACGGCGGGGCCAACGAGCAGGTGATCCACATGCTCCAGGAGATCGGCGACGTGGATAAGGCGCGGCCCTTCATCGAGGACCTGATCCACCGGAAGCAGAAGATCATGGGCGTCGGCCACCGGATCTATCGCGTCAAGGATCCTCGCGCGCTCGTGCTCCAGAAGCTGGCGGGACAGATGATCGCGAAGCGGGGGGGCGATCCGCTCCTCGCGGTGGCGCAGGAGGTCGAGAAGGTGGTCGCCGAGCACCTCGGCGTCAAGCGCATCTACCCGAACGTCGATTTCTACTCCGGCGTCGTCTACACGGCCATGGGGATGCCCGCCGCGCTCTTCACGCCCGTGTTCGCCATCGCGCGCGTGACCGGGTGGCTGGCCCACTGGCTCGAGCAGATCGAGGCCAATCGCATCTACCGGCCCGACCAGATCTACACCGGCACCCACAATGAGCCTTACCTCCCGGTGGAGGAGCGGGTCTAGCAGCCCCTTCGCCCTCACGTGTGCACGCTCATCGCGGGCGTCGGAGTGCTCGGGCCGGGCACGCTGGTGCTCGGGGCGAACCGGGACGAGTCTCCAGAGCGTCCCACGGCAGGGCCCGGCGTGCTTACGGAGAGCCCGCGCGTCGTGGGCGGACGGGACCTACTCTCCGGAGGCACCTGGCTCGCGGTGCGCGAGGACCGGTTCGTCTCCGCGTTGATGAACCGCCGGCCGGCGCCGGACGACACGCGCGAGCTTTCGGCGTTTCGATCCCGCGGGCTACTCTGCCTGGACGCGGCAGCGTCGCCGGCGCTCGAGGGCGCTCCTCACGCAATCGACCCGGGAACCGGCGAGCGCCATTCTCCCCTCCTGACCGCGGCGCTCCGTCTCATCGACCGCGACGCTTACGCCCACTGCACGCTGGTGGGTTTGGGCACGAACGGAGAGGCCTGGGCGATCCACGCGGGCCACGGCCGCGGGCCAGATGTGACGCTGATCGCGGCGGGTTGGCACGTGGTGACCCACGCCGACGTGGACGATCCGAACGAGCCCCGGGCGCGGTGGCTCCTCAGGCGGCTGCAGGCGGCGCGACCCGCCGACGTCGCGGAGGCGTTCGATATCATGAAGGGCCTCCTTCAAACCCACGGAGAGGATGGCTCTCCCCCAGTCTGCCTCCACCGGGAGCGCTTCCCCACCGTGTCGAGCAGCCTCCTCGCGCTCGGAGCCCTCGCCTCGCCGCGCTACCTCCACGCCGCTGGACCTCCTTGCACGACAAGGTACGAGGACCGGTCGGATCTCCTCGCCTAGCTCCGGCGCCGCGCGCCCGGGTCGACCACGACCAGCTCGGCCAATTCTGGATCGATCGCGCACGTCCGGTTTCCGACGCGGAGCGTGATCGGACCGCGGAACGGCGCCCGCCCCATCACGGTGACGCGCGCTCCCGGCAGGAGCCCCAGGGAGACCATGTAGCGAAGCTTGTCGGCGTGTCGGTCGCTGACGCGCGCCACCGTCGCGTGCGTGCCCTTCTCGAGCTTCGAGAGGGGGATCCCCTTCACGCGCTCGAGGCCCCCCGCCTTCGTAGGTATCGGGTCCCCGTGCGGATCGTGGGTGGGGTCCCCGAGCGCCCGCGAGAGCAGGTCTTCCATGTCGTCGCTCAGCACATGCTCCAGCCGCTCCGCCTCGCCGTCCACGCGCTCGAGCGGCACGCCCAGCCGAGTGTAGAGGTATAGCTCCCAGAGGCGGTGGTGCCGCACGATCTCCAGGGCGATCTTCCGGCCGCGCGGCGTCAGCGAGACGCCGCCGTACCGCGTGTAGTGGAGGAGCTTCATCGTCTTCAACTTCTGCACCATGCCCGTCACGGACGGAGCCGACACGTTCAAGTGTTGGGCGATATCCCGCACCGGAACCCGGCCGCCGCCCACGCTGTGGCTCAGCTTCCAGATCGCCTTCAGGTAATCCTCGATGGCGTGCGTGATGCTGGGCATGGGGTACCCCTCTCCTGGGGCGGCCGGACGGCGCCGCCGTCCCAGGAGGATACATTCGATCTTGACTTTTAGGTTAGCCTAAAGGAAGATGACAGGGTTACCGATAGATACCCTGGGAGGTCCCATTGATCAAACGTGTCGTTCCCATCTTCGTGCTCCTCGTGGCGCTCGCCGGCGCGGCGCTGGCGTTCGTGGGCCGCGGCAAGGACCGCGACCTGCCGCCGGACCGCACGGTCGTCATGAGCATGAAGGGCTACACTTTCAACGAAACGAACCCCACCCTGGCCCTCCGGCCCGGGGAGCGCGTCCGCTTCGTCGTGTCGAACGACGAGGATTCGCAGGTGCGGCACAACTTCCGCATCGTCGGCATGGGCGTTCCTTGCGAGAGGGACCTCGAGCCCGGGGAGCGGCGGGAGGTTACCGTGACCATCCCCCGATCCGGAGAGTTCGCCTACACGTGCTGCACACATCCGGGCATGGGCGGTAAGCTGGTGGTCGCCGGCCGCTAGGCCGGAATCCATGATCTCGCGCCGCGCGCTGGGGATCGCCATCCTGGGCGCGGCCGCGCTGGCGGCCGCGGCGCTGCTCGGTCCCCCGCGGCTGACGGCCGAGCGCGGTGCCGCCGGTGCGGCGGCGCCCGAGCTGACCCCTCTCGCCCAAGCCGCCCGCGACCACGCCGTCCAGGCCCTCACCGAGTTCGACACCGGCAAGATGACGCGGCTCCCCGGGGGACGGATTCTCCGCGAGTACTGGATCGAGGCGAAGCACGCCGAGGTGGAGGTCGCGCCGAACGTGCGCTTCCCGGCCTGGACCTTCGACGGCGCCGTTCCCGGACCCACGATCCGCTGCACCGAAGGGGATTCGATCCGGATCTATTTCACGAACCGCGGAACGATGCCCCACTCCATGCATTTCCACGGCTTCCATCGCGCGAACATGGACGGCGTCTTCGAGCAGGTCTCGCCGGGACAGACCTTTATCTACGAGTTCGCCGCCCGGCCGGCGGGGCTCCACGTCTACCACTGCCACACGATGCCCGTGAAGATGCACATCGCCCGCGGGCTCTTCGGGGCGTTCCTCATCGACCCCAAGACGCCGCGACCCAAGGCCCGTGAGATGGTCATGGTGATGAACGGCTTCGACACCGATCTGAACGGGGAGGACAACGAGTTCTACACCGTGAACGGCTACGCGAACGTCTATTTCCGCGACTATCCGATCCCCGTCAAGCTCGGAGAACTCCAGCGCGTCTACCTCGTCAACATGACCGAGCTCGACCTCGTGAACTCGATGCATACGCATGCAACTTTCTTCGACGTCTACCCCACGGGTACCTCCACGCGGCCGTCCCTCTACACCGACACGATTGTCTTGGGCCAAGGGGAGCGCGCCATCCTCGAATTCCGGTATCCCTATCAAGGCCGCTACCTCTTCCACGCGCACCAGAACGAGTTCGCGGAACTCGGCTGGCTCGGCCAGTTCGAGGTGAAGCCATGAGCCGGGAATCGGGCGGGCGCGCGGGAGGCTCTTCGCTCCGGATCGTCGCGGCCGCGCTGGCGCCGCTCCTCTTGGTCGCCGCGATGACCTGGTGGTTCCTGGCCGCGGGTGTCTCCTGGCTGAGGCTCGGCACCGCTCCCATCGAGAAGCTGGCCATCGAGCGCGTGGTCTTCCGTCCCCAGGAGATCGTGCTCAATGTCCGGAACGAAGGGCCCGCGATGTCGGTCGGTCAGATCCTGGTCAATGAAGCCATGTGGGATTTTTCGATCACGCCCGCCCGGGATCTCGACCGCCTCGAGTCCGCCGTGATCTCGATCCCGTTCGACTGGCTCGAGGCGGAGCCGTACCGATTGACGGTCGTGAGCGGGACGGGGATCCGTCACACGCGAGAAGTCGATGTCGCCATGCTCACGCCTACCGTCGATCCACGCTCGCTCATCGTTTTCGGGCTCCTGGGCGTGTTCGTCGGGGTGATTCCGGTTCTGCTCGGGCTCCTCTGGCTTCCGTTCCTGCGCGCCCTCCCCCGAGCGTGGATGGACTTCTGGATCGCGCTCACGATGGGGCTCCTGCTCTTCCTCGGGATCGACACCCTCAAGGAAGCGCTGGAGATCCTGGAACGCGTGCCGTCCTTCCTGAACGGGGCCATGCTGACGGCCTTGGGCGCGGTCGGCGCGTTTCTAGCGCTGACCGGGGTCGGCCGCGCCATGGGCGGGGGCTCGAGCCGGCGCGGAGGGGCCGAATCGACGGGATCGAAGGTCGCCCGTGGCGCCGTCTCCGGGATGGGTCTCGCCACCCTGATCGCGATCGGGATCGGCCTCCACAATCTCGGCGAGGGCCTTGCCATCGGCGCGGCTTATACGCTGGGCGAGGTGGCGCTTGGTTCGTTCCTGATCGTGGGCTTCACCCTCCACAACACCACCGAGGGCCTGGCGATCCTTTCTCCCCTGGTCGAGGGGAAGGCGCCGATCCGGAACCTTGCGCTGCTCGGTTTGATCGGGGGCGCCCCCACGATTCTTGGAACATGGGCGGGGGCCTTCACCTACTCCGATCCGCTCTCGCTCCTCTTCCTCGGCATCGGCGCGGGCGCGATATTCCAAGTGGTGCGGGTGCTCGCGCTGGCGCGGGTCCAGGGCGGCGAGGCGGTCCTCGACTCGCTCGCGCGGCCCCGCTTGTTGGCGGGACTCCTCGCGGGATTCGTGGTGATGTACGCGACGAGCCTCCTCGTAGCGGGCTAGCGCGGAGCGTTCAGCGACCAATCGTAGGGGAGATACTCGATCTTCACCGGCCTCGCGCGAAGGGCGGCCGCGGTCTCGGGCGGCAGGTACCGCGTGGCACAGGCGAGCACGGCGCCGTTCTCCCGCCCGTAGAGCCGCTCGAGCACGCTGTCCCGGTAGACGCCGACGAAGTCCTTTCCATACCAATCGAAAATCCGCGAGATGCGTATCCGGCCGTCGCGGGGAGTGAACTCGTTCCGGGTCGGGTCGAGCACGAACTCGCTCGCGGCGGAATCGAGTTGGGCGTCTAGCCATTCGCCTCGGTAGGGGGTGGAGCGGAGCGCGGGGCAGGAGCGCGACGCGCAAACCAGGGCGAAGTGGATTCGGGGCTCCTTGAAGCCCCTGCGCAAGATGTCGTGCTCGATCTCATCCAGCGTCCGTTTCGATCCTTCGACGTCCCATCGGTACCGGCTCCAGGCGCCCCCGATCTCGCGAATGCTCCGGAGCCTCCCATCCTTCGAGTCCTCGAAACGAAGGATGAGATCCACCGTGCAGGCATTGTAGGCGTTGATATGGAAGGCGATCCGATCTTGGTCCGTGGACGCCGGCGGCAGCGCGATCGCGATCCAGGAAATGGTCGCCCGGAGCGGGGCCGGATCGAGCGCCAGGCTGTCGTATTCGAGCAGCCCCTGCTTCACGTATCGCCCCACGACGCCCGCCCAGAGGGTGTACCCGGTGTCGGCGGCCGCGACGGCCGCCGTCGCCGCGATGAGCAAGATGATTCGAGTGACCCGCCGAAGCGTGGATCCCTTCATTCGTCTTTCTGGAGCGTGAGCGACGCGGCGAGCCAACCGCGGAGCGAGAGCCCGATGGCCAGAATCGCGGCGGCGGAGAGCCAGTCGCGCCTCGCGGCGGCACGGCGCGCGTCCCCCTCGGGGCCCAAGGCACGCATGTTAGACTGATCGGCATGGCGGGCGACGTTCACGGGGCCGCGATCGTAGCACGCGACCTTGCCAAAACATACGGGAGCCTCGAGGCGGTCCGCGGCGTTTCCTTCGAGGTGCGCGCGGGTGAAGTCGTCGGTTTCCTCGGCCCCAACGGCGCCGGCAAGACGAGCACCGTGCGAATGATCTCCTGCTTTCTGCCGCCTACGTCGGGATCCGCGATGGTTCACGGCGTCGATGTCCGGGAGCGGCCGCGGGAGGTGAAGGCGATGCTCGGAGTCTGTCCCCAGGAGGACAATCTCGACCCCGACTTCGACGTCTTGAAGAACCTGCTCGTCTACGGGCGGTATTTCGGGATCACCGGCCGCGAGATCCGTGAGCGCGCGGAGTCGCTGCTCGACCTCGTCTCGCTTAGCGACCGGAAGCACGCGGCGATCGCGGAGCTCTCCGGCGGCATGAAGCGGCGGCTGATCTTGGCGCGGGCACTCCTGAACCAACCGCGCGTGCTGATCCTGGACGAGCCGACCACCGGACTCGATCCCCAGGCACGCCACGCCATCTGGTCCCGGATTCGCGCGCTCCGGGCGACGGGCGTTACCGTGCTCCTCACCACCCACTACATGGAAGAGGCCGCGCAACTCTGCGATCGGGTGATCGTGATGGACGGCGGCCGGATCCTGCTCGAGGGAACGCCGCGGGAATTGGTGGATCGCGAGGTGGGGCGCACGGTGGTCGAGGCGTGGAATTTCGGCGAGGAGTTCGCGGGGTTCCTGCGCGGTCTCCCCGGCCGCCTCGAAGAGGTCGGGGACCGGCTCTACTTCTATCCGCTCGAGGGAGACCACGTGGAACGCCTCCTCGAGGAGCGCTTCTCGAGCCAGGAGCGCCTCATCCGCCGCGGCACGCTCGAGGACGTCTTCCTCAAGCTGACCGGCCGGGCGCTCCGGGACTGACGGCGTGAGGACGATCCTGGCAAACCTCTCCGCACGCTCGCTCCGGGTCTGGCAGCGCGACGCCGACGTGTACTTCACGACGTGGAAGACCGAATTCCTGCCGCCGCTCATCGAGCCGATCCTCTACGTCTTCGCGTTCGGCTTCGGGCTCGGCTCCCTGATCCACGAGGTGACCTACCTCGGGCAGCCCCTGAGCTACTTGCGATTCATGGCCCCAGGCATCGTCGCCGTCGCCATCATGTTCTGGGCGTTCTTCGAAACCACGTTCTCATCCTACGTGCGCATGTACTACCAGAAGACCTTTGACGCGATCCTGGCTACGCCGCTCCTGGTGGAGGATGTGATCCTGGGCGAGATCCTCTGGGGGACGACGAAGTCCGTGATCGCCGCCACGATCATGCTCGGGGTACTGACCGCGATGAACCTGGTCGCCTGGCCGACGGGGCTCCTGGTGGTCCCGATCGCCGCGGTCGGCGGCCTCCTCTTCGCGGGGCTCGGGCTGGTGATGACCTCGCTCGTGAAGACGATCTCGCAGTTCAACGTCCCGATGTTCGTCGTCATCATGCCGATGTTCACCTTCGGCGGCACGTTCTTCCCGATCGACATCCTCCCCGGATGGGCCCTCGCCGTCGCCTGGTGCCTCCCGATCACGCACGTCGCGGTCCTCACACGCGCGGTGATCCTGGGCATGCCTCATCCCCACGCTTGGGTGAGCGTGCTCTACCTGGGAGTCTCGGCGCCCCTGCTCGCGGCGTACGCCCTCAAGCGCATGAAGCGGCGATTGGTGCCGTAGGCTGCCCGGCGCCCCCACCCGGAACGGTCGGGCACGACGGGACCCCACACGGAGGACAGGTCTTGGACGTCCGCTACGCGACGAATCCGCTAATCGACGGCGATCGCCTCAACGCACTCTTCGCGGCGTCTTGGCCTCGTCACGAGGCTCGAGATTTCAAACCAGTGCTGGCGCGAAGCCTTGTCTACCTCGGCGCTTTCGCTGGCGATCAGTTGATCGGCTTCGTCAACCTCGCATGGGATGGCGGCGAGCACGCGTTCTTGCTGGATCCGACCGTCCATCCGGACTTCCGCCGGCGCGGAATCGGCAAGGAGCTTGTCGCCAGGGCCGCTTCCTTGGCACGTGAACGAGGCGTTGCCTGGCTGCACGTCGACCATGAGCCCTCGCTAGATGCGTTCTACCGATGCTGTGGCTTTCGGCCAACGTCGGCGGGCTTGATGAAGTTGACGGGACACGTGAGCAACCGGGAACATGGGTAACGAAGTAAACCTGCAATTTGGATAACACTGTCGGGGTTGCTCCGGGTCGGCCCACACGTCAGTGGCAGCCCAACAATTTTCATAAATGGCGTTGTCGGAAGTGCGCTCTATGTTTCAATCCATATTGATTCTGCCAATCCTAAGTTCCCGTTCGTTCATGGTTTCGGGAAGGACAGCGCCGCGCGCTCTCGCGGGGACTCTCGCCGAACAGCTCCCGGTACTGAAAACTGAATCGGCCCAGATGCCAGAAGCCCTGCTCGAGGGCGGTTTCCGTCACGCTCTTTGGCTCGCCGTCGGCGCGAGGCTGTTGCAGGGACCGTCGCACTTGGTTGAGACGCAAGCGACGCAAATACGTGGCTGGCCCCATATCCAGCACTTGGTGGAAGGCGTGGCTCAATATCCGTCGCGGCACACCGCACCCGGCGCATAGATCGCCCACCGACAACGGCTGGCCGCCAGACTTTCTGGCCAGTTCCGTGGCGAATTCCTCAGCCAGACGAACCAGCCCGGCGGCGTGCGCCAGACCGGGCATTGGCGATGGCGTGAACCCTTCCGCCAGCGCATCGAGAAAAGACGCGAGCAGTTCGTCCTCCATTACCGCCTTGGCTGCGAACGATCCGCGGACATGTTCATTGGTTCGCAAAATGGCGGCAGCTTGCGCGAACTGGCGGATCAGATCGCGCCGTTTGTCCTCGGCCGGTTCATACACGTGCCATCGCTGGCCCAGCAGGTCCGATAGTTCCGGAAACTCGTTCCTCAAAGTTTTCCCAAATAGTTCCTCGCGCATACAGAGACACACCACGGAGAAATCGCGGCCGTAGATGCCATCGTGTTTCTCTCCGGGCCGATGGTAGATGAGGCTGCCGCCGCGCACTTCGACGTCGTGTTGCAGCGACCGGCCGGAGGTGCGCGTAACCACAGAAAGCGTCCACACGCCTGACGGGAAACGTCCGCCTCCGCGCAGGGGAAGGTTGGTCTCGATCCACGAAATCTCTCCGCCGGGAAGGCCCACGCGCATGTGGTGCCCCCGCAACGGCCCCGGCTCCAGTTGCGAAATCTCCATGTCGGCGCCACGCAGCACGGTCGCGTAGGACTCGACGTCCGCGATTTCGTAGTCCAGAAAATCGGCAGCGTCGTTGGCCATGTTCAGAGTGTCCGATTGCCCAAAGCGGATAGACCTTCTATGCCCACCGCGCTATCGTATGCGACGGTGCCATGAGCCGCAAGTTGTGTTATGCCGGAGAGGTCGCTTGCTCTTGATTGTGCCCGGCAAGCTGTGGCGCTATTACCCAACTCATGAGAGCCGCGGAGCCTCTGATCCAAGTAGGGCCGATTCGCAATGTGGGATGGTCCTTCACGGTCCGCAAAGACCGAGGCAACTTCGAACGAAGAGAGGAGATCACCATGAGACGAAGGGCACGACTGCGTAACGAAATCCTCGCGGGTCTGCTCACCCTGGGCGTGACGCTGCCGGCCTTCGCGGGGCATGTGATGGCCCAGGAACTTCCGACCCCGGCTGACCTCAAGAGGGCTCAACAACAGAAGCCCGATTATTCGCCTTACCCGGACCAGCATTTCCCCAATCGCGTCTTCTGGGGCGACACCCATCACCACAGCAGCTTCTCGGTCGACGCCGGCATGATGGGCTGCACGCTCGACCCGGAGACGTCGTTTCGGTTCGCCCGCGGCGAGGAGGTGATTTCCAACTCCCGCCAACGGGTGAAGCTAAGCCGCCCGCTCGATTTCCTCAATGTGTCCGACCACGCCGAATTCCTCGGCCTCCCCGATCTGCTCAGGGAGGCAGATCCCACCCTGCTGGCCACGCCAACCGGCAAGCGCTGGTATGACCTGATGCAGTCCGGGCCTGTCGGGGCGAACCAGGCAGGCAGCGATGCGATATTCGCCATCCAACGTAACGAAGAGGTGATCAAGGACGCCAAAATGACGCGCAGCATGTGGGAGCGCGTGACCGCCATCGCCACCAAATACAACGAGCCGAGGAAGTTCACGGCCTTTAACGGCTTCGAGTGGACCTCGGCGCCGGGCGCCAACAACTTGCACCGCGTCGTCATTTTCCGCGACGGCCCCGAGCGGGCGAACCAGGTCGTCCCATTCTCCGCCTTCGACAGCCAGGACCCCGAGGCTCTTTGGAAATACATGGCGAACTATGAGCAGAAGACCGGCGGCCAGATCCTGGCCGTCCCGCACAACGGAAATTTGAGCAATGGCATGATGTTCGCGCTGGCCGACATGCAGGGCAAGCCATTCACGCGCGCTTACGCCGAGGCGCGCTCCCGTTGGGAACCGCTCCTGGAGGTCACGCAGACAAAGGGCGACGGCGAGACGCATCCCTTCCTCTCGCCCGACGACGAGTTCGCCGACTTCGAGCGCTGGGACTTCGGCAACATGATGCAACCGGTCACGCCGAAGACGAAGGACATGCTCAAGTTTGAGTATGCCCGCTCGGCACTCAA
>Ga0184633_10001163_pt1 | contig 10724 bp, 21 predicted proteins | sample PLM31_170_b1_FD_133156 | JGI IMG/M metagenome (GOLD analysis project Ga0184633, IMG submission 133156) | Groundwater sediment microbial communities from an aquifer in East River, Colorado, USA - PLM3-1_170_b1 | ecosystem: Environmental > Terrestrial > Soil > Riparian zone | place: USA: East...
GATCCTGCGGCGGCCCGATTCGCCCTCTTTGCGCAACTGCTCGAGCGTGGGGTTCACCGCGGTCATCAACTGCATGATGATCGAGGCCGAGATGTAGGGCGTGATCCCCAGCGCGAAGATCGTGAAGCGCGACAGCGCCCCGCCGGAGAACATGTTGAACATGCCGAGGATCCCGCCCTGCTGGCCCTTGAACAGATCCGCGAGCACGTTCGGGTCGATGCCCGGCACCGGAATGTGTGCGCCGATGCGGAACACCACCAGCGCCCCGAGCAGGAACAGGAGCCTCCGCTTCAGGTCGCCATAGCGTCCGGTCTTGCCGACGTTGGGAAGCGTAGTGGCCAAGCCCGCTTATTCCTTGTCCGATTTCGGCGCCTGGGCCGCCTGAGGCATGTCCTCGACCTTGCCGCCCGCCGCCTCGATCGCCGCGCGCGCGCCCTTGGTGGCTTTGACGCCCTTCAGCGTGACGCTGCGCAGGAGCTTGCCCGAAAGAATCACCTTGGCGACGAGCGTGCGTCTGGCGACGACGCCTTCCGCCTTGAGCGCGGCAAGATCGATTTCGCTCGACTTCATGCGCTCGAGCTCCGACAGCCGCACCTCTGCATAGGTGTCGCGCGTCGGGGAGACGAAGCCGCGCTTGGGCAGCCTGCGGTGCAGGGGCATCTGGCCGCCCTCGAAGCCGACCTTGTGGTAGCCGCCTGCGCGCGCGCGCTGTCCCTTGTGGCCGCGGCCCGCCGTCTTGCCCCAGCCCGAGCCAACGCCCCGACCGACGCGGTGCCGCGCCTGCTTGGAGGCCGCGGCGGGCTTGAGAGTATTCAGTCGCATATCGATCACCCTTCCACGCGAACGAGGTAGTAGACCTTGCCGATCATGCCGCGCACCGCGGGTGTATCGGTCAGCTCGACCGTCTGGCGGATACGCTTCAGGCCCAGGCCGCGCACCGTGTCCCGGTGGCTCTGCTTGCAGCCTGCGAGGCCCTTGACCAGTTTCACCCTGATTTTCCCGTCCGCCATCGGATTCCTCACTGCGCGAGAATCTGGTCTACCGTCTTGCCGCGCTTTGCGGCGATCTCGGCGGGCGTGTTCATCGATTTCAGCCCCTGCAGCGTCGCGCGCACCACGTTGTAGGAGTTGGTCGAGCCGAAGCACTTGGCCAGGACGTTGGAGACGCCCATCACCTCGAACACCGCCCGCATCGGACCGCCGGCGATGATGCCGGTTCCCTCGGAAGCGGGCTGCATCAGGACCACGGCGGCGCCGTGACGGCCGGTCACCGCATGATGCAGCGTGCCGCTCTTGAGGTTCACCTTGAACATGCTGCGGCGCGCCTCCTCCATCGCCTTCTGCACCGCCACCGGGACTTCGCGCGCCTTGCCCTTGCCCATCCCCACCCGCCCGTCGCCGTCGCCCACCACGGTCAGCGCCGCGAAGCCGAGCACGCGGCCGCCCTTCACGACTTTCGTGACGCGGTTGACCGCGACCAGCTTTTCGCGCAGTCCGTCGCTGCGTTCCTCGGACTGCTGCATCCTTCTTGCCTGCATCTTTGCCATAGCGTCTGTCCCTCGATCCTGAGCCCGCCGCGCTAGAACTTGAGTCCGCCAGCCCGGGCCGCCTCGGCAAGCGCCTTGACGCGCCCCTGGTAGCGGTACCCGGCGCGGTCGAATGCGACCTTCTCGATCCCCGCCGCTTTCGCCTTCTCGGCGATGCGCCGCCCGACGGCTTCGGCGGCGGCACGGTTGCCGCCTTTGATCATTCCGGCCCGCACGTCCTTCTCTACGCTCGAAGCGCTCGCCAGCACGCGGTCGCCCGCGGCCGTCGTGATCTGCGCGTAGATATGGCAGTTGGTCCGATGCACCGTGAGCCGGGTCGCGCCCAGCTCCCGGATCTTGAGCCGCGTCTGGCGCGCCCGGCGCAGCCGCGAAGAATTGGTGTCCAGCATGGCTAGCGCTCCGTCATTTCTTCTTCGTCTCTTTCAGGACGATGACCTCGTTCGCGTAGCGCACGCCTTTGCCCTTGTACGGCTCGGGCGACTTGTAATCGCGGATCTTGGCCGCGGTGAGGCCGACCAGCTGCTTGTCGATTCCGCTGATCACGATCTCGGTCTGCGTCGGCGTCGCCACTTTCACGCCCTTCGGCATCTGGTGCACCACGGGGTGCGAAAACCCCAGCGACAGGTTGAGCCGCTCGCCCTGCGCCTGCGCGCGGTAGCCGACGCCGACGAGCGAGAGCTTGCGCTCGAATCCGCTGGTGACCCCCGCGACCATGTTGGCAATGAGCGCGCGCATGGTTCCCGACATGGCGACGGCGTGGCGCGAGTTCCCCAGCGCCCTGCACTTGAGGCGGTCGCCGTCCTTCTCCACCGCCACGTTGGGGTCGAGCGCGCGCTCGATCGCGCCGAGCGGACCCTTGACCTGGATCTTCTCCGCGTCGATGCTCACCTCCACGCCCTTGGGAAGCGCGACCGGGATTCGGGCGATGCGCGACATGTGCGTCCCCTCAGGCCACGATGCACAGCACTTCGCCGCCCACGCCGCTGGCGCGCGCCTTGCGGTCGGTCATCACGCCGTGCGAGGTCGAGAGGATGGCGACGCCGAGCCCGTTCATCACGCGCGGGATCGCATGCCGGCCCTTGTAGACGCGCAATCCGGGGCTGGAGACGCGCTCCAGGCGCTCGATCACCGGGCGCCCGGCGTAGTACTTCAGGCCGATCCGCAGTTCCTGCTTGGTGCCCTTCGCGCGCACCGCGTAGTCCTCGATGTAGCCCTCGTCCTTCAGCACCTGCGCAATAGCCGACTTGAGCTTCGACGCCGGCATCGTCGTCTCGACGTGCCCGACCATCTGCGCGTTGCGGATGCGGCACAGCATGTCCGCGATCGGATCGCTCATGCTCATGCGTCCCTCCCTACCAGCTCGCCTTGATCACGCCCGGCACCTCGCCGCGCATCGCCAGCTCGCGCAGCTTGCTGCGCCCGAGTCTGAACTTGCGGAACACGCCCCGCGGCCGGCCGGTGAGCGCGCAGCGGTTGCGCAGCCGCACCGGCGAGGCATCGCGCGGCAGCTTCTGCAGCTTCTCGCGCGCCGCGTCCTTTTCCTCGTCGGAGGCGCGCGCGCTGCTCAGCGTTTCCTGCAGCGCCTTGCGCCGGGTCTTGAACTTTTCCACGGTCTTGCGTCGTTTCTGTTCGCGCAGCTTCAATGCGAGTTTCGCCATGTCCCTTGCCTCATTGCTTGAATGGAAAACGAAACGCGGCGAGCAGGGCGCGCGCCTCGTCGTCGGTCTTCGCGGTGGTGGTGATCGCGACGTTCATGCCCCGCAGCGCGTCGATCTTGTCGTACTCGATCTCCGGGAAGATGATCTGCTCCCGGATGCCGAGGCTGTAGTTGCCGCGGCCGTCAAAAGCGCGGTTGGATACGCCGCGGAAGTCGCGGATGCGCGGGATCGCGATGTTCACCAGCCGATCGAGGAACTCGTACATGCGCGCGCCCCGCAGCGTCACCATGCAGCCGATCGGGAAGCCGGCCCGCACCTTGAAATTCGCGATCGACTTGCGCGCCTTGGTCATGACCGGCTTCTGGCCCGCGATGCGGGTCATGTCGGCGACGGCGTTGTCGAGGATCTTCTTGTCGGCGACCGTCTCGCCGACGCCCATGTTGAGCGTGATCTTGGCGACGCGCGGCACCTGCATGACGGTCTTGTAGCCGAACTTCTGCATCAGGTCGGGGACCACGCGCTCGCGGTAATAGCCACGCAGGCGCGCCGGCGGGGGCGGCGCCGAGGGCGCCTCCTCGACGGCGGTCTTCGGCGCGCCTTTCGCCTGCGCCGGCGGCGCCTGCTTCTTCGCCGGCGCCTGGCCCGCGGCGCCTTTCTGCGCCCCTTTCTGCTGCTGCGGTGCTGTTTCCTTCGCCATCGCGCCTCCCTACACGTCCACCTGCTCGCCGTTCGACCGGAACACACGCACCTTGCGGCCGTCCGGGAGAATCTTGAATCCGATGCGGTCGGCTTTCTGAGTGGCGGGATTGAACAGCGCGATGTTCGAGACGTGAATCGGCATGTCCTTGTCGACCACGCCGCCGGTCACGCCCTGCATCGGGTTGGGACGCTGGTGCTTCTTCACGCGGTTGATGCCCTCGACCACCACGTGCTCATCGCCAGTGCGTCGCAGCACGGCGCCGCGCTTGCCCTTGTCGCGGCCGGCAATCACCACGACTTCGTCGCCCTTGCGGATTCTCTGCATGGCAGTTCCCTTCAAAGCACTTCCGGAGCGAGCGACACGATCTTCATGAACCGCTCGGTGCGCAGCTCGCGCGTCACCGGACCGAAGATGCGGGTGCCGATCGGCTCGAGCTTCGCCGTGAGCAGCACCACCGCGTTGGAATCGAACCGCACCAGCGAGCCGTCGGCGCGCCGCACGCCCTTCGCGGTGCGCACCACCACGGCGTCGTAGACCTCGCCCTTCTTCACCCGGCCGCGCGGCGCGGCGTCCTTCACGCTCACCTTGATGACGTCGCCGATCGAGGCGTAGCGGCGCTTCGAGCCGCCGAGCACCTTGATGCACATGACGGCGCGCGCGCCCGTATTGTCGGCGACGTCGAGAATCGTCTGCATCTGGATCATCTTGTTGCTCCGTCCAACTTGCCGGCGTGGCGCGCTGCAGGCAGTTTTGGACCCCGTCCGGGGCGGAAAAGATGCGGATTCTAGTCTGCGCGCACCGTTTCTGGCAAGGTGCGCGTCACACTTCCTTCGACTTCTCGATCAGCCGCGTCACGGTCCAGGACTTGGTCTTCGAGATCGGACGGCACTCCGCGATCTCGACCACGTCCCCGGTCCTGTATTCGCCCGAGGCGACGTGCGCATGGTATTTCCGCGAGCGCGTCACGGTCTTGCCCATGAAGCCTTCCCTGACCCTGCGCTCGATCAGTACCGTGACGGTGCGCTGCATCCGGTCGCTCACGACCCGGCCGACGAGCATGCGCTGGTTCTTCGCCGGGGGCGTCGCTGCCTGCTGCTGATTCATGTCCCTTCCTTCTGCCTCAGCACGGTGCGCACCCGGGCGATGTCTTTCCGCAGCTTGCGCTTCTGGCTGGTGTTGGACAGCTGTTGGGTGGCGAGCTGCATGCGCAGGCCGAATTGGGCCCTCAGCAGCTCGTTCAGCTCCTTCGTCAATTCGTCGCCGCTCTTGGCGCGAAGTTCGCTCGGTTTCATCGACTAGCCCAGCATGCGGTGCACGAGGATGGTCCTGATCGGCAGCTTCGCCGCGGCCAGCTTGAACGCCTCTTTCGCCAGCGCCTCGTTCACGCCGTCCATCTCGTAGATGATCTTGCCCGGCTGGATCTCGCAGACGAAGAACTCGGGGTTGCCCTTGCCGTTGCCCATGCGGACCTCGGCAGGCTTGTGCGAAACCGGCTTGTCCGGAAAGACGCGGATCCAGATGCGGCCGCCGCGCTTGATATGCCGCGACAGCGCGCGCCGCGCGGCTTCGATCTGGCGCGCCGTGAGGCGGCCGCGCCCGATCGCCTTCAGGCCGTACTCGCCGAACGACACTTTTGCGCCGCGCGTTGCGACGCCCGTATTTCGCACGTTGCGCCCTTTCTGTTGCTTGCGGTACTTGGTGCGCGCGGGTTGCAGCATGGTTTACTCCTTCTTCTCCCCGGCTTCGGTGTCTGGAGCGCCAGGTTCCCTTGCCTGCTTCTCAGCGGCCTCGGGTGCCGAAGCTGCCGGCGCGCCGGGTTCCTTGACCGCTTTCCTGGTGCGCTTGATCGTCGCCCTCGGTTTGTCGGCGACCGTGCCATCGGGCTTCTTCGCGCGCGCCGGAGCAGGCTTCCTGTCTGCGTCCGGCTTTCCCGCGCCACGCCTTGCGCCGGGTTTCGGCACCGGCCGCTTCGCTTTCCTCGGCTCGGCGGGCGCCTCCGCGACCGGCGGGGCCGGGAGCTGCAGCGCGGCCGCGGCGGCGGCCTCGCTTTTCGGCAGCACTTCACCCTTGTAGACCCACACCTTGATGCCGATCACGCCATAGCTGGTTTTCGCCTCACCCAATCCGTAATCGATGTCGGCGCGCAAGGTGTGCAGCGGCACGCGGCCCTCGCGATACCACTCGGTACGTGCGATCTCGATGCCGTTCAGCCGGCCTGAGCTCATGATCTTGATTCCCTGCGCGCCCAGCCGCATCGCGTTCTGCATCGCGCGCTTCATCGCGCGCCGGAACATGATGCGCTTCTCCAGCTGCTGCGCGATCGAGTCGGCGATCAGCTGCGCGTCGATCTCGGGCTTGCGGATCTCCTCGATGTTCACGTGCACCTGATTGACGCCCATGATGCGGCGCAGTTCCGCCTTCAGCGATTCGATCTCCTCGCCCTTCTTGCCGATGACCACCCCCGGCCGGGCTGTGAAAATGGTGATGCGCGCATCCTTGGCCGGCCGCTCGATGAGAACGCGCCCCACCGAGGCGTGTGCAAGCTTCCTTTTCAGGAAATCGCGCACCTTGATGTCTTCCGCGAGCATCGCGCCGAAATTGCGGTTGTTGGCGTACCAGCGCGAGTGCCAGGCGCGGTTGACCGCCAGCCGGAAGCCGATTGGATTTATTTTCTGACCCATGGCGCGCCCTTCAATCCCCTACGGTGATGTAGATGTGGCAGGTGTGCTTGGTGATGCGCGTGCCGCGGCCCTTGGCCCGGGCGTGAAACCGCTTCAGGACCGCGCCGCGCTCGACGTGCACCTTCTTCACCTTGAGCGCGTCGACATCGGCGCCATCGTTGTGTTCGGCATTGGCGATGGCCGACTCGAGCGTCTTCTTGATCAGCGCCGCGCCTTTCTTGGGCGTGAAGGCGAGAATGCTCAATGCCTTGTCCACCGGCTTGTCGCGGATGAGATCGGCCACCAGCCGGCCCTTCTGGGTCGACAGCCGCGCTCCGCGTAGCACCGCACGTGTTTCCATCCGATCCTCCTCACTTCTTCGCCGGCGCGGGCGCGGCCGCGGGCGCTGCCGCCGGTGCCGGCGCCGCCGCACCGGGCGCCGAGACGGGTGCCCTGCCGACCGCTACTTCCGTCCGCTTGCCTGCCGCCGAGTGGCTCTTGAAAATGCGCGTCATGGCGAATTCGCCAAGCTTGTGGCCCACCATGTTCTCGGTCACGTAGACCGGGATGTGCTGCCTGCCGTTATGCACCGCGATCGTCAGGCCGACGAAGTCGGGCACGACGGTCGAGCGCCGCGACCAGGTCTTGATCGGGCGCTTGTCGTTCGTGGCGCGCGCCGCACCGGTCTTCTTCATCAGGTGGTGATCCACGAACGGACCCTTCTTGATCGAACGCGCCATGTCTCAGCCTCCCATCATCCTGCGCGGCGCCGGTCGCGCACGATCATCACCTGCGTGCGCTTGTTGCGCCTCGTCTTGTAGCCCTTGGTCTGCACGCCCCAGGGCGAGACCGGAGGCTGCGCCGCGGCCGTGCGGCCTTCGCCTCCGCCGTGCGGATGATCGATCGGGTTCATCGCCACGCCCCGCACCGTCGGCCGCACGCCGCGCCAGCGCTTGCGTCCCGCCTTGCCGATCGACTCCAGGTTGTGCTCGTGGTTGCCCGCTTCGCCGATGGTCGCGCGGCAGTCCACATGCACCTTGCGGATCTCGCCGGAGCGCAGCCGCAGCTGCGCGTACGACCCCTCGCGCGCGAGCAGCTGGGCGCCCGTGCCCGCCGAGCGCGCAAGCTGGGCCCCCTTGCCGGGCAGCATTTCCACGCAGTGCACCGTGGTGCCGACGGGAACATTGCGCAATGGCAGGGCGTTTCCCGCCTTGATCGGCGCCTCCGCGCCGGACTGCAACTGCGTGCCGGCCGCAACTCCCTTCGGTGCGATGATGTAGCGTCGTTCGCCGTCTGCGTACAGGAGCAGCGCCAGGTGGGCGCTGCGGTTCGGATCGTATTCGATGCGCTCGACCCTCGCCGCGATGCCGTCCTTGTTGCGCCGGAAATCGATCACCCGGTAATGCTGCTTGTGCCCGCCACCCTTGTGCCGCATCGTGATGCGCCCGGCGTTATTGCGCCCGCTGCTCTTCGGTTCGGTCGTGACCAGAGGCCAGTGCGGCGCGCCCTTGTGCAGCTCCGGGGTGACGACCTTGACCAGCGCGCGGCGCCCGGGCGAGGTGGGTTTGACTTTGACCAGTGGCATGGCTTACTCCGTCGCGGCGAAGTTGATCTCTTGCCCCGCCGCGAGGCGTACGTACGCCTTTTTCCAGTTGCGGCGCCGCCCCATGAATCGTCCGAATCGCTTCATCTTGCCCTTGACGTTCGACAACGTCACCGACTCGACGCTGGTCTTGAAGAGAAGCTCGACGGCAGCCTTGATTTCGGGCTTGCTGGCGCGGTCGGCGACGCGGAACACGTACTGCCGGTGCTTGTCCGCGACGCGGGTGCTCTTCTCCGACACCACCGGCGCGAGCACCACGTTCATCAGGCGTTCCGCCGGGTATTTTTTCGACGCGGTCATCCAAACATCTCCTCGAGCGTGGCGATCGCTTTTCTCGTCACCACCACCGCTGGATGGCGCACCAGCGACACCGGATTGGCGTGGCGTGCCGCCAGGATCTCGACACCGGGCAGGTTGCGCGAGGAAAGCGCGAGGTTCTGATCCACTTCGTCGGTGATCAGCAGCATCTGCTCCAGGCCCATCGCCTTCACCTTTTGCGCCAGCAGCCGGGTCTTCGGCTGCTCGAGCTTGAAGTCCTCGATGACGCGGATGCGGCCTTCGCGCGCGAGCTGCGAGAGAATCGACGCCATGCCCGCGCGGAACATCTTGCGGTTCACCTTCTGGCTAAAGTTCTCGTCGGGAGAATTCGGGAAGATCCTGCCGCCGCCGCGCCAGAGCGGGCTCGAGGTCATGCCGGCGCGCGCCCGGCCGGTTCCCTTCTGCCGCCAGGGCTTGCGCGTGGAATGCCGCACCGCGCCCCGGTCCTTCTGCGCCCGCGTGCCGGCGCGCGCATTCGCCTGGTAGGCGACGACGATCTGGTGCACCAGCGCTTCGTTGAACTCGCGGGCAAACAGGGCGTCGGACGCGCTGAAGGTGCCCGCAGCGCCCTCAGCGTCGATCAGCTTCAGTTCCACGGCACGCTCCCTCAACGCTTCACGGCCGGACGCACGACGACGTCGCGGCCGTTCGCTCCGGGCACCGAGCCCTTGATCAGCAGCAACTGCCGCTGCGCGTCGATCCTCACCACCACCAGGTTCTGCACCGAGCGCCGCACGTTTCCCAGCTGACCGGGCATGCGTTTTCCGGGAAAGACCCGGCCCGGGCTCTGGCGCTGCCCGGTCGAGCCCGGCGTGTTCGTGGTGACCGAGTTGCCGTGCGTTGCGCGATTGGAAGAAAAGTGGTGGCGCTTGATCACGCCGGCGAAGCCCTTGCCCAGTGTCCTGCCCTGGACGTCGACCTTCTGTCCGACCTGGAAGATCTCGACGCCGATTTTTCCGCCCAGCTTCAGTTCGGCGAGTTCGGTGGCGCTGGCCGGAAATTCGCGCAGCATGCTGCCCGCTTCCACCGCGGCCTTCGCCAGGTGTCCCGCGAGCGGCTTGTTGACGCGGCCCGCGCGGCGTTTGCCGAACGCCACCTGGACCGCGGCATAGCCGTCGGCATCCGCGGTCTTGATCTGCGCGATCCGATTGTCGGACACGTCCAGCACCGTCACCGGAAGTGCTTCGCCGTCCTCGGTGAAGATGCGCGTCATGCCGACCTTGCGGCCAACCAGTCCAATGCTCATGCTGTCCTCTTCTCGTTCACCCGGGTAGTCCCGGGCCCCGACTGCAATTGGCCGGGCGGACGTTCGCTCTACTGTACCTTGATCTCCACGTCGACCCCGGCGGGCAGGTCGAGCTTCATCAGCGCATCCACCGTCTTGTCGGTGGGATCGATGATGTCCATCAGCCGCAGGTGCGTGCGAATTTCCATCTGGTCGCGCGACGCCTTGTCGATGTGCGGGCTGCGCAGCAAGTCGAAGCGCTGCTTGCGCGTCGGCAGCGGCACCGGCCCGCGCACCACCGCGCCGGTGCGTTTCGCCGTGTCGACGATCTCGAGCGCCGACTGGTCGATGAGGCGGTAATCAAACGCTTTCAGCCGGATGCGGATGCGCTGGCTAGACATGTGGGTCGCCCATTCGTCCCTATTCGATGACCTTGGCGACGACGCCGGCGCCCACGGTCTTGCCGCCCTCGCGGATCGCAAAGCGCAGGCCCTGCTCCATCGCGATCGGGGTGATCAGCGTGACCACCATCTTGATGTTGTCCCCGGGCATCACCATCTCGGTGCCCGCGGGCAGCTCCACCGAGCCCGTCACGTCGGTGGTGCGAAAGTAAAACTGCGGCCGGTAGTTGTTGAAGAACGGCGTGTGCCGCCCGCCCTCTTCCTTGGAGAGCACGTAGACCTCGCACTCGAACTTGGCGTGCGGGGTGATCGAGCCGGGTTTGGCCAGCACCTGGCCGCGCTCGACCTCTTCGCGCTTGGTGCCCCGAAGGAGAATCCCGACGTTGTCCCCGGCCTGGCCCTCATCCAGCAGCTTGCGGAACATCTCCACCCCGGTGCACACCGTCTTTTGCGTGGGCCTCAGGCCCACGATCTCGACCTCCTCGCCCACCTTGATCACGCCGCGCTCGACGCGCCCGGTGACCACCGTGCCCCGGCCCGAGATCGAAAAGACGTCCTCCACCGGCATCAGAAAGGGCTTGTCGATCTCGCGCTTCGGGGTCGGGATGTAGGC
>Ga0184633_10001164_pt1 | contig 10721 bp, 12 predicted proteins | sample PLM31_170_b1_FD_133156 | JGI IMG/M metagenome (GOLD analysis project Ga0184633, IMG submission 133156) | Groundwater sediment microbial communities from an aquifer in East River, Colorado, USA - PLM3-1_170_b1 | ecosystem: Environmental > Terrestrial > Soil > Riparian zone | place: USA: East...
AAGGTCGCCACAGATCGCATGTTTCAGAGGCGCTGGTTGACATGACTCCCGACGATCGTTACCGCAGTTGGGTTGAGAAGATTGAAAGAATCTGGCAAGAGACAACGAGCGTCTTCTGGAATCGCAAGCTGTTCCGAGGTGAACGGGCATGAAGTTCGAACGCATTACGGTTGATCCCAATGTTTGCACAGGTAAGCCTTGCATCCGCGGGCTTCGGTTCCCAGTGTCACGCCTGCTTGGTCTGTTGGCCGCTGGAGAGACGAAGGAAACAATTCTCAAGGCCTATCCTTACCTGGAGGCTGGGGATATTGATGAAGCCCTACGCTACGCTGCGTACCTTTTTAACTAGGATCCTGAGCGTATGGAAGAGGAGTAGGTCATGGTGAGCTTCCTGGAAATGTGCCGGCGGGCCGCCACCGGGACGATCGTGGCGCCCGACGACTTTGACATGGAGCGGCTGGTCCCGAACCTCCAGAAGGTCATCGCCCAGTACGGGTTGAAGGCGCCGCCCAAGGATGTGGTGATCCCCTGGGACGACGATCTGGCCGACCGCATCTTCCTGGCGGCCAAGGACTTCCTGGTGGACACGGGGGTTTATTGCCCGGACACGAACCGGATCATCACCTTCACGCGGGATGAGCTTGAGGAGGCCATCCACTTCGCCCCGCGGGAGTGCTGGCTGGGTGAGGGGAAAGACCGAAGGGCGATGCGCCCGCGCCGGCCGGAGGACCCCCAAATTCCCTGGTGCCATGTGGGCGGCGGCATCCCGGTGAGTTCGGACGAGATCGCCGCGGCCGTGGTGGAGGGCTATGCCCGCATCCCCCACGCCGATTCCATGAGCATCCCGGCCCTCACCCAGCTCCGCGGACTGACGGTCCAGGCGGGCGCGCCCTCGGAGATCTTCGCCGCCATCCATTCGGTCCGCCTGGGGCGGGATTCCATGCGCCGCGCGGGACGCCCCGGCCTGCCCATCATCAATCTCCTGTCCACGTCCGCCTCGCCCATGGGGGTGCTGGCTGTCACGAACTCCGACCACGGCCTCCGGCCGTCGGATGGGTGGCTGATCGTCTCCCTCACGGAGTTCAAGCTGGATTACAACGTCCTGAACAAGACGGCCGCCATCCTGGCCTTCGGTGGCAACGTCGGCTTTGCGGCCGGCGCCATCTACGGCGGCTTCTCGGGCGGGGTCATCGGGTCGGCCGTGATCAACGCGGCCTACATCATCGCGGGGCCGCTGCTCGTGAGGGCCACCTACCACCTGCTATATTCCCTGCACATCAACCAGTCCAACTCGACGGCGCGGGAGATCCTGACCAGCGTGGCCCTCGGGTGCCAGGCGGTCAGCCGCAACATGCCGTTTCCCTACTTCGACCTCGGGTATGCGGCCGCGGGGACGTGCACGCGGCAACTGTATGACGAGACGGCGGCGCGAATCATCGCGGACGTTGTCTCCGGGGCCAATATTGAAACCGTGCATCCGGCGAAAGGCATCCTCATGGACAACTACAGCCCCATGGAGATGCGCTTCGCCTGCGAGGTGGCCCATGCCGCCGCCGGGGTGAGCCGGCGGGATGCCAACGAGATGGTGAAGGAGCTCCTGGCCCGGTACACGCCGCACCTTATGAACCCGCCGGAGGGAAAGCGGTTCCAGGACTGTTTCAACCTGGACACGCTCGAGCCGGATCCCGAGCACTTCGACATCTATGCCGAGGCCAAGGAGCACATGCGCAAGCTGGGGTTGAAGCTGCGCTAACACACAGGAGAACCTGATGGAGCGAGAGGAGATTCTGGAGGGACTGAAGCAAGCGGTCCTATCCTATGACGTGGAGGCGGGCAAGCGCCTCACCCGGCAGGCCCTCGACAGCGGCCTAAGCCCGCTGGAGGCGATCGACGCGGGGCTTTCCAGGGGGATCAAGATCATCGGGGACAAGTTCCAGACCATGGAGATCTTCCTGCCGGAACTCATGATGGCCGCCAAGGTCTTCCTGGAGGCCATGAAGATCCTGGAGCCGGCCATCCTGGCCCTGGGCGAGGGACGACCCAGGCGCGGCGTCGCGGTGATTGGCACCGTGAAGGGGGACGTGCATTCCATCGGGAAGGACCTGTACGGAACCCTCCTCAAGGTGGCCGGGTTCGAGGTCCACAACCTGGGCGTGAACGTGCATCCGGGCAAGTTCCTGGAGAAGGCGGAAGAGACCGGGGCCGAGATCGTGGGCCTCTCGGCCCTGATGACCACCACCATGCCGGGCATGCGGGAGGTCATCGAGTTCTTCCAGGCCAAGGGCATCCGGGACAAGCACACCATCCTGGTCGGCGGCGGTCCTGTCACGGAGACCTTCTGCAAGAAGATCCAGGCGGACGGGTACGGCCAGACGGCGCAGGATGGGGTGGAACTGGCGAACGACTTTGTCCGGCGGCGGAGAGGGACCTAGTCCACGCCGGATGAAAAGGCCGGCAATTTCAAATGGAAAACCGACAACCGACAACCGGTAAACCGAAACTGATTCGAAGATGACCAGTTGTCGGTTGTCAGTTGTCCGTTTTACATTGGCTCTGCGGAACCAAAGGGATGGAAATGCCCACACGGGTTGGAGTGAGTGCTGGGTAGGACAGAAGTCTTGACATTAGTGCGGCCAGAGGTGGATCCGGATCTGATCCTCCGGCTGCAAAAGTACAGGAAGCTCGAGGCGGTGCCCGCACCGGTGCGGCAAGCGGCCAGGGCAATGGCCGCGCTGGCGGATACCCTGGTGGAGCCCGAGGGCCGAGTCTGGCACGCCCCCGTACGGCGGGTAGGGGCGGAGGGGGCGGTCCTCGTGGGCGATGGGGTTCAGTTTCAGAGCCGCGCGCTGGCCCGACTGCTCCGGGATGCGACCAAGGTGATCGCTGTCCTGCTCACGATCGGGCCCCGTCTGGAAACGCGCGCGCAGGAGATGATGGCCGAGGAACAATTCCTGGAGGCGCTCCTCCTGGATACCGCCGGCTGGGCGGCCATCGATGCGCTGGCCAAGGCGCTGCGGCGGGATCTTTCGACGGACGCTAAGGCCCGCGGGATGCGCCTCACCCACCGGATGGCGCCGGGGTACGCCGACTGGGGGCTGGAGCAGCAGCACATTCTGTTCTCGACATTTGGCACGGACACCCTTCCGATCCGGTTGACCGAGGCCTGCGTGATGCTCCCACAGAAGTCCATCTCTGGCATCTACGGCTTGATCCCCACCACAGACGGATCGTGATCCATCGGGCCAATCGAGTTCCCCCGGCCGCAGGACCGTCCCGAGGCACCTGCGCCCCGTGGTGCCGGAGAGCTGTTTGAGATGAGCCAGTCACTCGTCACGGTGACGTTCAAGCCCGAGGAAGCCCGGGCGCGAGTGCCCGCGGGGACGACGCTCGTGCGGGCGGCCCGGGAGGCCGGGCGGGAGATCGTCACGACCTGTGGCGGGCGGGGCCGGTGCCGGAGCTGCCGGGTGAAGGTCATCGCCGGAAACGCGCCGCCCCCCACGCTGGCCGACCGCATCCAGCTCGGCGAGGATGAGGTGCGGGAGCGGTATCGCCTGGCCTGCCAGAGCGAGGCGGGTGATGACCTGACGGTGCTGATCGCTCCCGCTCTGGAGGAGACGGCCTTCCAGATTCTGGCCGACGCGGGAGATGTGCGCTTGACGTCTGCCCGGACCCTGGATTCGGGGGTCCAACAGGTCTTCGTGCGTCCCACGCCGCCCTCGAGGGAAGAGCATCAGACCTCGGATCTGGAAGAACTGCTCCGGGACGCGGCCCTCCCGGTGACCGAGGTGCCCCTGCATGCGCTGCGGGCCATTCCCAGCCTCCTCCGCTCTGGATCCGACGGCCTCACGCTCACCCTCTTTGACCAGACGCTCCTGGCCGTGGAGCCGGGAGACACCCGAGCCCAGGCGTGCGGGATGGCGTTCGACATCGGCACGACCACCGTGGTGGGCTACCTGGTGGACCTCGCCAGCGGCGAAGTGTTAGCGACGGCCTCGAGCCTGAACCCGCAATCCGCCTTCGGTGGTGACCTGATGTCGCGGATCGCCTTCGCGCAGGAAGGTCCATCCCACGTCCGAACGCTGCATGCCAGGATCATCCAGCTCCTGAATGGGCAGGTCGAGGAGGTCTGCGCCAAGGCTGGGACCCGCCGGGATCGGATCTACAAGGTGATGGTCGTGGGAAACACCGCCATGCACCACCTGTTCCTGGGAATCGATCCGACGCATGTCGGCCAGGCGCCCTACGCGCCCAGCGTCCGGCGGAGCCTCCGTTTCGCCGCCAGGGAACTCGGTCTGCGAGTCCATCCGTACGCCCCGATCTTCCTCTTACCCCTGGTGGCGGGATTCGTGGGCGCGGATACGGTGGGGATGGTGATTGCCACCCGGATCCACGAGAGCCAGACGGTCCGGATCGCGGTGGACATCGGGACGAACGGGGAAGTGGTCCTCGGGTCGCGGGACGGCTTGACCGCCTGCTCCGCGCCGGCCGGCCCGGCCCTGGAGGGGGCCCAGATCCAGTGCGGGATGCGCGCGGCGCACGGGGCCATTGACCGGGTCCGGATTGACCGGGACGTGCAGTGTCACGTGATCGGGGATGGGCCGCCGCTGGGTGTCTGCGGGTCCGGCCTCCTGGATGCGATCGCCGCCATGCTGGATGCGGGCCTCATCGATGCCTCGGGCCGGTTGCATCCCGATCCGCCAGCACGGGTGCCCGACAGCCTCCGCCGTCGTGTGATCGGACTGCCCGGCGGGCTGCCGGCCTTCGTCCTGGCGGGGGGGGCAGATACGGCGGCCGGCAAGGACATCCTGCTGACGCAGGCGGACGTCCGCCAGGTCCAGTTGGCGAAGGGGGCCATCCAGAGCGGGATCACCATGCTCCAGCGCCTGTGTGATGCGCCGGATGGGCGGATCGCGGAGCTCATGCTGGCGGGTGGGTTCGGGAATTACCTGAACATCCGGAGCGCGATCCGGATCGGCCTGGTTCCCTGCCTGCCGCAGGATCGGGTGAGTTACGTGGGCAATGCCGCGGCCTTGGGCGCGCAAATGGCGTTGGTCTCCGAGACAGAGCGGCAGCGCGCCGATGAGCTTGCCCGCCGAATCCGCCACATCTCCCTGGCGACCCACCCCGACTTCCAGGACGTCTTCCTCGAAGCCGTGAAGTTTCCCACCGCCTGATCTCGCAGACTTGCCTGACAATCCACCAAGCAAAATTGGCGACCTTGGCTTCTGCGAAGAAAATCCCTGATGCGGTGTGCCGTAGGGAGGGGGCTGCACCCACACTTCGCGCGGGTACCCGCCCTCCGACTGCGGAGGGCCGGGTACCCACCAAAGGTGGGTGGGGCCCTCCCTACGGGAATTCGAACACGGGGATTTTCATCCGTCGGGGGGAAACTCGTTTCATGATCACTTGGCGGTTTGGAGTTAATCGAATCAGGCGCGGGCGGGTTCGGTACCGGTGATGGGGAAGTCCAGGGTGATCTTCCCCAATTCGGGGATGGGGATGCGGCCCTTCATGCCGATGATCTCGATGCCGTACAGACGGCCGCCCTCGTCCACGTCTACGAGCAGGCGTTCCTCCACCTTCCGGGTCCGGGCGGCCGTCCCGTCCTGAAACTTGATGTACAGGGCATCGGCCTTGGCATCGTAGCTGATCTTCATGAAGCCGCATCCTGCCAGTAGGCGGTGATGACCTGGTTGTAGGCGCGGTGCCGCGAGAAGAGGACCTCCAGCGTTCTTCCGTTCACCTTCTTTCGGGCGTGCCAGCGCTTCTCGAAGCAGGGGCCGAGATGGTCCGGGGCATCCAGGGCGGCCTGGATATCGGCCTCCGCAATGCCCCGGTCCTGCATGCGGGCCACGGCGTTATTTGTGAACTCGATCTTCACGTCGGCAATCCGCCCTCATGCTACCCTGGAGTGGCCGGGAGTTTATCACATATGGACCGGTCCGGGGAAGCGCGATCCTGCTGGGGCGTGCCTTTGCCTGCGTCGACTTGGCATGGTATAACAGGCCGAGTCGCTACAGAGTTTCCAGGAAGCGCGCCCAGGCAGCGAAATAGGCCCGGTCCCCCACGATGTACGTGTCGTTGTGCCGGGCGCCGCGGATCGTGTAAAAGGTCTTCGGCTCGTTGGCCGCTTCGAACAGTCGGCGGCCCTGCTCGTACGGGACCACATCATCCCGGTCGCCGTGCAGGACGAGGAGCGGCGCCCGGATCTCTCGAATCTTCGCCAGCGAGTCGTACTTCGTCCGCAGCAGGCCACCGACCGGGAGGAAGGGCAGCGCCACCTTCGCCATGTCCTGGATCGAGGTGAAGGGCGTCTCCAGGATCAACCCAGCCGGTGGATGGCGCCGCGCGACCTCGACGGCGATGGCGGCCCCCAGCGAGCGGCCGAAGTAGACGAATTTCGTGTGAGCCAGATCCTGTCTCGTGCGGAGATAGGCCAGGGCGCCCTCGGCATCGCGGTAGGTTGCTTCTTCCGAGAGGTCGGAGAGGCCCCCCTCGCTTCTTCCGTAGCCGCGATAGTCGAAGATGAAGATGTTGGGAACGAGCGGTCGGTCCAGGTAGCGATGCAGCTGCTTGATGTTGTCCACTCGGTGGCTGATATTGCCCGCGTTCCCGTGGAACCAGACGAGGGTCATGCGGGCATCCGTTGCGGGGACCAGCCAGCCGTGAAGTTTCAGGCCGTCCGAGGCCGGGAACCAGAGGTCCTCGTAGGCGAGCCATTCGCTCCGCGGGGTCATTTCGATGGCCCGTTCGGGGACGTAGATGATGTACTTCTCGAGACCCAGGAGCATGCTGGTCCCCAGAATACCCGCCACGAGTAGCGGGACGCGCCAGGCCATTCTCCGTACCGGGGGAATCATGAAGTCCCTCGACAGCATGCCAGAGCGCCCTGCGGGCGGCAAGGGGAAACGACGCGGCCGCCCGGAAACGCCGTAAGCAACGATGGCCAGACATCCCGCCGACAGTCCGCCGCCCTGCCGCCAGCGCTTTGCCCGACTGGTCAGCCGGCCCGAGACCGCGATCGACCTGGCCGAGGCGGCGCTCGTCATCGCCCAGGAAGAGTATCCGGAGCTGGAGGTGGCCCGCTACCTCTCCTGCTTGGACGAGATGGGGGCCGAGGTGCGGGCGCGTGTCGCCCCGGCAGAGGATCCCCACCGGCTCATCGCGGCCCTCGGCGACTACCTGTTTCGGGACCAGGGGTTTCACGCCAACACCGACGACTACTATGACCCGCGCAACAGCTTCCTGAACGACGTCCTGGACCGGCGGATCGGCATCCCCATCACACTCTCCACGGTGTACCTGGAGGTGGGGCGACGCCTGGGCCTTCGCCTGCACGGGGTGGGCATGCCCGGGCATTTCCTGGTCAAGTACGCGGGGCCGGATGAGGAGATCGTGATCGACCCCTTCAGCGGGGGAGCGCTCGTGTCCCACGCCGAGTGCCAGCGCATCTTGGACCGGAGCTACCACGGGAAAGTGGCCTTCGAACCGCGTTTCCTCGCGACCGTTAGGACACGCCAGATCCTCACCCGGATGCTCAACAACCTCAAGGCCATCTACTTCAAGAAGCAGGGATTTGCCAAGGCCCTAAGCGTGGTGGAGCGCCTCTTGATCCTCGAGCCCGGGTCCGCGACCGAGGTCCGCGACCGAGGGCTTGTCCTGTCCCAGCTCAAGCGGTACCCGGAAGCCACCGCCGACCTCGAGCGGTATCTCAAGCTGGCGCTCGGGGCCGAAGACTCCGAAGTGATCAGTGATCACCTGCGGTCCATCCGGCAGCGCGTGGCATCGATGAACTGAGTACTTGATTTCATAACTTCGTGTCGGGTAGGCGCCAGCCAACCCACCACGAAACGCCCTTGGCAAAGGGCGATCCGTATCGGGGGAAACCTGATACGGATTTATGAAATCAAGTACTGAGGTCACGCAACCGCATCCGCAAGTGAACGCCGATACACGCTGATGGGGTAGCACGGGTGAAGATCTATACGAGGACGGGGGATAAGGGCGAGACGGGGTTGCTGGGCGCAGCGCGGGTGCGGAAGAACACGTTGAGGGTCGAGGCCTATGGCGGAGTGGATGAGTTGAATGCCTGCCTCGGCCTGGTCAGCGCGGCGGTGACGGATCCCGAGGTCCGGGAGCTCCTCGTGGGGATCCAGCAGGATCTCTTCGCCCTGGGAGCGCAACTGGCCGATGTCCGGAAGAACAAGACGAAAAAGATGGAGAAGGCGGCCCTGCCGGAAGCCAGGGTGACCGCCCTGGAAAGGGCGATCGATCGCATGGAGGAGAAGCTGGCGCCCCTCAAAGCGTTCATTCTCCCGGGTGGATGCGAAGCGGGCGCGCGCCTGCACCTGGCCCGGACGGTCTGCCGCAGGGCCGAACGCCAGATCGCGGCCCTGGCGGAAAAAGAAAACGTGCCACCGGTCATCCTGGCCTACGCGAACCGGCTCTCGGATTTCCTCTTCGTCCTGGCGCGGTTGGTGAATGCCCTCGCTGGCAGCGAGGAGGTGCCATGGTGAGAGCGGCCTGATGTCGGGAGTTTCGCGGGATGAGCAACAGGTCCCGCTGCTTCTCCGGGTCGGGCTCGGCGCGGTGTGGGTGTATGAGGGGCTGGTGCCCCACCTCCTTGGCCGGGGTCCTGACTCCCTGCTCTTATTCGGCCGCGGGTCACTGCTGGGGTGGAGTGGCGCGAGCCTCCCCCTGGCCGTTGATGGATTCCAGGTCCTGCTGGGTCTCCTCCTGATCCTGGGTTGGGTCGTCCCGTGGGCCGCCGCCCTCCAGGGCGGGCTCGTGCTCGTTTCCACCTTCGGCATCGCGCTTGTCGCGCCGTATTTCCTGATCTATCCGACGGGTGCGATCTCCAAGAACCTGGTGCTTTTCGCCGCGGGGCTGTGCCTTGGGATCCTTGGCGATGCCGGTGAGCCCGCTGGCCCGATCCGGCAGGCCCGGGCCATTCCGCTGCTCCTCCGCGTCGGCCTGGGCGTCATGTGGTTGTACGAGGGGCTCGTTCCCAAGTGGCTGTGGCCCAGCCAGGCCGAGGTGGAGATTATCGTCCGCACCGGCTTGATCCCGGTTCACATTCCGATCTTCCTTCGGTTGCTGGGTTGTGTGGAAGCGGCCCTGGGCCTGACGGTCCTGGTCGGGCTCTGGACCCGCGGGATGGCGGTCCTGCAGGTGGGACTGCTCGGTGCATTCACGGCGATTGTCGGCTGGACCTCACCCGCGTACCTGGCGGACCCGCTCGGCACGCTGGCCAAGAACCTGGCCCTGGTGGGCAGCGCGCTGGCGTTGTATCGGACCGGGAGCGGCCCCTTCGCGCTGGATGCGTGGCTGGCACGAAACGCGACCTGGCAGCGGTGGCTGCTTTCGGCAAGCCTCCAGGGGAGTCGCGCCATCGAGATCGGGGCGGCCGAGGCCTTTCGGGTGCATGGCCAGGCCGCAACCGGCCCGACGACGCAGGAGCTGTTCCAGAAGCTCGCCTTGGACGAGGCGCACCACGGGGAGGACCTCGGGTCATTGATTCGGCGGCATGGGGGCCGGCCGCTGCCGGTGGGTCCCCTGTGCAAGGGGCTGGGCTGGATCCTCGGCTGCGTCACCGCCATCTTCGGAACGCGCGCGTCGCTCACCTTCGACCTGTGGTTGGAAAAGCGCGAGAGGAGCCTGTACGCCCGGTGTGCGCGGCTGCTCCCGCCCGAGGCAGGGATCACCGCCCGGGCCTTGCAAGCCATGCAGAATCAGGAGGAGCAGCACGTGCGCCTGCTGCGCGATCACCTGCGGGCGAGGCGCGCGGCCGGCCGGAAGCGGGGATGAGAGGGAAGAGGTGAGCTGGCTGCAGGATCGCGTCGCCCTGGTCACCGGGGGAAGTCGAGGGATCGGCAAGGCCATTGCCAGGGCCCTGGCCGAACACGGCGCCAACGTCGCCATCTGTTCCCGCGATGCCGAGGGAGTGCGCAAGGCGGCCGATGATATCTCCCCAGGGGGCGGCCGGGTCCTGGGCTTCCGGGCGGACGTCGCGGAGAAGACAGAGGTCCGCGGGATGGTACGGGACATCGTGACCCGCTGGGGACAGATTCACATCCTGGTCAACAACGCAGGCATCAGCGCCCGGATCCCCATCGACAGTGACGATGACGCCCAGTGGCTTCAGGTCCTCACCGTAAACGTGGTCGGCGCCTACTACGTCACACGCGAGGTTCTGCGCCATATGCCCAATCATGGAGGCGGGCGGATCATCAACATCTCCTCGGTCCTGGGGCGCTTCGGCGTGCCGGCCTACACGGCCTACTGCACCGCCAAGCACGGTATCATCGGCTTCACGCGGGCCCTGGCGCTGGAGGTGGTGGGGCGTGGCATCACGGTGAATGCCATCTGCCCGGGGTGGGTCGAGACGGACATGGCCGCACGGGGAATGCGGGAGACGGCTGCGGCCATGGGCATGAGTCCGGAGCAGTTCCGACAGCAGGCTCTGGCCAACGTGCCGATCCAGCGCATCCTGGAGCCGAAGGAGATCGCCGACCTGGCGGTGTACCTGGCCTCGGATGCCTCGGCGGGGATGACCGGACAGACGATCAATTTATGCGGTGGGCAGGTCATGTCTTGACTGCCCACCGTGGCTTTGCGGCGGCCAGGTCATGTCCTGATGCAATCGTAGGCGTGATGCCCACTCAACGAATGCGTTCGGCTGTTCGGTAGTTCGGCAGTTCGGAATGAAGCTGATAGCTGAT
>Ga0184633_10001165_pt1 | contig 10717 bp, 6 predicted proteins | sample PLM31_170_b1_FD_133156 | JGI IMG/M metagenome (GOLD analysis project Ga0184633, IMG submission 133156) | Groundwater sediment microbial communities from an aquifer in East River, Colorado, USA - PLM3-1_170_b1 | ecosystem: Environmental > Terrestrial > Soil > Riparian zone | place: USA: East...
GAAGGGTCTGCGGTTCGGCCCGGAGATGCTTCGCGGAGTTCACCCTGAGCATAGCCGAAGGGCTTAGTATGACAATTCTGAAGCAGGTTTTAGAAAGGCGTAGGTGTGCTATGAAATCCAGAGCCTTGTTTGCCGTACTGGCCGCGCTCCTCCTCGCGTCGCTGGCGTGTTCGCTTTCGAAGTCCCCGGAGAGCCTGCCCTCCACCTCCACCCCCCTGCCGATTGAGCAGGTGCCGACGCCCACTCCCACGCCCGAAGGCGGCGGCGTGAACGAGGGCTTCTTCGACCTCAACCTGAGCAAGAGCGATCAGGAAGGCTTGGAAGCCCGGGCGGACGAAATCTATCAGGCCATGATCGGCGCGGGCGGCGACGTGGACCGCGGCGCGCTGTTGGAGGCGTACGCGGAACTTGCCCGGTACGAGCATGTGGGCGGCGAGTGGCGCTCGGCCGGCCCGGCCCCGATTGCAGGTGTGAACTTGCCGCAGGGGCAGGTCCCCGGCAGCGGGCGCGTGAACGGGTTTGCCATTGACCCGCGCAATTCCCAGATCGTGTACGCCGCCGCGTCCGTGGGCGGCATCTGGAAGACCGAAGACGGCGGGCAGACGTGGAGTTCGCTCACGGATGGGCAGGTGCCGCTCGTCTACGGCGGGATCGTGATGGACCCGCAGAACCCCGACACGCTCTACGCGCTGCTCGGCGAGTTCGACGGGCAGGTCTCGTCTACCTACGGCTTTCTGGCGAACGGCCTCATGCGCTCGCGCGATGCGGGCGCGACGTGGGAGCTCATTGGCGCAGACGTGTTCAACGCCGCCTCGGTGACCGCGCTCGTTTTCGACGGCGAAGGGACGCTGTACGCGTCCAGCGGCCAGACGCAACTCTTTCAGGCCCCGGACGATCAGCCGGAGTTCGGCATCTTCCAATCCGCCGATGGCGGCGACTCGTGGGAACGGCTTGCCTCGTGCAGCGATTTCGGAGTCTGCCGGCCGCCGGACTTGTTCCCGGAATCCAGCGTCACCGCGTATCTCGGCGGATTCATGGATCTGGACATTTCCGGCGACGGCACGCTCTACGCTTCACTGTGCAACGTGGAATGCTACGGCACGCATCTCCTGCGCAGCCAGGACGGCGGCGCGAGCTGGGAAGCGCTCGACCTCACTGCGGCGATTGACCAATGGACCACCGAGAACGACGTCGAAATCCAATACGTGGGCGACGACCCGTCCCTCCCCTATCTCGACGGGCTGGAGATTGCGGCGAGCCAGGGCGATCCGAGTATCCTGCTGGCGGGCGGCGGCATTTACTGGAAGGGCCAGGACGAGAACGGCCGCGACATTGACGGTTTCTGGTCGTGGGCCATCCGCAGCACCGACGGGGGCGACACGTGGGAGTGGCTGCCGGAGGCGGGCGACTACTGCACGGGCGAAGGCTCCAGCCCGCAGTGCACCTACGACAACATCGTCGAGATTGACCCGGCCGATGCGAACCTCATGTACCTCGGCGGGTCGCTCAGCACCGAGGAGGACACCTTCAACTGGATCGCCATCATCCGGCGCAGCGCCGACGGCGGCGAGACGTGGACGGACATGACGCCCGCCGTTGACCCGGAGAACTTCCTGCACCCGGATGCGCACGGCCTCGCCTTTGACCCGAACGACCCCAATGCGCTTTGGGTGGGCAGCGACGGCGGCGTGGCCTACACTGCCGACGCCAGCGCCGAGGCCCCGATCTGGGAGAAACTCAGCGTGGGCATGAACACCTTGCTGTTCATTGGCATTGGCCTGCACCCCACCGACCCCAACTACATCATCGGCGGCCTGCAGGACAACGCCAACGCCTACACCGACGATGGCGGCCAGACGTGGCACGGCGCGTCGCAGGGCGACGCCGGCTACTCGGCGGTGGACCCGTTCCAGCCCAACATCGTCTACAGCCACTACCCGCCGTACTTCTTCTCGCGCAACGAGGACGGCGGCGAGGGCGGCGCCGACGAGTGGTTCGGCCCCAGCGGCGAGGGCTATGTTGACGGGCTGGACGGGAGCGACAACTGGCTGTTCTATCCGCCCTTCGTCGTGGACCCGGTCAACGAGGGCGTGATCTACTTCGCCTCCAACTACGTCTACAAGACCGAAGATCGGGGCGATAGTTGGTTCGGGGTCAGCGACGCCCTCAACGCGAGCGAGCACGGCTCCATCCAGACGCTGGCGCTCTCCTTCAGCGACCCGCAGGTGTTGTACGTGGGGACGACGGACGGGACGATCTGGGTGACGACCGATGGCGGCGGCGACTGGACGGAGATCACCGGCGGCGACTTCCCCCAGCGCGGCGTGACCCGTATCGCCGTGGACCCGACCGACCCCCAGCTCGCCTACGCGGTCTTCGGCGGCTTTGAGCTCCAGACCCCCGGCGAGCCGGGGCACGTCTTCCGCACCGCCGACGGCGGGCAGAGCTGGGACGATATCTCGCTCAACCTGCCGGATGCGCCGTTGAGCGCGGTCGTCGTGGACGTGCGCGATCAATACAAAGGCGTGTACGTGGGCGGCGCGCTCGGGGTGTGGGTGTTGCCCGCGGAGCGTGGCGCCGACGAGTGGCTGCCCTACGGGACCGGCATGCCCTTCAGCCTCGTCTCCGATCTGGAACTGAACCCGGAGACCGGCATCATGGCTGCCGCCACGTACGGGCGCAGCGTGTGGGTCGTCGAGATGCCGTAATGAACGTAGGGGCGTTCCAGGGAACGCCCCTCTTGGTATGTGACCGGAGGTCGTATGAAAGACATCTCTGACAAGCTGGGGGGCCGCTTCAAAACGGCGATGGCGTTTATGATCGCCTTCGTCACCGTGATGAGCGCGGTGGCGGCGTGGCGCGCCTCCCTCGCCGCCGGCGACGCGAGCAACGCCGACGTGAACGGCCTGGCGGCGACCATCCACCTCGAGGAATCGCAGGCGCTCAACAGCCTCACCGCCTACGAGCACTATCGCGCCTTCACCACCTATCTGCGCTACACTCATCTGGGCGATTTGCTGGTCGAGGATATGCAGAACGCCTCAGATGAGGCGTATCCGATTCTGGATCGCCAGAGAGGCGACGATTACGCCCTGGCCGTCGAACTGCAGGGGCAGTTCTTCCCCTCGCGCTATCTCGACCCCGAAACCGGGAATTACCAGGTCGAGCGCGAGATCAACGCGCTGGTCGCCGACGACGAGCGGGACCGAGACATCAACCCGGCGCCGCACTTTACCAGGGCGGACGACCTGCGCACGAAATCCAACTATCTCGTCGCCGTGCTGGTGGCCTTCGCCATCGCGCTGTGGTTTTTCTCGCTGGCGGAGAGCATGCGCCACGCCTTCAAATACGCGCTGGCCTTGGGGGGTCTGGTCTCCACCGCCATTGGCGTCCTTGCCATTCTGGCGGTGGAATTGTTGTTTTGACGAAGTGGCCTCGGGTTTGACTCCAGGGACAATCCTATGAGCGAAAAGACTCCTTCTCGACACACGGCTGAGCAGGAAAGCGAAGACCGTTTCAAACGCTTTGCGGCGTTTCTCATCACCTCCATGATCATCGTCGCGGCCGTGGTCTCGGTGTTGCAGACACGGGCCAGCGCCCGCGCCGCCCGGCACGGGCGCGAAGCCCAGAGCTACGCCATCCGGGCCATGGGCCTGAAGACCAGCGGCCAGGCCGCCGTCAGCTACGGCTGGCAGGGCGCGTATCAGAACTGGGCGGAGCTGAATGACCTGTGGGATCGCGCCGACCGGGCCGACCAGGCGGCCGAGGCCGCCCGCTACAAGGCGACGCGCGATCAGGTGGCCCACTTAAGCCCTCTGCTCGCCGCGCCTTATTTCGATCCGGACGAAGACCGCCAGCCCGACCTGGGCAAGTACGAGGCCGATGTCTATCTGGTGGCGGCCACCGCGCTCTCAGAACATTATACTGACTCTGCCGGGCAGAACGAAGCCTGGGATGGTAAGGCGCGCGCGCACACCACGCATCTGACTCTCCTGGCCGTGTCGCTCGCACTGTATGGTCTGGCCACCACCATCACTGGCCGCTGGGTGCGGTGGCTCTTCGTGGGCGCGGGCACTCTGATTGCAGCCGTCTGCCTCTTGTGGATTCTGATTGTCGCCGTCTGGCCCGTGTCGCACCTGCCCACGGCGGCGATTGACGCTTATGCAGAGGGCGTGGGGCTGGCCGGCCAGCGCGGCGACGAGAATACGCGGGCGGCCGTTGACAAGTTTACGGAGGCGCTCGACCTCGCGCCGCAGTATGCGAACGCCCTTTACGAGCGCGGCAACGCGCGCCTGGGTCTCGCCGACACGGCGCTGGGCTTGGGCGATTTTGAAACCGTCACGCAGCATTATGAGGCCGCCGTCGCCGACTTCGAGGCGGCGCAGCAGGCGGGCCGGGACGACACGAACGTCGGTTGGAACCTCGGCTGGACCCACTACCTGCTCGGGCGGCACGAGGATGCAATCCGCATAGACCGTCATGTCCTGGACCTGGACCCCGATCTCGTCGGCGTCCGCACCAACCTGGGCCTCGCCCTGCTGGTGACGGGCCGCGTGGACGAGGCGAAAGTGGAATATCAGGCCGCGATGGATACGGCGGCCCGGCTCGTGGCCGAGGCCAAAACGGCGGGCAAGGAACCTCCGGCCTCACTGTGGTGGTACTTGGATGCGGGCGCGATTGACATCGAGAACCTGCTCGGCCGGATGGATGGGAAAGTGGATGGGTGGACGCAGGCGCCCGCGCCCGACACCGTGGCCGACCCGGAGGCCCTGCGGGCCGCCGCCCCGGACATGATCAAACAGCTCCGGGAATTGACAGCCGCGCTGGAGTACACCGGCCAGCTCCCGCAGGCGGAAGTGTCGGCGGCCGTGTCCAACGTCACGTTCGGCCTCGAGCGCTATGATCAGGCAGGCAACTTCGTGGATTACGACGTGAGCGACACGTTCCCGTATGGCACCGACCGGGTGCTGATGCTGTTTGACTACGAAGGCATGCACGACGGGCAGAAGGTGGTCTGGAAAGTCTATTCCGGCGGCAGTGAGCTGACGGACCTGCGCCGTGTGAGCGACTGGTCGCTGGGCGAATCCGGCGGCGCGGAGAAACCGTTCAGCTACGCCTACAGCGATTACTTCATCTTCAGCGCGGGCGAGTACGAAGTGGACATGTACGTGGACTACCGCCTCGTGGCGCAGGGCCGCTTCACCATCCGCGAGACCGAGGGCGCAGCGCCCGTGACAACGTCCGGGGCCAGTGGCGACGTCCTCTTCGAGGACGACTTCTCCAATCCCTTCAGCGGATGGTCTCGCTATACGGAGGACGACTACACGACTGATTACACGGATGGCCGCTACTGGTTCTATATCAGTGCCCCCAATATCGTCGTCCATGGCAGACCGCAGCTGAACTTCACCGACGTCACCATCGAGGTGGACGCGACCAGGTCGAGTGAGCCGGCGGGCACCTACGGCGTGATCTGCCGCTATGTGGATTCCGACAACTACTATGTGCTGCAGGTGACCGACACCGGCTCGTACGCCATCTACAAGCTCACAGGCGGCCAGTGGGAAGCGCTGGCGGAGTTTGGCCAGAGCGCCGCCATCCAGACGGGCGCGGCCACCAACCATCTCCGCGCCGACTGCGTGGGCGACACGCTGACGCTGTACGTCAACGACGAAAAGGTGGCGGAAGCACAGGACTCGGACTTTGCCTCCGGCGATGTGGCCTTGATGGCCGGGTCGTACGACACTCCCGGCGTCGAAATCCTGTTTGACGATTTCGTCGTCAGGCAACCGTAGTAGGCTTTGCCGCCCATCTCCATCCGTTCACCCGTTTCATCCGCTGACTGGCTTGCTCTGCCTATCACGGACAGGTACAATGCGCGCGTGCGCCGTTTACTTCACCGCCTCATCGCGCTGACGCTCGTCCTCGCGCCCCTCGCCGTGCTGCCCCGGACGCCGGCCGGAGCCGCTGCCCGGCAGACCGTCGCCGTCGCCGCGATCATGGCGCAGATGACCCCGGCGGAGAAAGTCGGGCAGCTGTTCCTGGTGACCTTCTACGGCCCCAGCGCCGCGCCGGGGACGGACGTCGAACGCCTCATCACGGAGTATCACGTCGGGGGCGTCGTTCTGCTGGCCGACCACGACAATATCACCGACACCGTCGCTGCGCCCCGGCAGGTGCTGACCCTGACGAATCAGCTCCAATCCATCGCCGTGGCCGCCGCGCACATCCCGCGTGACGCCCCGCCCGGACAAATCCCCGCCGTCAAGTCGCCGCCCTTTATTCCCCTTTTGATCGCCACCCAGCACCAGGGCGATGGGTATCCGTTCACCGAGATCCGCTCCGGGCTGACCGAATTGCCCGACCCGATGGCGGTCGGGGCTACCTGGAATCCCGAGCAGGCCGCAGTTGTCGGGCGCATCACGGGCGAGGAGCTGTCGGCGCTGGGCCTCAACCTGCTCATCGGCCCGCCGCTCGACCTGCTGGAGACCCCACGCCCGCGGGGGCCGTGGGACCTCGGCGCGAGCACGTTCGGGGGCAACGGCTTCTGGGTCGGGCAGATGGGACAGGCGTACATTCGGGGTGTGCACGCCGGGTCGGCGCGGAAGGTGGCCGTCGTGTCCACGCACTTTCCGGGCCACGGCAGCTCCGACCGCAACCCGGACGACGAAGTGCCCACCATCCTCCGCACGCTCGACCAACTCCGGCAGGTGGAACTCGTCCCGTTTTTCGCGGTGACCGTCCACGCCCCCGACGCCGCTTCGACGACCGATGGCCTGCTCACGGCCCACATTCGCTTCAAAGGCTTTCAACCCACCACCGGCCAGACGGCCAGCCCGGTCAGCCTCGACCAGCAGGCGTTGAGCCAGTTGCTGGGGCTGCCGGAACTGGCCGCGTGGCGCTCGCAGGGCGGGGTGACGGTGAGCGACTCCCTCGGGGCGCGCGCGGTGAAGCAATTCTACGAGAATTTCAACAACCGCCGTATCGCCCGCGAGGCCTTCACCGCCGGCAACGACTTGCTCTATCTCTCCGACTTTGGCGTCAACCCGCGCCTGGAACAGACCGCCAACATCACCGATACCATCGCGTACTTCACCCAGCAGTACGAAGTTGACCGCGCCTTTCGGGACCGGGTGGATGCCGCCGTCGAGCGCATCCTGACGCTCAAGCTGCGCCTCTCCGAAGGCGGTTTTGACCCGGCCAAAGTGGAGCGACCCCAAAGCGGGTTGGCTATGTTGGGCCACGGCGACGATCAGGTGCGCGCGCTTGCGCAGTCCGCGGCCACGCTCGTCGGGTTAACGCCTGAGGAATTGGCTGCGCGTGTGCCCGCGCCACCCGTGATCAACGAACGCATTGTATTTTTTACCGACACGCGCCAGGGCCGGCAGTGCGCGGCGTGCCCGCCGTATCCCCTGCTGGATAAGCGCGCCCTGGAGCGCACGGTGGTGAGGTTCTATGGGCCGAGTGGCAGCGACCAAATCCGCGCCAACGACCTGCTCAGCTTCGGTTTTGACGATCTGGCGGGTTATCTCGGCAACGTGGCCGCCCCCGCGCCGCCGCCGGAACAGGGCACACCCACCCCGGAGCCGTCGCCCGTCGAAACTGCGCTTCTGCAGGCGGACTGGATCGTCTTCGCCATGCTCGACGCTGCGGACGACGGGACGTCGTCCGGCGTGGTCTCGACTTTCTTGAAACAGCGGCCCGATCTGGCGCGGAGCAAGAAGATTCTCGTCTTCGGCTTCAGCGCGCCGTATTATCTGGACACCACCGACCTGAACAAGCTGACGGCGTTTTATGCGCTGTATAGCAAGGCGCCCGTCTTTGTGGACGTGGCCGCGCAGCTGCTCTTCCGTGAGTTCACCCCGAGAGGCGCGCCGCCCGTCTCGGTGCCGAGTGTTGATTACGACCTGGCCCAGGTCGTCGCCCCTGATCCGAAGCAGACGATTGAGATTTTGTCGGATAAAACGCAGAACTTGAAGGTCGGCGATGCTCTCCAATTGAAGACGGGTGTCATCCTGGATCATAACGGCCATCCCGTCCCGGATGGCACGCCGGTGCGCTTCTCGATCCTTTACAAGAAGGAAGGCCTGGGCAATCCGAATCCGATTGATGTGTTCACACAGGCCGGCGTGGCGACCACCAGCCTGGTTCTGGATCGCAGCGCGCAGCTGGAGATCACTGCGTCGAGTGACCCGGCCTTCATCTCTCGCGGCTTGCAAATCATTGTGTTGGAAAACGAGCGGGTCATTGTGATCACCGTGACGCCCCCGCCGACTCCGTTCCCTGGCCAGTCTGCGCCCAGCGTGACGCCGCCCGCGCCCATCGCCACACCGGAGCCGCCCCCTACGCCTCCGCCCCCGCGGACTTCTGACCGCGTCCAGGGCGGCGATTTCTTCCTGCTGATTCTGGGGCTGGTGGTCGTCGTCGTAGCCGGTTATCGCCTCAGTGCGGCGGAGGCGCCCCCCTCCCAAAGAGTTCGCATCGCCCTCGCGGGCGCGATTGGCGCGCTCGTCGGTTACAACTTCTACGCGCTGGGCTTGCCGGGGGCCGATATCGCGCGAGCCTTTGGCGTCCTGGCCGCCTCCGCGTGGGTCTTCCTCGGCGCGGGCGTTGGTCTGGTAACGGGGTGGGTCTGGTTCGCGCGGCGGGGGCGGTAGGGGCGTTGCATGCAACGCCCGCCCCTACGGCAGGGGAATCGGGAAGAGCGTGAAGATCCCGGCCAGCAGGAGCAGCGCGAGCGCCGCGATGACCAGATAGCGGTCGGCGGGCGAGGAGAGGGTGGGGAGATGAATCGTCGGCTGCACGACGATGGTCTGGCCGTCGTCGCTCAGGCTGAGGCCGTTTCCGCTTTGCAGGGCCTGCCGGAAGGTGGCCGCGTCCGGCGGGCGGTCGTCCGGGTGCAGGGCCATCGCCCACAGGATGGCGCGCTCCGTCTGTGGAGACAACGCGGCGTTGAGGGCGCGCGGCGGCTTGAGCGATTCCGGGCGGAGGAAGCGCTGTTTCGCCTCGGCGGGCGGCTCGTTCGTCAACAGATGGTAGAGCGTCGCGCCCAGCGCATAAATGTCCGACCGCCCGTCGGTGTGGCCGGTGTCGCCGCCGTACTGCTCCAGCGGCGTGTACAGCGCCGTGCCGAGTCCCTGCACCACGGTCACCGTGCGCTCGTCGGGCGCGGCCAGCACCTTCACCAGTCCGAAATCCACGAGTTTCAACACGCCCGCCGGCGTGAGCTTCAGGTTGGAGGGCTTGATGTCGCGGTGGACGATGGGCGGGTCTTGCCGGTGGAGGTATTCGAGCGCGTCCAAAAGCTGCATGGCCCACCCGAGCACTTCGCTCTCCGGCAGGCCCCGCCCGTTCTGGCGGGCCCCGTCCATGATCGCCTTGAGGTCGCGTCCCGCCACGAAGTCCATCACCAGGTAGTCGCGGTCGCCCTCCGAGAAGTAGTCCGAAACTTTGGGGAGGTTGGGGTGGTCGAGGCGCCCCAAAACAGAGGCCTCGCCGTAGAACTGTTCGCGAGCCTGTTGTTGGGATGCGGGCGGCAGGGTGGGATCACCCTGCACCTCTTTGATGGCGCACAGGCGGCCTACCAGGCGCAGGTCCTCGGCCTGGTAAATGCTGCCCATGCCGCCCTGCCCAACCTGGTGCGCAATCTGATAGCGCTCGTGCAGGACTTCGCCTGCGGGGAGGGGCGGCAGCATGTCCGGTCTCGATTGTGTCTAGACCCGAAGAGCCGGAGAGACGTGCGGCAGGCATCCGGCGAGGCGGCAGCTCCGGCGTAGGGCTGGTCTCTCCTTCAGCCCACGAGCTGGAGCGACTGAATGGCTTCGGTCGCTCAATCCTGTCTTGACCTTCGGTCTGTCCGGTATTATAACCTGAACTCGACTCCAGGACACCAGACTTCCGAAGTCTTCGAAGACTTCAGAAGTCTGGGTGCCTCCAGAGGTTCATCATGCCCCCGAAAATTGATGTGCCTGTGATCATCGCGCAATCCGGTCCGGTGGCCGGCCAGCGCTGGCCGTTGAACAAGGACGAGCTGACCATCGGGCGCGGCCCGGAGTGTGACATCGTGATCCCCGACCGTCAGGTGAGCCGCGTCCACGCCCGCGTGCGCCGGAGGGAGAGCGGCTTCGAAGTGGAAGACCTGGGCAGCAAGAACGGGACGCACCTCAACGGCACGCCGGTGCTCGCCCCGCGCCCCTTGCAAGACGGCGATTTGATCCAGGTCGCGCTCGTCGCCAGGCTGGTGTTCGTGGGATTCGATTCGACTGTGCCGCTCAAGGTGGACCTGAAGCGCGCCCCGACCGGCCCGCTCGTCCAGGGCCGCCTGCGGCTGGACAGCGCCGCCCGCCGCGTGTGGGTGGACGACCGTGAAGTGGACCCGCCGCTTTCCGTCCCCCAGTTCCGTTTTCTGGAGTTGCTGTACCAGCACGCCGGGCAGGTCTGCACGCGCGAACAGGTCATCGAGACCGTGTGGCCGGAGGCGGCGGGCGCGGGCATCTCCGAGCAAGCCATTGACGCGCTCGTGCGCCGCCTGCGCGACCGGTTAGCCGAACTCGACCCGGCCCATCAATACGTCGCCACCGTGCGCGGGCACGGGTTCCGGTTGGACAATCCGCCACGGGCGTAGCGGGCGGGTGAATCCCGGAGGGTTCCAAACTGAATGGAAAATCGGCGTCTTCGACAGAAGGTGACGGGCGCGGAGGTTATCTCCCCTGTCTCC
>Ga0184633_10001166_pt1 | contig 10716 bp, 5 predicted proteins | sample PLM31_170_b1_FD_133156 | JGI IMG/M metagenome (GOLD analysis project Ga0184633, IMG submission 133156) | Groundwater sediment microbial communities from an aquifer in East River, Colorado, USA - PLM3-1_170_b1 | ecosystem: Environmental > Terrestrial > Soil > Riparian zone | place: USA: East...
AGGCGCCGGGGGCGAACATCGCGCAGGGACGCAACGCCGCCATCCGGGCCGCGAGCGGGGAGATCATCGTGTCCACGGATGCGGGTGTGCGCTGCGAGCCGGATTGGCTGGAGAAGTTGATTCACCCCCTCACCCCCGACCCCTCTCCCCCGCCCACGGCAGGGGAGAGAGGAGTAGTCGCCGTCGCCGGTTTCTTTCGCTCCGATCCGCAGAACGTGTTTGAGATGGCGCTGGGTGCGACGACGCTGCCCGATGTGCGCGACGTGAACCCGCAAACGTTTCTGCCCTCCAGCCGCAGTGTGGCGTTCTGCAAGAGCGCGTGGGAGGCGGTGGGCGGCTACCCGGAGTGGCTGGATTACTGCGAGGATGTGATCTTCGATTTGAAGATGCGCGAGAAGTTCGGGCCGTTCGTGTTCGTGCCGGAGGCCGTCGTCCACTTTCGCCCGCGTCCGAACCTGCGCGCCTTTTTCCGGCAGTATCACCGGTATGCGCGCGGCGATGGCAAGGCCAACCTCTTCCCGCGTCAACACGCCATCCGCTACTTGACGTATCTCGTCGTCGCGCCGCTGCTGGTGTATGCGGCGATCACGGTCAGCCCGTGGTTGTGGCTGGTGGGCGTGTTCGCCGGGCTGGCCTACGTGCGTCTGCCGTTGCGCCGCCTCAGGCCGAGGTCGAAGGAATTATCGCTGAGCGATCAATTGAAGGCGCTCGTTTACATCCTCGTGATCCGTGTGGTAGGCGACGTGGCGAAGGTGGTCGGGTACCCGGTGGGGGTGTGGTGGAGAGTGAAGGCGGCGAGATTATAGCCTCCGCTTGACCTTCCGGCCAACCGGACTACTATTACCGGCGTGGACGCCGACCTCCTCCCCGGCCATCCCTACCCCCTTGGCGCGACGGTGCGCGACCACCCGCGCGGCGTGAATTTCTCCGTCTTCTCCAAGAACTGTACGGCGCTGGAACTCCTGTTGTTTGATCGCCACGACGACCCCAGGCCCGTGCGCGTCATCCCGCTCGATCCTGCCCGGAACCGTACTTTCTATTACTGGCATGTCTTTGTGCCGGGGATCGGCGCGGGGCAATTGTATGGCTACCGGGCGTATGGCCCGTTCGACCCGGAGCGCGGGCATCGCTTCGACGGGACGAAGGTGCTGATTGACCCGTACGCGCGCGCGGTGATGTACGGCAGCAATTACTCGCGCGCGGCGGCGCTGCGGCCCGGCGACAACTGCGCGCAGGCGATGAAAAGCGTGGTGGTGGACGCGCGCGCCTACAAGTGGGAGGGCGACGTGCCCCTGCAACGCCCTTACGCCGGTTCGGTGATTTACGAGCTGCACGTCGGCGGCTTCACGCGTCACCCGAGTTCGGGCGTAGACCCGGTGCGGCGCGGCACGTATGCCGGGTTGATCGAGAAGATACCCTATCTGAATGAGATCGGCATCACCACCGTGGAGTTGCTCCCGGTTCAGCAGTTCGACGAGCAGGATGCGCCGCCGGGCCGCAAGAATTATTGGGGCTACCAGCCGGTCGCCTTTTTCGCGCCGCATCGCGGCTACAGTTCACGCGCCGATCCGCTCGGCCCGGTGGACGACTTCCGCGATATGGTGAAGGCGCTCCACCGGGCGGGCATCGAAGTGATCCTCGACGTGGTCTTCAACCACACCACGGAAGGCGACCACACCGGCCCCACGCTCTCGTTCCGGGGGCTGGAGAATCGCGCGTATTACATTCTCTCGCAGTCCAACCCCGCGCTGTATGCCAATTTCACCGCCTGCGGCAACACGGTCAACGGCAACCAGTCCATCGTGCGCCGATTGATCGTGGACTGCCTGCGCTACTGGGTGCAGGCGATGCACGTGGACGGATTCCGCTTCGACCTGGCCTCGGTGCTCGCGCGCGACGAATGGGGGCAGCCCCTCCGCAGCCCGCCCATCCTGTGGGAGATCGAATCCGACCCCGTGCTCGCCGGGACCAAAATCATCGCCGAGGCGTGGGACGCCGCCGGGCTGTATCAGGTCGGCACGTTCATCGGGCATCGCTGGGCGGAGTGGAACGGGCAATACCGCGACGACGTGCGCGCGTTCGTCAAAGGCGAGCCGGGCATGGTGCGCAAGTTGGCTGATCGGATCACGGCCAGCCCCGACCTGTACCCGCAGCACGACCGCGAGCCTAACCGCAGCATCAACTTCGTCACCTGCCACGACGGGTTCACGCTCAACGATCTCGTCTCGTACGACCGCAAGCACAACGACGCCAACGGCCACGCGAACACCGACGGCACGGACGCCAACTTCAGTTGGAACTGCGGCGAGGAGGGGCCGGTCAAAGACCGGAAGATCGAAGCCCTGCGCGACCGGCAGATGAAGAACCTGCTTTCGATTCTGCTCGTCTCACAGGGCACGCCGATGCTGTTGATGGGCGACGAGGTGCGCCGGACGCAGCGCGGCAACAACAACGCCTATTGCCAGGACAACGAGATCAGCTGGTTCGACTGGCGCGGCGTGCAGGTGCACGCAGACATGCTGCGCTTTGTGCGCCGCATAATCCGTTTTAACCGCGAGCATCACCTGTTTCAGCAGGAACGTTTCTGGACGAACGAGGGCGGCCCGGATGTCATCTGGCACGGCATCCGCCTCTACCAGCCCGACTGGGGCCACGACTCACACAGCCTGGCGTTCGAGTTGCGCGCCTCAGAGCTGCCCGCTTCGGACAGCAGTTCAACGGCTGCCCGCCCAACGCCGCCTAGTTCGGCCAACAGTTCAACTGCTGGCCGAGCGGTGGGGAGTGACGAGCACCTGCACGTGATGTTGAATGCGTACTGGGAGCCGCTGACGTTTGAGCTGCCCGCCCTCCCCCCCGAACAGCGGTGGCGCCGGGGGGTGAACACCGCGCTGCCCTCCCCCGACGACATTTCTGAACCGGGAAAGGAACCGCCTGTGGCCGGGCGCGAGTATCGCGTGGAGGCGCGGTCGGTGGTGATTCTGTTGGCGCGGTGAGGTTACGCCGATTTCACGGCCCGGCCGAAGAACTGCCGGAGCGTGTCCCCGACTCTAAAGCGGCGCATGTAGGGCGCGGCGTTCTCGGCGGTGAAGGGCCTCGGCTGGGCCACGAACCGGTGGATGGCGTTGTTCTTCACGGTGTTGTCCACGTTCAGCAGGTCGAGCAGGCTCGTGGTCACGGGCGGCGCGGGAAACACAATGCTCATGAGGCTGACCGGAATGCGGAGCAGCGGAATGGGAACGGGGATCATCAGCCGCCGCGCGCCGATGGCCGCGAAGGTGCGCCGCTCGATCTCGGCGATGGTGAGCACCTCCGGCCCGCCCAGCTCATACTCCTGCCCGACGGTTGCGGCCTCGTCGAGCGACTTGACCACGGCCGCCGCCACGTCCTCGACCCACACCGGCTGAAACTTCGCCTGTCCGTCGCCGATGATGGGGAAGATGAGCGGCGAGAGCGGGACGAGCCTCGCAAATGAGTTTGCGAACTCATCCTCCGGCCCCCACATCACCGAGGGGCGGAAGGCCGTCCAGTCCAGCCCGGATGCGGCGACGTATTCCTGCGCCTTGCCTTTGGAGGCGAGGAAGCGGTACGGCAGTCTGGAATCCGCGCCCAACTGGCTGATGTTGACGAAGCGCCGGACGCCCGCGGCCTTCGCCGCGTCCGCGATGTTGACGGTTCCCCGGTAATTGATGTCTTCGTAACGTCGCGCCCCCTTTTCGATGGCGATGGCAACTGTGTGAATGATGGCCGTCGCTCCTTTGACCGCAGCCGGGAGGGTTTCTGGTTTCGTGACATCGCCTTCCACATACTCAATATTCAGACCTGCCAATCGCCCTTCGGCCTCAGCCCACGCCCGGCTGCGCACCAGCGCCCGCACCGGCTTGCCCGCCGCCACGAGTTGTTTGACGATGTGACTGCCGAGGTAGCCGGAAGCGCCAGTGACAAGAATAGACATGAATGTTTGCTCCTCACTTGTGTTCCGTCCCAAAGGGATGCTTCGCGATAGTGCGTATTCCGTGTGACGTTGCCGGTTACGCAATACGCACTACGCAGTCCGTCTCTATTTCACGGTAATTGTCCCCAACTCCAGCCGATCCCCCATCGCCTCACCATTAAGTGTAACTGGCAGGCGCGCTCCGTCAAAGAGATTGTATAACCCGGTTACCAGCGTGTAGCTGCCAGCGGGCAGGTCGGAGGGGATGAGGACGCCGTGGTTGTCGGCATACTCGCGCCCCGGTTCCCAACTGTCGGTGGGCGCGCGCCCGCCGACGGGTTCGCCATCCTGCTGGGCGGGCGGCGGCTGGTCGGGCGCGGCATACACGTGCACGAATACTTTATATCGCTCTTCGAGCGCGGTGTCTGTTTGCCAGAAAAGGGTGATCTGCACAATGTCACCTGGTGACATTGTGTCGCCGGGCGCGAGGAGGTGCGACTGGAGTGTGTATCCGTTGAGGGTGATTGTCGCGCCCGAGGGGGTGGTGAAGCGCGCCCCGGAGGGCGTGGCGATTTTGGTCGCCGGTTCAGCGACTGCGTACGTCGCCAGTCGCACCTGACCGTACCACACATCCCGGGCCTTGAACGTGTTTGTGTTCAGCCAATCTTCGACAAAATGATCGGGGTCGGCCTGCTCGTCGCCCCAGTAGAGGACGAAGAGGCGGTCGTGGGTCACGGTGACGTCCGCGAGTGCGGCGGCGGTCTCGGCCTGGTCCAGTGGACGCGTGTGAGGCAGGGGAAACACCTCCGCGCCTGACCGGTGATAGTAGCCGAAGGCTTCAATTTGATTGGGCGCGATGGTGATGATCGCGTCACCGGGGCGCGCGATGCTCTCGACGTACCGCGCGATGCCCCGGTAGTCGTCGCGGAAGTAGGCGGGGCTGAAGTAAAGATTGTTGAGGGAGAGATAGGCTGGGTAGAAAATCCCAAATCCCAAAACCCAAATCCCAAAATTCAGAACCCAAACCGCTATCTTGCGCCATGTGGTTTGAGTCTTGAGCCTTGCTCCTTGTGCCGTATGCCATGCCACCAATCCATTCCCCAACAATAGACACAGCGGCGGCACGGCGACGAGGAGGAATTTCGAGAAGGCTTCGCTGAGCAGGCCGAAGCCGACCGTGAGCCCGGCGGGGACGACGAGCCAGAGCAGAGGCGTGATGGCGCGGAGCGGGCCCCCGCGCCGCAGGCCGAGGAGCAGCAACGCGCCGACGAACACGGCGCCCACGAGCACTTCTTCGGTTTTGATTGTGCGCCCGAAGGCGAGGAAGCGAGTCACATCGGCAAGGGCGGAGAAGAACGGATGCGCCTCGCGGGCGGCGGGCCACGTGGTCACCTGTCGGAAGGCGATGGACAGCCATGGAAGGAAGAGCGCGAGCGTGATCGCTTGCAGGCCCATCCACGCGGCGAAGCGTTTGCGCCAGTCGCCCCGGCGGTGCGCGAGCAATCCGCCGAGCGCGGCGAGGTTTTGGGCAAGGATGACGAATGGGAAGGCATAGTGGGTGTAGAGGCCGAGGGCCGAAGTCAGGCAATATCCAACTCCCAACTTCCAATTCCCAAAGGGATAGCCCTCCCTCTCCTGACGACGCTCATCCTGAGCGGAGCGCAGCGCAGTCGAAGGATCGTCGTCAGGAGCCCCAAAGGGGTGCTTCGCGAAGGGGGCCGGGGGGTGAGGCCGGGATGATTTGAGCCACAATGAAAAGAGCAGGAATGACGCCGCGCTCAGGGTGGCCAGCAGCGCGTACATGCGCGCTTCCTGCGCGTAATAGATGAGGAACGGGTTGACCGCGCCGAGCAGCGCGGCGGCGGCGGCGGCAGGGGCGTCGAAGTATTCCCGGCCCAGCCGGTAGAGGAGCGCGACGAGCACGAGGCCGGTGAGGGCGGAGAAACTGCGCAGCCCGAATTCGGATTCGCCCGCGAGGCCGCGCCAGACCTTGAGGGCGAGGTAATAACCCGGCGGGTGAATGTCCGCTGCGGCGGAGCGGACGATGACGGCCACGCTGCGCCCGGCGAGCACGCGCGAGTTGCCCTCGTCGTTCCAGTAGCTCTGGTATTCGATGCGATAGAAACGCAGCCACGCGGCGAGGAGCAGAACGAAGACCAGCATGGACAGCGTCAGGTAGCGTGAGAGTTTCATCAGTCTTATTCGCCGCCGAGAGCTGCGCTAGACGGATTCTCAGTGCCGTAGGTCACGCTTCAAGCGTGACCTACCGTGCTCTGCGCGCGCCACGCTGCGTACCACACAATGGCAAAGACGATGACGATAGCCGCGAGGATTGCGCCCGTGTGGTCGGGGATACGGCGGACGATAAAGCCGTCAACGAAGTTCTCGCCGCGCTCGCTCACAATCTCGACAATGTGCTGGACGATGCGCAGGCGGCGAGCGAGGTAGAGCTTGGCCTGCGGTTCGCGTTTCTCGGAGTGCAGGTCGTAAGCCTGCGGTGGGGCGTCGTCCACGCGCACGGAGAGTATGCCTGCGCCCGGCCCGCGGGAGGTGACGAGGATCAGGTCGGTTCCGGCGAACACAAAGCGCAGGGATGCGCCGGGTCGAGTCGCCGCCTTCCCAGCACCGAGGGTCGCCTCCGGGTCGGTGATCAGTTTCCAGTCATCCGTCCACGTCACGGCCCAGTGGTCTTCCTGATACCAGCCGGGGTACATTACTGGAGTCTGGTGTGTGTACGCCTTCATCGTTTCGTACACGGGCTTCAAGGCGAAATCCGGGTCGGCCATGCGGAAGTAGTATTTGGGCTGATCGCGTTCGTGGTCGTCGGCGTCTTTGAAATACCAGAATGTGTTGACTCCCACCCACGGCCAGTCCTCCCGCGCGCGCTGATAGGCGAGCGGCGCATAGCGGGCTTGCTGTTCTTCGGTGACCTGCCCGAAGTTCGGAGGAATGCCGCTGTCTTTGGGCACGGCGTTCCAGTTCATCTCTGCAATCCAGATGGCTTTGTGCTCGTCGCCGTTCGCGACCATCAGGTCGCGGATGAACTGGTTGCGCCCGTAGTTGACGACGATGGGCCGCATCCGGTGGTCGGTGGGGCCGCTCCACAGGCCGTAGCCCTGCACCGTGAGCACGTCGAAGCAATCTTTCGCGCCCGCCTCGTACATGCGCTGGAGAAAAATGAAGTCGTTGAGATTGGTTGCACCCATCCCGCCCGGGTCGAGCGCGCCGAGCTCGCTCGTGGGCGCGAGCACGCCGGAGAGCACGACAATTTCGGGGTCAACAGATTTCAGGCGAGAGTAAGTGAGACACAGGAGGCGCGTGTACGCTTCGGGGTCGGCGGGCTGGTTGCCCCACTCTGGGTAAATGTTCGGCTCGTTCCAAATTTGGTAGTAGTGGATGCGCCCGCGATAGTGTTCGGCGACGGCGGCGGCGTAAGCGGCGAAGTCTTGAATACGATCCGGGGGCGCAAAATCGCCGCGAGCGGTTCCATCCGCGTGCGACCAGGCGGGCGGCGACGACAGCCGGGCGATGACCTCCAGTCCATGCTGCTCGGCCAGCCCCACGATGTTGTCGTACTTGTCCCACGCGGAATGGCACGGCGGGAAGCGGCAGTCCTCGAAGCTGCCCTTGGCGTGAATCTCGATGTCGTACCATGGGAACTCCTGCCGAATCCAGTGGAAGCCCGCGTCGGCGATGAGCTGCACTTGCCGTTCGCGTTTGGCCGGTTCGACTTCCTGCTGCAGGAAGGTGTTGATGCCAAAAGGGTTGACACCGTTGTGCGCAATGGGGACTTCGGGATTGAGATTCAGGCGCGGGCGAATCAGATCGGAGGCGAGGTCGCTCAGGCCGCGCAACTGGCCGGGGAGTTGCTCTTCGCCCGTGAGGTCGAACATCCACTGGCCGATTCTCGGCGCCGCGCGTTGAGTGTCAACGTACAGGCTGAAGCCGAGCGCGGCGAGGCCGAGGGCGATGAGCACCAGACGGGCGCGCATGGGCTAGGCCAGTTGACCGGGAGAGGCGATGGGCAGTTCGAAGGCGAAGACGCTGCCCCGGCCCGGTGCGCTCTCCACTTCGATTTTGGAAGCGTGGGCTTCGACGATGCGCTTGACGAGCGCCAGCCCCAGCCCGGTTCCGTCCACGAGTTGGCTGGAGGTGGTCTCCAGTTGCCGGAACGGCTGGAAGATCGCGCCGAGGCGTTCGGATGGGATGCCGGGGCCGGTGTCGCGGACGGAGAGCCGCACGCGCGGCGGGCGCACTTCGACGGTCACCGTCACCTCGCCGCCGGAGGGGGTGAACTTGAGCGCGTTGTCGAGCAGTTGGAAGAGCACCCAGTAGATTTTCTCGCCGTCAGCCGCAACCAGCGGAAGGGAGGCGGGAACGTCGAGGTCAAGCCGAATGTCCTTCGCGGCGGCGCGGGACGCGAAGTATTCCACGGCCCGGCGCGCGAGGTCCGAGAGCACAAAGACGGTGGGATGGACCGTCATGTGGCCCTTGACGCTGGAGGCGAACTGGATGAGCGCATTGAGGAGTTCCTCCAGCCGCGCGACGGAGCGGGTGACGACCCTGAGGGCCTCGCTCTGCACCTCGCTCAGCGGCCCGAGGCTGCCGTTCGCCAGCAGGTCGGTGTAGCCTTTGATGGGGACGATCGGCGTGCGCAGCTCGTGGGAAATGCTCGCGACGAAGTTGGCTTTGAGCGCGTTGAGTTCGGTGAGCTGCTGGAGGGCCTGTTGTAGTTCGCGCGTGCGCTGGGCGGCGTGTTGTTCGAGCTGCTGGATGATGTTGTGGAAGGCGGTCTGCAACTGCTTCACTTGCCGGAGGCTGGCGTGATCGAGCTGCTCGCGCGTGACGAGGCCCATCTCCAGCAGGGTCTGGCCGATGGTCATCTGCGCGCCGCGGGCGGCCTCTGCGCGCTGGCGGGCGAGCGCGGCGTGGAGTTGTGATTCGGTGATGTCGCCGCTGGTCACCAGGAATTCGCCGAAGCGCGGGAGGATGACGTCGGCTACGTAAGGTCTGCCCGCCTCCACCGACATGCCGGACAGGACCTGCCGTTCCGCGACCACGGCGGCCAGGGCCAGGCTCACGCCGCAGTGGGGGCAGGTGATGTCCCCGGCGCGGACGGGCGTCCGGCACTGCGGGCACGTGAAAGTGGGCGGGAGTTCGGACGAAACCGAGGGCTGATCGGACATGCCGGATTCTCAGCGTGACGAGCAGGGCGACGATGGGGCAAGTATCAGTACTTCACGAAACGGCTGGTAGTAGCGACTTTAGTCGCTTTTCTTGGCCGACGACTGAAGTCGTCACTACGTTTTCGTGATCTACTGAGTATAGCGTAGGGCGGGAGGCTGGCAAGTTTGTTGTTCTTCCGTTTTTCAGATGACCGGCACAGTGTTAGAATGACAGACGCGTGCTGATGTTGTGTGAAAGGATGACCGGCCACGGACGCTCCGCGAAAACGCACTTGCCCCAGCTGCGGCGCAGCGTTCCCCGCTGGAGTGCGCCCCGGCACAGCGGCAAAGTGCGGGGCCGGATAAGCCTCCAGGGGCGCCAGCGAGACAGGGGATGTTGAACAAAATCAAGCGTTGGTTAATGAGGTAATTGACTATGCCCGATAATTACACCGACTTGCGCATCCGCGTCCGCGCCTGGGAAGAGTCCTACTACCCGGTGGAAGCCGAGCTGGACGACGGCAGCCGCTTCGAGGGCGGCGAGCTGCGTCTCGACCAGCAGAGCCTGCTGGCGAACGAACTCGACGCGAAGGCTTACGGCCAGTTGCTTTTCAATGCCCTGTTTGCCGGAGACATCCGTCGCGCCTACGACAAGGCGACGGCCCGCGCCGACGCGCTCACCGAGGGACGGCTGCGCGTCCAACTATGGGTGGACACTGAAGCGACCGAATTGCACGCCATCCCGTGGGAGCGCCTCTACCACCTGAGCCGCGGCCACCCCGTCCCACTCACGACCTCGACCCAGACGCCCTTCTCGCGCTACACCAGCCTGGAGACGCCCGAGCCGCCGCCTGTTACTGAGCGCCCGATCAAAATGCTCGCCGCGATCTCCAACCCGCTGAACCTGCCCGGCGGACTCGCGCCCGCCAACAGCGAAGTCGAAATCGAGAACCTGCGCCGGGGGCTGGGCGACCTCCGCAAGACCAACACGGTGCAGGTGACGATCCTGCCGGGCCGGAGCGGGCTGTCGCCCGAACTGCGGAGTCAACTGGAGGCGGAGGGCTATCAGATTGCGGAGGGGAACACGACGCTCGACAATCTGCTGCGGTACATGCCGGGCATGCACGTCTTCCATTTCGTCGGCCACGGCGCGTTCCGGCGGCAGACGGAGCACGGGCCGGGGCAGGCCGTGCTGTATCTGGAGAAGGACGACGGCGCGTGGCAGGTGGCGAAAGACGACGACATCGTCGCGCGCCTTGCAGCCCTCGGCGACTTGCCCCATCTTGTGTTTCTTGTCGCGTGTGAGAGCGCAGTGCGGGACGCGAAAGCCGAGCACCCCTTCATCGGGCTGGGGCCGAAGCTGGTGCAGGCGGGCTTCCCGGCGGTGGTGGCGATGCAGGCGCAGGTTCCGGTGGAGACCGCGCGGATTTTGACCGGCGAGTTCTATCGCCGCTTGATCGAGCACGGCGAAGTGGATCAGGCCCTCAGCCAGGCGCGCCTGCTCATGTTCAAGCCCGACCGCACCGACTGGGCCATTCCAGTTTTGTTTATGCGGCTGAAGACCGGCCAACTGTTCGCTGATGCTGCGAAAGCCAAAGGAAAGGAGTCCAAAATGTCTGA